>ERZ827101.150-NODE-150-length-116114-cov-9.134716_pt1 | contig 116114 bp, 121 predicted proteins | sample MGYA00519869_ERZ827101 | MGnify/ENA primary metagenome ERZ827101 (study PRJEB31778, sample SAMEA3449256) | human gut metagenome | biome: human gut; feature: human-associated habitat; material: faeces | place: United Kingdom | collected 2010/2012 ...
GCCGTATCTCAGTCCCAATGTGGCCGTTCAACCTCTCAGTCCGGCTACTGATCGTCGCCTTGGTGGGCCGTTACCTCACCAACTAGCTAATCAGACGCGAGGCCATCTTTCAGCGATAAATCTTTGACATAAGTGCCATGCGACACCTATGTGTCATGCGGTATTAGCAGTCGTTTCCAACTGTTGTCCCCCTCTGAAAGGCAGGTTCCTCACGCGTTACTCACCCGTCCGCCACTGTCCTCTGCTTCAATTGGACGAATCCTCTTTCCGCAGATTCTCGTTCGACTTGCATGTGTTAAGCACGCCGCCAGCGTTCGTCCTGAGCCAGGATCAAACTCTCTATAAATGGTATCTAAACAACTCCTAAGAGCCGCTCAAATCTTTACAGAGCTATTTGTCATAGCTTCAAAAACTTTTTATACTTAGTTCCATGGGTAATTGACTTAACCCCATTTTACCAAGTTTTAGTCGCACTTTTCAGTGCTCCCGTCTGGTGCTTTTCGTTTCGTTCGTTGTTTAATTTACAAGGTACACGCTCCATGCGGAACATTTGTTATTATACTGCGTTATGCCAGCTATGTCAAGCACTAATTTCAACTTTTTTCAAGTTTTTTCAGCGCCTTCCAGCTGCCTTCCGCAGCCGCCGCCTCTCGACGACTTTGTTACTTTACCACACCGCGCCCCTCCTGTCAATACTTATTTTTACTTTTTTTAATCCCTACCTTCACTTACACTAATGTCACACGCTATACACTTCCCTTTTGGGCAAAAACGTGCTATTATACGATAGGATTTATAATAGTATTTAATGTATATGTGAGGTCCTTATGTCTGCATTTTTTTCAAACTTGGCAACTGCGCTGCCCGCGGCTCTGTGGGTGGGGCGGATCGTGCTGTTGGCGGCGGCGGCGTGGGTACTGCTGCGCTGCGGCATTTCCCTGCTTGGCAATCGTGAGGCACCGGAGGTGTGGGGCTTTGTCAGCCTGTCCAACGGCGCCCGGTATGATCTGACTCATTGGGAGAACATGGTGGGCCGGATGCGCAGCGCCGATGTGCGGGTGAACTTCCCTTCCGTGTCCCGGTGCCACGCCGCCATCTGCCGGGATGACCGGGGCCAATGGACGGTGTACCCGGTGAACCGCAGCAGTGGGGTTCTGCTCAATGGGGAGCGCACCCTGGCCGCAGCTTCACTGAAGGCGGGGGATTGCATCGCCGTGGGCGGCGTGGAGATGTACTTCTTTCCCTCCACGGAATCCGATGAGGCCAAGGTGGCCCGGCGGCGGGTGGAGGAGCAGCGGCACCGGCACACCTCCCAGGCGGGAACTCTGGTGCTGGTGAACGTATGCCAGGCCCTCCTGTTTCTGCAGGTATTTCTCACGGCTCAGGCGGAGGATCGGCTGCCCATGGGGGTTGCCTTTGGGGGCTTGGCGCTGCTGTCCTGGGTCCTGTACGGTATATATCGAGCAGCCCAGCGATCCGCCTATGAGCTGGAGTCTCTGGTGTTCCTGCTTATCAGCATAGGCGCGGCGGTAACGGCCGCCTACGACCCGGCATCTCTCTATAAGCTGCTCATTACTGTGGTCATGGGCATGGTGCTGTTTTTGGCAATGAGCGGGGTGCTGCGGGACCTGCATCTATCCATCCGGGCCCGGTGGCCGGTGGCCATTGCCGCCGGGGCGCTGCTGGCCTTTAACGTGGTGCTGGGCGAGCGTATCTTCGGCGCGAAAAACTGGATCTCCATCGGCCCCCTCTCCTTTCAGCCCTCAGAGCTGGTGAAGATCGCCTTTATCCTGGCCGGGGCCGCCACCCTGGATCGGCTGTTCGCCAAGCGGAACCTGGTCTTCACCATTCTGTTTTCCGCCTATTGCGTGGGATGCCTGGCACTGATGAGTGACTTCGGCACGGCGCTGATCTTTTTCGTGGCCTTTTTGTGCATTGCCTTCCTGCGCACCGGTGACCTGCCGTCCATCGCCATGATGGTGGCGGCGGCGGCCTTTGGCTGCGGGATCATCCTGCGCTTCAAGCCCTACATTGCCGACCGCTTCGCCGCCTGGCGGCACGCCTGGGATTACGCCCAGGACATAGGCTATCAGCAGACCCGGACCATGAGCGCCATGGCCTCGGGCGGGCTGTTCGGGGTGGGGCCGAAGGATGGCTGGCTCAAATATGTGGGTGCAGCCAACACGGATCTGGTATTCGGCGTAGTGGGTGAGGAGTTCGGCTTCCTGCTGGCCCTGTGCTGTGTGGCAGCACTGGTGATCCCCATTGTATTCACCCTGCGCTGCGCCGCTGCGGCTCGCTCCTCCTTCTACACCATTCTTTCCTGCGCCACCGCCGCCATGCTGGTGTGTCAGATGGCGCTGAATGTGCTGGGCGCAGTGGATCTGCTGCCACTGACAGGGGTGACCTTTCCCTTTGTATCCATGGGGGGCTCCAGCATGATCTCCTGCTGGGGGCTCATGGCCTATCTGAAGGCCGCCGACACCCGGCAGAACGCCAGCTTCGCCCTGCGGCTGAGCAAGCTGGCTCCGCAGCAGCGGGAGAAGAAAGCCGCGCCTGCACCCAAGGCCCGGCCCAAGGCTCCGCAAGAGGGTTTTTTCGCCGACCGGCCGGACATTCCGGTGGATAAGATTTTCGGAAAGGAGGAGGACAAGTGAAGCAGGTCAAGCAGCGGACACTCCTTATTTATATATTACTGATCCTGTTTGTGGCGGGGCTGGTCCTGTATACCGTGCGCTATGTGGCTTTGGGCAGCCGCTGGGCCTCCTTCTCCGGAAATCTGAGCGCATATGATAGTGGCATACCGGTCCTGGGACAGATTTTGGACCGCAGCGGCGTTGTGCTGTACGATGCGGCCCAGGGGGCATACAGTGATGACGACACTCTCCGCCGGGCCACCCTGCACGCCGTAGGGGACAGGGAGGGGAACATCTCCACCTCCGCCCTGCAGAGCTTTCAGAAGCAGCTCATCGGCTACACCCTGCTCACCGGCACCGCCGGCGGCGGCGGGCGAGTGTATCTGACCCTGGACAGCCGATTGCAGGCGGCAGCCTATGAGGCCCTGAACGGTGCCAAGGGTACCATCGGTGTATACAACTACCAAACCGGTGAAATCCTTTGCATGGTGTCCTCCCCCAGCTTTGACCCCGCAGAGCCCCCGGAGATCCGGGATGGGGACACGCAATATGACGGCGTATATCTGAACCGTTTCCTTTCCTCCGCCTTTACCCCCGGCTCCGTTTTTAAGGTGGTCACTGCGGCTGCCGCCCTGGAAAAGCTGGAGGGTGTGGCAAACCGCACCTTCCACTGCAGCGGCAGCGTCACCATCGGCGGCGACACCATCACCTGCCCCTATGTCCACGGGGATATGGACTTTTACGGAGCCATGGCAAACTCCTGCAACTGCGTTTTTGCCCAGCTGGCCGTGGAGCTGGGAGGGAGCACCCTCTCCAGCTACGCGCAGCAGGCCGGGCTGCTGGATGGCGGCAGCGTCAGCGGCATCGACACCGTCGCCGGGACCTACGTTATCAGCGAAAATGACAGCGAGGTGGGCTGGTCCGGCGTGGGCCAGTACGAGGATCTGGCAAATCCCTGCGCCCTGATGACCATGATGGGCGCCATCGCCGGCCGGGGCAGCGCCCGGGAGCCGTATCTGCTGGATAAGGTCACGTCCATGACCGGCACGGCGGCCCGCAGCACCGGCACCTCCGGGACGATGCACCTGTGGAACGCCGACACCTGTCAAGCTCTGGCCGACATGCTGCGCAACAACGTCACGGAAACCTATGGCCAGAGCCGCTTTGGCGACCTGCCGGTGTGCGCCAAATCCGGCACCGCCGAGGTGGGGCAGGGTAAGGCGCCCCACAGCTGGTTTGCCGGATTCGTGGACAGCGACGACCTCCCCCTGGCCTTTGTAGCGCTGGTGGAAAACGGCGGCGGCGGCAGCGCCGTAGCCGGCAGCGCCGCAGCACAGGTGCTGCGCACGGCGGCAGAGCTGCTGTAAGCGCTCTGCTCCTCTTGCAGTGGATCGGTAGGGGCAGCGTCACCGCCGACCCCTATCAGCTATTCTCCCTCCTCTTTTCTCGATAAAAAAACGGCCCCCCGGGCCGTTTTTTTATCCTTATTTTACCTATGCCTCTGCTTTTTCCACGGCAAAGCCATATACTCCGCCGTTTTGAGCATCGGTCATATCCACGCCGGTGGCGGCATACTGTCCGTCGATGTAAAAGGCCCAGTATGTGCCGTCCGTGTCATAGTCCGCGGTAATGCCGATGACCTCCTTGATATACAGACCGTAGTCGCTCTCCTCGCCGCTGATGATGTTCAGGGCCTGCAGGGCTGCGCCCACGGTTTTTTCATCGGTTTTCACAGTGAAGTCCGTTTTAGTGCCCTGGCCGTCCGTCACCTCTACGGTAAAGGCCGTTGCACCCTGGCCCAGGGTCTCGCCGTCCTTCACACCCACAGTGTTCTTGCCTGCGGCAATAGGCGTGGGCTTTGCACAGGCGCACAGGGTCAGCGCCATGGCCAAAGCCAGCAAAAAGGCTAATATTTTTCTCATTTTTTTCAAGAATAGCACCTCCTTTTTTCTCCTGCAGTATAACACGTCCATCGCCTCTTGACAACAGGAAAAAACAATGTTATAGTGGTGCCACAATCCAAGGGGTGCTGGCGCATGCCGGCTGAGATGGGCGTATAGCCGCCCGGTCCCTCGAACCTGATCCGGGTAATGCCGGCGTAGGAATGCGCACATACTGTCTTTTCGTTCCGCATTGCGACGCCTGCATGGCTCGCCATGCGGGAATTTTTTTATTGGAGGATGCAACATGAAAAACACAAAAACCAAAATGCTTTGCGAAGCCGCTATTTTCATTGCTATGGCGGAAATTCTGAGCCTTATCAAGCTCTATGAGTTCCCCAACGGCGGCTCCGTGACCCTGGAGATGCTGCCCATTATTCTGTTCGCCGCTCGGTACGGCTGCGGCTGGGGCGCCGGTGCCGGCCTGGTTTACGGCGCCATCACCTACCTCATCGGCAACAAGTTCTCCATCGATTGGACCACCATCATCTGCGACTACTTCCTGGCCTTTGTGGCCCTGGGCTTCGGCGCAGGCCTGCTGTCCCGCCGGAAGTGGAGCGTGTATTACGGCACCCTCATCGGCGGCGTGCTGCGTTTCCTGGTCCACTATCTTATCGGCGTTTTCGTCTGGGGCGTCTATATGCCCGACGAGTTCTTTGGCATGACCATGACCAGCCCGTGGTTTTACTCCCTGCTCTACAACGGGAGCTACATGCTGCCCAGCATCATCCTGTGCGTGGTGGTATTTGCCCTGCTGTATAAGCCGCTGAAGAAATACTTCACCTCCGCCGATCTATTGATTCAAAAATAAAAACCGCCCCGAAGAAAAAAACTGTTGACAAACCTCTCAAATCCTGTATAATAGTTTTTGTTCTTCGGGACACAGCGGGATTGTGTAAAGGTAGCACAGCGGACTCTGACTCCGTATGTGAGGGTTCGAATCCTTCTCCCGCTGCCAACATAGGATTGCTATTTTAACAAAAATAGCAATCCTATATTTTTTTCCTGAAATGCTGATAATACCGTAACAAGAAGGCGTGAAAAGACAGCCTCTTGCAGCGGCTGTCTGAAGTGGTAATGCAGCCTCAAACCGCCTGTAAACTGGTGGCTTGAGGCTGTCGATAAAGGGATAGGATTTGCGATAACAGTAAGGAAAGGAGTGTGAGGGAAAGGCAGGAAGGGTGTCTCTCCCCGCTGAAATCCGTAGTTTTTTGAAGCTTTTTCAAGGCTTCAAAAGCTTAGCAGAGGGGCGAAAAAAACTATTTCGACACGCTGAAACCACCAGTTTACTGGTGGTTATGATTTTGATTGGGGCTATTCTGCATCAGACCGCATTGGAAGCCCGGCCCGGCACAAGGCCGGACCGGGATCCGACGCCGGCAGACGCCAGCACCATTTGCTGAGGAATTCAGTGAGGAGTAAACACACAAAACGCAGGAAATATCAGTCAAGGGGATAGGGTTTAACACTGTGCTGCGCTGCTTCAGCCATTACTTTGCGGCTTTTTTGGCTTCCTTGGCAGCCCTGTCAGCCAGGTAGTACATACCGGGAGTGTTGTAATACTCCCTCTGCAGGTCCTTCACCTGCTTGCACATGAACACCAGGCCAATCATGTTCAGGATGACGACCACGGCCAGGAAGCCGTCAAGGATCATATACATGGTGGTCACGTTGGAGAACGCGCAGGCGATGCAGATGAACAGGGGATAAATATACACCCACACCTTGGAGAACTTACGGCCGAACAGGATCTCAGCCTGAATCTGGCCGAAGAAGCCAGCGGAGATAATCGTGGAGAACACAAACAGGAACACCGTGACAGCAACGAAGATGGCGCCGAAGTTGCCGAACACGGACTGGAAGGCAGCCAGTGCCAGCTGGCCGGAGCTCAGGCCCTCCTGGGTCCACACGCCGGAGCACAGAACGGTCAGAGAGGTAATGGTGCAGATGACGATGGTATCCATAAAGACATCAAAGATACCGAACTGAGCCTGACGGATGGGGTGATCCGTATCGGCGGTGCAGTGACCGGCGATGGTGGAGCCCACGCCCGCCTCATTGGAGTACACACCGCGGGCAGCGCCCCATCTGATAGCCGCCATGATGGTGGCACCGGCGAAGCCGCCCACAGCAGCGCGGCCGGTGAAGGCATCCTTAAAGATCATGCCGAAGACAGCAGGCAGCTCGCCCACGTTGGTGAAGATGATGACCAGAGCGCCCACCACATACAGGCAGGCCATCACGGGCACCAGGATATCGGTGACGCTGGACACACGCTTGAAGCCGCCGGCCAGGATCACGCCCACCAGAACAGCGATGATGATACCGGTGATAGTCTGGTTTGCGCCGAACACATTGAACTGCTCAGCAGCGGAAACGCCCTGAGAGGCCAGGGAGGGAACCAGCTCAATCATGAAGAAGAAGGCATAGCCGACGCCGAACACAACGCCGATCTTCTTGCCCAGGCCACGCAGATAGTAAGCCGGGCCGCCGACCCACTCGCCCACGTCGTTTTTACGGCGGTACTTGATGCCCAGCGCAACCTCGCAGTACTTGGTGCACATACCGAGGATGGCCAGAACCCAGATCCAGAACACGGCGCCGGGGCCACCCAGGGCGATGGCCACGGGCACGCCAACGATGTTGGAGGCGCCAACGGCGCAGGCCAGTGCCGCAAATGCGGCGGAAATGGGACGGACCTTGCCCTCCTCCTTCTTGGCAAACATCTTACCGAAGGTCTGGCTCATGGCGTAGCCAAAGTGACGGATCTGAGGGAAGCCCAGATAGATGGTCAGGAACAGACCGCCGCCGCCGATGAGGATCAGAATGGGAATGCCCCAGAACCAGTTGCCAAAATCTTGAATAACTTGCAATATAGCCATACTTTTCTCCTTTTCCATACATAATAATAGGTGACTTTCTCTGCGGTTTTGCTTGTGGTTGTGCGTTTGTGTGCTTTGTGCTTGTGCGCTTGGGGCAGGGGCTCAGCTCAGCAGACGTTTCACCGTTTCATAGGTGATATTGGGGACGTTCTGAAACGTCTGCCGCATATCCACGCGCTCGGTAAGCATGTGTCCGTCACGACCAAAGGTACCAATATTGACAACGGGGACGTCGATCTGACGGATCTTATCCACCGGGTGCGTGTATTTCACGCCATACTGGGGCATATTCGTCTCCAGCGCCTGGATCGCCAGAGTGTCGTCACACACAGCCATAAAGCTGGAGTCAGAGATGTAGGGGTAGAACATGCGGGTCTTGATCTGGCGCCGGGCCTCGGGCCGCACCACCTCGATGGCGCTCTCCACCGCATCCAGCAGGGCCTTTTCCTTGGCCGTGCGGCCGGTCATCTCGATACGGGCACTGAAGATGGAGCCGAAGAACACCACCACGGCGGGGGACTTGTCCTCAGACCACTTCCAGGCCTCCTGCACCACACGCAGGCCGAACAGGCGCAGGTCCAGCTCGGGTTCATCCTTGTGCAGCTTCACGGTGAACTCGTGGATAGCCTTTTTAAAAGCCTCGCCATGTGCCGCTGCCAGCTCGTTATAAAACTCGCTCCAGGTGTAGACCCGGGTCTTCCAGGGCAGCTGGTGGAATTCCACCTTGCTCAGCTCACAGAAGCGCTTGTATTGGGCATTCAGATATTCCACCGTCTCGTCAAAGGCCTCCACGGCCATCTGCTTGCTCTTTTCCAGCACGACGGCAGGGCTCCAGCCGTGGGTGAAGAAGTTGTAGTAGCCGAAGGCCGTCAGCGCCGTCTGCACAGTGTAGGGGCCCTTGGTATCCATCTCCTTCAGGGAGATGGGCGGAATGGCGACCTCACCCTGGGCGATGTCGCACAGGTCAGTGTTCAGGGACATCTTGCGCGTGATATTGGCCAGCACCAGATTGGGGTCCAGCGCGCTGAAGGCCTGGCCCACATGGGCCTCCTTGCCAAACACGGCGAAGCAGGGCAGCAGCTTGCCGATGCTGCCGTAGTAGATGTAGCGGTTCTCATCACCGGGGGCGTAGTTGGTGGAGTAGTCGGCGTTGATGCACGCCACATATTCGAAATGCTCCTTCTCCTTCAGCTCCTCCAGCAGATCCAGGGCCGTGATGATGCCCTTGGAGTTGTCCTCCTCGTCACACTCACCGATGGCCAGCAGGTTGCCGTCCAGCTCCTCGGGATGCTCGGAGAAATACTGAATCAGATACATGTGGCCGGCTACGCCGGACTTCATATCCAGGGCGCCGCGGCCGAACAGATATTCGCCGGACTCGATGTCGTCAATGACCTCCTGAGGCAGCACAAAGGTCTCGCGCAGCTTGGCGGGCAGCTCCTCGCAGCGGAAGGCGTACTCACGGATGGTGCCGAAATCGTCCACCCCAACGGTATCGATGTGGCCGATGAGGATGACCGTGCGGTCAGAATTGCCCTTGGTACCCTTCACATAGGCCAGCGTACTGTGCCGCACCACAAAGTCGTTCTTGGTCTGGAAGCACTTGACCTGCTCAGGGTGTGCCCGGAAGTAGGGCAGGGACATATAGAACTCCTGCATATAACGAGCCACAGCGCTCTCGCCGCCCGGCTCCTTATTGATGCTGGGGATGGCGACCATGTTTTCCGTCAGCTGCTTGACCGATTCAAAAGAATTTAGTTTCATGACTTAGCTCCTTTGTTTGTTGTGCCCGCGCGCATCAATCGCGGTGATATCTCTCGATGCCGGCCATGTAGGTGTTCAGCACCTGTATATCCTTGATGTCATTTTCGGGGATGTGGAAGATGTCGCGGTCAATGACCACCATGTCGGCGAACTTGCCAGCCTCGATGGTGCCCATCAGATCCTGGTTGCCGTTGGCGTAGGCCACATTTTTGCTGTACATGCACACCGCGTCATACACGGATATCTTCTCGTCGGGATGATAGCCGCCCACGGGATAGCCGTCCATGTCCTGGCGGGTCACGGCGGCGTAGATGCCGAGCCAGGGGTTGAAGCTCTCCACCGGCGCATCGGAGCCTCCGGCCATGACTAAGCCCTCATCCAGATACGTCTTCCAGGGATAGCTCAGTGCGGCACGCTCCTTGCCCACGCGCTCCTCAATCCAGTGCAGGTCGGTCATCAGGAATGTGGGCTGGATGTCCAGCACGAGCGGCAGCTTCTTCATACGCTCAATCAGCTCCGGCGTGGCCATCTGGGCATGGATGAGACGGAAGGGGAGTCGCTTGGCCTGCTCCTCCGGTGTCATGCCATCCCTCAGCCCCTGCTGCAGGCAGTACTCCACCGCATCCAGGGTGACCTCCAGTGCCTCGTCGCCGATGCAGTGGGTGGCGGGCTGCAGGCCGTGGCGGTATGCCTCGTACATTCTCTTGGCCAGGTCCTCAGGGCTGATGACCAGAATACCGGTGTTGCCGGGATCGTCCGCATAGTCGGTGTAAAGCTTGGCAGACCGGGAGCCCAGGGACCCGTCAGAGAAGCTCTTGAAGCTGCCCATCCGCGCAGCGCGGTAGGGATCGCTCCGCTGCTCGGCCGTCAGGTGCTCCGGGTCGAACATATAGTCCAGACACACGAACATGCGCACCGGCAGCTCGCCGCGGCTGCTGCGGGCCACATAGTCCGCAAAGTCCTCGTCATAGTGCCATATCGCCGCGGCATAGGTGTGCATCATGGTCACGCCCAGGCTGGAGGCCAGCGCCAGGCCCTTCCTCATGCACTTTTCACGGGTGGCGGGCACCAGGAACGGATCAGGGATCAGGCTGTCGTAGATCTTGGAGGCCTGCTCACGGAAAATGCCGTTGGGGTTGCCGTCGGCATCCAGCTCCACCATGCCCCCGGGGCCAAATACATAGCCGTTGGTAATGTTGGCCTTTTCCAGCGCCATAGTGTTGGCCACCGCTGTATGCAGGCACACGCGCTTGATAACGATGGGATGATCGGTGCTGGCCTCATCCAGGTCCAGACGGGTGGGCAGCTGATCCTCGCAATCCTTCCACTTGGATTGGTCGAAGTTGGAGCCCTTGATCCACTCGCCCTTGGGCGTCTCCGCCGCGCGTTCACGCAGCAGCTGCAGTGCCTCGGCGCGGGAGGTGGCACCGCCCAGATCCACCGTGGTATAGGCCTGGCAGAAGGCGAAGAAGTGCAGGTGAGAGTCTCCCATGCCGGGCAGCACGGTCTTGCCTTGCAGGTCGATGCACTTCTCACAATCAAATTGCGCCAGTGCCTCTTCCTTTGTGCCCACGTAGGCAAATTTGCCGTCCTTCAGCACCACCGCTTCCTTACAGACGTCCGGCGCCTCCATCGTGTAAATCTTACCGCCATAAAACAATGCATCAGCTTTTCCCTTCATTTTGTATACCTCTCCAATTTTAAAATGATATTGTTGTGATTTTGCACAGTTCCAAACACATAAATGTTACATTAATTGACATTATAACGGAATGCGGGCCATGTGGCAATTTGCCCTCCGTTCCCCACACGGAACAATTTGTGCACTTTTTGTTTCCTGTCCGGATTATTTATTGACATATTTAGCATTTTTGATATAATTGGAAAAAAATGGTGAAAAAATAAGCTTGATTTGATTTTGAGGAAATCGCTTATGGACACTGAAAGGACAAATATTACAAGAGAAGTCGGCAGCCGTATCCGCTACGCCCGCAAAAGCCGGGGCATGTCAATGGACGAGCTGGCCCAGGCTATCTACAAAACGCGTTCTGCCATCTCCAAATATGAAAATGGGCAGATATCCGTGGATATTGCCACGCTTTATGACATTGCCAATGCCCTGAAGGTCAGCATCTATGATCTGCTGCACCGCAACACGCCGGACATCGGCCAGGAGTACAACGCAGAGGTGCCCGCCTTTTTCCGGAATGTCTCCCAACTATATATGTACTTCTTCGATGGCCGGATCAACCGCGCCCAATGCACCGTGATCGACATATTCCCTGGGGAGAGAAGCAGCCAGGCTGAGGTACTCATGTACATGAATGTCAAGGATCTGGCCCACTACCAAATCTGCGAGAGCACCTTCCGCGGCACCTTGACCCACTATGAAGCCTTCAGCGCCATGCTTTTCGAGAACAACGATATGCCCATGGATAAATACCAAATCGGCATCCCCCAGCCCTACATGGACGATGACCGGAAGTGGATACTGACCTATGGTATCTCCTGCCGTCCGCTGATGCCCTCTGCCGCCAAGCGTCTTCTCAGCAAAACGCCGCTTCCCATCGATAAGGCGCTGATCCAGGAGCTGATGATATCCAAGGAGGATATCCGCTTGATGAAGCATTACAATATGTTTGTCATGGTGTAGCATCCATTGTCTGCTATATATGCATGCAATAGTCTTGGCCGAAAAGGACGCCTTCCGGCGTCCTTTTTCCATAGGCGAATGTTTTTCTTGACAGTTTCACCCGGCTGCTTTTCAGCGGCCGGGTGATTTTTGCCGAAGCAGAGAGGGTGGCAGACCCCCTTCGCCCCGGCTCCATATATACGCAATGCTTCTCTTGCGCTGCGTCATTTTAATTTGTCAATTTTTTCTCAATTTTATGAATGTTGTCTGTTGCATCTTTTTCTTCTTTGCCGTATACTCTTACTATTATTTTTACAGGATATGCAGGTGGAGCAAATGAAAACCTATCGATTTGCATACGGCAGCGGCACGGTGGAGTTCCCGCTGGAGGAGAAAAATATCATCGGAGAGCTGCACGGCAATGTGGTGGAGCCGATTTCCGACATACGCAGGGAGCTGTGGGCCTCCCTGGATGCGCCCATCGACAGCGCACCCCTGTGCCGGCGGGTCACCCCGGGCAGCACCGTTGCACTGGTGGTCAGCGATATGTCGCGCTTCTGGATGCGGCAGGATCTGGTCGTGCCGCATCTGGTGGACTATCTCACCCAGCGCTGCGGCGTGCGTGAGGATGACATCACCATCGTCATTGCCAACGGCACGCATACCGGCGGCGATGAGGCAGAGCTGCGCACCCTGGTGACGGACGCCGTTTACGACCGGATCACCGTGGAAAACCATAACTGCGATTCCGATGATCTCGTCTATCTCGGCACAACGCCCCACGGCACGCCGGTCTCCATCAATCGCACTGCGGCCCTGGCGGACATGGTCATCTGCCTCGGCGCGGCAACACATCATGTGATGGCCGGCTTCGGCGGCGGCCGCAAGAGCATCCTGCCCGGCATCAGCAGCCGGGAGACCATCTTTCACAACCACGCCTTTTCCCTGGATGCCGCAGCCCTGCGCTCCAACCCGGCCGTGGGCAACGGTATTTTACAGGGCAATCCCCTGCACGAGGATATGTGCGAAGCCGCCAGCCTGGTGAAAAACCTGTTTATGGTCAATCTTGTCATGAACACCCAGATGCGCTTGGCCGCCATTTTTTCCGGCCATTATCTCACCTCCTGGGAGCAGGCCTGCCGGACGGTCAACCGCATTTACCAGGTGGATGTGCCCCGGAAGGCGGATGTTGTCATTACAAGCTGCGGCGGCTTTCCCAAGGATATTTCTCTCTACCAGGGCACCAAGGCCATTGATAACGTAGAATCGTCTCTGAAGCCGGGAGGCACGCTGATCCTTGTGATCGAGGCCCGGGAGGGCGGCGGGCCTGCCGAATACTTCGGCTGGTCGAAGGACCTCCTTGCCGGCACCATTGAGCAGCGCCTGCGCGAGCATTTCACGGTGGCCGGCTATGTTTTCTTCCTCAACTGCGAGCAGGCACAGCGCTATAATATCCTGCTCTATTCCAGCATTGATCCCAAGGCGGTGGAGCCCATGGGGATCCGGGCCTTCTCCGATGTGGAGGCGCTGCTTGAGGCAGCCCGGCTTCCGGGAAAAACCGTCTATGTGATCCCCAATGGGGCCACTGTGATCCCACACATCGTTAAGGAGGCATCTGCCAATGAAGCGTAACTACATTGCCCGGCGTTTTCAGCTGGGCGGCACGGGCTTATCTCTTGATACCGAGGCCCTGTCCAAGTACAAGGATATTATTGACCTGAGCATCGGCGACACCGACTTCACCACCGATGAGGCCATTATCTCCGCCGCATTCCGCGATGCCGGACTGGGCCACACACACTATGGCGATCCCAAGGGCGATCCTGAGCTTATCTCCGCGGTTTGCCGGGCCTGGGAGGAGGATTTCGGCCAGCCCCTTTCCGGCGACCATGTGCTTGTGAGTACATCCAGCTGCCTGGGTATGGCGCTCACCATGCTTGCCATTCTGGACCCCGGCGACGAGGTGATCGTCTTTTCCCCCTATTTCGCCGTATACCGCTCCCAGATCGAGCTGGCCGGCGGCGTTTGTGTGGATGTGCCCACCTATGCCGAGGAAAATTACGCCATTGATGAAGCCCGGCTGCGCGCCGCCATCACGCCGCGCACCAAGGCCATTATCTTCAATAACCCCACCAATCCCACCGGCATGAGCTATGACAGGGATACCCTGTCCATGCTGGCCCGCATTGCGCAGGAGTATGACCTGCTGGTTGCCGCCGATGAGATCTATACCACCTACCTGTATGAGGGGGACTTCTGCCCTATCCGCACCCTGCCCGGTATGGCCCAGCGCACCATTACCCTTAACAGCTTTTCCAAGAACTACCTCATGACAGGCTGGCGTGTCGGCGTCATTATCGCCGAGCCGGAGCTGCTTGCGGTGATGAATCGCATCAACGGCTCGCTGGTTTACACCGCACCCTCTGTTTCTCAGCGTGCGGCCATCCAGGCGCTTTCCATGCGCAGGTCGATCCGGGAAAAGTATATTTCCGAATACCGCGACCGGATCTTTTACGCCGCCGACCGGATCGAAAAAATCCCCTACCTCAGCCTCGTCCGCCCTAAGGGTACCTTCTATCTCTTCCCCGGCATCGAGAAAACCGGATTGGATGAAAAGCAGTTCTGCAAGGCCCTGTTAGAGAGGGCGCATATCCTGGTCAGTCCCGGCACACCCTTCGGCGTAAGCGGCGCAGGACACTTCCGTATCGCCTGCACCGTCGGCATTGAACACCTTAAAACTGCATTTGACCGCATGGAGAAGCTGTCGTTTTGACAGCTTCTCCGAGATTGTCGAAAAGCCCTCCGGGTTTTCCGACAAAGGGCCCCAAGTCTGCTGCGCGCATAATTTGTCCGTCACAGACGTACAAATTCCACACTGGCAGACTGAGCGGTATTTTCTCTCACGCACAGGTCGCGAGAGAAAATGATCTCATTTCTTTGCCGCCTGCGGGCGGCAAACTCTGCGAGGCTTTTTTAATACGCAGGGAGAAGCTGTCGTTTTGACAGCTTCTCCCATTTTTTTCATTTTTGCACAATTTGGGTGCTTATTTTTTTTGCAATATTGTGATAGGCGGCTTTTTACAAATCCATCTACGCGTGTATAATTATGCACATAAAACATATGAATATGCATTTAAATGCATGAAACGGAGGAAAGTATGAAAAATTTTAACTTGGCAAAGAAGATGCTTGCATTGGCACTTGGCGTGCTGATGCTGCTGTCGGTTATGACCGGCTGCAGCAAGACCAACGATCAGGCCGGCGGCGGAAGCGGCGACACCCAGCAGGAACAGACCGGAGCCCTGCTCAAAAAGATCAAGGACAGCGGCAAGCTGGTTGTGGGCACCGAGGCCCAGTATGCCCCCTATGAGTTCAAGGACCTGGACGCTAACTTCGTTGGCTGCGATATGTGGCTGGCACAGCAGATTGCCGACAGCCTGGGCGTTCAGCTGGAGGTAGTGGACATGTCCTTCGACGGCATCATCCCCGCTGTTCAATCCGGTCAGGTTGACCTGGGCATCGCAGCCTTCACCAACACCCCTGAGCGTGCAAAGGAGATCGACTTCAGCAACCTCTATGAGACCAGCGCACAGCTGCTGATCGTCAAGACCGGCAACGCAGATGTCTACTCCACCAAGGAATCCCTTGCCGGGCAGAAGGTCGGCGCACAGAAGGGCACCATTCAATCCCAGCTGATCCAGTCCGCCCTCCCCGACAGTGAGCTCTTTGAGTTGGAGAAGTACCCCGCCCTTGCCCTGGAGGTTCAGAATGGCAACATTGCCGGCCTGGTGGTGGATCAGGCTGTGGGCGAGTCTCTGGTGGCCACCAGCAACGGTGGTCTGGAGGTTTCCAACTTTGCCTTCACCGCAGAGGAGGCCTCCTTCGGTAAGTCCGTTGTGATCGCCAAGGGCAACGAGGATCTGGTGGCCGCTGTGAACCAGGTCATCGACAAGGTCACCTCCGACGGCAGCTATCAGAAGGCTTACGATGAGGCTGTTAAGCTGGCCGCCAGCCTTGGCCTGTAAAACACAGGCGAGAGAACAGCATAAGTACGCAAACCGCGGGCTTCGCCGTTTCGGCGGCGAAGCCCGGCAGCGTGGCAAAAAAGCCTCGCAGAGTTTGCCGCCCGCAGGCGGCAAAGAGATAAAATCATTTTCTCTCGCGACATGTGCGTGAGAGAAAATACAGCTCGGGCTGCCAGTGTGGAATTTGTCCGTCACAGACGGGCAAATTATGCGCGCAGCAGACCGCAAACCTTTTGTCGGAAAAACCCAAAGGGTTTTTCGACAGTCTCACGGGCTTCGCCGTTTCGGCGGCGAAGCCCGGCTATGCATTGAGGAGGGTTCCCCATGAAATTCTTCGAGTTTATCGAGACCATCGGACAGCTCATCGCCCGGTACCACAGCTTCTTTGAGGAGGGCATCGTCAACACCCTGATCATCGCAGCCTTCACCGTGTTATTCGGTACGATTTTCGGCACGCTCATGTCCTGTATGCGCATGAGTAAAATTCCGCCCCTTCGCTGGTTCGCAGTGGCCTACATTGAGTTTATCCGCGGAACACCGCTGATGGTGCAGCTCATGTTCATTTTTTACGGTCTGCCCATGATCGGCTTTGCGCTTCCCGATATTGCCTGGATCCCGAATTTTTCGCGTTTTTCCGCCGGGATTATCGCCATGAGCATCAACAGCTGTGCCTATGTGGCTGAGATCATCCGCTCCGGTGTGCAGGCTGTGGACTACGGCCAGATGGAGGCTGCACGCAGCATCGGCTTCAGCCACGGTCAGGCTATGCGGCTGGTTGTTTTGCCCCAGGCTATCCGCAATATCCTCCCGGCCCTGGGCAATGAGTTTGTCACCGTTATCAAGGAATCCTCTATCGTCTCCGTTATCGGCCTTGCCGACCTGATGTTCCGCACCAATGATGTCATCGCCGTCACCTACAAGAGCCTGGCCTGCCTTGCTATCGCGGCGCTGTGCTATTTTGCGATGACCTTTACGGGCGGCCGCCTGATCTCACTGGCAGAAAGGAAGATGAATCATGGCAAGTGAAAATATCCTGCAGGTCATAGACCTGTGTAAAAGCTTTCATAAGCTTGAGGTCCTCAAGAACATCAGCGTTTCCTTTAATAAAAACGAGGTGGTATCCATTATCGGTCCCTCCGGCGGCGGCAAAAGCACCTTTCTGCGCTGCCTGAATCTGCTGGAAAAGCCGACCTCCGGGCAGATCCTGATTGACGGCGTGGACATCTGCGCCAAGGGACAAAGCAAGCATATCGACCAGCACCGGCAGAAAATGGGCATGGTATTCCAGCAGTTCAACCTGTTCAACAATATGAATGTGATGAAAAACCTGACCGCCGGCCCCGTCCGCATTAAGGGCATGGATCGGGCGGAGGCAGAGGCCAAGGCCTTGGAGCTGCTTGGCCGCGTGGGGCTGGCCGACCGCGCCGACGCATACCCCAGCCAGCTCTCCGGCGGGCAGAAGCAGCGCATAGCTATTGTGCGTTCGCTGATGATGGATCCCGAGGTGATGCTCTTTGACGAGCCGACCAGCGCCCTTGACCCGGAAATGATCGGGGAGGTGCTGGATGTTATGAAAAATCTTGCGGAAAGCGGCATGACCATGATCGTCGTCACCCATGAGATGCGCTTTGCCCGTGAGGTCAGCAGCCGCACCATCTTCCTGGACGGTGGGCACATAGAGGAGGACAAGCCCTCTCACGAGCTCTTTGCGCACCCCGAAAGTCCGCGCCTGATCAGCTTTCTCAACAAGGTGCTGTAAAAAAACGCCTCTGACCCATCGGCCTTGATCCTTTATGTCAAGGCCGGATATACACCGGCTGCAGAGAAAACGGCAGGCTCATTTGGCCGGGCCCCGCCTCTTTTTAATCTGCCAAAAAGCTTCAAAAATACCCCTGTTTCGGCAAAACGAAACAGGGGTATTTTCTTGCAATAATGAGGAAAGACACCCGGCAGGAGCCGATTGGCGTATATCTCACCAATCAAGGCACACAGAGCGCAGCTATCACTTGATATCTCACACCGGTGGACAATCATCGCAGAAGATCGTGTCCAGCACCTGCTCCTCTGTGATGGCGCCGAGCAGCTTCGATGTCGACAGGCTGTTCAGCACCCGGCAGACATCTTCCCGGCGGAAGGGGACGCCTCGCAGGGCCTCCACCAGCGGCTCTATGCTGCAAACCGCCAGGAAATCGCCATTGAAGCGGATATCTGTTATACAGCCGTGGGACACAGAGACGCCTACCTCCAGGCAGCCGCCGTCCCAGTAGCGCTTACCGGTCATATTGAACTTAGGCGAGCGGCCATAGTTCCACTCCCAGGTGTCGTATTTCTCCGTCTTCAGCTTGTCCACCTGCGCCAGCTCATCGGCTGTCAGGGTGTCAAACACCATTCCGCTGCCGGCCAGGGCCTCTTTCAGATACGCCCAAAAGGCGGGCATATCCATATCCTGCTTCAAAAAGCTGCGGATATTGCCGATGCGGCTGCGGACGGACTTGGTGCTCTTGGAGCGGAACTTCTCCGGGTCCACCTGCAGGGCCCCGGCCACCATATCGGCGTTAGCATCAAAAAGTAGGGTCCCGTGGTGCAGGATACGGTTTCCGTACAGCCGCTGGGCCGTGCCGGAAACCTTCCGCCCCTCCACCAAAATATCGTTGCGGCCGGAGGCCTCCGCCTGTAGTCCCAGGCCCTTCAGCGCCTCTACCACAGGGCTCGTGAAGCGGTCCATGCTGATGCTGGCCTTGTCTCCGGCGTCGGTGATAAAGGAATAGTTCAAATTCCCCAGGTCGTGATAGACTGCGCCGCCGCCGGTGCTGCGGCGCACCACATTGATGTGATGCGCCTCCACAAAGGGGCGATTGATCTCGGCCTCGGTATTTTGATTCTGCCCCACCACGATGGTGTTTTCATTCTGCCACAGCAGAAGATAGTCGCCCTGAGTGCGGTGGGTGAGCACATACTCCTCAAAGGCAAGATTGTAATATGGACTTTGGGAGCCCGTTTCTAAATAGTGTACAGCACGCTGCATACATTATCCTCCTGTTTGTGAGAAAAAAATCCCTCCGAGAGTGAGAGAGGGGAAGCTCTCGGAGGGAAAAGGATAAGGCTAACTCAGTTTTTGGTATGAATGGCACGCTTTTCGGCGTTCAGCGCCGCCTCGCGCATGGTCTCCGTGACAGTGGGGTGAGAGTGGATGGTGTCGATGATCTCATCCAGGGTCATCTCACCCTCGATGGCCAAGGCGCCCTCAGCGATGAGGTCGGTAGCCCGGGGCCCGATGATGTGCATACCCAAAATCTCACCGTACTCGGCCCCGGCGATGATCTTCACCAGGCCCTCGCCGCCGTTGAGGATCAGGGCCTTGCCGTTGGCGCTCATGGAGAACTTGCCCACCTTGTAGGCAATGCCCTGGGCCTTACACTGCTCCTCGGTCAGACCCACGGAGGCCGCCTCCGGCTCCATATACACGCAGGTGGGATTGGTCTTTTCGCAGTAGTGAGCCTCCAGGCCGCAGATGTTCTCCGAGGCTACCTCGCCCATGGCGGAGGCGGTGTGGGCCAGCTGTGCATGGCCGAACACGCAGTCGCCGATGGCGTACACGCCGGGCACATTGGTCTCCATCTTGTCATTTACCAGGATGCGGCCCTTGTCGTTGTCGATTTTTCCGGCGGCCAAGTCCAGCCCGGCGGTATTGGCCTTGCGGCCGATGGCCACCAGCACCTTCTCCGCCTCAAAGGTGACGGTCTTGCCGCTCTTATCCTTGCAGACCACCTTGGCGCCCACGGGGCTGCTCTCCACAGACTGCACAGGGCACTCCAGATGGAAGTCCATGCCCATCTTCTTCATGTGGGCCACGCCGATCTTGGTCAGATCGCCGTCCAGCATGGGCAGCATATGGTCCATAGCCTCCACCACGGTGATCTTGGTGCCGAAGGCTGCGTAAGCGCAGGCCAGCTCCAATCCGATGACGCCGCCGCCGATGACCACCATGGTCTGGGGCAGCTTCTCCAGGGACAGAGCGCCGGTGGAGTCGATGCAGTTGGGGTTTTCCTTCAGGCCGGGAATGGGGGGCTGGGCATTGACGGAGCCGGTGGCCACGATAATGGCGTCGGCGGTCATGGTCTCCTTGCTGCCGTCGGCCTTGGTGACCTCCAGCTGCTTCTCGCCGGTGAACTTGGCGGTGCCATCCACCTTCTTGACCTTATTCAGCTTCAGCAGGCCGGCCACACCGCTGGTGAGCTGCTTGCTGATGGCGTTCTTATGGGCGATGACCTGGGGGAAGTTGACCTTGACACCCTCTACCTCCACGCCGATTTCCTTACCCTGGGTCTTGATCTGCTCCACCAGCTCGGCGGAATGCAGCAGGCACTTAGTGGGAATGCAGCCCACATTCAGGCAGGTGCCGCCCAGGTACTGCTTCTCCACAACGGTGACCTCCGCACCCAGCTGTGCGGCGCGGATGGCAGCCACATAGCCACTGGGGCCGCCGCCGATGACGATGACGGACTTTTTGCCGCCGGCAGGGGCAGCGGCAGGCGCCGCCGGAGCCTGGGGCACGGCCGCCGCCACAGCGGCAGGTACTGCACCGGGCACAGCCTCGCCGGCCTGGCCGATCCAGGCCAGGGTGCCCTTGACGGGAATGTCGTCACCCTCCTGAGCCACGAGCTTCAGCATAACGCCGTCCTGCTCGCTGGTCAGCTCGTTGGTCAGCTTATCGGTGGTGATCTCCGCCACCACCTCGCCGGCCTTCACGGTATCGCCCTCGTGCTTGAGCCACTTGGAAAGAGTACCCTCCTCCATAGTCAGGCCCAGCTGGGGCATTTTCAGTTCATAAGCCATATTTCTAATCCTCCCCGCTTACAGGATGATGCTCATGGGCTTCTCCAGCAGATCCCGGAGAGCCATCACGAACTTGGCGGCCACGGCGCCGTCGATGAGGCGGTGGTCATAGGTAAAGGACAGCCGCATGACCTGGTGCTTGGAGATGTTGCCCTCGTCGTCCATCACCAGCTCGTCCTCCACAGCGCACACGCCCAAAATGGCGGCGTCGGGCTGGTTGACGATGGGTGTGAAGGTCTCAATGCCGAACATGCCCAGGTTAGAAACAGAGAAGGTGGAGCCCTTGTACTCGTCCGGAGTCAGCTTGTTGCTCTTGGCCCGGGAGGCCAGATCCTTGGCGGCGGCGGAGAGGGCGTCCAGGCCCATGCGGTCGGCGTCGCGGATCACGGGAACGATCAATCCCGCGTCCAGAGCCACTGCCATGCCCAGGTTTACATGGGCCCGCTGGATGACCTGGTCGCCGTCCAGGCTCACCAGCACCTCCGGGTGCTGGCGCAGGCACTTGGCCGTGGCCTTGAGGATCAGATCGTTGACGGAATACTTGTTGCCCGTCTCGGCCAGGAGCATCTTGCGGAACTTCATCAGCTCCGTAACATCCACCTTGGTGTTCTGGGTAACAGGGGGGATCTCCGTGTGGGACTGCAGCATACGCTGAGCCACCACCTTGCGCATACCCGCCAGCTTGGAGACGGTGTCGCCCTCCATCAGCTCCAGCCCGGTCTTGCTCACGGGCTTGGCGGCGGGGGCGGGCTCGGCAGCCACAGGGGCCGCGGCCTTAGGAGCCTTGGCGGCAGCCAGCACATCCTGCTGGCGGATACGGCCGCTGGGACCGCTGCCTACGATACCGCTGACATCCACGCCCAGCTTGGCCGCCGTCTTGCGGGCCAGTGGGGAGATGCGGATACGGGCGCCGCCTGCGGCCACGGGAGCGGGCACAGGGGCGGCGGCAGCGGGTGCGGCGGGAGCAGCCGGGGCGGCAGCGGCAGCGGCGGCAGGGGCATCGCCTACAGCCTCGCCGGGCTGGCCCACATAGCACAGCAGGCCCTTCACGGGTACATCCTCGCCCTCCTGGGCTACGATCTTCAGCAGAACGCCGTCATGCTCGCTGGTGACCTCATTGGTCAGCTTGTCGGTGGTGATCTCCAGCAGCACATCGCCGGTCTTTACGCCATCGCCCTCATGCTTGATCCACTGAGAGACGGTGCCCTCCTCCATGGTCAGGCCCAACTGGGGCATACATACTTCAAAAGCCATAGTTCTCCCTCCTTACTTGTTCAGCACGCGCTTTACCGCGGCCACGATATCCTCCGGGTGGGGGAAGTTCTTGTCCTCCAGCACGGGGCTGAAGGGGGAGCAGATGTTCAGGCCGCAGACACGCTCCACCGGGGCGTCCAGCTCGTCGAACAGCTCCTCGCCGATCTGAGCGGAAAGCTCACCGGCGAAGCTGCCGCGCTTGACCTCCTCGGAGACGATGATGGCGTTGTGGGTCTTGGAAACGGTCTTTACAATAGCGTCCCAATCCAGGGGCACCAGAGTGCGCAGGTCCAGCACCTCGGCCTCAATGCCCTCCTGGGCCAGCTTGGCGGCAGCCTCCAGGGAGAAGTTTACCTCGCGGCTCCAGGTGATGATGGAAATATCCTTGCCCTCCCGCTTCACAGCGGCCTGACCCAGAGGAATGGTGTACTCCTCCTCAGGGATCTCCTCCTTCTTGGCGTACAGCAGCTTGTGCTCCAGGAAGATAACGGGGTCATCGTCCCGAATGGCGGTCTTCAGCAGGCCCTTGGCATCCGCGGCGGAGCAGGGAGCCACTACCTTCAGGCCGGGGAAGTGGCAGAAGAAGTTCTCCAGCGACTGGGAGTGCTGGCCGGCGTTGCGGCGGCCGGCACCCATGGGGGCCCGCAGGACCATGGGCACATTGCACTGGCCGCCGGTCATGTAGCGGATCTTGGCCGCCTGGTTGAACAGGGGGTCGGCGCACTCGGTGGCGAAGTCGTCATACATCAGCTCCACCACGGGACGCAGGCCGCGCATAGCCGCGCCTACGGCCATGCCTACGAAGCCCTCCTCGGAAATGGGGGTATCAATGACCCGGTTGGGGCCGAACTCCTCCAAAAAGCCCTTGGTAATGGCAAACACATTGCCCATAACGGCCATGTCCTCGCCCATGATAAAGACATTTTTGTCCCGGAGCATCTCCTCGTGCAGGGCCTCACCGATGGCCTTGCTGACAGTAATCTTTTTCATCGTGCCACACACCTTTCATTGTCGCTCACATACATATCGTCCAGCACCGTGGTGGGATCGGGATACTCAGACTCGTCGGCAAACTTAACGGCCTCGGTCATCTCGGCATCCGCCGCAGCGGTGATCTCGTCCAGCTCCTCCTGGGTAGCACCCAAGGCCAGCAGACGCTTGCCCAGCTTCATGATGCCGTCGTTCTCCAGGGCGTGCTCCATGTACTCCTTGGGACGGTACACGGCGGGGTCGCCGCAGTAATGGCCCTGATAGCGGTACACGGTGGCCTCCACCAGATAGGGGCCCTTGCCGCTGCGGGCATGCTCCATGGCCTTCTGCATGGCCTCGTAAACCTCCGTGGGGTTGGTGCCGTCCACGATGGCATAGGGCACGCCGTAAGCCTCAGCACGGCTGGCCAGATGGGAGGTGTTGGTGACCCGGTGGATCTCGGTGGACACGCCGTAGCAGTTATTTTCAATGAACCACACCATGGGAAGCTTCCATGCGGCGGCCATATTCAGGGACTCGTGGAAGCTGCCCTCGTTGGTGGCGCCGTCGCCGAAGCAGCCCACGGTCACCGCGCCGTCGCCCAGGATCTTGGAGGCCAGGGCGCTGCCGGCGGAGATGGGCTGGCCGCCACCCACGATGCCGTTGGCGCCCAGGTGGTTCATCTTCTCCATATCCGCAATATGCATGGAGCCGCCCTTGCCCTTGCAGTAGCCGGTCTTCTTGCCGAACAGCTCGGCCATAGCCAGCTTGGGGTCAGCGCCCCGGGCAATGGCGTGGCCGTGGCCGCGGTGGGTGGAGGTAAAGTAGTCCTGGGGGCCGATGGCGGCGAAAGCGCCGGCCTCAGCGGCCTCCTGGCCGATGCTCAGATGGATGTTTCCTGCCAGCATACCCTTGGTGAAGCACTCAGCGGCCTTCTCCTCGAAGGTACGGATGCGCACCATCGTGCGGTAGAACTCCAAAAGCTGCTCCTTACTGTACATTTCCTTAGTTTTCTTTTCAGCCAATGTTCTCACACCTTTCTTTAGCTGCCCCTTACGCCTGCTTGGGCGCGAACAGGGGCACTTCCAATTCGTCGTCAAATTTTCTTCCCATGACCAGCCCGCCGATTTCGGCGATGATCACATCCACGGTGAGCAGCACCTTGGTGCCCTCCACCAGGTGGCCGCCGTGGGCATTACCGTAGCGGTCGCTGAGGCTCATGTGTACATGGAGGTTCGTGACCCCCTGGTCATCATGGCAGATGATGCCGCTGCCGGCGGTAAGCTCAATGGGCCCCGTCAGGTGCAGCACCTCGCCGTAGCCGTAGCCGGCCTTCTTGTCCGGCAGCTCCACGGGATTGCAGTAGGCCACACCGTCCAGACTGCCGATGGCGCTGAGGATCACACCGTTGTTGATACCCGCACGGCGGCAGGCCTCGGTGAGGCCCAGCAGCACATCCGTTCCGGGACGCAGCCGCACGGCGATGACCCGGGTGAGATTGCCCTGGGCCATTTCCAGAATGTCATTCATGGTTATTCACTTCCTATTCCGTTAAAGCTCGATTTGCTGCATCGGTTCCGTCAGCGGCAGGACCCGCAGCCCGCTGTCCGCCGCCCCACGCGGCATACGCCGCGCCATATCCTGCATATGCATCCCGTCGTCCTCCGGAAAGGGGACGTGGTAGACGCACAGCGTATCCGTGTCAAAATGTCCGTGAAACAGGCGGGTATTATAATAAGCCTGGTAAAACAGGGGATTGAGGAACACCGCGTACAGGGGTGTTCCCGCCAGCCGGGAGAAATCCTCGTGGAGATAGTCGCTGTCCGCCGTGAACAGCACCCGCCGCCCGTCAAAGCTCAGCAGATAGCACACATGGGGCACGGACCGGTACTCCTCTCCCAGATGGGGCACCATAAACGCCTGCACCGAAATACCCGGCTCGATCTGTATGGCGGCCCGGTCCGTCCCGCGGCACAGCGGCACACAGGGGATGCCCTCCTGCTGCAGCCACCGGCTGAGCTTCTGCACCGCCGGGGCCTCGTCCTTCGGATAAAACAGGCCCTTCACCCTTCGATGCTCCAAAAGCGCCCGGACCATCTCCGGGTCAAAGTGATCGGGATGGTAGTGGGTGAACAGCAGATAGTCCAGCCGCTCAAAGGGCGGCTCGCCCCGAAGCATGGCCTCCCGGCAGCCGGGGGGCAGGAGGCTGAAGGGATTGTCCTTTCTGCCGAACAGCCCGTCCAGGAGCAGAGCCGTGTCCCGGTATCGGACCAGCACGCCGGCGTTGGCCAGCAGGGTTACGCGGATGGGATAGCGATCCATAGGTTTATTTTTCCTCGCCCACGGTCACATCCATCTTATCCTCGTAATACTTGACCATGGCGATCTGATCCTCGTCGATATGGCCGTTGTCGTTCATCCAGTCCATGACCCGCAGCACCACGTCGGTCATGGGCGTATCCACGCCCATGTGGTGGGCAAAGTGCTTGGCATTGAGGATGTCCTTACGGTGAACGGCTACCCGGGCGCCGGGCTCGAAGTCGCGCTTGATGAGCTTGGGTACCTTGTTTTCATACACAGGGCCGCCGGCAAAGCCGCCCCGGGTGGCCTCAAAGGTGGTCTGCAGGTCGATGCCCGCCTTGGCGGCGAAGGCATAGGCCTCGGCGATAACCACCATATAGGCCCCGGCCACCATGTTGTTCACCAGCTTGGTGACGCTGCCGCTGCCGCTGCCGCCGGTGTAAACGGGATGACCCATGCACTCCAGCAGGGGCTTCACGCTGTCAAACACTTCCTTGTCACCGCCGGTCATAATGGCCAGGGTGCCGGCAATGGCCATGGGATTACCACCGCTGATGGGGGAATCCAGCAGGTACATACCCGCCTCTCTGACGGTTTTATACAGATCCTGGATGATGTCGGGGGCAGTGGAGCTGAGGTCGATGATGATGTTGCCCCGCTTGCCGTAGTGTACGGCGTCCTCCACAGACTTGCGGATAATGGCGTGGGTGGGCAGGATCTGCATGATGATGTCACACTGCTTATAAATATCCGTCTGTTCCTTCACCGGCGTACCGCCTGCGGCGGCGAACTCGTCCAAACGGCTCTGAGCCACATCAAAGCCCAGCACCTCGCAGCCGCTCTTTTTTATCAGATTTTTCGCCATAGGCAGGCCCATGACGCCCAGGCCCAGGAAACCGATCTTCATATACATACATCTCCTTATTAAAATACATATGGAAACTCAACAAACTCCTTAGTTTTTCCGCCGCGTCCCCGCCCCCTTGAAGGGGGAGGGGATCACATTGGAAACAGGAAAGGAGTGATAATGGGGGCAATATTATGTCCTTACTTCTTCAGCAGGGACGGCAGCCAGGTGGTCAGCGGGTCCACATAGGTAATCAGCAGCAGCACCACGATGCTGATGAGCAGCAGGGGCATCAGTGCCTTCAGGGACTTGCTGAGGCTGGTCTCGCCGATCTGGTTGCTCAGCAGCAGGCACAGGCCCACAGGAGGCGTGACCAGGCCGATGCACAGGTTGAAGCTCATGACGATGCCGAACATCAGGGGGTTGATGCCGTACAGGGTCAGCAGGGGCATCAGGATGGGGGTCATCATAATGATGGCGGCATTGGCCTCCATGAGCATACCGATGATGAGGAACAGCAGGTTCAGCAGCAGCAGGATCAGCACCCGGCTCTCAGTGAGGCTGGAGAAGGTGTCCAGCAGCAGGGCCGGCAGGCCGGAGGTGACCACCACATAGCTGGAGGCCTTGGACAGGCCCACCATCACCATGATGGTGGCGGTGGAAACGGACGCCTCCACAAAGGATGCAGGCAGCTCGCTCCACTTGGTATCCTTATAGATAAACAGGCTCACGATCAGGGCGTACACCACGGCCACGGCAGCGGCCTCGGTGGCGGTGAAGATACCGCCGAAGATACCGCCCAGAATGATAATGGGCATCAGCAGCGCCCAGATGCTGCTCTTGAAGGTCTTGGCCACCTCCTTGGCGGGCATCTTCTCGTGGGCGGGGAGGTTATTGCGCTTAGCATATACCAGGGCGTAGCCCATGAGGCACACCACCAGCAGCAGGCCGGGGATCACCGAGCCGATAAACAGCTTGGACACCGACACATTGGTGATGGAGGCGTACACGATCAGGGTAATAGATGGAGGAATGATGGGGCCCAAAATGGACGAAATGGACGACACGGCCACGGCGAAGGGAGCGGGATAGCCCTCCTTCTTCATGGCGGGAATGGTCAGGCCGCCAATGGCAGAGGCCGTGGCCACACCGGAGCCGGAGATGGCGCCGAACAGGCCGGAGGCCACCACCGTTACCAGGGCCAGGCTGCCCTTGATGCGCCCGATGAGGGCGTTGGCCACATCAATGAGCTTCCCCGTTATACTGCGGGACATAAGGTTGCCCGCCAGGATGAAGAAGGGAATGGCCAGCAGGGAGGAGGAGTTCATGCCGGCAAAGAGCTTCTGGGGCAGCACCAGCATGGGCAGGTCCGCCATATTCAGAGCTATCAGGGTGCCGATGCCCAGGGAGATAAAGATGGGAATGCCCAGGAAGGACAGAAGCAGCAGCAGAATAAATACGAGCAGTCCTGCGTTCATACGGCGGTGCCTCCTTTCTTTTCGTCAGCCAGTTCCTGAATGTTCTTGAGAATGACCTCTACGGAGGTCAGCACCATCAGCGCCGTGCCGATGGGTACACAGGTATAGGGAATGGACATGGGCAGGCCCAGGCCGGCGGAGGTGTTAGGCGCGCCGCTGCGCACCAGCTCCAGGGAGAGGATGAACAGGTATACCAGGAACACCAGGCCCACCGTCGTGGCGCAGATGGTGAAGATCCGGCGCACATGGGGCTTCAGAACGTTGAGCAGAATGTCGATCTGCAGGTGGCTGTTGCGCCGCACAGCAATGGCCGCGGCCATCATCACATTGAAGATGAACAGGTAGCGCACCAGCTCCTCGCTCCAGGCCGGGGAATTGTGGAACACATACCGCATGACGACCTGGTAGAACATGATCAGCACCATGGCCGGCACGGACACGGTCAGAATGACCTTCTGGATCTTCTCCAGAATATCCAAAAATTTGGAATACGCTTTGATCACAACAATTCTCCTCCTTTCTTAGCCCTTGGCAGGATCCATGGCGGCGATGCGCTCCACCCAATCGGCAAACTGGGGATAGTTAGTGGCGGCAAAGTCCTTGAAGTGCTCGGCGAAGGCGGCGTTATCCACCTCGATGATGGTCTTGCCCTCGTCCTCCAGCTCCTGCCAGGCCACGGCATCCTTGTCCGCCTGCTGCTCACTGATGGCCCGGCCCGCAAAATCGGCGGCCTCCAGGGTGGCCTTCTGAATGTCGGCGGGCAGGCTCTCGAAGTACTTCTTGTCCATGATCACCACATTGCAGCCGTACACATGGTTGGTCTTGATCCAGTAGTTGCACACCTCGTCAAAGGCGTAGTTCACGGAGTCCACCACGGGGTTTTCCTGGCCGTCCACGGTTTTCTGCTGCAGAGCGGTGTAAACCTCGTTCATAGGCACCGGTGTGGGGTTGGCCCCCGCCCACTGCCAGGTCTTCAGATACATCTCCAGGTTGGGGGCCCGGAGCTTGAAGCCCTTGAAGTCGGCAATGGTTTTCAGCTCCTTGGTGGCGCACACCACACGGGGACCGCGGTAGGACGCACCCATGAGCTTGAAGCCGGCATCATCGCCCACGGCGTCCTTGATCTCCTGGCCCAGGTCGCTGTACCACACATTCATAAAGTGATCGTAGCTGCTGAACATATAAGGCATCGCCTCAATGTTGGCCAGGGGGGTAAAGGTAGCCAGCGTACCGATGGATTCGCACATCACATCAGCCACACCTGCGTACATGCCCTCCAGCACCTCCGCCGTGGTGCCCAGCTGGGCGCCGCCGTACAGGTCTACCTGCACCCGGCCATCGGTCAGCTCCTTGATCTTCTGGGCGAACAGAACGCCGGTGTCATAGGCGTTATCGCCCTCGGTGGAGTTCAGCGCCATTTTCCAGCGGTATTCCACCTTCTCGTCGTTCGCGGTGCTTGCACAGCCCGATAACAGGCCCGCCAGCATCAGGCCCGCCAGCACCGCTGCCATCAGCTTTTTCATACGGTTCCTCCTAACTCTCAAAGTCTTCTCAAATTTACTCTCTAAAGATGGTAATTTGGTATTACCATCTAACCACGATACCAAAATAGCACCTTTTTCGCCCCTCGTCAATCCGCAATAAAAGCCGAATTTTGAGGGAGGGAGTTGTCTATTGTGTATAAAAAAGCTTCAATAAATTTATCGAAACGAAAAAAGAGGGGATATACCCCTTTTCCAGGGGGTATATCCTCCTCTTTTTCTTGTCGAGAAATAAACTCTCAGGCCTCCTCCGGCACAGGGGCCTCCTCCTCGCCGCTGTCCCGGGCGGGATAGCACTGCGCATATTGAGAAACGATGTTCAGGTGTCGGATCATCGCCTCCTGAGCCCCTGCCGCATTGCGGCTCTTTACGGCCATATATATTTCATGGTGGGTCTGCTGGGTCAGCTCCTTGTAGCTGGGCAGGTCCCAAAACCGCATCCGCACATCGGCGATAAGATTATTCACCAGATGAATGGTGGAGGCCAGCATGGCATTGTGGCTGGCCACGGCCAGGGCATCGTGAAACTCCACATCGTGCATATAGTTGGCGGGATCCTCGTCCAGGTTGCGGATGGCCTCGTCCAGGGCGGCCATATCCTCCTCCGTAGCCCGCTCACAGGCCAGGCCCACGATGCCCACCTCGATGACCCGGCGGAACTCATTGAACGGCTCTGTGCCGCCCATCTCATTGGAGCATTCGATCCAGCTGCGGGCCTTCTGAATATAGTCTGCGTCCCGCAGCAGCACCTTGCGGTTGCCCCGGCCGTCGATGGCGCCCAGAAATTCCAAAATAGCCAGGCACTCTCGCAGGGAGCCGCGGCCCACACCCAGCATTTCCGCCAGGTCTCTCTCTGAGGGCATATCCTCGCCTACCCGGATGTGGCCGTCCTCTATGGCCTTGACCAGCGCCTGCATGATCAGCTCCGGCACTCGCGGCGCAATGTTCTGCTGTATTTTCTCGATATGCATGGCCGTCATTCCTTACCCTTTCCGCTTTTGCCATAATGGGGCAATAATCTTCTTATCCACTTATTCTACACGGAATTTTTACATAAATCAATGGTATGACCAAATTTTGTTTCAGTTTTTTTATAAGACTCACTTTTTTCAGCTCTGTGATGTGCCGCGCGATGATATTTTTACCTGCGCTTCGGCATCTGTTTTTTCTTTTGGAGGAAAACACCGGCCTTAGCGAGAAGAAAAAGGGAGGTGTATTCCTATGGATCTGATGCACATTTTCACAGGTCCCGGCGGATATGCCGGTTCTGCAAAAGCCGGCATGATACAGCAGCGCAGAAGGGAAATTTGTGCAATCTGCATAATTCACATAGTAGGATATTGTGCGTTATGACCTCATTTTGGCAGAATCGACTATTGACTTCAATAACAGGTTTTGTTAGAATTCACTCAACACTTTTGAAGCGAAGGAGGCGGCCAGCATGACCAACACCATGAACAGTAAGATGCATAAGACCATGACCGCCGCCTGCACCGGCGCTGCCTTCTGCTGCGCCTGTGCCGCTTTCCATACTGTCATTCTGTCCGTGCTGGGCGCCATTATTATGGCGTCCATTATTATTTGCATTCTGGTACTGGTACTGCTGGTACTGGTTCTTTCTCCACGCACGCCATTGGCACGGATCGTCGCATGACACGCTGACACGATACAGCAAAGCGGCTCCGCCAACAGGCGGGGCCGCTTTTTTGTATGCCTTCGGCATCGCCGAAGGATCATATATCTTTAAAATCAATGCAAAGGAGAACAAAAACATGAAAAAGAGAGTATTTGCAATGCTTTTGGCTATGGCCATGGTTTTTAGCCTGATGGCCTGCGGCAGCAAGGACAAGGCCGGCGGCAGCGACGGCGATACCATTCGGCTGGGCGGTGTGGGTCCCCTGACCGGCGGCTACGCCAACTACGGACTATCCGTGCAGCACGGCGCAGAGCTGGCTGCCAAGGAAATCAACGCCGCCGGCGGTGTAAACGGGAAAATGCTGGAGGTCCAGTTCCAGGATTCTCAGGGCGACCCCGAGAGCGCTGTGGCCGCTTACGGCAAGCTTATGGACTGGGGCATGAACGTGAGCCTGGGCGCAGTGCTGTCCGGTGAGACGGCCTCTGTGGTGGCAGCGGCCAAGGCCGACGATATGTTCATCATGGAAACCACCGGCTCCGCCGATAAGTGCATCGACGGCAACGACAAAGCCTTCCGCATCTGCTTCTACGATTCCTATCAGGGCACTGCCGCGGCGGACTACCTGAAGGACAAGGCCCTGGCCACCGAGGTGGGCGTATTCTATCAGAGCGATAACGACTACTCCGCCGGCCTGTATAATGCCTTCGCTGCCCAGTGCCAGAAGGTCGGCGTGACCATCAAGGAGACCCAGACCTTCACCACGGCCACCAACACCGACTTCTCCACCCAGGTAAACGCCCTGGTTGCCTCCGGTGTAAAGGTTGTGTTCATCCCCATCTATGCCGAGGAGGCCTCCACCTTCCTGACCCAGGCCAAGGGCAAGTTCGGCTCTGATGTCTACTTCTTCGGCGCCGACGGTCTGGACGGCATCCTGGGCAAGGTCAGCCAAGATGTGTCCATCGCGGACAATGTTCTGATGATGACCCCCTTTGCCGCCGACTCTGCCGAGCCCAAGGTGCAGGCCTTTGTCAAGGCGTATCAGGATGCCTACAACGCCACCCCTGACCAGTTTGCCGCCGACGGCTACGATGCCGTGTACGCCGTAAAGGCCGCCATCGAGGCCGCCAAGGGCAGCACCTCCGGCACAGACCTGGCCGCCGTGATGACCTCCCTGACCGTGGAGGGTGTCACCGGTACCATGACCTGGAGCGCCGACGGCAATACCAATAAGGCCGCCAGTGCTATCCTCTACAAAAACGGCGTAGGCACGCTGTTTGGCGGCCAAAAGACCGACTCCGCAGCAGAATAACCGGATTTTTACCTCTCTCACACAAGCCTCTCCATTCTCCCGGCTGTCTGCCGGGAGAATGGAGAGGCAGCGCAAAGGAATGACGACTATGACGAATCTGATTCAAACCTTGATAAGCGGCCTGAGCCTGGGCAGTATCTACGCGCTGATCGCGCTGGGCTACACCATGGTCTATGGTATCGCCAAAATGCTGAATTTTGCCCACGGCGATGTAATTATGGTGGGTGCTTACAGCGGCATTGTGGCGGTGGCGCAGATGGGACTATCCCCGTGGGTAACGGTGATCGTAAGCATCGTGGTGTGCGCAGTGCTGGGTGTGGTCATCGAATTCTGTGCCTATAAGCCTCTGCGCCAGGCCCCTCCGCTGAGTGTACTCATAACGGCCATCGGCGTCAGCTATCTTTTGCAGAATGCGGCGCTGCTGATCTTCGGGTCGCAGCAGATGGCCTATCCCACCCTGGTAAAGCTGCCCGGTTTTTCCGTGGGCGGCGTGCAGGTAGACGGCATTACGGTGCTGACCCTGGCGGTAACAGCCACGCTGATGGCGGCACTGACACTGTTTATCGACCGGGCAAGGCTGGGCAAGGCCATGCGCGCTGTGTCCGAGGATAAGGACGCCGCCACCCTCATGGGTATCAGCGTGGACAGGACCATCACCCTGACATTTGCCATCGGCTCGGCACTGGCAGCCTTTGCAAGCCTTTTCTATGGCATGACCTATGTATACATCAAGCCCACCACCGGCGCCATGCCCGGTATCAAGGCCTTTACGGCGGCGGTGTTCGGCGGCATCGGCTCCATCCCCGGGGCTATGCTGGGCGGCATACTGCTGGGCCTGATCGAGCAGATGTCCAAAACGTATATCTCCACCCTGTGGGCAGATGCCATTGTGTTCGCCGTGCTGGTGGTGGTGCTGGTGGTAAAGCCCACGGGCCTGCTGGGCAAGCCCATGCAGGAGAAGGTGTGAGGTGAAGAAAATGCAACTGACTTTACAGAAAAAGCGCCAGCGGGCCGACCTGCTGACCTTAGCAGCGGTGGCCGCACTGTTCCTTGTGCTGGCGGCCCTGCTGTACGCCGGACTTCTGAACCGGCAGATGACCAACATGCTGGTACCAACGGCGGTGTACATCGTTATGGCGGTGTCGCTGAACCTGGTGGTGGGCCTGCTGGGTGAGCTGAGCCTGGGCCATGCGGGCTTCATGTCCGTGGGCCTGTTCTCCGGGTGCCTGGTATCCATCGCCCTGTCCTCCTCTCCCCTGCCCCTGGGCCTGCGTTTGCCCCTGAGTATGCTGGCAGGGGGGCTGGTAGCGGCGGTATTCGGTCTGCTGGTGGGCCTGCCGGCCCTGCGCCTGCGGGGGGACTATCTGGCCATCGTGACCCTGTCCTGCGGCGAGATTATCAAAAACATCATCACGAATCTGAATTTCACCGGCGGCGCGCTGGGTCTGAACACCTCGGCCATCTATGCCGGGGCCAAGGATCTGCTGCCCTATGGCGCGGTGCTGGTGCTGCTGACGGTGGCGGTGATGCTGAACCTGAAGCGCTCCAAGTACGGCCGGGCCATCATGGCCATCCGGGATAACCGCATTGCAGCGGAATCCGTGGGGCTGAATGTCACACAGTACAAGTTAGCGGTGTTCGTTATTGCGGCGTTCTTCGCCGGAAGCGCCGGTGTGCTGTACGGTCATTCCCTGGCCAACATCAAGGCAGCGGCCTTTGACTACAATATGTCCATCGAGATCCTGGTCATCGTGGTGCTGGGCGGCATGGGCAGTGTGCCCGGGTCCGTAATCTCGGCCATTGTGCTTACGGTGCTGCCCGAGGCCCTGCGCGGGGTGGACAGCTACCGTATGCTGGTGTACGCCATTGTGCTGATCCTGGTGATGCAGGCCACCAATAACCCTACTATGAAGCGCTTCTTCGGCTCCGTCCGCCGGAAGCTGACTCCGAGAAGAAAGGAGTGTGCCACCCTGTGAAAACGAAAGCAAAGCTGGTAAACCGCCAATCCACCGTTCTGCTGCCGGAGCGGGACATTGACAAGTCCCCGGTGCTGGAATGCGTGGGGCTGGGCGTGACCTTCGGCGGTCTGAAGGCGGCGGAGGATTTCGACCTGACCATCGGCCGCACGGAGATCGCCGGACTCATCGGCCCCAACGGGGCGGGAAAAACCACTGTATTCAACCTGCTGACAAAGGTGTACCAGCCCACAGCGGGCGCCATTGTGCTGGACGGCAAGGACACCCACAGCATGACCACAGCCCAGGTGAATAAGGCCGGCATCGCCCGGACCTTTCAGAATATCCGTCTGTTCGGCGACCTGACCGTGGCGGAAAACCTGATGGTGGCTATGAACGATTCCATGCGGTATGGCCTGGCAGGGAGCATACTGCACTTCCCCCGTTTCGCACGGGAGGAGCATATCGCCCGGGAGCGGGCGGAGGAGCTGCTGAGCATCTTCCGCATGGAGAGCCACGCCGACGAGCGGGCGGGTTCCCTGCCCTACGGCGCCCAGCGCCGATTGGAGATTCTGCGGGCCTTGGCATCCAACCCCTGCCTGCTGCTGCTGGATGAGCCGGCGGCAGGCATGAATCCCTCGGAAACAGCGGAGCTGATGGAGAACATCCGCAAGATTCGGGATACCTTTCAGATCGCCGTGCTGCTCATTGAGCATGACATGAACCTGGTCATGAACATCTGCGAGGGCATCTGCGTGCTGAACTTCGGCCATATCATCGCCAAGGGTACGCCGGAGGATATCCAGCGCAACGAGGCGGTCATTGAGGCCTATTTGGGCAAGCGAAAGGAGGCCGCGTCATGAGCAGTGTGATGCAGGTAGATAATATTAATGTATACTACGGCAGTATCCACGCAGTGAAGGATGTATCCTTCCATGTGGAGCCGGGGGAGGTGGTGACGCTGATCGGTGCCAACGGTGCGGGCAAATCCACCACTCTGAACACCGTGGCGGGACTGCTGCATAGCCGGACGGGCAACGTTCGCTTTTTGGGCGAGGAGCTGCGCCATGTGCCCAGCCACAAGCTGGTGGGCCGAGGCATGGCCCTGGTGCCGGAGGGGCGGCGTATTTTCCAGCACATGACGGTGCAGGAGAATCTGGACATGGGCGGCTACTGCCGCAGCGGAGACAAGAGCGCCGATATTGAGAGTGTGTTTGAGCGCTTCCCGCGGCTGAAGGAGCGGCGCAAGCAGGTAGCCGGAACCCTGTCCGGCGGCGAGCAGCAGATGCTGGCCATGGGCCGGGCCCTGATGAGCCATCCCAAGCTGCTGATGCTGGATGAGCCGTCCATGGGACTGGCGCCGCTGCTGGTGGAGCAGATTTTCGACATTATCCGCCAGCTCCACGCCGACGGCACCACCATCCTGCTGGTGGAGCAAAACGCGCAGGCGGCGCTGGCGGTGGCCGACCGGGGCTATGTACTGGAGACGGGGCGTATTGTCACCGAGGGCGCCGGCGCGGAGCTGCTGGAGAGTGACGCCATCCGCAAGGCCTATCTGGGCGGATAAATCGGCAAAAAAAGAAGCACCTTAGGTGCTTCTTTTTTTGCCGTGTGCATATAGCGCATCACCAGCTGCTGCCTATCTCAAGGGCCCCTGCTCTACCATGCTACTATATATAAATGAAGCCCGCCTTCCGAGTATTTTTCGAAGGCGGGTTTTTATTCTACAGATGGAAGTGTTTTTTCAGCAGTTGGTTTTCGCCCAGCACCAGCAGCCTGACGCTGCTGTCCAGCATGGTTTCCGATGAGACATTCACATCGGTTTTGTCGCTTCGCTTCACGCCGAGGATGTTGACGCCGTACTTTCGGCGGATGTCCAGCTCACCTATGCTGTGACCCTGCCAGTTATCCGGGACGGCGACCTCGATAATGGCATGCTTTTCGTCCAGTTCTATGTAGCTGAAGATATGGTTGGCCGTGTACCGGATGGCCGCCCACTTCGCCAGCTGCTTTTCCGGGTATGTCACTGCGTCCGCGCCGTTGCGCAGCAGGAATTTTGCCTGCACATCCCGTTCGGCGCGGGATACCACATATTTTGCCCCCAGCTCCTTGAGCAGCGACGTCGTTTCCAGCGAGTTCTGAAAATCTCCGCTGATAGTAACGTAGCAGACGTCATAGTTCCCAACGCCCAGCGATCGCAGAAAATCCACGCGGGTGCTGTCACCGATCTGTGCGTTGGTAACAAAATCCATACACTCGTTGACGCGCTCCTCGTCCCGGTCCACGGCCATCACCTGATGCCCCAGCTCGCTCAGCTGCATGGCAAGGTGCCGCCCGAAGCGGCCAAGCCCGATCAATAATACATTTTTCATCGTGCGCTCCTTTCAGCCAACGGTAATCATTTCCTTCGGATATCGGGCATGCGTCAGGTCATGTCCGGAAAATGCGGCGTAGATCAGAGTCAATCCTCCCACACGCCCGAAGAACATCAGCAGAATGAGAATACTCTGTGACAGCGTACCCAGCTGCGGCGTCAGCCCCAGTGTCAGCCCTACCGTTCCGGCGGCAGACGCCGTTTCATAGAGGCAGGCACCCAGCGGCAGGTTCTCCGCCGCACTGATAACCGCTGCGCCCATAAAGGTCAATCCCAGATACAGCAGCAGGATGGCGGCGGCGTTCCGTACAGCGGAGGGCTCCAGCCTGCGCTTAAAAAGCTGTGGGTCCTCCCGCCTTCGGAAGGCAGCGACCGCGTTGGCGGCCAGCACAGCCAGCGTCGTCACCTTCATGCCGCCCGCGGTGGAGCCGGGCGCGCCGCCGGTCAGCATCAGCAAAATCGTGACCGCCTGTGAGGTGTCGCTCATTTTTGCCAGGTCTGCGGTGTTATAGCCCGCCGTTCGCGGCGTGACCGCCTGAAAGAGCGATGCCAAAACACGCTCCCCCATGGGAAGCTCTGCAAAGTCTGTCAGGAAGAAAATCAGTGCTGGAAGTGTGATCAAGATGATCGTTGCGCTCAGAATGACCTTGCTCTGCATCCGGTACCGCCGCAGGTGCAGCCGGTGCGTGCAGACATCGTCCCATGTCAGAAAGCCGATACCGCCTATAACAATCAGCAGCATAATGACGATGTTGACCAGCGGATCGGCAATGTACGCCGTCAGCGAGGGATACAGTGCACCGGTGCGGCCGAGAATGTCGAACCCCGCGTTGCAGAAGGCGGATACGGAGTGAAACACCGCCATCCACACGCCCCGCAGCCCATAGTCCCGGCAGAACGCCGGCCCCAGCGCCAGCGCGCCCACCAGCTCTACAAGGAATGTTCCCTTTAAGATAAACCTTGTCAGGCGCACGATGCCGCCCACCACCGGAGCGGAGATGGCGTCCTGCATGGCGCTGCGCTCCTTCAGCGAGATATTCTTGCCGGAGAGCATTAAAAACGTCACAGCTGCCGTGATGACACCTAAGCCGCCGATTTGGATCAGCAGCAGGATAACGGTCTGTCCGAACGCGGACCAGTAGCTGCCTGTATCCAGCACCACCAAGCCCGTCACGCAGACGGCGGAGGTGGAGGTGAACAGCGCCTCGTGAAACGGCGTCCACACCCGCCCCGCCGCCGAGATGGGCAGCATCAGCACCAGCGCACCCAGCAGGATAACACCCGCAAAGCCGAGGATCATGATCTGGAAGGACGTCAGATGGTGCTTCAGATGGAAACCGGTTTCTGTCACGGAACTCACCTCCTAAAATCGACTTCGCTCCCAATTCAGCGTACAGTATAGCACGCTTTTGGCGTTGTGGCTATACAAGTTTTGTTAAATTTTCGGCCTGAGCTGCCCGAGATCGGCCGCAGTATCGCTTGCGCCTTAGCGAAACAGGAAAGGTGCGCGAGGGAATCTGACCGGCACCCCATTTAAGCCGCGTATCCTGCGAAAAAATCCGCACAAAACAGGATGACGCGCCGGAGACCGGTACGCCATCCTGTTGGCTTTTCAGCTATACAGCGGCAGAGCATTATGCCTCGTTATTTCGGTAGAACCCGAACCCCGCCACCTCCGTGGTGGGCAGAGAGAAGGCGATGGCCTTGGCCGGGGTGTCCGGCCCGGCCTTCTCCAGGATGGACCGCATGATTGCCGTCTTCTCCTCCGTTTTGGCCACAATGAGGAACACTTCCTTTTCCTCGGCAATGGTGATGTTGTAGAATTTCTTCACCTGCTCGGCGCCGGTGCCCTTGCCATGGAGCACCGTACCTCCCCGGGCACCTGCTGCCCGGGCCGCGTCCATCACCAGGTCCGTCTGACCCTCGCTGGCAATGATAACGATCAACTCATAGGCAAAATTCAGCTCCGGCGTATACTTCCCCGTACCGGCCTCGTTCCCCTTCAAAAATTCCATGGTTTTACCTCCTCCTACGCTTTTCATGGGCACCGCAATGACGATGCCGTGGCCGGGAACACCCAGGTGCAGCCGCTCCCGCTGGCCGGCAATGAGCGCCTTGGTCTTATCCTCTGTGGCAGCCGAGAGCATCACCCGCTTTTCGTTGGACTCAATGCCCAAAAAGTCCAGCATGCTCTGTATGGCTGTGCCATGGCCGTGGAGCGTCACGTTCAGCGGCAGCCCCAGCTCCTCCGTCAATTCCTCCAGCCGGGGCAGCGCCTCCGGCGTAACGATAGAGATCACATAATTCATGCCGCTTCCTCCCACAGCTCAATAATATCGCAATCGCCATAGCTCTCCAGCTCCTGGGCGGCCCGCTGGGCCTTGCGCTGGTAGATCACGCCCACCGTCTGGATGGACAGCAGCGGCATCATCGCCACCATGGCCACGATGCCGAAGGCATCCGTAAGCACATTGCCGCCCCGGGCGATACTCACACCCATCATGAACTGCAGCATGAAGGTAGCTGTCATGGGGCCGGAGGCCACGCCGCCGGAGTCAAAGGCGATGGCCGTGTAAATATCCGGCACGAAAAACGACAGCCCCAACGCAATGGCGTATCCCGGCACCAGGAACCACAAAATCGAGATCCCCGTCACCACCCGCAGCATAGCCAGAGCCATGGCCAGGGCGATAGCCACGGACAGGCTCACCTTAATGGCCCCGCCGGGGATGGCGCCGGCGCTGACCTCCTCGATCTGCTTTTCCAGCACTGCCACTGCAGGCTCCGCCGAGATGATGAACCAGCCCAGCAGCGCCGCCAGCGGGATCAGCAGCCATTCCGTTTCGCCGGTAGCCAGGGCCGCCCCCAGCTCCGCCCCCAGGCTGGAAAAGCCCACGTTCACTCCCGCCAGAAACAGCACCAAGCCCACATAGGTATACAGGATACCCACGGCGATCTTTCCGAAGCTTCTTGTGTTCATCTTGAATACAAATACCTGGAAGATCAGGAAAATAGCCACAATAGGCAGCATGGCCATGGCCATCTCCTTCATATATACCGGCAGCGCCTGCAAAAAGGCCGTGCCGATGCCGGTGGTGCTGTCAAAGCTCACCTGGGTGATCTCCGCTGCGCTACCGCCTCCGTCACCGAAAAAGCCCAGCAGCAGCACCGATAAAATGGGTCCTATGGAGCACAGGGCCACCAGGCCGAAGCTGTCCGCCTCCGCCCGCTTATCGCTTCGCACGTGGGAGATACCAACGCCCAGGGCCAGGATAAACGGCACGGTCATGGGCCCCGTGGTCACGCCGCCGGAGTCAAAGGCGATGCCGAGGAAATCCCGGTCCGTAAATACTGCCAGCAAAAATACGGCTATGTAGCACGCCACCAGCACCCACCGCAGGTTGATGCCGTACAGAATACGCAGCATACAAACTACCATGAAAAAACCAACGCCGATGCCCACTGCCGCCAGGAGTACGGTTTTGTCGATGTTGGGCACCGTGTCCGCCAGCACCTGCAGGTCCGGCTCCGCCACGGTCACCGCCACTCCCAGGGCAAAGGCCACCAGCAGGATCACCGGCAGCTTGCCGATTTTTGTCAGAGCTGTGCCGATCTTGCTGCCGATAATGGTCATGGACCGCTCGGCTCCCAGAGAAAACAGGCCCAGTCCCACCACGATCATCAGTGCCCCCACCAAGAAGGTCAGCAGCAGCGTGGGCTGCATAGGCACCAAAAACAGGCACAGCACTGCGACGATGGCAATGATAGGCAATACCGAGATCATGGATTCCCGTATTTTCTCCGTTAGCAGGGTGCGGGTCTTTTCAAAATGCGCTTTTTGCTTTGCTTTGGATCTACTCAACAATTTGATTCCTCGCCTTCCTTAAACAGTTTTGTCTTGCCGGGAAATTGGACTGGCCCGCCGGTTTTATCCACCAGCTCCGTAATGTCCCACAGCTCACAATCCAGTGCGCAGCAAATGCGCACCAGCATCTGCGTGGACACCGGCTGGTCGTGCTGGAGCTTAAAATAGGTGGATTGGCTGATGCCCGCCTTTTCCCGCAGGTCGTGGCCCTTCATATTCCGGTCGATCATCAGCTTAAAGAGCTTTTTATAGCATATCTCTTTCTGCATAGCCGTTCCTCCCCGGTTGTTTTTATTTAATATAGCACAAAAATATTCAAAACGCAATTGTTACATTCCGTTTTAAATATTTTTAACAGCTTGTTAATATACTGTTCTGTTTTCATCTTTCGTCCCGCTGCGGCTATTTTCCAGTTTTTTCCGCATTTTTTCTCATATGGGTAGACAAAGTGAGCCGGGTGTGTTATCTTTATTTTGAATAAGTATCCCTACGACACCCTATCGTAGCCGCCGGGCAGAAAGGATGGGCTTTCTCTTGACATACTCCTCTGCAAAATCGAATCGTATTAAGCGGACTCTCTCCGTTTTTTTGGCCGCGCTCTTGCTGATAAGCCTTGTGCTCCCTGTGCTGGGCAGCGTCGGCGAGGATGCCTACGTCAACGACGATGCCATTAATGTCCGCTCCGGCCCCGGCACCTCCTACAGCTCGGTGCAGTTTGGCAAAAGCAAGGCCATCCTGCTCTACCGGGGCCAGTATGTAAGGGTCATCGCCACGGAAAAGGGCACCGATGGCGCGACCTGGTATCAGATCGTCTTTACCTACAACGGCTATACCAAAATGGGCTATATGCGCAGCGATTTCGTCACCCAAATCGGCGATGACAGCGCCTATCAGGCCTATCTGTCCGAGCAGGGCTTTCCCAAGACCTACCGGCCCTATCTCCGGGCACTGCATGCCGCCAGCGGCGGCCAGTGGAATTTTGTGGCCTATCATACGGGGCTGAAATGGTCAGATGCCCTGGAGAACGAATCCACCCTGGGCCGTGCCCTTATCCACGGGAACTACGGCACCGCCTTGCGCTCCACCGCCCCCGGCGCCTACAACAGCAATACCGGGGAGTGGAAGCAGTACGAGCCCGACTGGTATGCCGCCAGCCGCCAAACCGTGGCCTACTATCTGGATCCCCGCAGCTACCTGACGGACGGCACCTGCATCGCCTTCGAGCAGCTTTCCGGCGGCGAAGGTGTGACCCACGCACAGCTGAAGAAGGTGCTGGCCGATTGTGCCTGGGCCACTGACGCCATTATCGATGAATTTATCAGGGCCGGGTCCAAGGAGGAGCTGGAAAAGCAGAAGCAGATAGACCTGGAGCGCCTGCGCAGCGAGGGCAAGACCGACGCCGCCAACAGCCTGGAAAAAGTCACCGTCACCGGTGTCAGCCCCATTTACCTGGCAGTGAAGGCCCGGAGCGAGATCGGCACCTCCTCCACTCAAAACGCCACCGGCTATCCCCTCAGCGACGGGAAAAAGTACTATAATTTCTTTAACATCGGCGCCTACGGCGGCAGCAATCCCAACTACAACGGCATCCTCTATGCCCAGAGCAAGGGCTGGAACACCAGCTATAAGGCCCTGTTGGGCGGTGCGTGGTTTATCTTCCGCAATTACATAGAGGATGGCCAGGATACCCTGTATCTTCAGCGCTTCAACCTTACCCCTCAGTATACCTATGCCTACCAGTACGCCACCGACATCACCTATGCCTATCATGGCGGCTGGTCCACCTATGAGTCCTATGTCAAAAACGGCCTGGCCAATACGGCCCTGACCTTCACCGTCCCCATTTTGAAGAATATGCCCGCCGTGACCAAGCTGCCCACATCCGCCCAAGAGGATGAATACCAGCCGGAGCCGGATCCAAAGCCCGATCCCGATCCTGATCCCAAGCCGGACCCGGATCCCAAGCCTGATCCCGATCCCGCGGCGTCCTATGATTATGTTGGGAGGCTCCAGCTGCGCCTCTCGGATTCCTATCTTTCGGGCTTCTCCTTGGGCACGCCGGTGAAAACCCTCATCGCCCAGATTCAGGCTGTCAATCCGGATGCCGCTGTCACGGTGACGGACGGCAGCGGGAAGGCCGTTTCCGATTCCGCCGTTGTCTCCACCGGCCAGCTGCTGACCATTCAGGACGCCGCCGGCACCTACGCCTATACCTGCGTGGTATACGGGGATGCCAATGGTGACGGCCGCATCGCCGCCACAGATCTGCTGGCGGTGAAGAAGCATATCCTGGGCGTCCGGACCCTTACCGGTGCCTACGCCCGGGCCGCTCAGCTCTCCGGCAGCAAGATCGCCGCCACCTCGCTGCTGGCCATCAAGAAACACATCCTGGGCACCGCGCCCATCGTGCAGAAATGAAAAGCAGGTGTTTTATGAAGCATTTCAGAAAATTTTCTCTCAGCTTGCTGCTGACTGGCGCCATGCTCCTGTGCCTGGTGCAGACGAGCTTCGCCGACGGCATTTCCGTTTCCGCCGGCCAGGGCAGCGTCAGCGTGGGCAAGACCGTTGCCTTTTCTATCACCGTCCCCTCCGGTTCGGAGGCGTGGACCTACTCCGTGTCCTGGTCCGGCAACCTCACCCTGGAGTCCGGAGACACGGCCCCCATGGGCTTTGAGGGAGATAGCCGCACCAATCAGCTGGTGTTCCGGGCCAACAGCACCGGCACCGGCTCCGTGTGGATCTCTGCCGGATCTTACTGCGTCAGGGTAGAGGGCAAAGATAAGCCCGATGACTATGATGCCTCCGGCAGCGCCTCCGTGACCATCGTCTCCGCCTCTGAGCCTGACGACAGCGAGCCGGACTACACCCCCAGTACCCCGGGCAAGAGCGGCAACAACGCCCTCTCCACTCTCACCGTCAGCGCCGGGACCCTGACCCCGGCTTTTGACCCGGCTGTGACCGAGTATACCCTCTCCCTGCCCCAGGGCACCGAGAAGCTCACGCTCACCGCCACTCCCTCCGACTCCAACGCCACCGTCCAGGGTGATGGGGAGCTGGCGCTTCAGGAGGGGGAGAATACGCTTCCCCTGGTGGTCACCGCCGAAAACGGCGATACCAAGACCTATACCGTCACCGCCAAGGTGGCCCAGGCCCCCACGCTGTTTTTGGATTATAACGGTCAAAGGCTGGGCGTGGTAAAGGATGTGTCTCAGGTCACGCCGCCTGCAGGCTTTGCCCCTGCCGAGCCCATCACCTATAGCGGTGATACCCTCCCCATCTGGACGGATGTCTCCGGCAAGCGCACCCTGGTCTATCTTATGGACGAAAAAACCTCCGCCCAGGGCTTCTACCTCTTCTCCCAGACCACCGGCGTGCAATCCCCCTATCTGCCCATCCTCTGCGGCAGCGTTACTTATATTTACACGGACATTCCTAAGGAGCTATCCTCCGTTCCCGGCCTTACCCCGGCCACTGTAAAGGCCTTCGGTCAGACCCTCAACGGCTGGACCTACAATGACGCCTCCCTAAAGGATTTCTGTGTGCTGTACCTCATGGATGATGCCGGGAGCTATGGCTACTATACCTACGATTCCCGGGAGGAGACGCTCCAGCGCTTCAGCGGCGCCGTCTTCACCGATGACGCAGGCCAGAGCCTGCGCGTCCCCATGCTGTATGTGTATATTGCCGGCGGTGCGGCGCTGGTGCTGCTGATTCTGCTGATCGTTTTTGCCTCGGTAGCCGGCAGCCGCGGCAGAAAGCTACGCCTTCTGCCCGATACCGGTGCGTCCCAGCCCGCGGCGGATGAAGGCACCCCGGAGGCTACGACCGATGCCACTTCCGCGGCCGATGCTGCATCTGATCTTGAGCAGCTTCCCGTCGCCTCCCCGCAGGAAGATCCGTCCCTGTCTGCCGACGTCCCGGTGTCTCCTGCCGGCGTCCCTGCCCCGGAGTCTACGCTCCCGGAGCCGGCGGCTGAAGCCTCCACCTCGGAAACAGAGGAAGCCGGTGCTGCCCCCTCCGAGCCTGCGCCGGATGCAGCCTTGGAGAATACCCTCCGCCATCTTCCCCTGGATGAGCTGCTGCGAGACATCCATGACCTGTGATCCCTAAACGCAAATATCCCACGCAAGGCTGTGCCTTGCGTGGGATATTTTATTTGCCGCCCCGTAATCGCTTATCCGCTCAGACCCGCGACTTACATCGGGTATCCTCCGGGCAGCAACAAGCCTCGTAGAGTTTGCGCCCGCAGGCGCAAAAATTATGCGCGCAGTGGGCTGCGATCCCCTTGGCATAAAATTCCGCAGGAATTTTATGCCAATCAGAACGACACCGTCTCCGGGTCCGGCTTTTGGCAGGCGCTGATGCGCTCCACATACAGCACCGGCCCCTCACCCTGATAGGCCTCGCACTGCTCCTTTTTCACCGTGGCACGGATCTTCACCCAATCCCGGTTCTTGAAGCGATCCATGCCCTGACCCTTGCACACCAGAGCCAAAAATTGCATGTCGTTCTCGCAGCACACCATGGCAAAGCGGCCCGGGCAATCCACGCCCTTGAACTTCTTGGAATGGCACATCAGTGCCTTAAAGGTGACGCTGATCCCCTCGTAGCGCTCCGGATGGTCCATCAGATCCACATACCAAATGCCGTAGTCCTCATCCGCCACCTCCAGGTGTCCCGAGGACAGGTCAAAGGGCATCATATCCTCCGTCACATACTCCTCGCTGGTGCTGTCCTCATTTTCCAGATAAATGTCCGCCCGACGGTTGGCCATGCGCAGGTTTTTGGATCGCAGTTGCGTCCTAAGCTGCTCATTGCAGCGGTTAAAAATAAGCATGTCGGCGTTGGAGACCTTCTCCATCACCAGCTGTCCCATATTTTTCAGATATGGCTCAAAGGTCCGTGCGTCCATCAGGCAGATGATCTGATACAGGATCCAGTTCCCCGGCAGCCCGTCTCGGTACAGGGGCTCCATCATCCACATGCCGTTGTACTCGATGATGACCTGCTTGGGGCGGTACTGCTTTTCCAGCTTCTTAAAAAGCTCCGGCGTCAGCTCCGCCTGGTCCTCCACCGTGTAGGTGAACACATTGAAAAGCCCGTGGGGATCGTATTCCTCCTCCCCCTCCTCACAGCAAATGAGCAGGGTCTTATCCTCGGCGGCAAAGCCGTCCTTGAGGATGCCGTTTATGAAATTCGTCTTGCCGGCATCCAGAAACCCAGCAATGAGATATACAGGAATGTCCATATTTTTTCTCCCTTACAGGCCGAACAGCTCTGCAAGCTTCCCCTCGTCCAGATTGGAGCCGATAACGCACAGCCGCCCGGTATAGTCCGCCGGGCCGAAGCGCACCTCGTGCTCCTGAGGCACATAGTCAAAGTGCAGCCATTTTCCGCCCTCGCAGGGTACGATGCCCTTGGCCCGCAGGATAGCGCCGTATTCGCCGCCGTCCAGGGCCGCAAGGATCCGGTCAATGTCCGCCTGGGTAAATGCCTTGGGTGTCTCGGCGCCCCAGCTGGTGAACACCTCGTCGGCGTGGTGGTGATGGTGGTGGCAGGCACACTCCGGGTCGTCGCACTCGCCGTCATGATGGTGATGATGCTCGTGCTCCTCGTGGTCATCATGGTCATGGTGATGATGGTGGTGCTCTTCCTCCTCGGCCTCATGCTCGGCCCGGATGCGCTCCATCAGCTCGTCCGCCAGGGACACCTTCTCCATAGCGGCCAGAATGGTCTTGCCGTCCAGCTGGTCCCAGGGGGTGGTGATGATGGCGGCATCCCGGTTCTTCTCCCGCAGCAGGGCCACGGCAGCCTCCAGCTTCTCGGGGCTGACCTTTTGGGTGCGGCTGAGAATGATAGTTCCGGCGGTCTCGATCTGGTTGTTGTAAAACTCGCCGAAGTTCTTCATGTATACCTTTACCTTAGAGGCATCCGCCACGGTGACAAAGCTGTTCAGCTTCATCTCCGGCACATCCTTCACGGTGTTCTCCACCGCCAGGATCACATCGGACAGCTTCCCCACGCCCGAGGGCTCAATGAGGATGCGATCCGGGCTGAACTGCTTCTGCACATCCACCAGCGCCCGGCCAAAGTCGCCCACCAGGGAACAGCAGATGCACCCGGAGGACATCTCGCTGATCTGCACCCCGGCATCCTTCAAAAAACCGCCATCGATGCTGATCTCCCCGAATTCATTTTCAATGAGTACCAGCTTCTCACCCTGATAGGCCTCCGACAGCATCTTCTTAATGAGCGTGGTTTTCCCTGCGCCCAAAAAGCCGGACACAATATCAATCTTAGTCATAAATCGTGCTTCCTTTCTGACTTTATATGTAAAAACATAATGTATAAACGAATTTCACAGGGTCATCCGCACCTCTTGTTGCGCAAATGCCTCCGGCGGGGCACCTTCTGTCACCAGCGACAGAAGGTGCCCAAAGAACACCGCCAAAATCAATGTTTTGGGATTCCTTACGCGGGCGTGGTGCGGAATGTATCGTGGCCTTTCGACCCTGCGAATAAAACAGTTCAGATCCGTTCCGTGCTTTCGCATTGTCTCCAGCTCTATCCACCGCGACGCGCTCCACGCTTGTGCTGCCCATCCTAACAGGGCGGCCCTCTGCGTCTGCCGCGCGGCGCGATGTGGGGAGCGAATCGAGCGCCGCCGGTGGCGGATGAAGCGAGATGAGCGAGTGGCCGCGGTCAAAATTTTAAGCGTTCGCCGTAAGGCAGCGCAAAAATTTTGGGCACCGCAACAGGGTCATCGCGCCCTACGAATTTCTATCGCTAAACGGTGCGTAGGGGACGATGCCTACATCGTCCCGCCCCCACCGCACTTCTTGTGCCGCGGCATCCCTCTTATCCTATTTATCTTATCCCATTTTTCAAAAAATGCAAGGCTTCCCTTGTGAATTTTTTGTGATTACACCCACATCTTCTTTTTTCCTGTTGCCAAACGCCCCAACTTGTAGTAAAATGAATCTATTGACAGTCCTCCGTGTGAAGCTGCGGAGCCGGTCTTGCGCAATGGATACCCACGAATCATGTCAGGCGGGGAACCGAGCAGCATTAAGAGGGATCATCCATGTGCCGCAAGGGCGCCGGCTCTGTGGCTTCATGGGGAGGACTATCCTTTTTAGTGAAAATTCCAAAACAAGTTTTTGCTAAAAGGTTTGTTTTTTCGCGCCTGCGGACGCGAGCTCCGCGATGCTTTTATTAAGGGAGGCAGGTCCATGTATCAGGCACTCTACCGCAAGTGGCGGCCCATCACCTTTTCCCAGGTGGTCGGTCAGCAGCACATCACCGATACCCTCCAGCGCCAGGTGGCTGAGGGCCGCACCGGCCACGCCTACCTTTTCACCGGCACCCGGGGTACCGGAAAAACCACCTGCGCCCGGATCCTGGCCAAGGCCATCAACTGCCTGCACCCTGTGGACGGCGCTCCCTGCAACCAATGCGAGTCCTGCCGGGGCATTGATGCGGGCAAGCTCCTGGACATCACCGAACTGGATGCCGCCAGCAACAATGGTGTGGACAATGTTCGGGCCCTTCGGGAGGAGGCGGTGTATACCCCCTCGGTGCTGAAAAAGCGCGTATACATTATCGACGAGGTGCATATGCTCTCCACCCCGGCCTTCAACGCCCTGCTGAAAATCTTGGAGGAGCCGCCGGAGCATCTGGTGTTCATCCTGGCCACCACAGAGCTGCACAAGGTCCCGGCCACCATCCTTTCCCGCTGTCAGCGCTTTTCCTTTAAGCGGATCCTCCCTCAGGACATCGCCCGGCAGCTGCTCTATATCGCCGGGGAGGAGCGCATCGACCTCTCCCCCGACGGAGCGGACATTTTGGCCCGGATGGCAAACGGCGCCATGCGGGATGCCCTGAGTCTGCTGGACCAGTGCCGCAGCTTTGAGGGTACGCTGAACAGCGCTGCGATCCTGGAGCTTTTGGGGCTGGCAGGCGGCGTGCAAACCGCTCAGCTCATGGAGTTTATTCTCCGGCGCAGCACCCAGGATGCGCTGCTGCATTTTGACAGGCTCTACCGGGACGGTAAGGATATTGCGGCCCTTTTGCGGGAGCTTTCGGATCTGGGCCGGGATCTGCTGATTCGTCGCACCGCTCCCCAGGGGGGTGCAGCCCTGCTGACGGGGCTGTATGACGAAAACACCCTGGCCGCTCTGGGTGAATTAGCCAGCGGCCATCGGCTTATATATCTGCTTGATGTGCTGGGGCAGACCCAAACCGCCCTCAACGGCAGCGGCAGTCTCCGCACGGAGGCAGAGCTTTGCCTTATGAAGCTGTGCGACGAGAGCCTCTGCGGTGACCTGTCCGCCCTCACCGCCCGCCTGGAGCGGCTGGAAAAGGCGGCCGCCAAGGGCCTTGCGGTCCCGATCTCCGCTGCCCCTGCGGCACCGGCTGCGCCGCAGACCCAGGCCCCACCCCCGGCCCCCGCAGCACCGATCCGGACGGAGTCCCCTGCCCCAACAGCTCCTGCATCTCCCAAACCGGAGCCCAAGGTTGATCCCACTCCCCAGGCACAAGCCCCAAAGCCGGAGCCGATCACACCCGTCCCTCAGCCGAAGACCTCCCCCGCAGGAGGCGACAGCGGCATTTGGGATCGGCTGAAAGAGCATTACAAGGCTGCCCTGCGGGTGGATAAACGCGTGTTTCTCAATGGTGCCTCCGGTACGCTGTCAGACGGCGTGCTGACCGTTGTCTGCCGAGACGAGATGGTAAAAAATTACCTGGATTGTCCGGAGGTCAATGAGGTTCTCTGTCGCGTCACCGAAAAAGAAGCCGGCTGCCCGGTGCGTCTGATTTTTACCCTGGGAACCGTGCAGAAATCCGAAAAACATCATAGTACGCCATCTGCACCCAAGCAGAAAAATACTACACCGCCTGCCCCCGAAGGTATATCGAAGCAGGCACAGCCGCATCCGGAGCAGATCCCTCCCTGGGAATCGGCCCCTGCTGGTACAGACCGCATGAACGAATTGCTGGTTGAAGGCGACCGGCTGGACAATTTTAACATCAAATAAGGAGCGTAGCAAAATGGCAAAAGGTTACAGCGCAAGAGGCGGATTCACCGGCGGCGCCGGCATGATGCGCCAGCAGCAGCAAATGCAGCAAAAGATTTTGAAGATGCAGCAGGAAATGGAAAAGGCTCAGGCCGATGTGGAAAACGCCACCTTCTCTGCCACCGCAGGCGGCGGTGTTGTGAAAGCCACGGTCAGCGGCAAGCGCCAGCTTACAGAGTTGACCATCCAGCCGGAGGCAGTGGACCCCGAGGACGTGGAAATGCTTCAGGACCTGGTGATCTCCGCCGTAAACGAGGCCATGCGCCAGGCAGAGGACGCCATGGAGAGCAGCATGCAGAGCCTTACCGGCGGGCTGAACATCCCCGGCTTCGGCCTGTAAATCCCGAAACGCAAGGATTCCCGCAGCGGCTTATGCGCTGCGGGAATTGCTTTGATTCGAAAAAGGCTTTTCGGCCCTATTGCCTAAGCTATTGAAGCTTCATGAACGCTTCAATAGCTACCGATTTTAACAGTGGGGGACATCCTTCTTTATTTTCCCTCACGCTTCCTTATCGGTGATGTAATGTTACCACCTTATCGACATTCTAAATCCCCGCCGCGCTTACACGCAGCGGGGATTTTACCTTTCTCAGGAATAGGTGCGCACAACGGCGGCCACCTTGCCCAAAATGGAGGCATGGCGTCCGTCAATAGGGCTGTACGCTTCATTTTCCGGCAAAAGCCAAACCTCTCCATTTCTGCGGGAAAGACGTTTCACTGTAGCCTCATCCTCCAGCAGGGCCACCACGATCTCGCCGTTATGGGCTGTGGGCTGCTGATGCACTACCACCAGGTCCCCGGGCAGAATGCCGGCGTTCAGCATAGACTCGCCCCGGACTCGCAGGGCAAAATACTCTCCGTCCCGCCCCTGGGTGTCAAAGGGAATATAATCGTCTATATGCTCCTGGGCCAAAATCGGCGTGCCGGCGGCCACATCCCCCAGCACCGGCACACGACCGGCCGGAGCCTCCGGCTCCCGGGATGCTGCAGCTATAGCAGCCGGGCTTTCCCGCTCCGTCAGTGTCAGGGCGCGGCCCTTGCGGCCGCTCTTTGTGATGTAGCCCAGCTCCTCCAGGTGCTTAATATGAAAATGAACCGTTGACGGCGACTTCAGCCCCACGGCCTCCCCGATCTCCCGGACAGAGGGCGGGTAGCCCTGGGTGCGGACAGCATTGGCAATATAGTCATAGATCTTCTGCTGCATGGCGGTGAGCTTTTGCATGAAATCCCCTCCTGCATTTTTCTTATTTTTATTATAACACAAGCTTTCGTATATTGCAACAACTGTTCGAGTATTTTTTTTGTTTTCTTTTTGCATTTCTGCTTGCATTTTATGTATGAATATGGTATCATGAACATTACTTGATGGATATTATGCCTATGAGCATCCGATAAATTGGAGGGAAAAATATTATGTTGATTGCTATTACCGTTGTGCAGCTGTTGGCCGCTTTGGTTCTTATTCTGATCATTCTGTTCCAATCCGGCAAGAGCCAGGGCCTGTCCGGCGCCATCGGCGGCATTGCGGATTCCTATATGTCTAAGGGAAAGGCCCGGACCATTGACGCCAAGTTGGCCAAGGCCACCAAGTGGGTCGGCGCCGTTTTCATTGTTCTGACCCTGGTGCTGGATTGCATGGTTGCTGCCGGTATGTGATCGGAGCAATGCAGCTTTTGAAGTGAATAGAAATCCGCCCGAAGCATACCTGCTTCGGGCGGATTTTTATATCAGAGAAGCGTCCGTGGGTATACCATACTCTGCCCTATCAGCTTCCTCGATGGGATACAGGTTGCCAATGGTAATGCGGTCGCCGGCGGTAGAGCCATAGATGAGGAGGTCCTGCCACTGTGTGCCGGGGGAATAGGTTTGGAAATCTATATAGCCGTCAGCCACCTCGTCAGCGGGGTAGCCGGAGTCCTCTGTTCCGTCTGACAGCAGGACAAAGCCGCTTTCCAGCAGGTCTATGGCGAGATCACTGTCGCTGGCGTTATAAAACAGGTACACCTGACCGTCCTCGTCAGCGAGATAGCCCAAAAATTGAATGGTCAGGTCATCGTTGATGTCAATTGTGTCGCCGCAATCGGCATCGATGTCGCGATAATTGGAGTCCCAATCGTCGTTGCTGTCGGACCAGCCGCCGTTATTCAAATCGCTGTTGCCATGGATTATGTTATCCAGCTGGCCGCTGGTCTTTATCGCCAAAAGGATAATTATCAGCGCAAAGGCAATCAGCGTAGTCGCTGTGCCTCTATTTCGCTTTTTCCCCTTGGCGGAGTAGATTTTAAAGGGCTTCTGAAAGCTTTTCACCACCCGCTCACTGCCCTGAGCAGTGGGTGCAGCCGCTTTCTTTCGGGGCTTGCGGGTCTGCTCCTCAAAGCATACCTTTTCCTCATAGCATACCTTACCGGGACGGAGCCGGGTCTGTGTACCTCCCTCCCCGTGGTGTACGGAGCCATCGGCGCCCACCCATTCCCGTCGAGGCGGGCGGTTATAGGCACCGCAGCGGGGGCAGCAGCCCTCCTGTCGGTAATCATAGCGTCTGCCGCAGGCGGCGCAGCGTATGGTCTGCATCTGTCATATCCTCCCCTTCAGTTTTTTTCTATTATACAGGACATAGGGCGGGTCTTACCACCTACCTCAGGTTGCACGGCCTGTTTTTTGGGAAACCCCAGCTTTACACGACCAGTATAACATCCCGTATCCCTCCACGCAAGCCCCGATGGGGTGGTAAACACAGCCGAAAAAAAGCCCTTTGCTATGACGTGGACATCATAGCAAAGGGCTTTTTTGTAACTGTCAATAAATCCTTCGGATTTTTTCGACAAGAGGCTCGCAGTTTGCGGACGGCAAACTCTGCGAGGCTCTTTTTTATAAATTTGTGCTTACTTGACCAGCTCGATGATGGCGGTCTCGGCAGCATCACCGCGGCGGACGCCGGTGCGGACGATGCGGGTATAGCCGCCGTTGCGCTCTGCATACTCAGGAGCGATCTCCTTGAACAGCTTGTGCGCCACATCCTCTCTGGTGATGAAGCTCAAAGCCTGGCGATAGGCTGCCAGATCACCCTTCTTGCCCAGGGTAATCATCTTTTCAGCCAGGGGCTTAATCTCCTTGGCACGGGTGATGGTGGTTTCCATACGGCCGTTATCCAGGAAATCGGTGACCTGCTGACGGAGCATCGCCATGCGCTGATCGGTAGTCTTACCGAGCTTACGAGTTCCGGGCATTTCTGTTTCCTCCTTGTAAGGATCTTACTGCGCGGGGCCGCGCAGGTTAGTTGTTTTCTTCGCCGGCCAGATGCAGACCCATCATGGCCAGTTTGTTGATGACTTCCTCCAGAGACTTGCGTCCCAGGTTGCGAACCTTCATCATTTCGTCTTCCGTCTTGGAGATTAGATCCTCCACAGTGTTGATGTTGGCACGCTTGAGGCAGTTGAAGCTGCGCACAGACAGATCCAGCTCCTCAATGGTCATCTGCAGCTGCTTGCTCTGATCGTCACCGGCCTTCTCCACGATGACGGGCTCGCCGCCCACATTGTCGGACAAATCAGTGAACAGAGCAAAGTGGTCGCAGAGGATCTTGGCGCCCAGGGACACAGCATCCCGGGCGGAGATGGTGGAATCCGTCCACACCTCCAGCGTCAGCTTGTCAAAATCGCTCATGTTGCCGACACGGGTCTTTTCCACCGTGTAGTTGACCTTATACACGGGGGTATAGATAGAGTCGATGGGGATGACGCCGATGACGCCGGGGCGCATGGCCTTGTTCCGCTCAGCGGACACATAGCCGCGGCCGTGGCTCAATGTCACCTCCATGCTCAGGGTGGCGCCCACATCCAGAGTCGCAATATGCAGCTCGGGATTTAGGATTTCCACCTCGCCATCGGGCTTAATGTCGCCGGCAGTTACCTCGCAGGGGCCGGCAGCCTCGATAAAGACGGTCTTGGCACCCTCGCAGTGCAGCTTGGTCAGCAGATTCTTCATGTTCAGCACGATCTCCGTGACATCCTCCTTGACGCCGGGGATGGTGGAAAACTCGTGCTGGACACCGGCAATCTTGATGCTGGTGGCTGCAGTGCCGGGCAGAGAGGAGAGCAGGATGCGACGCAGGGCATTGCCCAGTGTCGTTCCGTAGCCGCGCTCCAGGGGTTCGATCACATACTTTCCATAGGAAGCATCGCCAGGTGTTTCAATACACTCGATCTGAGGCTTCTCAATTTCGATCATGCAGTACCCTCCTTCATTTCAGTTGGGCGGAGTTTATGCTCCGCACCGTATTCGATTCCAGTGCAGTTTGAGGGTCTCGACCCTATTACTTGGAGTACAGCTCGACGATGAGGTGTTCCTCAATGGGCATATCAATGTCATCACGAGCGGGCATTCTGGTCACGGTGCCCTTCAGCGCATTCTTGTCACGCTCCAGCCAAGTGGGAACGGTGACCAGAGGAGCATCCTCTGCTGTGAAGCGCTTGAAGGCGGCGGAGGAGCGGCTGCTCTCCTTGACCTCGATCACATCGCCCACGCGCACCAGGTAGGAAGGAATGTTGACCTTCTTGCCGTTGACGGTGAAATGGGCGTGGTTCACCAGCTGACGAGCCTCCCGGCGGGTCATGGCAAAGCCCAGACGATAGATCACATTGTCCAGCCGACGCTCAACCAGGGTCAGCAGGTTCTCGCCGGTCTTGCCGGACATAGCGGAAGCCTTCTCATAATACATACGGAACTGCTTCTCCAGGATGCCGTAGACGAACTTCACCTTCTGCTTCTCATTGAGCTGGATGGCATACTCGCTCTTCTTCTTTCTCATCTGGCCGCCGGGGTTGCGCTTGGTCTCCTTCTTGGCGTAACCCATGACAGCAGGAGAGATACCCAGCGCCTTGCAACGCTTGGCGATAGGCTGCATATTCTTAGCCATAATCTATTTATCCTCCTTGTTCCGATTACACGCGACGACGCTTGGGGGGGCGGCAGCCATTGTGGGGAATGGGCGTGACATCCTTGATCATGGTCACTTCCAGACCCACGGCCTGCAGCGCACGGATGGCAGCCTCACGGCCCTGGCCGGGACCCTTGACGAAGACCTCAACGGTCTTCAGGCCGTGCTCCATGGCGGCCTTGGCGGCAGTCTCGGCTGCGCTCTGGGCGGCGAAGGGAGTGGACTTCTTGCTGCCGCGGAAACCCAGGCCGCCGGAGGAGGCCCAGGACAGGGCATTGCCCTGTGCATCGGTAACGGTTACCATAGTGTTGTTGAAGGAAGAACGGATATGGACCTGGCCCTTTTCAATGTTCTTCTTTTCACGGCGGCGGCGGATAACCTTCTTGCCGGTCTTAGCATTAGCCATATTCTATCTTCCCTCCTTACTTCTTCTTGTTAGCAATGGTCTTCTTGGGACCCTTGCGGGTACGGGCGTTGGTCTTGCTGCGCTGACCGCGGACGGGCAGGCCACGGCGATGACGCATGCCGCGATAGCAGCCGATCTCGGTCAGACGCTTGATGTCCAGTGCCACCTGACGGCGCAGATCGCCTTCCACGGTGTAGCTCTGGTCGATGACCTCACGGAGCTTGGCCTCGTCGGCCTCCGTCAGATCCTTCACGCGGGTGTCGGGGTTGATGCCTGTTTGCGCCAGGATGTCCTGCGCGCTCTTTCTGCCAATACCATAGATATAGGTCAAACCGATCTCGATTCGCTTATCCTTGGGCAGGTCAATACCGGCAATACGTGCCATACTCTTAAAGCACCTCCAATTTCATCTTAGCCCTGTCTCTGCTTATGCTTGGGATTCTCGCAAATGACCATGACACGGCCTTTACGACGGATCACTTTGCACTTCTCGCACATGGGCTTCACGGACGGTCTTACTTTCATTTTGATAAACCTCCTACTTACTACGCCAGGTAATCCGGCCCCGGGTCAGATCATACGGCGACATTTCCACTGTCACCTTGTCACCGGGCAGAATCCTGATGAAATTCATTCTGAGCTTTCCGGAAATATGCGCTAATATGGTGTGTCCATTTCCAATGTCTACCTGGAATGTGGTGTTGGGCAGGGATTCAACCACTACGCCTTCCACTTCGATCATATCGGATTTTGCCAAGCTATAATCCCTCCTGGTCTTGATTACCGCCGCCTGTATAGGCAGCTAAGGCTTTACGAAGCTCACTATTTGTGATTTTTTCGCTGCTCCTGATCTTCTCGGCAACGACGCTGTGACTCTCCCCCACAAAGGCTACATGCTTGCACTTTTTCCTCTTGGGGTTTTCCACCCGGCGGCGCTTACCGTCTGCCAGCAGAAGGAACTCCTCCTGTATATCCAGCACGAAGAAGAGGTCCCCTTCGTCCCGGCCGGCAGTGGATTTTACGATGTTGGATTTGACAATGTCCATAGCTTACACCAATGACTCCGCGGGATCCGTCAGAAGCTCCGGGTCGCCGGCTGTGATCAGGATGGTGTTTTCATAGTGGGCGGCATATTTGCCATCGGCGGTTTTCACCGTCCAGCCATCGCTCATCTGCTTGATGGCGGCGGTGCCTGCGTTGACCATGGGTTCTACGGCCAAGGTCATGCCCCGCAGAAGGCGGGGGCCGTGACCGGGCTTGCCGTAATTGGGCACCTCAGGCGCTTCGTGCATATTCCGGCCAATACCGTGGCCCACATATTCGCGCACCACGGAATAGCCGTTTGCCTCCACAAAGGTCTGCACTGCGTGGGATATATCCGACAGGCGGTAGCCCTCCCGGGCGAACTTCAGACCCTCAAAGAAGGAATCCTGGGTCACACGGATGAGGCGCAGGGCTTCGTCGGACACCTGGCCGCAGGGGTAGGTGCCGGCGCAATCGCCATGGTAGCCGCCGATATATGCACCCACATCCACGCTGACGATGTCACCCTCGCGCAGCACCCGTTTGCCGGGGATACCGTGGATGATCTCATCGTTGACGCTGATGCATACACTGGCCGGATAACCGTTGTAGTGCAGGAAGGAGGGGGTAGCCCCCTGCTCCCGAATAAAGTGGAACACTGCCTTGTCAATTTGTTGGGTTGTTACGCCGGGCTTTACCATTTCCCGGGCCAGGGCCCGGGCAGCCGCGGTAATTTTTCCCGCCAGGCGCATCGCTTCGATCTCGTGAGCTGACTTTAGGGTGATCATAGCTTATCTCCCCAGTGCTTTCAAGATCGCCTGCGTCGTTCCGGCCACGGTGGGCTGGTCCTCCACAGTTTTCAGAATCCCCCGGGCCTCGTAGAAACCCTTGAGCGGTTCTGTTTCTTTATGATAAACCGCCAGACGGTCACGGACCGTCTCGGGGTTATCATCCTTACGCTGCACGAGCTTGCCGCCGCACACATCGCACACACCCTCTTTTTTGGGGGGGATGTTCACAATGTGATAGCTGGCGCCGCAGTTCTCGCAGACCCGTCTGCCGCCCATGCGGGCGACGATCTTTTCATCAGGGATTTCGATGGCGACCACAGCGTCGAAGCTGATACCGGCCTGCTCCATGGCCTCGGCCTGGGCGATGGTGCGGGGCACGCCGTCCAGAATATAGCCATTGGCGCAATCGGCCTCCTGCAGGCGCTCATTGATGATGCCGATGATAACCTCATCCGGCACCAGCTTGCCTGCGTCCATGTACTCCTTGGCCTTCAGGCCGGTGGGAGTGCCGTTTTTCACGGCTGCACGCAGAATGTTACCCGTAGAGATGGTAGGGATATTCAGCTTGACCTTGAGAATGTCAGCCTGGGTCCCCTTACCGGCACCCGGGGCACCTAAAAGGATCAGTTTCATAAAAACACCTCTTATTCCAAGAAGCCCTTATACTGACGCATCAGCATCTGGGACTCCAGAGCCTGTACGGTCTCCAACGCAACACCCACCACGATGATGACGGAGGTGCCGCCGATGGACAGGGCGGCATTGTTGACAGCCTTGCCGATGATGAGGGGCAGGATGGCCACAATGCCCAGATAGATGGCGCCAAACAGCGTGACCTTATTGAGGACCTTCTTGATGAAGTCCGCGGTGGGCTTACCGGGGCGGAAGCCGGGGATAAAGCCGCCGTTCTTCTTCAGGTTGTTGGAGATCTCAATGGGGTTGAACTGAATGGTGGAATAGAAATAGCTGAAGCCGATGATCATCAGGAAGTAGAAGATCATATACAGCACCGATTTGGTATCGATGGCGTTCAGGAAGCCGTACCAGAAGGTTCCCTCAGCCGGCTGCTTGCAAAAAGCAGCAATGGTGGAGGGGATCATGGCGATGGACTGGGCAAAGATGATGGGCAGAACGCCGGACATATTCACCTTCATGGGGAGGGTGGATGCCTGGCCGCCATACATTTTGCGGCCCACCTGACGCTTGGCATACTGCACCGGGATGCGGCGCTCGGCGCCGTTGACCCAGGTGATCAGCACGATCAGTGCCAGGATACCGATGACCACCAGCACAGCGGCCCACCAGACCAGGGTACCCGCCTTCAGGCCGGAGACCATGGAGGAGACCATGGCCGGCACACGGGACAGGATACCGGCGAACAGGATGATGGAGATGCCGTTGCCGATACCGAACTCGGTGATCTGCTCGCCCATCCACATAACGAAGGAGGAGCCGGCAATGAAGGATGCGATGATGACCAGGGCGGCCCAGACACCGGTGTTGGTGAGGATGCCGTAGTTCTTCATCAGCATGTAGTAGCCCCAGCCCTGCAGGATGGCAATGGCCACGGTGGCATAGCGGGTGATGGACTGGATTTTCTTCTTGCCTTCCTCGCCGCCCTCTCTTGCCAGCCGCTCCAGGGCGGGGATGGCAATGGTCAGCAGCTGGATGATGATGGAGCTATTGATATAGGGCTGCACGCCCAGTGCGAAGACAGTCGCCTCGGCAAAGGCACCGCCGGACATAACATTGTATAGGCCCAGGACGGTAGTGCTCAGCTGTTTGATATAGTCATTCAGCAGGCCCGTGTCCACATAGGGGACAGGGATGGCGTTGCCGATGCGGAAGATCAGAAGGATCAGTGCGGTGAAGATGATTTTCTTGCGCAGTTCGGGGATGCCCCAGGCTTTGCGAATCGTCTGAATCACCTTAGATCACCTCTGCCTTTCCTCCTGCTGCTTCGATCGCGTCCTTAGCAGCCTGAGAGAAAGCAGCGGCCTGCACGGTCACCTTCTTGGTAACGGAGCCGTTACCGAGAACTTTGAAGCCATACTCACACTTGCTCAGGATGCCCTTGGCCAGCAGAGCTTCTGCGTTCACAGTCTCGCCGTCCTCGAACTTGTTCAGAGCGGACAGGTTGATGATCTCCAGGGGCTTGGCAAAAATGTTGTTGAAACCGCGCTTGGGGATGCGGCGGGCCAGAGGCATCTGGCCGCCCTCAAAGCCAATGCGGGTGCCGCCGCCGGAGCGGGCCTTCTGGCCCTTGTGACCACGGCCGGCAGTCTTGCCGTTGCCGGAGCCGGCGCCGCGGCCCTTGCGGTAGGCTTCCTTGGTGGAGCCAACTGCGGGAGACAGTTCATTCAGTTTCATTCTCTCGCACCTCCTTATTCTACTTCGGTGACCTGGAGCAGATAGCCGATCTTGGCGATCTTGCCCTTGGTCTGAGCGTTGTCGGGCTGAACGGTGGTGTCACCGATCTTGCGCAGGCCCATGGAATGAGCGGTTGCAATGTGCTTTTCCAGGCGGCCGTTAAGGCTCTTGACGAGCTTGATATTCAGATTAGCCATAATTCAAACTCCTCCTTAGCCCACGATCTCGTCCACGCTCTTGCCGCGGGTTCTGGCAACTTCCTCGGGAGTGCGCAGAGCCTTCAGGCCCTCAAAGGTGGCGGCGACAACATTGACTGCGGTATTGGAACGCAGGCACTTGGTACGAATATCCTTCACACCGGCTGCTTCCATAATGATACGCACGGGACCGCCGGCGATAACGCCGGTACCGGGTGCGGCGGGCTTCATCAGCACGCGGCCTGCGCCTGCCTCACCGATGACCTCGTGAGGAATGGTGCTGCCGGACAGAGAAACCTGGATCATGTTCTTCTTAGCATCCTCAATGCCCTTGCGGATAGCCTCGGGGACCTCGGCGGCCTTGCCCAGGCCGTAACCGACCTTGCCCTTGCCGTCGCCCACGACCATCAGAGCGGAGAACTTCATGACACGACCGCCCTTAACCGTCTTGGATACACGGTTGGTAGCAACTACTTTTTCGATATACTCGCTTTGTTCTCTTTCAAATCTTGCCATTGTCAGTTATCCTCCTCTCTTAGAATTCCAGGCCGCCCTCGCGGGCACCCTCGGCCAGCTCGGCCACGCGACCGTGATACACATAGCCGCCGCGGTCAAACACGACAGTATCGATACCCTTGGCCTTGCAGCGCTCGGCAACCAGCTTGCCCACAGCACGGGCTGCGGTCTTATTGCCGCCGTTGCCTTCGATGGCCTTATCCAGAGAGGACGCAGAGACCAGGGTGTTCCCGGCCACATCGTCGATCACCTGGGCATAGATGTTCTTTTCACTGCGGAAAACATTCAGACGGGGTCTCTCGGCGGTGCCGAAAACCTTAGCGCGCACTCTCTTATGGCGCTTGAGACGCTGAGCGTTGGTATTGGGTCTTTTAATCATATCGGCACACCTCCTTACTTCTTAGCGCCGGTCTTACCGACCTTGCGGCGGATGACTTCATCGACATACTTGATGCCCTTGCCCTTATAAGGCTCGGGGGGACGCTTCTCGCGGACTTCGGCAGCGAACTGACCGACCTTCTGCTTATCGGCGCCGTGGATGACGACCTTGTTCTGTGCGGGGACCTCGATGGTAATGCCATCGATCTCGGGCACGATGACCTGATGGGAATAGCCCAGGTTCATGACCAGCTCATTGCCCTTCTTCTCGGCGCGGTAACCGACGCCGTTGATCTCCAGTTCCTTCTTGAAGCCTTCGCTGACGCCAACGACCATGTTGTGCAGCAGAGCGCGGGTCATGCCGTGCAGAGCGCAGTGGGCCTTGTCGTCGGTGGGACGCTTAACATGGATGATGTTGCCTTCCTGCTCCAGGATCATCTCGGGGTGCAGAGTCTGCACCAGGGTGCCCTTGGGGCCCTTGACGGTGACAACATTGCCCGCAGCAATGGAGACCTCCACACCGGCGGGGACGGTAATGGGCATTCTACCAATTCTCGACATTGTTCAAATACCTCCTTACCATACGAACGCAAGGACTTCGCCGCCGACGTGCGCTGCGCGAGCAGCCTTGTCGGTCATGACGCCCTTGGAAGTGGATACGATCGCGATGCCGAGACCACGCAGCACGCGGGGCAGCTCGTCGGCGCCCACATAGACGCGCAGGCCGGGCTTGGACACGCGGCGCAGGCCGGAGATGACCTTCTCCTTGCCGGCGTTGTACTTCAGGGTAATACGGATGGTGCCCTGAGTACCGTCGTCAACGATCTGGAAGGACTTGATGTAGCCCTCGTCCAGCAGGATCTGAGCGATGCTCTTCTTCATGTTGGAAGCGGGAACATCCACGGTCTCATGCTTGGCATTGTTGGCGTTGCGGATACGGGTGAGCATATCGGCAACAGGATCAGTGATGTGCATAGTTAATTATCCTCCTAATTTAGAGTTACAGGAAATCTTCCTGTTGAGGCAGCGAGGTATCACTGCTAATTTAGCGCACCGGAAGCCGGTGTTTAATTAACAGTGACCTTTCGCCATCCTATATTGCCAGAGCGTCACCTACGCTCTTGGACACGGTTTTGCGGAGAGAAACTCTCACGCGGGATACTGCCCTCGATTTACAGGGACAGTATCGGTGTTGGATTTTTTCGCCAGACGAGGCGGCAGGGTGAAGGCGTACTTTGTGTACGCCAAGCCGCGCCAACGAGGTATGACGGAAAAATTTCTTTTGTTCTCAGACGAGGCGGCGAGGCGCCGCTGTACTTTGTGTACAGCAAGCCAAGCCAACGAAGTATGAGGGCAAAAGATTACCAGGAAGCCTTGCGGACACCGGGGATCTCGCCCTTGTAAGCCAGGGTGCGGAAGCAGACACGGCACACGCCGTAGTCACGCAGGTAGGCGTGGGGACGGCCGCACAGCTTGCAGCGGTTGTACTTACGGGTGGAGAACTTAGCGGGAGCCTGCTGCTTCAGGATCATAGACTTCTTTGCCATTTTTTTCTCCTCCTAATCAGCGTTCAAAGGGAGCGCCGACCAGAGTCAGCAGCTCGCGGGCCTCTTCGTCGCTCTGCGCGGTGGTGCAGATGACGATGTCCATACCACGGATCTTGTCGATCTTATCGTACTCGATCTCGGGGAAGATCAGCTGCTCCTTAACGCCCAGGGCATAGTTGCCGCGGCCGTCGAAGGCGTTGGCGCTGATGCCGCGGAAGTCACGCACACGGGGCAGAGCCACGTTGAACAGACGATCCAGGAACTCCCACATCTTGTCGCCCCGCAGGGTGACCTTAGCGCCCACAGGCATACCTTCACGGAGCTTGAAGTTTGCAACGGACTTCTTGGCGATGGTCACGATGGCCTTCTGGCCGGTGATCTGGCCCAGGTCCTTGCAGACAGCTTCCAGAACTTTGGGATTCTCACGGGCTTCGCCGCAGCCGACGTTCACGACCACCTTGTCGATCTTGGGGATCTGCATGGTGGACTTGTAGCCGAACTTCTTGAAGAGAGCGGGAGCCACTTCTTCGGTATATTTTACTTTCAGTCGTGCCATTTTTACCTCTCTCCTTTCTTACAGCTCAGCGCCGCACTTCTTGCAGACGCGGACCTTCTTGCCATCGGTGACCTTGTAGGCCACGCGGGTGCCCTTGTCGCACTTGGGGCAGACAACCTGCACCTTGCTGGCATAGATGGCAGCCTCACGCTTCACGATGCCGCCCTCCTCGCCCTGCTTGCGGGGCTTGATGTGGCAGGTGACCATGTTGATGCCTTCCACGACGACCTTGGCCTCGCTGGGCACGGTGCCCAGGACCTTACCGGTCTTGCCCCTGTCCTTGCCGGACAGGACGACGACCTTGTCGTTCTTCTTGATTTTCAGACTATTCATTCTTCGGCCCCTCCTTAAACTACTTCGGGAGCCAGGGACAGGATCTTCATATAGTCCTTGTCACGCAGCTCGCGGGCAACGGGCCCAAAGATACGGGTACCTCTGGGGTTTTTGTCGTCCTTGATGAGGACGGCGGCGTTTTCATCAAAACGGACATAGGTGCCGTCGGCACGGCGAACGCCCTTGGCGCTGCGAACGATGACAGCCTTGACGACCTCGCCCTTCTTCACCTGGCCACCGGGGGTAGACTTGCGCACGGAAGCGACGATGACATCACCGATGTTGCCGTACTTGCGCTTGGAACCGCCCAGGACACGGATGCACTTGATCTCCTTGGCGCCGGTATTATCGGCAACCTTCAGATAAGACTCTTGCTGAATCATTCTCGGTTACCTCCTTACTTAGCCTTCTCAACGATCTCGACCACACGCCAACGCTTGTCCTTGGACAGGGGGCGGGTCTCCATCACCTTAACAATATCGCCTACGCCGCAGGTGTTCTCCTCATCGTGGGCCTTCAGCTTATAGGTGCGGCCGACGATCTTCTTGTACAGAGGGTGAGCGACACGATCCTCAATGGCCACGACCACGGTCTTGTCCATCTTGTCGGAAACTACCTTGCCAACTCTGACCTTGCGGGAGGAAATTCTCTTTTCTTCCATATTACTTCTCCTCCTTTTCACGGATAACGGTCTTCACCCAGGCAATATCACGCTTGGTTTCAGCGATCTTGAGAGGATTGTCCAGCTGATTGGTTGCGTGCTGCATACGCAGGAAGAACAGATCCTTCTTCAGGGAGTCGAGCTTTTCATTGAGCTGCTCAACGCTCATTGCACGTACTTCAGTTGCCTTCATCTCATTCACCTACTTCCTGGGCTGCGACGTCCTCGCGCTTGGCGATCTTGGTCTTGATGGGCAGCTTGTGGCTGGCCAGACGCAGAGCCTCACGAGCGACATCTTCGGAAACGCCGGCGATTTCAAACATGACACGGCCGGGCTTAACAACGGCTACCCAATACTCGGGGGAACCCTTACCGGAACCCATACGGGTCTCAGCGGGCTTCTCGGTAACAGGCTTATCGGGGAAGATCTTGATCCAAACCTGACCGCCACGCTTGGTATAACGGGTCATGGCGATACGGGCGGCTTCGATCTGATTGCTGGTAATCCATGCGGGCTCCAGCGCTACGAGGCCAAATTCACCGTAGGTGATCTTATTGCCTCTGGTGGCCTTGCCGGTGAGGCGGCCACGGTGTACTCTGCGGTACTTAACTCTCTTGGGCAGAAGCATTACTGAGCGCCTCCTTCTTTCTTTTCTGCGGGTTTGCGGAAACCACCCTGGGGACGGCTGCCGTTGCGGTCGCGATTAAAGCCGCCGCTCTGGCCGTCACGACGGAAGCCACCACGACGGTCGCCGTCACGGCGGCCGCGGCGCTCACGGCGCTCCTGGTAGGGCTTGCTGGTGTCCAGGGTGCGGGGAGTGGTGCGCAGAGCCTGGCTCAGCACCTCGCCCTTGTAGATCCACACCTTCACGCCGATGCGGCCGAAGGTGGTGGCAGCCTCAGCGAAACCGTAATCAATATCGGCACGCAGGGTCTGCAGGGGAATGGTGCCCTCGTGATAGTGCTCGCTGCCGGCGATTTCACGACCGCCCAGACGGCCGGAGCAGTTGCACTTGATGCCCTTGGCACCGGCGCGCATGGCGCGGCCCATAGCATTCTTCATGGCGCGGCGGTGAGAAATACGCTTCTCAAGCTGAGCGGCGATATTCTCGGCCACCAGCTGCGCGTCCATATCGGGGTTGCGGACCTCCACGATGTTCAGCTTCACGGTCTTGCCGATGAGCTTCTCAACGCTCTGGCGGTACTCCTCCACCTGGGTGCCGCCCTTGCCGATGACCACACCGGGACGGGCCACATGCAGGTAAATGGTAACGACCTCGCTGCTGCGCTCGATCTCGATCTTGGAGACACCGGCCGCATACAGGAGCTTCTTCAGGTACACGCGGATCTTGTGATCCTCCACCAGAAGGTCGCCCACCTTCTCATTGCTGGCATACCAACGGGAATCCCAGTCTTTGATGACGCCCACGCGGAAGCCGTGGGGATTAATTTTCTGTCCCATAAAACTGTCTCCCTCCCTTACTCTTTCTCAGCGACGGCCAGCGTCACATGAGAGGTTCTCTTGTTGATGCGATAAGCACGGCCCTGGGCCCGGGGCATCATTCTCTTGAGAATGGGGCCGGGAGTGGCGAACACCTGGGTGACCACCAGCTTTTCAGGATCCATGTTGAAGTTGTTCTCTGCGTTGGCGCAGGCGCTCTTGAGCAGCTTCACCAGGGGCTCGGAGGCCGCCTTGGGGGTCTGCATCAGAATGGCCATGGCCGTCTTGGCATCCTTGCCGCGGATCAGATCGCACACGATCTGGACCTTGCGGGGAGAGATGCGGACATATCTCAAATAAGCTTTAGCTTCCATTGTATTCTGCATCCTCCTTCTTACTTAGACTTCGCGTGGCCGCGGAACGTGCGGGTGGGAGCGAACTCGCCCAGCTTGTGACCCACCATATCCTCCTGGATATACACGGGCACATGGCGGCGGCCGTCATGCACGGCAATGGTGTGACCCACGAATGCAGGGAAGATGGTGGAGCTGCGGCTCCAGGTCTTCAGCACATTCTTCTCACCCTTTGCATTCATTTCTTCAACCCGCTTGAGAAGCTCCGGGGCAACATACGGGCCTTTTTTAATAGATCTGCTCATATTCTCTTGCCTCCCTTACTTCACATTACGACGCTTGACAATGAACTTGTCGGTGGGGTTCTTCTTCTTGCGGGTCTTGTAACCCATAGCAGGCTTGCCCCAAGGAGTGACAGGGCCGGGACGGCCAACAGGGGACTTACCTTCACCACCGCCGTGGGGGTGGTCGCAGGGGTTCATAACAGAACCGCGGACGGTGGGACGCCAACCCATGTGGCGCTTGCGGCCGGCCTTACCGATCTGCACATTCTCATGCTCCAGGTTGCCCACCTGACCGATGCAGGCGGTGCAGTTGGTGCGGATGATGCGCACCTCGCCGGAGGGCATACGGATCTGGGCGTTGTCGCCCTCCTTAGCCATCAGCTGGGCATAGGCACCGGCGGAGCGGACCAGCTGGGCGCCGCGGCCGGGATGCATCTCGATGTTGTGGATAACGGTACCCACGGGGATGTTGGCGATGGGCAGGCAGTTGCCGGGCTTGATGTCGGCAGCGGCGGAGGAGAGGACCTTGTCCCCGGCCTTCAGGCCCACGGGAGCGATGATGTAACGCTTCTCGCCATCCTCATACTGCACCAGCGCGATGTTGGCGCTGCGGTTGGGATCGTACTCCAGCTGCAGGACAGTGGCTTCCATATCCATCTTGTCGCGCTTGAAGTCGATGACACGATACTTGCGCTTCTCGCCGCCGCCGCGATGACGGACGGTGATGCGGCCATAGCTGTTGCGACCAGCATTCTTCTTCAGAACCTCAGTCAGGCTTGCCTCGGGCTTGGCATGCTTGTTGATGCCGTCAAAGCCGTTGACAGTCATGTGTCTGCGGGAGGGTGTGGTCGGCTTAAAGGTTTTAATAGACATTCTTTACACTCCTTCCGTTATCAGACCATGCCTTCGAAGAACTCGATGGTCTTGGAATCCTGGGTCAGCTGGACATAGGCTTTCTTCCAGCTCTTGCGCTTGCCGGGACGGCCGGCGCCCAGGCGCTTAGCCTTGCCATCGTAGTTGATGGTGTTGACCTTTGCCACCTTCACGCCGAAGATCTCCTCCACGGCGTTCTTGATCTCGATCTTGCCGGCGGTGGGAGCTACCTCGAAGACGTACTTCTTCTCGCCGGTAGCAGCCATAGAGCGCTCGGTGATGATGGGACGAATAATGATGTCGTATACGTTAGCCATTATGCGAACACCTCCTCGATTACTGCGAGGGCTTCCTTGTCGATGACCAGGTACTTGGCCTTGAGAATGTCATAGACATTGATCAGGTTGGCCATGGCGGTCTCAACGCCGGGGATGTTGCGGGCGGACTTTACGATGATCTCATCCTTGGCAGGAGTGACCACCAGAGCCTTGCCCTCCGCCTTGACGGCGCCCAGGAAGGTGCGGAAGTCCTTGGTCTTGATAGCGTCCATCTTGATGGAATCCACCACGATGATCTCGCCTGCGGCCGCCTTGGCGGACAGAGCAGACTTCATAGCCAATCTCTTGACCTTCTTATTCAGGACATAAGAATAGCTGCGGGGCTTGGGGGCAAACACGATGCCGCCGTGGGTCCACTGGGGCGCACGGGTGCTGCCCTGACGGGCGTGACCGGTGCCCTTCTGACGCCAGGGCTTCTTGCCGCCGCCGGAAACTTCAGCACGGGTCAGAGCGCTCTGGGTACCCTGTCTGCAGTTTGCCAGGTGATTTTTCACCACTTCGTGAACGACGCACTCATTGGGCTCGATGCCAAAGATGCTGTCCTTCAGCTCCACGGTACCGACTTCTGCGCCGGCCATGTTCAAAACTTTGATAGTAGGCATTGTTCAAGCACTCCTTTCCTTACTTATTACGCGCAGAGGCCTTCTGGGGATTGCGGCCGGAAGCCTTCTGCGGGTTGTTGCTGATACCGGCCTCCACGTTCTTGACGCGGTGGGTCTTGACGGTGCTCTTGATGAGGACCAGGCCGCCCTTGGGGCCGGGCACGGCACCGCGCACAGCAATGAGATTCAGCTCAGCGTCCACCTTCACCACATCCAGGTTCTGAACGGTGACGGTATCGCAGCCCATCTGACCGGCGCCGATGTGGCCCTTGAAGATGCGGCTGGGATCGGTGGTGGAGCCCATGGAGCCGGCATGACGATGGACGGGGCCGCCGCCGTGGCTCATGGGGGTGCGCTGTGCGCCGTGGCGCTTGATGGGGCCCTGGTAGCCGTGGCCCTTGCTGGTGCCGGTGACGTCAACGAAGTCACCCTCTGCAAAGGTATCAGCCTTGATGATGTCGCCGATATTCAGCTCGGAGGCGTTCTCCAGGTTGAACTCGCGCAGGTACTTCTTGGGGGCCACGCCAGCCTTGTTCAGGTGGCCCATTTCGGGCTTGGTCAGCTTCCGCTCGGGAACATCCTCAAAGCCCAGCTGGACAGACTCATAGCCTTCCTTCTCGGAAGTCTTCTTCTGAATGACGGTGCAGGGGCCCGCCTCAATAACAGTGACGGGAATGACCTTGCCGTTTTCATCGAAGATCTGAGACATGCCAACTTTCTTGCCGATGATTGCTTTCATGTATGATCCTCCTTAAAGGTTATTGGTCGGCATAGTTCAGCCTGCATTGGGTACGGGCCGCTTGCTCTGCCGACTTAACCCCGTCCGTCTCACGCAAGTCGACGGACGATGGTCTTGCAAGCAATGTTGATAATGGTGCGCCCTTTGGCGCAGGGGCGGGGGGTGAGATGGGCTATATTATATAATGTATAATTACAGCTTGATCTCGATTTCCACACCGGCCGGCAGGTCCAGAGACATCAGGGCCTCCACGGTCTTGGGGTTGGAATTGGTGATGTCGATCAGTCTCTTATGGGTGCGGCGCTCGAACTGCTCACGGCTGTCCTTATACTTGTGGGTAGCGCGCAGGATGGTGACGATCTCCTTCTTGGTGGGCAGAGGGATGGGGCCGGACACGGTAGCGCCGTTGCGCTTGGCGGTCTCCACGATCTTCTCTGCGGACTGGTCGATGACCTGGTGGTCATAGGCCTTCAGGCGAATGCGGATCATTTCTTTTGCCATTTGGTTTGTTCCTCCATTTTTCGTACGGTTTTTGTTTTGCGAGGGCCGCGTTCCGTACGGCGAGAAGAATATCTATACGCTTATCCGTGCGTATCATTCCGACTCATAAGAAACACCGGCACGAACTCCGGCCGGTGTCACTCTGGCACAGCGATCTACGCTGGCGTAGAGGTTCTTCTCAGCCGCCCGATTATCGGACATACTCCCCGGAAGTTACCTCCTTGCGGAGCAATCTCCCGGTTCATCGCATTTGTAAACGCTCCCGGGTGTGCAGCACCCACGATACGCGTACCTGCTTATAATATAGGAAAAGCCCCTTTTTGTCAAGGGGATTTTCTCTTATTTTTATAAAATTCAGAAATATTTTTGTGGGGTGTGCCGAAATTTTTAACGAGGGCGCTTCAGCCCCTCCGGCAGGTCCAAAATGTAGTCCGCGCTGACTCCATACAGCAGGCACAGCGCCCGCAAATGCCGCAGCGGCAGCTCGTTTACGCCCTTTTCATACCGGGCATACACCTGCTGCGTAGTCCCCAGCGCCGCCGCCACCTGCGCCTGGGTCAGGTCGTGATCCTCCCGCAGCGACCGCAAAATTTCTGTGTAGGCAGCCATAGCGCAGTTCCCTCCTTCAGCATCTCCTTCACCGTCATACACCGGGCAGAGCCATTTGATGCGCAAAGGAGAGCAATGTCCGTCCACCAATTACTCCCAACCTAAGTCACTTTAAGGGCGGGCGGGCATCCTCTCCACGGCAAGCTGATCTGTAAAAGAAAAGGTTGGCATCTTACAAAGATATTATATTCCAAACGGGCATAGGCCGCAAGAAAAACCGGCGCGGAAAATCCTCCGCGCCGGTCTTGCTTGTTGTTGAAATACAATGTCATTGCGAGCCAGTGCGCACACCGGTGCAGCAATCCGTTTCCCTCCGGAGAAAGAGCGGATGCCCACGGCCGCTTCGCCCCCTCGGAATGACAAAGCTGTAATTTGGCAGCAGGCTGCAAGCCTTTTGGCAGAAAAATCAAAGATTTTTCGCCAGGTGTCTTAATACGCCACGCCCCAATAAATGTCCGTGGTGCATTCCTTGCCGCACACGGGGCATTTGCCGGTGGTGCCGGACTGCTTGAGAGGCATACAGCGGCTGGAAACCCCGGCCTTTTCCTTCATGGCCAGCTCGCACTCCAGGCTGCCGCACCACTTGGTGCGGGCAAAGCCGCCCTTGCCCTGGGCCATCTCCTTGACCTCCTCCCAGGTGGTGAAGTCGAAGGTGTTGTCCTCCAGATTCTTCTCGGCCATAGCATAGAGGTTGTGGTGAACCTCCTGCAGCAGAGACTGCACGGCGCTCTCCAGGTCGGACAGGGGTACGAAGGTCTTTTCGCCGGTGTCACGGCGGGCGATGCAGCACTGCTGCTTTTCCATATCCTTGGGGCCGATCTCCACACGCAGGGGCACGCCCTTCATCTCATACTGGGCAAATTTCCAGCCGGGGGACTGCTCACTATCATCCATTTTCACCCGCAGGCCCAGCTTCTCCAGCCGATCCCGCAGCTGGGCGGCGGCATCCAGCACGCCGGCCTTGTGCTGGGCGATGGGCAGCACGATGACCTGGATAGGTGCGATGGCCGGGGGCAGGACCAGGCCGTTGTTGTCCGAATGGGTCATGATGCAGGCACCGATGAGACGGGTGGTGGCACCCCAGGAGGTCTGGAAGGGGTACTGCAGCTTATTGTCCCGACCCGTAAAGGTCACATCGTAGGCCCGGGAGAACTTGTCGCCAAAATAGTGGCTGGTGCCGGATTGAAGGGCCTTGTGGTCCTTCATCATGGCCTCAATGGTGTAGGTCGCCTCGGCCCCGGCGAACTTTTCCTTATCGGTCTTGCGGCCCTTTACCACGGGCATAGCCAGGGCATCCCGGCAGAAATCGGCGTAGCAGTTCAGCTGCTGCTCCGTCTCGGCAATGGCCTCCTGAGCGGTCTCGTGGATGGTGTGGCCCTCCTGCCACCAGAACTCACGGGAGCGCAGGAAGGGACGGGTGGTCTTTTCCCACCGGATGACGGAGCACCACTGGTTATAGAGCATGGGCAGCTCCCGGTAGCTCTGCAGCACATTGTGCCAGTGGTCGCAGAACATGGTCTCAGAGGTGGGCCGGAAGGCCAGACGCTCCTCCAGCTTCTCGCTGCCGCCGTGGGTGACCCAGGCCACCTCCGGGGCGAAGCCCTGCACCAGCTCCCCCTCCTTTTTCAGCAGGCTCTCGGGGATCAGCACGGGCATGGCCACATTCACATGGCCGGTTTTTTTGAACATCCCGTCCATGATGCGCTGAATATTCTCCCAAATGGCATAGCCATAGGGCCGCAGGATCATAAAGCCCTTGACGGAGGCGTAATCCACCAGCTCCGCTTTTAGACAAATATCGGTGTACCACTTGGCGAAGTCCACCTCCATGGGGGTGATGGCTTCCACATTTCTCTGGTCTTTAGCCATGATGTTTCTCCTAACTTTTTCTTCAGAATGGTTTCCGAATTAAATTATCCTAAATTAGTATTGTATCGTGTGGGGGGCGGATTGTCAAGCCCGCAGACAGGCCGGGTATCCAACGTCTTCTTGCAGGCCCGTGTATCAGCCCACGGTAAGGATGTCCCACGCCACGGGGCGGTTAAACAGCTCCCGCACCTGTTCAAATTCCTTGGTCTGGCCCAGAATCCACATAAGCTTGCACACAGCGGCCTCGGTGGTCATGTCAAAGGCCTCCAGCAGGTGCAGGGTGTTTTTCAGGTGGCCGCCCACATGGTACACGGACAGGTCGCTGCCCTCGTTGGGTACCTGGGTGGTCATCACTACGATCTTGCCCCGCTCCACCGCCCGCTGCACCAGCGGATAAAACTCCTCCCCGGGATACTCCGGCAAGCCGCCCACGCCGAAGCTCTCCACCACGATGCCGTCGTAGCGCTCCATCATAAAATCCACCAGCTCCCGCCTGGTGCCGGGGATCAGCTTCAGCAGGCCCACATTTTCGCACAGCTTGTCATAAAAAACAGGCCGGGGCAGGCTCTCCGTACGGATATATTGGAGCAGCCGCTCATCCTGCAGCACCGCCAGGTCCGGATAGTTGACGCTGGAAAAGGCCTGAAAGCTTTTGGAAAAGGTCTTTCGCGCCCGGGTGCCCAAAATCACCTTGCCGTTAAAGACGATCTGCACGCCGCCGCAGCCTCGGCAGGCGTAGAGAAAAGCATCCGTCAGGTTGCGCTTGGAGTCCGTGCCGTCAAACCAAATGGGCTTTTGGGCCCCGGTAAGGACAATGGGCTTGGCACTGCCCTGGACCAGATAGCTCAGGGCCGCCGCCGTGTAGGCCATGGTATCGGTGCCGTGGCTGATGACAAAGCCATCATAGGCATCGTAGCTTTTGCGCAGGATCTCTACTATGCCCAGCCAGTTTTCGGGGCGGATATTGGTGCTGTCCAGACTATACAGCTGAAGGCAATCCACCAGGCAGAGCTTGCCAATATCGGGAATAAACTCCAGCAGCTGCTCCGTGTTCAGCTCCGGCGTCAACCCATCCGGGGTCATTTCCGAGGCGATGGTACCGCCGGTGCCGATCATGAGAATTCTTTTCATATACACCTCTTATAAAAAGCCTCGCAGAGTTCGCGTCCGCAGACGCGAAAAATTAAAATCATTTTTCCCCGCGACATGTGCGTGGGGAAAAATACCGCTCAGGCTGCAAGTGTGGAATTTTTGCGCTCCGCGCAAAAATTATGCGCGCGGCAGACTTGGGGCCCTTTGTTGGAAAATTCCGAAGGAATTTTCCAACAAGTTTAGTCTCTGTTATCCAGGGCCGCCAGGCCAAAGCGCGCCGCCCGGAGAACCTGCTTCTTGCCCTCCTCGTCGGCGGCAGCATACTGCTCCCTCAGATCCTGCAGAAACAGCCCACGGAGGGAATCCTCCCCGCAGCGGGCCCACACGTCCTCCTCCGGGTATGTCTCGTCCGTCAAGGTGAGAGATGCGCACAGGCCGGCCAGCTCCCCCTCCAGCGCCGGGATGGAAAAATCCGCCCGCCGGGCCCCGGTAAGCAGCACCCGGCAGATATCCTGCCCGCAATCGCCCTCCAGCGCCTGGCGGACAGCCTCCGCCGGGTCACAATCCGTGACATCCGCCGTGACGCTCTGATAGCGCCGCCGGGCAAAGGGGATGAATTCCAGGTCCGCCCCCTCCGCCGTCACATCACCGAACAGGAAGCCCTTGTCTCCGGTCTCGTCAAAGCCCCGGCCGGGCAGGCAGCCGGGATAGGCATAGGCCGTGGTCCCGGCCCGCTGCACGCCGCCATAGCGGTGGACGTGGCCCAGGGCCAGGTAGGTCAGGTCCGTTTTCCCGATCTCCGCCGGGGAAATAGCCCGGTATTTGCTCTCGCCCCGGGTGACCTCTCCATGCACCACACCCAGGCGAACAGCTGCCTCACTGCCGGCAAAGGCCGCGCCTGCAAAGGGCTCCCACTCCTCGGCGGTGGTAAAGGCTATCCCGGTGACTGAGGCGTTCCACTCCGGCAGGAGAACGGTTTGGGGCGTCCGGGAGGTGAAGATATGCACATTCTCCGGCCACTCTACAGCGCTGTAGCCGCTGCCGGGGGCGTAAAAATCATGGTTGCCGGGAGCCAGGAAGATCCGGCCCCGGAAGCGCCCCAGGGTCAGGGCCAAAGTCCGGGCCGTTTGGCTATAGAGCCGGTCGGAGTCAAACAGGTCTCCGGCCAAAAGCATCACATCGGCCTCATGGTCGTTGGCCCAATCCACCATACGGCGCAGGATATCCCGGCTCTCCTGGCGGCAGAGGGCCGCCTTCTCCTCCGGCAGACCCGCAAAAGCGCTGTCCAGATGCAGATCCGCCGCATGCAGGAGCTTCATGCCTGGGGCTGGTCGTCCTGCCAGCCCTTACACACGTCCACCCACTCCACGAAGTTATCGCCACAGCAGCGCTCCAGCTCGTCGCAGGTGAGCTCAATAGCCGAGGCGGCGCTGCCCACTGCAGGAAACACCGTTTCAAACCGCTTCAGCGATACGTCCAGATAGGTCTTTACTTCCGCCGGCAGGGCAAAGGGGCACACACCGCCCACCGCATGGCCGAGGCGCTCCACCGCCTCCTCGTGAGTGAGCATCTTGGCCTTGGTGTGGAAGAAATGCTTATATTTGCTGTTATCCACCTTGGCATCCCCGGCAGCTACGATCAAAACGGGCGTCTCATCCACCTTGAAGCTCAAGGTCTTGGCGATACGGGCAGGCTCCACGCCCACGGCCACCGCCGCAAGCTCCACTGTGGCGCTGGATACGGTAAACTCCTGCATCCGGTCTGCCACGCCGTAACCCTTCAGATACTCCCTCACTTTTTCAACTGACATGATATTTTCTCCTCCTTATTGTATCTCTATACGTTCCACCCCGGCGCACAGGCCGGTGCTGCTATCCAATGTAAACAGGGCTCCCTGCAGCCTGCAGGGGCCGTCCGCCATCCGATATCGGCCCGGCAGCCCCCCCAGGAAAAACTCCACCGATTGCTCCGGCCGGACGCCCAGCACAGACTCCGCCGGCCCGGTCATACCCAGGTCGGTGAGATAGCCCATGCCCTTGGGGCAGACTCGCCCATCGGCGGTGGGTACGTGGGTGTGGGTCCCCCACAGGGCGCTGACCCGGCCATCCAAATAGTACGACAGGGCCAGTTTTTCGCTGGTGGCCTGGGCGTGAAAATCCACCAGAGTAAAGGTGGGCTTGTCCCCGCTTTTCAATATACGGTCGGCGGTGGTAAAGGGATTTTCCGCATTAAAATCCAAATTGCAGCGGCCAATGAGATTCATCACACCCACCTGCACCCGGCCGCAATCATACACCGCCCATCCCCGGCCCGGGGCCCGGCCCGTAAAATTGGCGGGGCGAAGAATGTAAGGACTTTCCTCCAAAAAATCCGCAATCTGTGTCTTTCCAAAGGAGTGGTTGCCCAAGGTGATGACATCCACCCCAGCGGCCAGGATGTCCTCCGCATGGGTGGGCAGCAGGCCGTTTCCGGCGGCATTTTCCCCATTGGCCACCACAAAGTCGATGCTCTTTTCCTTTTTCAGACTCCGCAGCCGCCGGTGCAGGAAGTCCACACCGCTCTCGCCCGTTACATCGCCCACGGCCAGCACCCTAAAAAGCATGGCTCACCCCTCCGTTTCGCTTTTTTATTTATAATCCAACTTATTATATATAAAATACCGTCGGTACGCAAGCACGCAGACGGTATTTTTTCATGGCGGCACAGGGTATCCACAAGCCCTATAGCGAAAATACTGCGTGCATATTTCTATACACGCAGTATTTTTTATATTTAATATTACTTGGCGTATTCAACCACCTTGGTCTCCCGCAGGACGTGGACCTTGATCTGGCCGGGATACTCAAGCTCGCTCTCGATGCGGCGGGCCAGGTCATGGGCCAGGATGACCATCTGATCCTCGGACACCTGCTCGGGCTTGACCATGACGCGGACCTCGCGGCCGGCCTGGATGGCATAGCTCTTTTCAACGCCGGGATAGTCACTGGTAATTTCCTCCAGCTTCTCCAGGCGCTTGATATAGTTCTCCAAATTCTCGCGCCGTGCGCCGGGGCGGGCCGCAGACACGGCGTCCGCCGCCTGCACCAGGCAGGCAACCAGAGTCTTGCACTCCACATCGCCGTGGTGGGCCTGGATGGCGTGGATGATATCCTCTTTTTCCTTATACTTGCGGCAGAACTCCACACCCAGCTGGATGTGGGTGCCCTCCATCTCGTGATCCACTGCCTTGCCAATGTCGTGCAGCAGACCCGCACGCTTGGCGGCAGCCACATCGGCCCCCAGCTCGGCGGCCATCATGCCCGCAATATGGGATACCTCAATAGAATGCTGCAGCACGTTCTGGCCATAGCTGGTGCGGTAGTGCAGGCGGCCCAGGAGCTTCTGCAGCTCTGGATGTACGCCCCGCACGCCGGTTTCCAGCACGGCGCGCTCGCCCTCGGACCGGATAACGGCGTCCACCTCCCGGCGGGCCTTCTCCACCATCTCCTCAATATGGGTGGGATGGATGCGGCCGTCGGCGATGAGCTTTTCCAGGGCCAGGCGGGCCACCTCCCGGCGCACCGGTTCAAAGCAGGACACGGTGATGGCCTCGGGTGTGTCGTCAATAATCAGATCTGCACCGGTCAGGGTCTCCAGGGTGCGGATATTGCGGCCTTCGCGGCCGATGATGCGGCCCTTCATCTCGTCATTGGGCAGGGGAACCACACTGACGGTAATCTCAGCCACATGGTCTGCGGCGCAGCGCTGGATGGCGGTGGCCACGATCTCCCGGGCGCGCTGATCGGCTTCGTCCTTGGCCCGGGCCTCGATCTCCTTGATCTTCATAGCAGTTTCGTGAGTGACCTCGGACTCCACCTGCTGGATCAGATACGCCTTGGCCTGGTCGGCGGTAAAGCCGGAGATGCGCTCGAGCATCTCGGTCTGGCTGCGCTTGATGAGCTTGATCTCGTCCTGTTCCCTCTGAAGGGCCTCGTGCTTCTGGCTCAGGGCCTCTTCCTTTTTCTCGATAGCATCGGTCTTGCGATCGATGTTCTCTTCCTTCTGCTGCAGCCGGCGTTCCTGCTTTTGCAGGTCGGCCCGGCGTTCCTTGACTTCCTTCTCGTAATCCGCGCGGCTTTTCAGGATCTCTTCCTTTGCCTCCAGCAGGACCTCACGCTTCTTGCTCTCGGAGCTTTTGATGGCCTCGTTGAGGATGCGGGTCGCTTCCTCCTCCGCGCTGGAAATTTCCTTTTCCGCTACCTTCTTGCGGTACTGAATACCGATAGGGAAGCCAACCACGAACGCAACAACAGCCGCAACAGCCGCTACAATGTAGCCAACTGTGGTCATGATTGGTCAACCTCCTGTGAATGTGTATAAATCTGTGAGAAACGGTTTCCCGTTTGAGTGTAGAAAACAACCAAAAAGACCCCCTGATCTTTCGGGTGCATATCCTTCCTAATATTAATCGCATTTTAGGAAACTGTCAAGGGAAAAAGCACCGCATAGGTGAATTATTTTCCCTCATAACTGGATAAAGGCGGCATTGGCATATCCGATGCTCTCCCCGTAGAGCACCACATACCAGCCCCGATACTGGCCGAGCACCGTGACCTTGGCGCCGTTGGGGATCTGCGTGATAACCTGCCCCTGGGCCGAGGGATACGCCCGCAGTGCCACCGGCCCGCCGGAATCCGTAACGGCCAGGCCCGGCCGGCTGGGTCCGGGATAGACATAGGGCAGGCCGAAATACTCCGTCATAGCCTGTACCAGGGTCTGGGCGATGAGCTCAATGTGCCCTGCAATCCACTGGGCGTCGGCGGCGTTATCGTGGTAGCCGATCTCCAGCAGCACGGCGGGGGCCTTGGTGCGTTTTACCTCTGCAAGAGTGGTTGTGGAACGGGTGGTCACCTGATTTGGCAGGGGATAGATCTCTCGCAGGGCCGCCGCAAACAGCTCCGCCGCCCGCCGGCTGTTTGCGCTGCCGGGATAGTAAAAGGCGACAATGCCCCGGCTCCGGCCCTCGCTGCCCGGGCCGGAGGCGTTGGAGTGGAGGGCCAGATGAAAATCGTAGCTGCCGGCGTTGCTCTGCCGGATGGAATCGGACACGGTGCCCCGGGGATCGTTGCGGGTAAACTGGATGCCGTTGGAAAGCAGCAGCGGCTCCATGGCGTCCGCCAGCAGGTTCATGAAGTACTCCTCGCTGCCGGCGCCGGTGACATACTGGTTATATTCCTGGGTAGAGGGGCTTAAAAAGATCGTTGGCATAAAACCAAGCCTCCCTGTCTGCAATTTCTCTTTTTATTTATATGGCAATCGGCCCGGGAATGTGCTACAATGAATTGATTTTTCTCGGAAAGGCGGGCGGGACTATGAAGGCAGAACGACCCTATCCCCAGGTGCATATTACGCAAAAGGGAGAGCGCGCCCTGACGGCGGGGCACCCGTGGGTATATGCCGCGGAGGTGACGGAGCTCTCCGGCCCTGTGGAGGACGGCGGCCTGGCGGATGTCATCGGCCACAAGGGGGCCTATCTCGGCACGGGCTTTTATAACAGCCACTCCCTCATCCGCTGCCGGCTCCTCTCCCGCAACGCCAACGACCGGTTTGACGATGCCTTTTGGCAGCGCCGGGTGCAGTACGCCTGGGACTACCGCAAGGCCGTCATGCCCCCGGAGGACCTGCACTGCTGCCGGGTCATCTTCGGAGAAGCGGACGGCTTCCCGGGGCTGACAGTGGATCGGTTCGGCCCGGTGCTGGTGGTGCAGGTGCTGAGCCTGGGCATGGAGCACATCCAAGATCGGCTGCTGCCCATCCTGGCCCAGGTGCTGCGCCGGGACGGCCAGGACATCGCGGGCATCTACCTGCGCAACGACGTGGCCCTGCGGGAGAAGGAGGGATTAACGCAAAGCAAGGGCTGGTTTCCTCTGCCCGGAGAAGCCCAGCCCGATCTCACCGGGGCGAACATCGTGGAAAACGGCATCCGCTACCGGGTGGATTTCATCAACGGACAGAAAACCGGATTCTTTTTGGATCAGAAATACAACCGCCAGGCGGTGGCGCGGCTTTCCATGGGCCGCACGGTGCTGGATTGCTTCACCCACACCGGCTCCTTCGCCCTCAACGCCGCCCGGGGCGGCGCCAAGCATGTGACGGCGGTGGATGTGTCCGAGTTTGCCGTCCGATGCGCTGCGGAAAACGCCCGGCTCAACGGGCTGGACGGGGTCATGGAGTGCCGGGCCGCCAATGTGTTCGACCTGCTGCCGGAGCTGGAAAAGGGGCCCAAGGTCTACGACTTCATCATCCTGGATCCCCCGGCCTTTACCAAGAGCCGCAAGACTATCGAGAGCGCCATGACCGGCTACAAGGAGATCAACTACCGGGCCATGAAGCTGCTGCCTCGAGGCGGGTATCTGGCCACCTGCTCGTGCAGCCATTTCGCCTCCACGGAGCGGTTCATAGCCATGCTCCGCAGCGCCGCCAAAGACGCCGGGGTGCAGCTGCGGCAGATCGAGCAGCGCCAGCAGGCCTGTGACCACCCCATCCTATGGGGCGTAGACGAGACGGACTATCTGAAGTTCTTCCTGTTCCAGGTGGTGTGAGGGCGTAGAGCTGCACTTCGCTGGGGCCGGTATCTTTGATGGTCCCTGCCCACAGGCTCCGCTTTTGTGGAGATCGCCTAACAGAGAGGAGCTTTTTTATGAACCGATATGCCATAACGCCCCTTGCGGAGGATCCCGTCGTGCTGAAGCTGGACGACTGCGCGGACTGGGCCGCGCTGCATGAACGCATCCGCAAAACCTTCGGTTTCCCGGCCTATTATGGCAGGAACTGGGACGCCATGTGGGACTGCCTGCGGGATGTGTTTTTCCCCGCTGTCCCCGCCGCATCGTTGTGGAGGGCCTGGGCGCCATGGCGGGAGATCTGCAAAAATACAGCGGCACCCTGCGGGAGATCTTCGCGGACCTGCAGGCGGAGTATCCCTGGGTCACGGTTATGTACCGATGACTGCTGCCCAGCTTTTTTCTCTTAACGCTTCACTAAAAAAGAGGCGCCCGGCGGGCGCCTCTTTTTACATCTTACTCCTCCAGCTCCACCGTCACATGGTCGGTGCCGTGGCGCTGAAACTCCCCCAGATACTCGTTCATCCGCTCCATGACCTCGTCGTAATTCTCCTCCGTGATGGGAGGATCGTCCAGATCCCGCAGAGCCAGCTCCTGGGCCAGTATTTCAAAGAATACGTTATCCTCATAGGCCATGATGGCCTCGTGGATGCCGCCCTCGGCAAAGGCCCTGGAGGGGATCAGCTCCCCCTGGTACAGCTCTGTCAGCTGCTCCATGCCCCGGCCCAGGCAGTGAGAAAACACCAGGCTCTCCACCTGGTCGTAGTCCCGTATACGGTCGTCCCCCCGGGTGGAGTTGAGCACCCAGTTGCCGATATACACCAGATCCAGCAGCCGCCGGAACTGTTTTTGCGTCAGTTTAAGCTCCATTACAGGCACCTCCTTGCCGTTTGCTTTCCTATTTGCGTTTCAGTATAGCAGAAGAGAGGAGAAATTGCCACTGAAAAAAATGGGCATCCGCGCCAAATTTTCCTTGTGATAGTCGGCAATCCATAGTATAATTGATTGGTTAGTATGGCCGAATTCAGATGGATCGCCCTCAGGGCACCGCAAAAGCTCCTCTCTGAAGGTATTATATACCTTAGAGGCTTATTCCGTACCCTGCCTCGGAGCATCCGGCCGCTCACAAGTATCAAGCACCTGCAAGGAGGCACGCTATGGAAGGAACCGCACAGATTCGCATTGCCAGCCGCAGCGTGTTCGGCGGCGTGGAGGATGTGATCCGCATGGAGGGCACCGCCACCGTGGAAAAAACCGACTACGGCTGGCACCTGCAGTACGAGGCTGTGAACTGCGAGGATGAAAAATCCGCCATCCGCTCGGACGTCAAGGTGGAGACCGCCACCCGCCGGGCCATTCTGGTCAACGAGGGAGAGGGCTACGGCCTGCTTCTGGACCCCGCCGCCGTCACCGCCACGCAGATCAAGACCCCCCAGGGCAGCCTCACCCTGAACGTGAAAACCAAGGAGGTCAGCTGGGACCTGGCCGGGCAAAGGGATGGCTCGGTGGTTCTGGAGTATATGCTGCTGGTTGGCATGCAGCCTGTGAGTGCGCTGCGGGTCAGCCTGTTTCTGAAAAAATAACTGGCGAAAAGGCTTTGTTTTTTCTGCCAAAGGGCTTGTAGTCTGAGAAGTATTTTTTCCACGCACATGTCGCTGCGAAAAATGATTTTGGTTTTTTGCCGCCTGCGGGCGGCAAGCTCTGCAAGGCTTTTTGATAAAATGTGTTTCTAAAGAAAATTTAAGGAGTAACTGCTATGAATATGATACAAAACGCCAAGGATCAGGTGCTGGAGCTGACCCTGACCGCCTACCAAACGGCCGCCGCAGCCGGACTTTTGCCCGCCGATTGTCCCGTGCAGCCCTCGGTGGAAATCCCCAAGGACACTGCCAACGGCGACTACACCACCACCTTCTGCCTGGCCGCCGCCAAAGCCCTGCGCAAAAATCCCCGGGAGGTGGCCCAGATCCTGCTGGACAACATGGACCTTTCCGGCAGCTACTTTACCTCCGCCGCCATGGCGGGCCCCGGCTTTCTGAATTTCACCCTGGGCACCCGCTGGTTCGGCGAGACCGTCTGCGCCGTGCAGCAGGCGGGGGCGGACTACGGCAAAAACGACATGCTCTCCGGCAAGAAATACATGGTGGAATTCGTCTCCGCCAACCCCACCGGCCCCATGCACATGGGCAACGCCCGGGGCGGTGTTTTGGGCGATACCCTGGCCTCGGTGCTGCAAAAATCCGGTGCCGATGTCTGGCGGGAGTTCTACGTCAACGATGCAGGCAACCAGATCGAGAAATTCGCCAAGAGCCTGGAGGCCCGGTATTTCCAAATCTTCCGGGGAGAGGACGCGGTGGAGTTTCCCGAGGACGGCTACCACGGCGACGACATCCGGGAGCTGGCCCGGCTCTACGCCGATGCCCACGGCGACGACCTGCTGCATGTGGATGAAAAGACCCGCCACGATACCCTGGCCCAGTTCGGCCTGGCCCACAACATTCCCAAGATGAAGGCCGACCTGGCCCGCTACGGCATCCAGTATGATGAATGGTTCTTCGAATCCAGCCTCCACGAGAGCGGCTATGTGGCCGACTCCGTGGCGGAGCTGACCAAGCGGGGCTACACCTACGAAAAGGACGGCGCCCTGTGGCTGAAGACCAGCGAGATCCTCACCCAGCAGCTGAAGGCTGCCGGCAAGAGCGACGAGGCCATTGAAAAGCTGGGCCTGAAGGATGACGTTCTCCGCCGGGCTAACGGCTTTTACACCTACTTTGCCGCCGACATCGCCTATCATCGCAACAAATTTGCCGTGCGCGGCTTTGACAAGGTTATTAACATCTGGGGCGCCGATCACCACGGCCACGTGGCCCGGCTGAAGGGCGCCATGGATGCCCTGGGTCTGGACGGCACCCACCGGCTGGACATCGTGCTCATGCAGCTGGTGAAGCTGGTGCAGGATGGTGAGGTCGTCCGCATGTCCAAGCGCACCGGTAAGGCCGTATCCCTGACAGACCTGCTGGATATGGTCCCCGTGGACGCCTGCCGCTATTTCTTCAACGCCAAGCCCGAGACCCAGATGGAGTTTGACCTGGGCCTGGCCGTCCGGGAGGACAGCGAAAACCCCGTCTACTACGTCCAGTACGCCCACGCCCGGATCTGCACCCTGCTTAAAAATCTGGCCGCTGACGGCCACGTCGTTCCGGCCCCGGATGCCGTGGACTTTGCCTTGCTGACAGACCCCACAGAGCTGGCCCTCATCAAGCAAATCGCAAGCTACTGCGACATTGTGCGCCTGGCCGCCCGGGACTATGATCCCAGCTTCATCAACCGCTATCTCACGGATCTGGCCGCAGCCTTCCATAAGTTCTACAACGCCTGCCGCATCAAGGGCGAGGCTGAGAGCCTGCTGAACGCCCGGCTCCTGCTGGCGGACACCGCCCGCAGCGTTCTGAAAAACGGCATGGAGCTTATCGGCTGCTCCGCCCCGGAGAAGATGTAACGCCCGCCTAAAAGCATCGCCGTTATAAAAGAACTCGCCATCTAAAGATGGCGAGTTCTTTTATCCTTCGTCCATGTGCTTCAGCGCAAAGAGAATACACTGGTTGATAAATTCATTCCTGCTGATGTCAAATGCGGCAGATTTTTGGTCCACTGTTGCAAGCAAATTGGTTGATATTCGGATGGAAATGACCTCTTTTTCTTGTTTTTTCGGGAAAAATCGTTCCATTTTTGCTCACCCCTTGACCAATTGTATTTGAATGCGTATAATTCGTATATATTTTATATTTAATATTCATTATCGAATATTTTTTGGAATCGTCCAATTTCGGATCACGCAGGCTATCCGCACATAATTTTGCTCTATCGTGCCGAAATTATGCACAGCCTGTGCTTTTGAGCTTTAAAACAACCATCTTACCGTCCACGCCGCGGCCAAAAAGCCCATGATGTCTGCCGCCAGAGCCGCCGGGATGGTATGTCGGGTGCGGCGGATGCCCGCAGCGCCGTAATATACCGCCACGGTGTAAAATGTAGTCTCGGTACTCCCCAGCATCACCGCCGCCGTGCGGCCAACGGCGCTGTCCGGGCCGTAGGTCTGCATGATCTCGCTGCCTACAGCCAGAGCCCCGCTGCCGCTGACCGGGCGGATCAGCAGCAGCCCCACCGTCTCCGGCGGGATGCCCAAAAACGCCAGCGCCGGGGTCAGCCCCCGGGTCAGCGCCTCCAGCGCTCCGCTGGCACGGAGCATATACACCGCTGTCAGCAGGGCCACCAGCGGCGGCAGGATCCGCAGCACAATGTGCAGACCCTCCCCGGCCCCGGTCGTCAGAGCGGAGAATACATCCACCCGGCGCCCCAGGGCATATACTGCCGCCCCGGCCAGCAGCAGGGGGATCAGGTAGTCGCTTAGCCGCGCAAGGGCCATCATCGCACCACCCGCTCCAAAAGCCGCGCAGTTAGCAGCCCCACAGACACCGATAAAAGGGAGCTGATCCACACCGCCGGCAGTATATCAAATGGCGCTGCGGCCCCGCACCCTGCCCGTACCGCCGCCACGGTGGTGGGCAGCAGCTGCACAGAGGCGGTGTTCAGCACCACCAGGCGACACAGCTCATTGCTGGCAGTACCCTCCGCTCCCAGGGCCATGCGCCGGGCAGCGCGGATGCCCAAGGGCGTGGCAGCGTTCCCCAGGCCCAGAAGGTTGGCCGACAGATTGCCGCTCACTGCCGCCATAGTCTCCGGATCCCGGCAGGCGCCGGGCAGCAGCCGCCGCAGCAGCGGCCGAAAAAGCGCAGCCAGCTTAGCTTCCAGCCCGCACTGCTTTAAAAGCTCCATAAAGCCGGACCACAGGCACAGCACTCCCGCCAAAGAAATGCACAGCTCCACGGCAGCACGTGCGCCATCCAGTGCCGCAGCAGAAACTGCCGCCATGCAGCCGTTAGCGGCGCCGCAGATAACAGCCGCCGCCGTTATGGCCACCCAAATAAACGCCATTGCCATTTTTCTCACCTCATAGGACTATATGCACAAAGTAGGCGAATAATAAATATGAAATAGGGAGAATTTGCCGAAGTTTAGTTGACTTCAGGGACATGTTGTGACATAATGAGAAGGCAGCAATAAAGAAAAATGGGTATTTGTGTGAAATCTACCGGTATTGTTCGAAAAGTTGACGAGCTTGGCCGAATCGTCCTGCCTGCAGAGCTGCGGCGCACACTGAACATCGCGGAAAAGGATCCCTTGGAGATTTATGTGGATGGGGATTCCGTGATCCTGCGCAAGCATGAGGATCGGTGTATCTTCTGTGAAAGCAAGGAGCTTATCCTGGCCTTTCGGGGCAAGCACATTTGCCTCAAATGCCTGGCACAGCTGAAAAAAGCCCGCTGATAAAAAAGCAGGGGAGTGGATACTCCCCTGCTTTTTGTCTGCCGGATCTGCTTTGCGGCTTTATTTCTCTGCCTTCAATACAGCGTCATAGAGCTCATTCTTGTTCAGGGCCGTTTGCCCGGCCACAGAGCGGACGGCTTCCTTCATCTTTATGCCGTCCTCTCGCAGGCGCTGCACCCGGCTCACGCCCTCCTCCAGCGTTACCGCCGGCTCCTCCATCGGCCGGGCCCCGGCCACCACCAGCACATATTCGCCCCGGGGCTCTCTTTCTGCATATAGGGCCACCGCTGCGGAAAGAGTGGTGCGCAGTGTCTCCTCGTGGAGCTTGGTCAGCTCCCGGCACAGGGCCACAGGCCGATCACCCAATATTTCCGCCATGTCCGAAAGCGTAGCTCTCAGCTTGTGGGGCGCCTCATGGAACACCATGGTCCGCTCCTCACCTTGCAGCCTCAGCAGCGCCGTCCGGCGCTCTTTTTTATTGGCCGGGAGAAACCCCTCAAAGGTAAACCGCCCCGTGGGCAATCCCGACACCGCCAGGGCGCAGATGGCCGCGCAGCATCCGGGAATGGCCTCCACGGCGATGTTATTTTCCCCGCACAGGCGCACCAGGTCCTCCCCCGGGTCACTGATGGCCGGGGTCCCGGCGTCCGTCACCAGGGCGCAGGTCTCCCCCGCCAGCAGCCGGGTCAGGATGGTCTGTCCCGCCGAGGCGCGGTTGTGCTCGTGATAGCTCACCAAAGGCTTTTTGATGCCGAAATGGTTCAGCAGCTTCATGGACACCCGCGTGTCCTCGGCAGCGATGAAATCCGCTCGCTCCAGTGTCTCCACCCCCCGGGGAGAAAAGTCCCCCAGATTTCCGATGGGCGTAGCCACCAAATACAGCCCTCCAGCCATAGTTTTCTACTCCTTATCCCGAAAATAGATCCGTGAAAGCTCGGCGCTCTCCCCGCCGTCCGGATCTCGCAGCAGCAGCGGCGGCAGCACGGCAAGGCCCGGCCTGCCGCCCTTTTTGGCCTCCAGCAGCAATAGCTTGGGCGCAGCCTGGGCAGTGTTTTGCACCAGCCGCAGCCGCTTGGGCTCCATGCCGCAGCCCTTTAGGCAGGCAAACAGCTCCGGCATCCGCTCTGCCCGAAACACCAGGCAGAAGCTGCCGCCATAGCGCAGCAGCCGCCCGGCGGCGGCGCAGAGCTGGGGCAGCGTGCATGCCTCGTCCGACCGGGCCAGCCCACGGCTTTCCGTCTGCGCCACAGCCCCCCGGGCCGCGTCAAAATACGGCGGATTGCTCACCACCAGGTCAAAGCTGCCCGCCTTGGGCAGCTGGCCAGGCTCCCGCAGGTCAGCCCGGAGGTTGCTCACCCGTTCTGGCAGGCCGTTCAGCGCTGTGTTCTGCTCCGCCAGGGCCACCGCCGCCGCCTGCAGCTCCACATTGGTCACCTGCAGGTCCGGCTCTCTCGCCAGCAGCAGCAGGCCCAGCAAGCCCGTCCCGGCCCCCAGGTCGCACACCCGCTCTCCCCGCCGCAGCCGGGGAAAGCTCCCCAACAGGAATGAATCCGTCCCGGGCTTAAATAGCTCGTCATCAAACAGAAAGTGGAAGCCACCGGGCCAAAGCTGATCCTGTTTTATCACGGCGGTCACCCCTTTCGCTTGTCTTTTTCATTATAGTATAAAAACCGCCCAAGGGCAATGCCCCGGGGCTGACCGCAGATCTTTTGGCAGAAAAACCGAAGGCTTTTCGATAGTAAAAAAGCACCGCAGGGCAAAGCCCTGCGGTGTCTGTCTTGCTACTATGCAAAAATTAGTCAGCGGGGCTGATAGCGCCGTTGGGGCAAGTATCGCTGCAGGAACCGCAGTCCAGGCAAGCGTTTGCATCGATCACATAGGTAGCATCGCCCTGGGAAATAGCACCCACGGGGCAAGCATCTGCACAAGCGCCGCAGCTGACGCAGGCAGAACCGATCTTATAAGCCATAAGAGCACCTCCATTAAGATTTGTACCCCCATTGTAACACAAGAAATTCAAAAAGCAAGTATAATCTATAGGGAAAAGTTTCATTTTGGCAAAAGAAAACAAATAAACACACCTGTTCACAGATTGTTTTCAAAAAAGTCAAGGAAAGTCAAAGATTACCTATTGACTTTGTGGGTTTCAGTGCTATACTACAATCAAGGTCAAAGAAAGTCAAAGTAAAGACGGGAGGAAGCAAACATGGGTATTTCGGATTTGATCGCGGGATTCATTCAGGACGCATTGGATGAGGCCAACGGCGTGCTGGAGCTGCAGCGCAGTGACCTGGCGCAGCGGTTCGGGTGCGTCCCCAGCCAAATCAATTATGTGATGTCCACCCGTTTCTCCCCGGAGCATGGCTACATTGTGGAAAGCCGCCGGGGCGGCGGTGGATACATCCGCATCCGGCGAGTGCAAATGGACCGACAGACGCTTTTGATGCATGTCATCAATTCCATCGGCGGCGAGCTGGACGGGCGCAGCGCTCGGGCCATTCTCACCAACCTGGCCCAATCTGAGGCCGTGGCGCCTGCGGCCGCCCAGGCAGCCCTGTGCGCTCTGTCTGACAGTGCCCTGCGCACGGTCCCCAAGGACCGGCGGGACGCCCTGCGGGCGGATATTTTGAAACAAATTCTCATCCATTTGGTTTGAATGGACGTAAGGAGGAACATATTATGAAATGTGAACATTGCGGAAAGAACGAAGCAACCTTTTTCTATAAGAGCAACGTAAACGGGCATGTGACCCAGGTGCATCTGTGCCAGGATTGTGCCCAGGCCATGGGCTACACCAGCGCACTGCGGCGCAGCATGAGGCCCACGAGTCTGTTTGGCGATGACTTTTGGAGTCGTCCCTTCTCCCTGCTGGAGCCGTTTATGGACAGCTTCGGCTCCCGGATGCTGACGGAGTTTCCCGAGCCGGGTCAGCCGGAGGTGCTTGAGCAGCCCGTCCGGCAGGAGAAATCTGCCGGATTGGTAGACAAGGCCCAGCAGGAGGCCCTGCGCTATGAGTGCAAGCGCAATTCCCTGCAGGAGCGGCTGAAGGCCGCCGTAGAAAGCGAAAATTACGAGGAAGCCGCCCGCCTGCGGGACGAGCTTCGCGCCCTGCCCACGCAACCGTGAGGGCAGCCGGCATTTAAATAATGTTACCGAGAGGATGTGTTTTATATGACTCATGAAAATCAATTTACCCCCCGTGCAGAGGAGGCTCTGCGCCTGGCCCAGGAGGCCGCTGAGGAAATGGGCCACGGCTATGTGGGCTGTGAGCATATTTTGCTGGGGCTGATGCGGGAAGAGGACGGCATCGCCCACCGGGTCATGCAGGAATACGGCATGACCGAGGACATGATCTGCACCGTGCTGGAGCGCAGCGTGGGCAAGGGTCTGTCCGGTGCAGCACCCTCCCAGGGGCTGACCCCCCGGGCCAAGAGTGCCGTGGAGCTGGCCGTGTCCGAGGCCATGCGCATGGGCGCCGGGTACATCGGTACCGAGCATCTGCTCATGGGCCTGCTGCGGGAAGGCAACAACATGGCCATCCGGGTGCTGGACACCGTGGGCATCGACCCCAAGAAGATGTACAGCTCCGTGGTGCAGAAAATCAATGAGGGGCCCCGTGCCGCCGCAAACGGCAGTATGCCTGTGTCCCATCGGGAGGAGAGCAAGAAAGCCAAGACTCTGGCTGAATTTACCCGGGATCTGACGGAGGCTGCCCGCCAGGGCAAGCTGGACCCCGTCATCGGCCGTGAAAAGGAGATCCAGCGGGTCATCCAGATCCTTTCCCGCCGCACCAAGAACAACCCCGTTCTGATTGGCGAGCCCGGTGTGGGCAAGACGGCCATTGCCGAGGGCCTGGCCCAGCGCATTGCCGCTGCGGACGTGCCTGAGGAGCTGCTGGACAAAAAGGTCCTGTCGCTGGATCTGTCCGGCATGGTGGCCGGCACCAAGTACCGTGGCGAATTTGAGGAGCGCATCAAAAAAACCATCGACGAGGTGAAGAAGGACGGCAACGTAATCCTCTTCATCGATGAGCTGCACACCATCGTGGGCGCAGGCTCTGCCGAGGGCGCTGTGGATGCCGCCAACATCCTCAAGCCCGCCCTGTCCAGAGGCGAGATCCGCGTGGTAGGCGCCACCACCCTCAACGAATACCGCAAGTACATTGAGAAGGACGCCGCCCTGGAGCGCCGGTTCCAGCCGGTGACCGTGGGCGAGCCCACCCCCGAAACGGCCATTGAGATCCTCAAGGGCCTGCGGGATAAGTACGAGTCCCACCACAAGCTGACCATCACTGACGAGGCCATTGAGGCCGCCGTGCGCCTGTCTGTGCGGTATATCAATGACCGTTTCCTGCCCGATAAGGCCATCGACCTGATGGACGAGGCCGCCAGCCGGGTGCGTATGGATGCTGAGTCTGCCTCCCCGGAGCTGAAGAGCCTGGAGGAGAAGCTGGCCGCCCTGCGCAAGGAGAAGGCCGAGGTCATCGCCAAGCAGGACTACGAGAAGGCCGCCCAGCTCCGGGACATCGAGCAGAACTATGTCCAGCAGGTGGAAATTGAGCGGGATAATTGGCGCAAGAATCTCTCCGTAAGCCGCGGTACCGTGGGTGAGGAGGACATTGCCAGGGTAGTGGCCGGCTGGACGGGCATCCCCGTCACCCGCCTCACCGAGGACGAGAGCCAGCGTATGCTGAAGCTGGAGGAAGTGCTGCACCAGCGTGTGGTGGGTCAGGAGGAAGCCGTCACCGCCGTGGCCAAGGCCATCCGCCGCAGCCGTGTGGGGCTGAAGGATCCCAAGCGGCCCATCGGCTCGTTCCTGTTCCTGGGCCCCACGGGCGTGGGCAAGACTGAGCTGTGCAAGGCCCTGGCTGAGGCCATGTTCGGCAACGAGAACGACATGATCCGCATCGACATGTCCGAGTACATGGAGAAGCACACCGTGTCCCGTCTGGTTGGCTCGCCTCCCGGCTATGTGGGTCACGAGGAGGGCGGCCAGCTCACCGAAAAGGTACGCCGCAAGCCCTATTCCGTGGTGCTGTTCGATGAGATCGAGAAGGCCCACGAGGATGTGTGGAACATCCTGCTGCAGATCCTGGAGGACGGCATCGTCACCGACTCTCAGGGCCGCCGTGTGGACTTCAAGAATACCATCATCGTCATGACCAGCAATGTGGGCGCCCGGAACATCACCTCTGCCGACAAGCCGCTGGGCTTTGACGGCCGGGAGACCGAGGCCGATGAAAAGGCCCGCTTCGACCGCATCAAGCAGGCCGTGATGGAGGAGCTGCGCCGGACCTTTAAGCCCGAGTTCCTGAACCGTATCGACGAGACCATCGTGTTCCGTCAGCTGACGGAGGAGGATATCCGCCACATCGCCCAGCGCATGCTGGAGATCACCGGTAAGCGCATGGCCCAGCAGGACATCACCCTGCTGGCGGATGACGATGCCGTCACCGCTCTGGCCAAGGATGGCTTCGATCCGCAGTATGGCGCCCGTCCCCTGCGCCGGGCTATCCAAAACGAGGTGGAGGATGCCGTGGCCGAGCTGATGCTGGAGGGCAAGCTGCAAGGCGGCGACACCGCTCGCATCTGCCTGCGGGATGGCAAGGTCACCATCGAGAAGGAGACTTCTCCCGCAAAGGAGGAGCAATCCGAGGGCGCAACGGTGTAAACGCCGTAATGCAATAGTGGTGGGAGGCTGTGGAGCCTCCCACCACTATTGCTGTACCTGTATTCGGCTGCGGATAGCTTTGACGATTACAACGGCATAGTTAAGCACCCCATTTGTCAGGCATCAGATTGCCTAACAAATGGGGTGCTGTTGATTGTTGTCCAATTATTTCGTTCTTTCTATTACCGCAATTGCCTCAATTTCGCAAAGAGCTTTTTTAGGAAGGTCCTTTACTGCAAAGCAGCTGCGGGCAGGCTTGTTTACAAAGTATTTGGCGTAAACACTGTTGAATGCCGCAAAATCACTCATATCGGAAAGATAGCACGTTGTTTTAAGAACGAGCCCCAAATCAGATCCGGCCTCCTTGAGTATAGCGTCAACATTCCTGCAGGCAAGCTCCGCCTGCTCTTCAATAGTTGCCGGCATGGAGCCGTCTGCGGGGTCTGCCCCAATCTGTCCGCTGGTGAATATAAACTCACCGTGCCTATAAGCCTGCTCATAGGGCCCGATAGCAGCCGGGGCTTTTGAAGTATGAATTACATTCATAAAAACCTCCTGTAGTCATTACATTTTACATGGAATGCATATTCACCGCAACACTCTGCGCTATCGATTGGACCGCATTTGTGAGATCGCCCAGCTGAACATGAAGGATGAGCAGCTGAAAAAGCAGATGCTTCTGAGCATTTACTGCTTTGACCTGTTTCCAAAGATACAGGGCATGTCGCATCTTCCTCCACGGGGTATAGCGGCAAAATAAGGGCTTACAAATCCTCCCGAAAAGAGAGCAGCAACCCCATTCGGGGCCGCTGCCATCAAGGATCGGCACGGTTACCATCCAAACCTATACGGCGCAGAGCTTATCCGATAATCAAAACCTCCGGCTTGGCCGGAGGTTTTGATATATGGTCGTATCAGCGCACCACACCAAAGCGGAACAGGTAATCCCGCCAAAGGGGATAATATGCGGCCTTCACATGCACACCGTCGCCGGAATAGTCCGCCCGCAGGGCGCCGCCGGCATCGTCAAAGATCGGATTGCAGTCGATGAAAAACACGTTTACACCATCGGCCAGCTTCTGCAGCTCCGCATTGCGGGCGTTGATGGTGGAGTTTGTGTAGAAGGTGGAGTCCGATTTTTCCTGCGTGGTGTGGAAGATGGCCTGCAAAAATACGATGGCATCGGGCTGCAGGCTGCGGATCTGCTCCAGCAGGACCTTGTACTGGGCCGCCCACCTCTCCGCCGAGCCCGTGCCCAGCTCGTTGATGCCCAGCATCATGTAGATCTTGCCGTAATGCTTGCCCGACAGGGCCTGGGCCAGGGTCTGGCCGCCCGGAAACGCCGCATCCTCCGCCGCCGACCAGACCGTCAGCCCGGTGTGGCAGAGATAGTGGGCGTTGGGCAGCCCTGCGTAATCCATAAAGCCGTCTGTATGGGAGTCACCGATGAATACCGCATCATCAAAATAGGATGCGTCCACCTGAGTAAATCGGGAGTCCGGCTCCGGGACGGGAGCGGGTCCGGGTTCGGGCTGCGGCTGCGGTTCCGGCTCGGGCACCGGTACAGGCTCGGGCTCGGGCACCGGTGCAGGCTCAGGCTCCGGAGTTGGCTCCGGCCGCGGCTGAGGCGTAGGCTGAGGTGCCGGGCCATTGGCTTGCTGTGTGCTCCAGGGATACACTCCGTCTGCCAGGGCTGTGGCCATGGCCGCCACCGGCGGTGTCATGGGCGCCAGCTTTTCCAGGTACCTCCGGTAAACCCCGGTGGGGTCCACGGCGGCGTACACATTCAGCAAAATGGCGCTTACAAGGCACAGGGGCAGGAGCAGATAAGCTTTTCGGAAGGCCATGATCGATCACCTCAAAAACGGGAATAGAGAAATGCGCTGCCCGAGGAGGTGGCAATGAAATACACGCACACCCAAAGGAGCAGAAACAGGGATACCTGCATCCACAGACACCGCCGGTATTTTTCAAAGAAGCGGCGGGGCTGCGGCAGGCAGAGAAGAATGCTCACCAGCAGGAGCCACCAATAGGAGGCCAGCTGCTTGGCTGCATCCTGGGCGGAAACGGCGCCCGGCGACCCGAAAAACGGGAACAGCCGGGAAAAGTACGCGCCCAGGTCCCGCAGATCCGTAATGCGGAAGATGACCCAGGTCAGCGGAATTACCACCAGCAGGTAGGCGTGGGAGAGGATCCTGTGACGCTTCAAAAAGCCGCCGATGCAGAACTTCTCCAACAGAATGAAGCCCAGCAGCGCGGCGCCCCACAGGACAAAGCTCCAGCTGGCCCCGTGCCACAGGCCTGTGCAGAGCCATACCACTGCCAGCGCCAGGACTGTGCGGGCCTTGCCCCGGCGGCTGCCGCCCAAAGGGATATACAGGTAATCCCGGAACCAGGTGCCCAGGGTGATGTGCCAGCGGCGGTAAAATTCGCTCACCGAGCGGGCGGTGTAGGGCAGATCAAAGTTGCGGGGCACAGGCAGGCCCAGCAGCTGTCCCAGGCCCATAGCCATAAGGGAGTAGCCGGAAAAGTCGAGATACAGCTGCAGGCTGTAGCTCACTGCGCCCAGCCAGGCCAGGGGTGTAGAGAGGTATTCATAGCCGATGCGTTCTATAGACGCCCACAGCGGTGCCAGCTGGTCGGCCAGCAGCACCTTGCAGCTAAGGCCCACAATAAAGTACTCCAGGCCATCCAAAATATCCTGCCGTCCGACGGTCCGCTCCTTCAGCGGGCCGCGCCAATCGCGCCAGCGCAGGATGGGCCCCATGGTCAGCTGGGGAAAAGCCAAGGTGAAGGCGGCGTAGTCTATGATATTTCGCTCCGGCTTCTCGCCCCGGTACACATCTATCAGGTAGCCCATGCTCTGAAAGAGGTAGAAGCTCACGCCCAAAGGCAGAGCAATCTGAGGCAGGGGGATCGTCTGGCCGGTCAGGCCGTTCCAGTTCTCCAGGAAGAAGGCGGCATATTTGAAATACACCAGGCACAGCAGGTCCGCCGCCAGGGCCGCAGCCAGCAAGGCTTTGCGCAGAGCCCGGCTCCTCCCGGCCATGAGCCGGGCCAGGCCGTAGTGCAGCAGGATAACGACGCCCAGCAGCAGCGCGTCCTGCGCCCCCGCACCCCAAAAATAGAACAATGCGCTGCCCAGCACCAGGCCCGCGTTTTTAAACTGAAGGGGAAGCAAATAATAAGCCGCGAAAAACAGCGGCAGAAAATAAAACAAAAACTGCAGATTAGAAAAGCTCACGGGGAAACTCCTGTTCTTCATATATTCGGCTCGGATTTCATCGTGCCGCCGCCGGATAGTATCTCGATCATAAGTGATAACGAGCCGAGCTTCAACACTATATGGGTAACAATCCGGATTCTATTTTGTAACCGAATGCCTGTTGCTGCCATCCCCGTGTGAGAAATACCTGCCGCTTGGGGAATCGTTCGGGGAGATTTCTAAAAGTATTTCCCGTTTCTGCAAAAAGCAACAAGGAATAATTTGTGCAGTGGTCAAAGTGCATAAAAACATTGACAATAATTCTACAATCACAGGCGTTAAGAAATCATGATTCCGGTTGATTATCGCGGCGATCCACGTTAAAATATTGTCAATCCGCCCGACGGATCGGCGGAAATAACATGCTTGTTGTGAAGAAAAAGGAGAGTGACGCTGTGTTTAAGAGATTCACCAATGGCTGCGTGCGCGTTGTTAACCGCTGGCTGCCCGATGCATTCCTGTTCGCCATCATCCTGACCATCATTACCTTTATCGGTTCGCTGCTGGCCACCAAGATGAGTGTCATCGAGGTTCTGTCCGCCTGGGGCGACCAAAAGAGCGGCTTTTGGGGCCTGCTGAGCTTTTCCATGCAGATGGCCCTGGTGCTGGTTTTCGGTTCTGCCATGGCATCCGCCCGCCCCTGCAAGAAGGCGCTGCGCGCTGTGGCCGGTCTGTGCCACAACAATAAGCAGGCCATCCTGGTCACCACCTTCGTGTCCACCCTCTGCTGCTGGCTGAACTGGGGCTTCGGTCTGGTCATCGGCGCCCTGCTTGCCAAGGAAGTGGTGCGCCGCGTTCCCACAGTGGATTATCCGCTGCTCATCGCCTCCGCCTACTCCGGCTTTGTCATTTGGCATGCGGGCCTGTCCGGTTCCATTCCTCTGGACCTGGTGGCCGGCAAAGCCTTTGGCGAGGTGACCTATCAGGCGCCCATCACCGCCACCGTGTTCCACCCCATGAACCTCATCATGTGCGGCGTGATCCTGATCCTCATGCCCCTGGTCAACTACGCCATGCATCCCCATAAGGAGCACACCGTTACCGTGGATCCCGCCCTGCTGGTGGACGAGGAGGAGCGCACCTATGTAAAGGACACCCCTGCCGAGAAGATGGAGCACTCCAAGATTCTGTGGGTCATCACCCTGGTCCTGGGCTTCGGCTACATTGTGTACTACTTCGTGGAGAACGGCTTCACCCTGGGGCTCAACATCGTGAACATGATCTTCCTGTTCCTGGGCCTGCTGCTCCACGGCGACCTGCGCCGCTATGTGGACGCCATTTCCGATGCTGCCGCCGGTGCCGCCGGCATTCTGCTGCAGTTCCCGTTCTACGCGGGCATTATGGGCCTGATGGTGGCCGCCAACGATCAGGGCGTGTCTTTGGCCAGTGTCATCTCCGAGTTCTTCGTGAGCATCTCCACCAATGTGACCTTCCCCATGCTGTCCTTCCTGGCGGCCGGCGTGGTGAACTTCTTCGTTCCCTCCGGCGGTGGCCAGTGGGCGGTCCAGGGTCCCATCATGATGCCCGCCGGCGCGGAAATGGGCATCGAGGCCGGCCGCACCGCCATGGCCATTGCCTGGGGTGACCAGTGGACCAACATGATCCAGCCCTTCTGGGCTCTGCCTGCGCTGGGTATTGCCAAGCTCTCTGCCCGTGATATTATGGGCTACCTGGTGATTGTGCTGCTGTTCACCGGTGCGGTGGCCTGCCTGGGCTTCCTGGGCTGGGCGCTGCTGTTCTGACGACTATCAGGGCAATTCCGAGACAGCAAAAGCCCTCTACTCTGCCGGCAGCAGCTGCATAAGGCGGGTATATGCTTTAAGAGAGAACAGCGTGTCAAAAGGCACGCTGTTCTTCCCTTTGCTGTGCGGGCGAGCATTCCGGCAATGCGGCTCTGCGGCAGAAAGCCAATGCCGGCAAGGCGGATATGCCCATCCTATGCTCCCATGTCCGTTGCTCTTGCCGGGGGCGAAGCCATGCGAAAAACCCGTTTTCCCGTTCTAACGAAGCTTGCGTTTTTGCTTTAATTCTTATAAAATGCAGAATAGATAGAGGCAAATCAGAATCCGCCATGCTTAGGAGGGCTGTATATGGCCTTATACACAAAGAAGCTCATCATGTCCACATTTCAGGAAATGCTGGAGGAGCTCCCCTTTGACAGGATCACCGTTGCGGCGCTGGTGAAGCGGGCGGGTATCAGCCCCAATACATTTTACTATCATTATCAGGATATCTATGCTTTGCTGGATGCTTGGTTTCGGGAAAGGGCAGAGGCATTTATCCCCAGTGATGCCCCAATTGAATGGAAAAGCACCACCAAGGCGGTGCTGCATCAATGCAAGGCGCATCCGAAAACAGTTTATCATGTGTTCGACGGTCTTTCCCGTGACCGCTTGGGCGTACTTTTTGATACCTTTTTGGCCAACGCCGTTCAGTCTGCCGACTAAGAAAAGGCAATCAAGCTGTAGAGAAAAGCTGCAAAACCGATAATATAAGGAGGAAGCAAGCCGCTATGTCACAGGTAACAAAGCGAGCCTTGGAGCAATCGCTGAAAAATTTGCTGCTGAAAAAGCCGCTGACCAAAATTACCATCAATGATATCGCTGACGACTGCGGTATCAATCGCATGACCTTTTATTACCATTTTAAGGATATTTATGACCTGGTGGAATGGTCCTGCCTGGAGGATGCCAAGCGAGCCCTGGACGAGAATAAGACTTATGAAACATGGCAGCAGGGATTTCTGCAGATTTTTGAGGCGGTACAGGATAACAAGCCGTTTATTTTGAATGTGTACCGCTGCGTTCACAGAGAGCAGGTGGAAAAATATCTGCAGCCTCTGGTAGACCGGCTCTTGCTGGATGTGATTAATGAAGAAGCCGGCGAAATGAAAGTCCGGGACGAGGACAAGCAGTTTATCGCCCAAATTTATTCGTACATATTTATCGGACTCATGCTCGATTGGATTAAGGACGACATGCGTGAGGATCCACAGCAGATCGTGGATAGGCTTGCCAAGCTGATCAAAGGCTCTGTATCAGCGGCGCTCTCCCGATTCCAATTCTGATTTTATCATTTTTACAAATTTGATAATATTTTTTACACATTCCGCCCCCGTGATAAGACTTTTATCACGGGGGTTTTTCTGCTTATGGTAAACCTGAAAGCAGCGGGTATAATAAGGGCATAAAAAGAAAAACACAGGAGGTTTTTGTTATGTATTACTCTGCCGGAACTTATGAAGCCTTTGCTCATCCCGAAAAGCCCAAGGATGTGGATAAAAAGTCAGCCTATATCATCGGCACCGGTTTGGCCGGTCTGACCGCGGCCTTCTACCTGGTCCGCGACGGGCAGATGAAGGGCGAGCATATCCATGTATTTGAAAAGCTGGATCTGGCCGGCGGCAGCTGCGACGGCCGCAAGGATATTACCAAGGGCTTCTTCATGCGGGGCGGCCGTGAGATGGATAACCATTTCGAGGTCATGTGGGACACCTTCCGGGATGTGCCCTCCATTGAGACGCCGGGTGTTTCCGTGCTGGATGAGTATTACTGGCTCAACAAGCACGACCCCAACTACTCTCTGTGCCGTGCCAGCATAAACTGCGGCGAGGACGCCCACACCGACAAGCAGTTTAAGCTGGATAAAGCCTCCGCCATGGCCCTTTCCCAGCTGTTCATGACCCCGGAAAAGGATCTGGAGGACAAGAAGATCTCCGATGTGCTGCCGGATTCCTTCTGGAGCACCAATTTCTGGCTGTATTGGCAGACCATGTTCGCCTTCCAGCGCTGGTCCAGTGCTCTGGAGATGAAGCGGTATCTGTGCCGTTATGTCCACCACATCGACGGCCTGCCTGATTTCAGTGCCCTGCGCTTTACCAAGTATAACCAGTATGAGAGCATGATCCTGCCGCTGGTGAAATATTTGGAGTCTCATGGGGTGCGCATCGAATACGGCATGGATGTGAAGAATGTCATCATCGAAACCGTGGGCGACAAGAAGCTTGCCCGTCAGATCGTCTATGTCAAGGACGGCCGGGAGCAAACCATTGACCTGATCGAGGATGACCTGGTGTTCATCACCAACGGCTGCTGCACCGATACCTCTTGCTATGGCGACCAGACCCATGCGCCGGACCTGTCCGGTGTGAAAAACGGCTGCGGCGAATCCTGGGATATGTGGAAAGCCATTGCTGCCCAGGCTGAGCACGGCGAATACGGCAATCCGGACAAATTCTGCTCCGATGTAGACGCCACCAACTGGATGAGTGCCACCGTGGCCACCTCCAACGAGGAGATCATTCAGCACATCATGAATATCTGTAAGCGTGACCCCCGTTCCGGCAAGGTGACCACCGGCGGCATCGTCACCGTCAAGGACAGCACCGACAACTGGTATCTCTCCTGGACCATCAACCGCCAGCCTCAGTTCAAATCTCAGGACAAGAACATGGTGCTTGTGTGGCTGTATTCGCTGAACACCAATAAGGAGGGCAACTACGTGAAGAAGGCCATGCGGGATTGCACCGGCGAGGAGGTTTGCTGCGAGTGGCTGTACCACATCGGTGTACCCACCGAAAAGATCCATGCGCTGGCACATGATGCCTGCAACACCACCACCTGCTTCATGCCCTATATCAACGCCTTCTTCCAGCCCCGCAAGGAAAGCGACCGGCCCAAGGTCGTGCCCGATGGCGCCGTGAATTTTGCCTTCATCGGCCAGTTCGCCGAGACGCCCCGGGACACTATCTTCACCACGGAGTATTCCATGCGTACCGGCATGGAGTCGGTCTACACGCTGCTGGATATTGACCGCGGTGTGCCGGAGGTTTGGGGCAGCAAGTACGATGTGCGGGAGCTGCTGCGTGCCTGCTATTACGCCATTGATAAAAAGCCCATCAGTGAAGCGCCCCTGTCCTTTAAGGAGAAGGAGCTGCTCAAGCTCGTCCTGAAGAAGGTCAAGGGCACCGATATCGAGATCCTGCTGAAGGAAAGCGGTCTCATCAAGTAAATAATCTATTTCAGCGGATGGCTGTCGACGCTTATTAGGTGTCGGCAGCCGCTTTTTGTGTAATAAGGGGAATATGCGCAAATTTGTGTATTAACGGCCTCTCTGAAATTCGGAAGCGTCGCCTTTTTCCGCCATAGTTTTTGCGTGAGGATTTTGCTAAGATTTGCAGCGCCCTATATGAACGCTCGCTGTTTAGCCTTGATAAAGGAGGGCTTTTGATTTTTTACTTATTGTTTAATTAAAATTTTTTTTAAACTTATTCTAAGGTACGCTCCGTATACTGCCCCCAACAGCAAGAAAAGAAGTGATCTCCTTGCAATATCGCCACGAGTGGAAACACGAGATCAGCGTCTTTGATGTTCTGTGCCTGCGCATCGCCGGCGGCGCCATCACTGTCAATAGCTGCAGCGAGGGCATTGTGTCCCCGGAAATTTTCATAGAGGACGGCGACATCACTGTCACCTCTACCGATGACGGCATCAACGCCTGCGGCACGGAGACCGCCGATGGCAATCTCCCCGGCGTCACCATCAACGGCGGAACCGTAACGCTGCTGAATCCCTCCGGCCGGGACGCCGACGGCATTGACTCCAACGGCAATATCGATATAAACGGCGGCCTGGTCTATATTAGCCTCGTAGGTGACGGCAACAACTGCGCCCTGGACTATGGCAGCGAAAACGGCGGTGTTTGCCGCATAAACGGCGGCACTGTGGTGGCCTGCGGCGGCTCCACCATGCTGGAGACCATGTCCGAGACCTCCGCCCAACCCTCCCTGCTTTATGCCGGGGCCACCCAAGCGGCGGGGACGGAGATTGCCCTGCAAGCTGCCGACGGCAAAACGCTTCTCACCTTCGCCGCACCCAACAGCTTCTCTGCCGTGCTGGTCAGCTGCCCCGAGATGCAGCTCGGCAGCACCTACACCCTGACCCTGGGTGCCACCTCCCAGGAGATTACCCTCACCCAGGCGGCTGATTCCTACGGCGTTAGCGGGGGCATGGGCCAGGGCGGCGGCCCCGGCGGTATGGATAGCGGCATAAACGGCCAGGGTGCGCCCAGGGGTTCGGGCGTTATAAGCGGTGGCTTCGGCGACTCCGATAGCACTCCACCCACACGACCGGACGGCAATACCGACTTCCAGCCCTCCGGCGATCCCCCTACCCGCCCGGATGGGAAAGGGACTACCGCCGATCGTCCCTCCCCGTCCCCCGGTGACAGCAATGCCGGCGCGGAGCCGCCCGCATTGCCCGATGGCAGCACCGCCCCCTCCGGTCAACCGACAGACTCACAGGACGGGCAGACCCCGTCCGCAGATGTCCGGCAGATAAAGGAGGAATCCTTCACCCTGGATGAAAACGGCAAGCGGCTGCTCATGGCCAGGGCGGCGGCGCTGGCCATGGGTCTGGTCATAGCCATGGCTTACCGCAAAAAGGGCTGACACCCCCTATTGACAGCAATTTTCTCTCTTTGCTATAATGGACCCACCAAGTCAAAGGAGGACGCACCCATGAAGCGTATTGACACCTGCACAAAAACCGATCTCTTGGTGGGCCTGCTCCTTGCGGGCATCGTGTCGGTGCTGCTGGCTTACCGCATCTTTGCCTACCTCTGCGAGGTGACGGCCTTTCAGTGGTGGATGATCCTCCTGGGCCTTCTCTGCGCCGCTTTGGCCATCGGCGGCTTCCTGGTAGCCCGCCGGGCCTGGAAGCGCCTGCAATATCTGCGGGACCACCCTTGAGATCCCTGTCGAAAATTCCTTTGGAATTTTCCGACAAAAAGGTTGCAGTCTGCTGCGCGCATAATTTGTTCGCCGCAGGCGAATAAATTCCACACTTGCAGCCTGAGAGGTATTTTCCCCCACGCACATATCGCGGTGAAAAATGATTGAAAATTTTTTTCGTCTGCGGACGCAAACTCTGCGAGGCTATTGAATAGACACCACCCCCGGCGGAAAGCCGGGGGTGGTGTTTTGTGGAAATCCTTGTTTTACCCGTTAAAAATGTGTTATACTTTCTATATAGATTTCTGCAATCCCCTGCAAAGGAGACTTCATCATGCGAAAATTTACCGCCGATCCCCAGGCGCTGTTCCGGTATCGGGGCCTGCCGCCTGTGGGCCTCACCGTCTCCATGGCCCTGCAGCATTTGGTTTCCATGATCGTAGGCTGCGTCACCCCGGCCATTATCATCGCCCACGCCGCCGCGCTCACTCACAATGAGCAGGTGCTGCTGATCCAGGCGTCTTTGGTGCTGTCCGCCGTTACAACGCTCCTGCAGCTTTTCCCCATCGGGGGCCGCTTTGGCTCGGGCCTGCCGGTGATCTTCGGCGTCAGCTTTGCGTACCTGCCCAGCATGCAGGCCATTGCCACCGGGAGGGGCGGCATGGCGGCGGTGGCCGGGGCCATGCTGGTGGGCGGCGTCATCGCCACCCTGGTGGGCCTTTTCATAAAGCCCATCCGCCGTCTTTTCCCGCCCGTCATCACCGGCACCGTGGTCTTTACCATCGGCCTGTCCCTCTATCCCACCGCTATTAACTATATGGCCGGGGGCGCCGGCAACACCTATCAATCCGTGGTGGAGGAGCGTGGCCTCACTGAGGCCCTGGTCTACGGCTCCTGGCAAAACTGGGCCATTGCCGCCTTCACCCTGGCGGTGGTGTTGCTGCTGACCAATCATGGCCGGGGCATATGCAAGCTGGCCTCCATTCTCCTGGGCATCCTGGCCGGGTATGCAGTGGCGTTTGCGGCCGGGATGGTGGACCTCTCCGGCGTCGCCGGGGCCGGTTGGTTCTCCCTGCCCCGTCCTGTGCCCTTCGGGGTGACCTTTGAGCTCTCCGGCTGTGTGGCCCTGGCCCTGCTGTTTGCCATCAATTCCATCCAGGCCATCGGCGACTTTACCGCCACCACCGTGGGCGGCATGGACCGGGAGCCCACCACCCGGGAGCTTCAGGGGGGCATCGTGGCCTATGGTGTATCCAATGTTATAACGGCGCTGCTGGGCGGCCTGCCCACGGCCACTTATTCCCAGAATGTGGGTATCGTGGCCACCAATAAGGTGGTCAACCGCTGGGTCTTTGCCCTCACCGGCGCCTTCCTCCTTCTGGCGGGTGTGGTGCCGAAATTCTCCGCCGCCCTCACCACCATTCCCCAGTGCGTTTTGGGTGGGGCCACCGTGGCGGTGTTCTCCACCATTGCCATGACCGGCATGAAGCTCATCGCCGCCGAGGGCATCACCGCCCGTAATACCACCATCGTGGGCCTGTCTGCGGCCCTGGGCGTGGGCATCTCCCAGGCCTCCGCCGCCCTGGCCCAGTTCCCCGAGGCCGTGACCACCATCTTCGGCAAGTCACCGGTGGTCATCGCCACCCTCATGGCTGTGTTCCTGAATTTGGTTTTGCCCAAGGAGGAGAAATAACGTCCCCGGTAAAGCCCTTGTCATTGCGAAGCCAGTGCGCACACTGGCTTCGCAATCCACTTCCCCCGTCCTTATAGGCCTCCTTGCCTAAAGGGGATTCCACGCAGGCGGTTCCTTGTCAAACCTCCGTAGGGGCCGATGACCCTGTTGCGGTGCCCAAAATTTCTGCGCTGCCTAACGGCGGACGCTTGAAATTTTGACCGCGGCCACTCGCTCACTTTGCTTCATTCGCCACTGGCGGCGCTCAGTTCGCTCCCCACATCGGCCCGCCCCACCGCATTTTCTGTAATGTGTCATTGCGAGGGCGCAAAGCGCCCGTGGCAATCCGTACCCCCTGACCTACCGCAAAAAATGACCGCCTCCGGCGGTCATTTTTCACGCAAAAATTCACTTATCCTCTACCCCGTGAAACCGCTCATACACCGCCAAGGCCACGGCCTTGGGCAGGGCCGCCTCCAGCTCCGGCAGCTCCGCCTGCGTCACGGCCTTCACGGTGCCGAATTGCTGCAGCAGCTTCTTTCGCCGCACCTCCCCCAGCCCGGGGATGCCCTCCAGCCGGGACCGCGTGGCGCTGCGGCTGTGCTTTTTCCGGTGGTAGGTGATGGCAAAGCGGTGGACCTCCTCCTGCACCTGTCCTACCAGGGCGAAAAGCGGCGGGCTCTGCTGTATGCCCAGCTCCTGCCCCCGGGCCGTCATCAGCGCCCGGGTCCGGTGCCTGTCGTCCTTCACCATGCCCAAAACCGGCACGGAAAGTCCCTTTTCCGCCAAGGCCTGCTCCGCCACGGCGGCGTGCTGCCGGCCGCCGTCCATTAAGATCAGATCCGGCAGGGGGCTGAATTTCTCGTCCCCATCCAAATACCGCTGGAGCCGCCGCCCCAAAATTTCCTCCATGGCTCCGTAGTCGTCCGGGTGATCCAGGGTTTTCACCTGGAATTTCCGATAGTCCCGCTTCAGGGGCCTGCCGTCCTGAAAAACCACCATAGAAGCCACCATGTCGGCACTGCCGGTGTTGGAAATGTCGTAGGCCTCTATGCGGTGGGGCCCGGCGGAAAGCCCCGCCAGGGCGCCCAGCTGCTCCAAGGTTTTGTTCACCCGCTCCGCCTCGGAGGTAATGCGCTCCGTCTCCTCCCGGGCGTTGCTTTGGGCCATGCGCAGCAGCTCCGCCCGCTGGCCCCGCTGGGGCACCCGCAGATTAACCCGGTGGCCGCAGTCCCGGGTCAGCAGCTGCTCCAGGGCCTCCGCGTCCTCCGGCAGCGCCGCCACGCAGATTTCCTTGGGTGCTGCGCCCCGGCCCGCGTAATATTGCCGCAGCACGGCGGAGAGGGTCTCCCCCTCGTCCTCCTCGGCTCCGGCGGAGAGGACCTTTACCTCCCGGCCCAGGAGGTTTCCCTCCTCCAGATGCAGCACGCCGAAGCCCCAGCGCACCTGGCCCCGGTACAGGCCCCATACATCCGTGTCGGCGCACACCCCGGCAATGACCCCCTGGGTCTTGCCCAGCACGCTCACCGCCCGAATGCGGTCCCGCAGGGCGGCGGCCCGCTCAAAGTCCAGCTCCTCCGCCGCCTGGGCCATCTCCTGCTCCATCTCCCGGGTCAGGGCCCGGTAGTGCCCGCTGAAGATCCGCGCCGCCTGCTCAATGCGCCGCTGATACTCCGCCTGTCCCGGCCCCTCCGGGCGGCAGAAGCCGTCACACTTTCCGATGTGCAGATTCAGGCAGGGCCGCTCTTTTCCGATGTCCCGGGGAAATTTTCGGCTGCAGGTGGGGAGCTTCAGCGCCCCGCATACCGCCTCAATGGCCAGCCTGGTCTCCCGCCGTCCGCCAAAGGGCCCGAAGTACCGGGCCCCGTCCTCCTCCGCCCGGCTCACCAGGGAAAACCGGGGGTACGCCGCCCCCTTGTCCAGGCGCACAAAGGGGTAACCCTTGTCGTCCTTTAGGAGGATGTTAAACCGGGGCATATGGCGCTTGATCAGCGAGTTTTCCAGCACCAGGGCCTCAAACTCCGACCGCACCAAAATGGTGTCGAACCGGTCCACCTGGGACACCATCATTTTTGTTTTGCTGTTGTGGGAGGCGGTGTCCTGAAAATACTGGCTCACCCGGTTTTTCAGCTTCTTGGCCTTGCCCACATAGATCACCTGCCCGCCGCTGTCCATCATCAGATAGACCCCCGGCGCCAGCGGCAGGTCATTGGCCTTCTCCCGCAATTCGTCCTTGGTCACAGAGGCCCCTCCTTCCGTACATTTTTATCGCATCAAAAAGCCTTTTGGCAGAAAATTCCGCAGGAATTTTCGCCAGTTTTTTTAGTTTAATCCCTCCGCCTTCACCGCGAACAGCGTCTCGATCCTTGCCCGCAGCGCTCCGCTCTCGGGCTTTTCCAGCGCAGGGTCCTGGGCCATCCAGCCCTTCGCCGCCTGCTGGGCCTCGTCCAATAGCGCCATGTCGCAGCTGAGGTCGGCAATCTTCAGGGCCGGCAGCCCGTGCTGGCGCTGGCCGAAGAAGTCGCCGGGCCCCCGTAGGGCCAGATCCTCCCGGGAGATTTCAAAGCCGTCGTTGGTCTTGGTCATCACCTTCAGCCGCCGCTTCGTCTCCTCCGACGGGTGCTCCGAGAGCAAAATGCAGTAGCTCTTTGCCTGCCCCCGGCCTACCCGGCCCCGGAGCTGGTGCAGCTGGCTTAGGCCGAAGCGCTCGGCGTTTTCCACCACCATGCAGGTGGCGTTGGGCACATCCACGCCCACCTCCACCACCGTGGTGGCCACCAAAATGTCCCCGCTCCCGGCGGCAAAGTCCTCCATGACCTTTTCCTTTTCCTTGGGCTTCATCTTCCCGTGGAGCAGGCACACCCGCAAGTCCGGGAATACCTCCTCCCGCAGCTTTTTGGCGTAGGCTGCGGCGGCCTTGCGCTCGTCGGGGATGTGGTCCTCCTGGCCCACCAGCGGACATACGATGAATACCTGATGCCCCGCCTCCACCTGCTTGCGGATGAATTGGTTCACCCGCTGCCGGTAGCTCTCGCCCACGGCGAAGGTGTCCACCTTTTGCCGTCCCGGGGGCAGCTCGTTCATCACCGACACATCCAAATCGCCGTAAATGATCAGCGCCAGCGTTCTTGGAATAGGCGTGGCGGACAGCACCAGCATGTGGGGATTTTCCGCCTTCTGCCCCAGGGCCGCCCGCTGGTTCACCCCGAAGCGGTGCTGCTCGTCGGTAATCACCAGCCCCAGCCGGGCGTAAGACACATCCTCCGTCAGCAGGGCGTGGGTACCGATGCACAGATCAATGCTCCCCAGGGCCAGATTTTCCAAAATATCCCGCCGCTCCCTGGCCTTGGTGGACCCAGTGAGCAGGGCGCACCGGAGCCCGAATTTTTCAAACAGCGGCGTAAGATTTTCATAGTGCTGCCGGGCCAGAATTTCCGTAGGGGCCATCAGGGCCGACTGCCACCCGCTTTGGGCAGCGAACCACACGCACCCCGCCGCCACCATGGTCTTGCCGCTGCCCACATCCCCCTGGCACAGCCGGTTCATGGGCCGCCCGGATCGCATGTCCGACACCGCCTCCGTAATGGCCCTGCGCTGGGCGTTTGTAAGGGGGAAGGGGAGGGCCCGGTAAAATTCCTCCATATCCGCCGCAGCGCAGGCAGGCCCCGCCACATCCGTGCGCCGGGAGCGGAGCATCTGCAGCCCGCAGGAGAGGATAAACAGCTCCTCAAACACCATCCGCCGCCGGGCCAGGTTCAGCGCCTCCGCGTCCGCCGGAAAGTGGATGTTCTCGTAGGCGTATCCGCTGTGGCAGAGCCGGTGTGCCTGCCGCACCGCATCCGGCAGGCAGTCCGTCAGCAGGTGGCGGCAGGCCGTAAGCCCCTGGCCCACGGCCTTATATAGAAGATTTTGGCTCACCCCGGCGGTGAGGGGATAAATGGGCACAATATGCCCCGTAAGCACCTGCTGTCCCTCCTGCTCCACAATGGGGTTGATCATCCGCCGGGCCAGCAGATTCCCCTCCACCTTGCCGCAGAAAATATAGGTCTCGCCCCGGTGCAGGCTGTTTTTTCGGTACTCCTGGTTAAAAAAGGTCAGGTCCAGGGCGCCGCTGTCATCCACGGCCCGGGCCTTCACCACCGTGCGTCCGCCGGAAATGCGGCTGGCCACGGGGTCGTTTGCAATCATAGCCCGGACGCACACCGTCTCCCCAAGCTCCAGCTCCCGGATGGTCCGGGTCATGGTCCGGTCCTCGTACCGCCGGGGGAAATAGCCGATCAGGTCCTGCAGCGTGGCAATGCCCAGCTTAGACAGGGCCTTGGCCCGGGCCTCGCCGATGCCCTTTATATAGCGCACATCCGTCTGCAAATCCGCCATTTTGCCACCTCACTTCATGTCCTGCTCTGCCCAGTCCGACAGGGCCTCCAGGATGGGCAGCAGCGTCCGGCACCGCTCCGTGGGGCGGTATTCCACCCGCACCGGCACCTCTAAAAACTCCTGCCGCTGGATAAGTCCGTCCCGCTCCAGCTCCTTCAGAGCCGAGGACAGCACCGTGTTGCTCACCCCGTCCAGCTTTCCCCGCAGGGCGTTGTAGCGGATGGACCCGGCATTGCACACCGCGCAGAGGATCTGCACCTTCCACTTGCCGCCAATGAGCAGCATGGCGTGCTGCAGGGGGCATTTTTCCATACAGGGGCAGTCATAGTGACCCATAAGTAAGCTCCTCCTTACCTGCACAGGATAATCTGCGTTCTTGCATTTTTCCCGAAATACTCTATACTGATTATACCAAGTAAGAAAAGAGGAGTAAATAGGAAATTATGAACATCTATCTCCAGGGCCTCACCATGGGCCTTGCGTATGTGGCCCCCATCGGCCTGCAAAACCTGTTTGTCATCAACTCCGCCCTGACCCAAAAGCGCAGCCGGGTGTATATCACGGCCCTCATTGTCATTTTGTGGGATGTGTCCCTGGGTGTTGCGTGCTTCTTGGGCGCGGGGGCGCTGATGCAGGCGGTGCCGTGGTTGCAGAAGGTCATTTTGGGCATCGGCAGCCTCATCGTCATCTATATCGGCGTCGGGCTCCTGCGTGCCAAGGCCAGCTTAGAGGGCGGCAAGGATGTGAATATCCCCATTTGGAAGCTGTTCACCACCGCCTTTGTGGTCACCTGGATGAACCCCCAGGCCCTGATAGACGGCACCATGATGCTGGGCGCCTTCCGGGCTACCCTCCCGGCAGGGGGCGACCTGCCCTTTATCTTCGGCTTCGGCAGCGCCTCGATCCTGTGGTTTTTGACCCTGTCCACGGTGGTGTCGCTGCTGGGCAGCAAGTTCAATGAGAAAATTCTCAATATCATCAATAAGGTCTGCGGCGCGGTGATCATCTTCTACGGCTGCAAGCTCCTGTGGAGCTTTGTAAAGCTCATGGGGTGGCTGTAAATTAAGTCTGTTCAAACCCCTCCGTTTCTGCTATGATTATAATTAGATGGAAATGCGAGCTATGAGAGGAAGAAGATATATGCTTCTTACATTGGGAGAAATGGATTTTTTGTCCAAGACAACCGCGGAAGATACTGACGGGCTGTTTGTTGCCAAATCTGGACTATCACAAAAGGAAAAGAAGCGGCTTTTGGACATTGACGAAAGAAATCTTATAACTTACGGCAAGCAATTGATTAAGATGGGACAGTGATTGGAGTCGGAGGGGCATTTTATGGAGAAAAATTATAAATTTGTTATCGCCTACGACGGCACTCGCTTTTTCGGCTGGGAGCACCAGCCGGACAAGGAGACGATACAGGGAAAATTAGAAGCCGTCCTGGAGCGGCTCCAGGGCCGTCCGGTGGACCTCATCGGCGCCGGGCGCACCGATGCCGGAGTCCACGCCCGGGCCATGGTGGCCAGCGTCCGCCTGGATGTGCGCCGGTCCCCGGAGGAGATTCGGGATTATATGAATCGCTACCTTCCCGACGCCATCGCCGTCCGGGAGGTGAAGGAGGCGTCTGACCGTTTCCACGCCCGCTATAACGCCCTGGGCAAGACCTATCGCTACACCTGCTTCATCGGCCCCGTAAAGCCCGTGTTCGACCGCAAATATGTCACCCTGCTGGACTTCTCCCCGGATATAGCAAAGATGCGCCGTGCGGCGGAAATACTCCAGGGTGAGCACGATTTCCGGGCCTTTTGCGGCAATCCCCGGATGAAAAAATCCACTGTCCGCCTGGTGGACACCATCCAAATCGAGGAGCGCAAGGACCGTATCCTTTTCACCTTCCACGGCACCGGCTTTTTGCAGAACATGGTCCGCATCCTGGTAGGCACCCTGCTGGAGGTGGGCCGTGGCCGCTGGGAGCCGGAGTATGTGCAGGAAATTTTGGATGGCAAGGACCGCAAGCTGGCGGGCCCCACGGCGCCTCCCGAGGGACTGTGTTTGATGAAGGTAGATTATTAAAAGAAACGGATGAGCCGCGGCTCATCCGTTTCTTATTTCAGATCCCGCTTGATGCCCTCGGTGATGCGGTCCACATCCTCCAGGGTGTTCATGCGCACGATCTGTTCCTTATAATAGTTGGCGTGGGGCACGCCCTTTAGGTACCAGGCGTACTGCTTCCGGGCCTCTAAAATGGCGATATGCTCCCCCTTGTCCTCCGCAGCCCAGCGGATCTGCCGCACAGCCGTGTCGCACCGGTCGGCCAGCGGCGGCAGTGGGGGAATCTCCCGGCCCTCCAGGGCCGCCAGGGCCTGCTGGAACAGCCAGGGGTTTCCGAAGGCTCCCCGGCCGATCATGGCCAGATCCGCCCCGGTAAACTGCAGGATTTTCACCGCGTCCCGGGGGGCGAAGATGTCCCCGTTGGCCATCACCGGGATCTTGACTGCCTGCTTCACCTGCCGGATGGTCACCCAATCGGCGGCTCCGGCGTACATCTGTGCCCTTGTGCGTCCGTGAACGGCCACAGCGGCTACACCCACCTGCTCCAGCATTTTCGCCAGCTCTACAGCGTTGATGCTGCCCTTGTCCCAGCCCCGGCGCATTTTCACCGTCACCGGCACCCCTGCGGCCTTCACCACCGCCTCAGCGATGCGTGCTGCCTTTTCCGGGTCCTTCATCAGTGCTGAGCCGTCGCCGTTGGAAACTACCTTTCCCACCGGGCAGCCCATGTTGATGTCAATGATGTCCGCCCCGCTGATCTCCCGGGCGATCTGTGCCGCCTCGGCCATGCAGACCGGGTCGCTGCCGAAAATCTGTGCGCTGACCGGGTGCTCCCCCGGGCCTATTTTCAGCAGCCCCCGGCTTTTCCGGTCCTGATAGCACAGGGCCTTGGCGCTGACCATTTCCGTCACCGTTAGGCCAGCGCCAAGCTCCCGGCAGGTCCGGCGAAAGGCCAGGTCCGTCACCCCCGCCATAGGGGCCAGCACCAGGGGATTGGGGATAAAAACATTACCTATATACATAGCGTTTCCTCGCTTTATCGCAGTTTTCCCCAGTATAGCACAAAATTCCCCCGCCGAAAAGCAAAAAAGCCGGGCGACCGGTAAGGCCGCCCGTAAGTGAGGAGAAAAAATGGTAGAAAAGCACAAGTAAGCATTACAAAAGCGCCACGACTAACCATACCAGCCCCATGAGCCCGCCGCCCAGCATGGCGGCAATGGCCGGTGTCAACCGGTGCCTTTTGGGAGGGGGAAGTCCCTGGCAGCGGGTATAGCTTTTGGCAATGCGGACCGCCTGGTCCACCAGCTGCCGGGAGGAAACGCCGTCTCCCTCCAGCACATCGTTGCGCAGAATAAAAATTGCCTGATCGAACACCCGGGGATCCGGAGAATCCACCACGATGACGCGCCTGGAAATACCCTTGACCAAGTCCTTTGCCCTCCTTCACTGGTTCGGATGCTTTCAGTATGGGCAAACCGGCTGGAAATTATACACCGCTGAACCATCAAAAACCACACAGCGCACTGCGAAAAAAATAGTTGTTGCGGCCCGGGCAAGGTCTGCAAAGCAATACGTGCGGTGGGGCGTCCTCACCCTGCCGCCCCTCACACTGCTGTTTTCCGGTTTTCTCCTGCGAAGGGCAGGTGCAGCACCGCCACGGCACAATCGTCTGCCAGGCCCTTTCTGCTCCGAGATTCTGCCAGGATCAGTGCCGTCAGCTCGTCCGGATCGCATCCGTTCCACCCTGCCAGCAGATTCAGCAGCCACTCGTCGCAGCTCTGGTCGGCGATGCCGTCGCTGATGAGCACCAGGTAGTCCCCTGCCTGCACCGGGATGTGTACCTGATCCGGCGGTAGGGGCGAGCTTGACAGCCCCGTGGGCGGCGCATCGGAGCAGAACCGCCGCACACTGCCGCCCCGCTTGAGATACGAGGGAGCGGCCCCGCATTTGTACAGCTCCACGCAGCCGCTCTGCCGCTGCATCAGTGCCAGGTCCACAGTGGAAAAGCCCCCCTGTGTTTCCCCCCGCAGCTTCATGGCGGCGTTCAGGGTCTTCAGCGCCGGCCCCGGCTGGATGCCCGCCTCCAAAAACTGCCGCAGCAGCCGGGCAGTCATGGCCGCCTCCCGGTGGGCCTCCTGGCCGCTGCCCATGCCATCACACAGCAGCAGATATACGCCGTCGCCCACCTCAAATTGTTCCACCTGGTCACCGCACAGCTGCTCTCCGGCCTGAGGCCGCAGGGCGGAGCTGACCCGGTAGCCAATGCCGCTGCCGCCGGCCGCCGGCACCGCTGTCTGGTCCAGCAGCTCCGAAAAGCAGGCATATTGCTCCCGGGCGCTGGCCTGGACCTCCTGCAGCTGCCGGTGGAACTGCCGCCGCAGGAGGTAGTCGTGGGTCTGCCGGTCAATGGCCTGCAGCAGAGCCGGAAAGTGTACACACCGAGACGAAAAGTGCAGCGGGAAGTCCGACGCCTCAGCCCGCCCCCGGCGCAGCAGCCGGGGGCAGGCGTCATTGAAGGCGCTGTAGGTCTCGCCGTAATGCTTTTGCCAGCAATCCGTGCGCAGCACGCAGCCGCTGCACACCTCGTTTGCGGCCCGGTCGAACAATACCGATGGGTTCTCCGAGGGCTGGGGCTGCTCCCCCCAGAAGAAGCTGTCATACAGGGCCCGCAGCGCCGCCGCCGGACGGGCGTAGGGCATCGGCTGGGGTGCGTTTTCGGTCCGCTTTCCGGCGGTGTATCGCTTGGGCAGCCACTTTTCCGGGATGAATGTATACAGCATCGCCCCGGCCAGGCTTTCCCACAGGGTCACCGGCATAACCTCCTGCCCAAATAGCAGGCCTAATCCGCCGCAAACCCCCGCGGCGCACAGGCCCTGAATAGGACGAGGCAGCCGCCGCAGCAGCCCCCCAACGGCACCGCCTGCGCCCCATATCACGGTGTATAATACCGTGGGCTGCGCCGCCGTCAGGTCTGTCAGCAGGCCAAGGCAGCCGCCCAGCGCTGCGCATTGAGAGATGCCGCATCCCCGGCACAGGGCCAGAAGCAGCGCCATCATCAGTGCCCGCCCCACGGAGAAGGAGAAGGCCGTTACAGGGACGGCCGCCAGGACCAGTCCGCATAAAACGCCCCATTTTCCCTGGCGGATTACCGTCAGCCAGGCTGCGCCCGCCGCCGTCGCGGCGGCACACAGGGCCAGAAGCCAGCTCTGCCCGCTGCGGCCCAGCAGATAGATGCTCTGCACCAGCAGGAGGAAAATTGCCGCGCAGGCCGGGCGGAAATACGGTTTTTTGTACACCGCCGTGTCATACAGCGCCGTATTGGCAGCAAAGATGAGGATGGCCGCCGCCGTACACCGCAGGCCCGATTGGAAATCCATAAATAAAAATGCCCCGCCGGCCACGCCCATCACGGCAGCCAGACCCGGCAGCCGGATCCCCGCCGCCGTCACGGCGGCCAAGGCGAAGGGGGCGTATACCCCGGCCATCTGCCCGGCACACAGCAAAAAGCCCAGCACCGGCCATCTCAGCCGAGCCACCGCCTTTTTTATTCTCGGCGGCAGGGCAATGGCCTGTCTTTTTTTCACGCAATCCCCTCCTTTTTTCTCCATTGTAGGCTTTCAGCCCGGGAGAAAATCGTCGGGAAATCACCGAAAAAGCAGCGCGGCGAAAATTTTTCATTTTCGCCGCGCCTATATTTATTCTATGCAGCTTTCCCGGAAATATGCCCGAGTCTGCTCAATGTTTTTCCGGATCATGTCCCGCAGCTGCTCCAGGGAGCCGAACTTCTCCTCGTCCCGCAGCCGCCGGCAGTATTCCAAACGAAGCCGCTGTCCATAGAGGTCTCCCTGAAAATCCAGCAGGAAGGTTTCCACGGACACGGTGCAGCTGTCGCTCACCGTGGGCCGGGTGCCCACATTGGTAACCCCGGCATAGCTCTTCCCCCCCGGCAGGTAGACCCGGCTCACATATACCCCATGCTTTGGTACCAGCACATGGCCCGGCACCGCGAGATTCACCGTGGGGATGCCGATAGTCCGGCCGATGCGCTGGCCGTGGCCCACGGTTTGGGTCATGCAGTGGCGGTGCCCCAAAAAGTGCGCCGCACGCTCCACATCGCCGCTCTCCACCAGCTGGCGGATGTAGGTGGAGCTGACGGTGATGCCGTCCACCTCCACCTTGGGAATGATATCGCAGCCCAAGCCCAGCTCCCGGCACTTTTCCTGCAGCAGCTGGGGGTCACCCTGGTTTTTGTAGCCGAAATGGTAGTCGTGCCCGGCCACCAGATGCACGGCGTTCAGGTCCCGCACCAGCTTTTGTTCCACAAAAGCATCCCAGGGCAGGGTCATCATCTCCCGGTCAAAGGGAGCCAGAAGGACCCGGTCAATGCCGTAGATTCGCTTCATCAGCTCCTGTCGATCCTCAGGGGAATTGAGAAGGAATACCGGCTTTCCCGTCACCACCTCTTTCGGCGGCCGGTCAAAGGTGAATACCACCGGCTCTGCGCCCAATTCTTGGGCCCGCTGTACGGTTTTTTCCAGCAGGGCGCCGTGGCCCCGATGTACCCCATCAAAAAATCCCAGGGCAATGACTGTTTGGTTCAAAATCTCTCACGCTCCGAAAAAATTTTTCAGGGAGGTCATGGTGTCCCCCTGCAGGCGGCTCAGGCAGAGAAAATCCCCCTCCCGGCCATAAATGCGGTAAGTCCCCTCCGGCAGGCTCTCCTTGATAAAAAAGGGATTGCCGTTGCGGCATCGCTCCTCCTGCCTTGCGGTTTTCAGCCGGTATTCCGGGTGCTCCCGAAACAGGCTGTCCGTAGGCCGCAGCAGCTTTTCACCCAGCTCCTGCACCTGCTCCAGGGTCACGCTTTCGCCCAGGGTGAACCCGGCGGCCATGGTGCGCCGCAGGGAAAACATACATCCTCCGCAGCCCAGGACCTGTCCGATGTCGTGGCACAGGGTTCGCACATAGGTGCCCTTGGAGCAGCGAATACGCAGAATATAGTCCGTTTCGGACAGTCGCTCCACCACCTCCAGGGCAAAAATAGTCACCCCTCGGGGGCGGCGTTCCACCTCCCTGCCCTGTCGGGCCAGGTCGTAGAGCTTTTGCCCGTTTATCTTGATGGCAGAAAACATAGGCGGGATTTGGCTGATTTCCCCGGTAAATCGGGGCAGCACCGCCTCCAGCTCCTCCTGTCCCACCGTAACGGGAGCCTGGGTCAGCGCCTGCCCCTCCGTGTCCTGGGTGTTGGTGGTGAGCCCCAGGCGCAGCCCGGCGATGTATTCCTTCTCTCCGCCCTCGGCGAAGCTGACCGCCCGGGTGGCCTGTCCCACAAAAACCGGCAGCACTCCGGTGGCCATGGGATCCAGGGTCCCGGCGTGGCCGATCTTTTTGGTTTTCAGTATGCCCCGCAGCTTGGCGCACACATCCATGCTGGTCCACCCGGCAGGCTTGTCAATAATAACGATGCCGTTTGCCATACAGGCACTCCCTTTCTCTGTGTGCGCATCGCACCAAGTGGTGCGTACAAGCGTTTTTCCATGAGAAAAACCTTGCCGCAGGCGGAATTCACTTCCGCCGAGGAATTAAAATCCGTGCGAGGGGCCCCCACAAAATGCCCCGCCATTTTGCGGGGACGGGCACACATCCATGCTGGTCCAGCCTTGTGGCTTGTCAATAATAACGATACCGTTTGCCATTTATTCGCCCACCACCATGTCGATGGCCTGCAAAACGGCCTGCTTGGCCTCGCTGAGGGTGGCGCTGAGGGTAGCCCCCGCCGCCGCGGCGTGTCCGCCGCCGCCCAGCAGGGCGCACACCTTTGTTGCATTGACTCGCGGCCCGGTACGCAGGGAGATCTTCACCTTCCCCGGCTCCAGCTCCCGGAGCGTCACGCCGCAATCGGTGCCCGCCACCAGGGCCGCCAGGCTGGACAGCTCCTCCACATCCGCCTCGGTTGCCTTGTAGTCCAGGCACAGGGAACGGGGAATCTGCATAATCACCACCCGGTCATTGTCGTAGTATTCCGCCCACTCCGCCATCCATGCCTCCATGGCCAAACGGGTGCGGCTCTTGGTGCGGAACAGCGCCTTATTCACCCCGGCCACGGCGATGCCCGTCTCCATCAGGGCCGCCGCCACCCGGTGGGTGTGGGCCGTGGTGTTGGCGTATACAAAGCAGCCCGTGTCCGTGGAAACGGCCACATACAGCGGCAAAGCGATCTCCGCCGTCATCGGCGTCATAAGGCCAGCGATCTCATAGATGATCTCCCCGCAGGCCGCCATTTCCGCCAGCACACAGCTTTCCTTGGCAAAGCCCTCGTTGGAGGGGTGATGGTCAATAGCCAGGTCAATGCACGAGGCATATTTCTTGGCGTTCTCCGGCAGCAGGCTCAGGGCCGCAATGTCCACCGCCACCACGAAATCAGGTGTGAAACCCTCCTCAGCCCAGTAGGGTGCGGCGTAGCTCTCATAGGTCTCCGTGATGCCCGGATTCGGCAGCAGGTAGGCGGTCTTGCCCAGGTCCCGCAGGGCCCGGCACAGGGCGGCGGCGGAGCCGATGGTGTCCCCGTCCGGGCGCACATGGGTCAGCAGCAGCACCCGGTCCATGGTTTGCAGCAGGGCTGCGGTCTCCTGAATGGTCATTTGATATCCTCCGGCAGCACGATGTTCTCGTTTTCAGGGTTAGCAGGCTTCACATGGTTCAGCATGTCCAGAATGTGCGCCCCGTAGGCAATGGAGTCATCGGCGATGAACTGCAGCTCCGGGGTGTAGCGCAGATCCACCCGGCTGCCCAGCTCCCGGCGCAGGAAGCCTGCGGCGGACTTGAGACCCTTCATCAGGTCCTTTTCGTCCTTGCAGTCCAGGGCGCTGACATAGACCTTACACTGGCGCAGGTCCGGGGTGGTGTCCACATGGGTGATGGTAAGCATAGCCTCTGCCACCCGGGGATCCTTCACTGTGCGCAGCAGCGCCGAAAGCTCCTTGCGGATCTCCTCGTTGATGCGTCCGATACGATTGGATGCCATAATAAGATACATCCTCCTTTCAATAACTGGCGAAAAGGATTGTAGTCTACTTTCAAAAAACGGGGCGGGCGAAACGCCCGCCCCGCGGCTTAGTTACTGTGTTCCGACAAACTGTCATTCCGAGACCAGTGCGCACACTGGTTGCGGGAATCCGTTCTTCCTTGGTTTTCCCCTACTGGGGAATCTCCTCCATAGTGAAGGCCTCGCTAATGTCGCCTCTCCCCATGAAACGGGGTTTCATGGGGGCCCCGGATTCAATCCCCTTTGGCAGAAGTGAATTCCGCCAAAGCAAGGTTTTGCGCTGCAAAACACTTGTACGCACGACCTGCGGCGCAGCCGTGCTGCGCAGGAAGGCGACCGGGGGCGGCAGCTATCTATAAGCCCCTCCGATTACTGGGGAATCTCTTCCATAGTGAAGGCCTCAATAATGTCGCCTTCCTTGATATCATTGAACTTCTCAATGGTCATGCCGCACTCGTAGCCGGAGGCGACCTCCTTCACCTGGTCCTTAAACCGCTGCAGGGAGGCCAGCACGCCCTCGTGAATAACGATGCCGTCCCGCACCAGGCGCACCTGACAGTCCTTGCGCTGGATCTTGCCGTCCTGGACATAGCAGCCCGCCACGGTGCCCACGCCCGAGACCTTGTAGGTCTGGCGCACCTCGGCGTGGCCCAGCAGGGCCTCCCGATACTTGGGGGCCAGCATGCCCTTCATAGCGGCCTCGATCTCGTTGATGGCGTCGTAAATGACCCGGTACATCCGCATATCCACGTTGGCCCGGGCAGCGCTTTCACGCGCGGCCGCATCGGGCCGCACATTGAAGCCCACGATGATAGCCTGAGAGGTGGATGCCAGCATCACATCGGATTCATTGATGGCGCCCACACCGCCGTGGATTACCCGCACCCGCACCTCATCGTTGCTGAGCTTCTCCAGGGATGCCTTCACGGCCTCCACGCTGCCCTGGACATCGGCCTTGACAATGAGGTTCAGGTTCTTCATTTCGCCCGCCTGGATCTGGCTGAACAGGTCCTCCAGGGACACCTTGCTCACCGGGGCGTTTGCCTTGGCCTTCTCCTCGGCCTTGCGCTGCTCCACCAGCTCACGGGCCAGCTTCTCATCGGCCACGGCGTTGAAGGTGGCACCGGCAGAGGGGGCCTCCGAAAGGCCCGTGATCTCCACAGGCACGGAGGGGCCGGCGGAGTTGATCTTTTGGCCCTTGTCGCTGACCATGGCCCGCACGCGGCCTACGCTGGTGCCGGCGATGATAATGTCGCCTTGGTGCAGGGTACCGTTCTGCACCAGTAGGGTGGCCACGGGGCCCCGGCCCTTATCCAGCCGCGCCTCGATGACCGTGCCCTGGGCGGCGCGGTTGGGATTTGCCTTCAGCTCGCCCACCTCGGCGGTAAGAACAAGCATTTCCAGCAGATTGTCCACGCCCATACCCGTTTTGGCGGAGATGGGGCACACGATGGTGTCGCCGCCCCAATCCTCGCACACCAGGCCGTACTCGGTGAGCTGCTGCTTGATGCGCTCGGGATTTGCCTCGGGCTTATCCATCTTGTTGATGGCCACGATGATGGGGATCCCTGCGGCCT
>ERZ827101.151-NODE-151-length-116034-cov-22.336673_pt1 | contig 116034 bp, 115 predicted proteins | sample MGYA00519869_ERZ827101 | MGnify/ENA primary metagenome ERZ827101 (study PRJEB31778, sample SAMEA3449256) | human gut metagenome | biome: human gut; feature: human-associated habitat; material: faeces | place: United Kingdom | collected 2010/2012 ...
TTGCGTTTGTTCTAAGTGTTTTGTTTTTCATGATTTTAAATCTCCTTTAAATTACATTTTGTTTGTTTTAGTTTATTTATTGTCAGCCTTTTTCTTGTTTGAAAACCCATAATGATAGCAGATTGCGTCAGTCGGACAGGCTTTCATACATTCTCCGCAGCGGATACACTCCGGATGGTTTGGTGTGTCTACTACGTTGACATCCATCTTGCAGACACGGCTGCATTTCTGGCAGCCAACACATTTCTCATGATCAACCTGGATCTTAAGAAAAGATACCTTGTTAAACAGTGAGTAAATAGCGCCCAGCGGGCAGATCCATTTACAAAATGGACGGTAAAACAAGATGCTCAGGATGATGAAAAACGCAAGGATCGTGAATTTAAATGTAAATAAATGTCCAAGCGCGGAACGTATTCCTGAGTTGGCAAGTGCCAGTGGGATTGCGCCTTCAAGTACTCCCTGCGGGCAAATGTATTTACAGAAGAAAGGATCTCCCATACCAAGTGAATTGGTTACAAATGCCGGAAGCAGTATAACAAAGACAGCCAGAATCACATATTTCAGATACCGCAGAGGCTTCAGCTTTGCGGTGGAAAATTTCTTACCCGGAATCTTATGCAGCAGATCCTGGAACCATCCAAACGGACAGAGAAATCCGCAGATAAATCGTCCTAACAGAACACCTAACAGGATGAAAAATCCAGTGATGTAGTAAGTGAACTTAAATTTGGAGGATCCTACTACAGCCTGAAATGCTCCGATCGGACAGGCGCCTGTGGCGGCAGGACAAGAGTAACAGTTTAGTCCCGGGACGCACATCGTCTTTACATTTCCCTGATAAATTTTCCCTTTGAATAGATTCGGGATATGAATGTTGGTCAGCAGCGTTGCAGCTGCCTGAATCCATCCGCGGAAGCGGACCAGAGGGTTTTTGCTTGATTTCATTTTCTTATCCAATTCCGACACACTCCATACATAATTTTATTGCCTTGCTAAGCACAACCGCAGCTTCTCCGCGGAAGATTCCGATAAGGAAAAATACCAGACCAGCTGCAAGTAAAAGAATCTGTGTTACTTTTTCAGATTTCATTCATATACTCCTTTCAATGTTCAAAGTCAGTTTATTGTTACTGTTTACTCCCGTGTCAATCACTCCGCTGATTGACACGGAGGATGCATGTTTTGGCTTGAATGCATCTCGCCCCATCGCCAAAGGCGATTTAAAATGGCGAGATGCGTTGCTGGTCGCACATCGTGTGAACAGTAACCGTTTATTGACCTTTCGATGTTTGCATTATACAATAGAGAGTGTAAAATTTCTGTTAAGAAAATGGAGAAAAATAAATTGAGATTATTAGTTGTTGAAGATGAGAAGAAATTATGTGATATGATTGCGAAAAGTCTGCATCAGGCAGGTTATGAGGTAGACACGTGTAATGACGGAGAGGAAGCACTGGATATGATTTATGCGGAAATGTATGATCTGATCGTGCTGGATCTTAACCTTCCGGGGATGGATGGAATGGATATTCTTCGGGAGCTTCGCAAGGAAAATGAAGAGACAAAAGTATTGATCTTATCTGCGAGAAGTCAGATTGCAGATAAGGTTGACGGTCTTGATGCGGGGGCGAATGATTATATGGAAAAACCATTTCATCTGCAAGAGCTGGAAGCCCGTGTGCGAAGCCTGACAAGAAGAAAGTTTGTACAGAAAAATGTCTGTCTTGAATGTGGCAGTCTTCGTTTTGATACAAAAGAAAGGACTGCATATACAAAAGACAAGCCGGTCGCATTGACAAGAAAAGAGAATGGAATTCTGGAGTATCTTCTTTTGAATCAGGGAAGACCGGTCAGTCAGGAAGAGTTGATCGAGCATGTCTGGGATTCTTCTGTAGATAGTTTCAGCGGTTCGATCCGAGTGCATATGTCTTCTCTGAGAAAGAAACTGAAAGCAGGACTAGGTTATGATCCCATCGTGAATAAGATTGGTGAGGGGTATAAGATAGGAGATGGAAAAGCATGAGAAAAATATCACTCCAGTGGAGACTGACGATTCTTACAACCGTGCTGATCACAGTATTGTGTGGATGTCTGACATTTTTCTTATATAAGAATGGTGTCTATTATATCGATACGCTTCAGGAGACCGTCACAGATCAGGGCACTACGCCGGAGGCAGTCTACATTGATATTCCGGATAATGAGTGGGATGATTTTGCAGCGCAGTTTGCCACGAAGGTTTATAATTCGAAATCAGATTATAGAAATAGAAGTTTGTTGATCACTGGTGTTGTAGCGCTGATTGGCGGAGCAGTAACTTATTTTGTCAGTGGCCGCGCATTGAAACCACTCAGAGAATTCTCAGAAACAGTAGAAAAGGTTCAGGCGCAGAATCTGACAGAGTATACGATTGAGGAAAATAAAATCGCAGAGTTGGACCGACTTCGTATATCTTATAATAAGATGCTCCTGCGACTTTCGGAATCATTCGAGACACAGCGTCAGTTTACAGGGAATGCAGCACATGAACTCCGAACCCCTTTGGCATTAATGCAGGCACAGCTGGATCTCTATCATGCGGCGGAGAATTCAGAGAACGAAGCAGCTGCACAAGAGACGATCCAGATGGTAACAGAGCAAAATGAACGCCTTAGCAAGCTTGTCAGAACGCTTTTAGATATGAGTGAGCTGCAGACGGTAGCACGTAATGAAAAGATTGAAATGCAGGGGCTGATAGAGGAGGTGCTGGCAGATTTGGAACCGCTGGCGCAGGAAAAGAATATTGAACTGATACAGAAGACACAGAATTCATCGGATGGAAGAACAGATGGAACAGAAGAGTCGTTGCTGGTCGCATGTAGTGTGAACAGTAACGAAAAGCTAGAGGATGAACTGATATTGACAGGAAGTGATATTCTGATCTATCGGATGATTTATAATCTCGTTGAAAATGCAATTAAATATAATCGGGTAGATGGAACCGTTACAGTATCGGCGAAGAGAGAGAAGAATGAAGTTGTCCTGACAGTTGCGGATACTGGGAATGGAATTGATGAGACATTTCGAGAGCAGATTTTTGAACCATTTTTCCGGGTAGATAAGTCAAGAAGCCGTGAGCTTGGTGGTGTGGGACTTGGACTTGCGTTAGTGCGTGAAATTGTGCGGGTGCATGATGGGAAGATTGAGGTTCGCGGAAATGAGCAGGGCGGAACGACATTTGAAGTGAGAATGGGTATAACAGAATAATGATAGCTGAATGAAAAGAGCCACGATCATGGTAGCTTGATGCTGCGAATGATTGTGGCTCATAGTTTTATGTGGTAGTTTAACGTTATTGTTTCATCACCCGATTCCGCCCAGTACTGCGCCGGCAATCAGTGCAACAAGTGCGAGTGGAACAAGGACATATTTTCCAAGTGGCAAGAACCAAGTTCCGATTTTTTTCTCACGTCCAGTATTTACAGCTTTCAGTGCGAATTCTTTATCTGCGATCCAGAAGAACATGATCGCTGCAAGCATTGCTCCAAGTGGGCAGATATAGATAGAAACTGCGTCCATCCATCCGGAGACGATGCCCTGGATGAGAAGTGCGATACAGCAGCCGAATGCTGCAATGATTCCAACAGCTGAGACACGCTTTAATCCGAAACGTTCCTGTAATGTAGCAACCGGAGCTTCGTACAGATTTACAAGTGAGCTCATTCCGGCAAAAAGTACGCAGATGTAGAAGATGATGCCTACAATCTTGCCGCCGGGCATTCCGTTGAATACATTGACCAGATAGATAAACATCAGTCCCGGGCCGCCAGAAGACAATTCAGCACCGCCGACTGCCATTCCCGGAATGATCACGAAAGCAGCGAGTAAGGCAGCGATTGTATCGAAGATGGCAACATTTTTTGCAGAACTTACCAGGTCTTCAGAATCCTTTAAGTAGGAACCATAAATAACAGTTCCATTTCCGGCAATGGACAGAGAGAAGAATGCCTGCCCAAAAGCATAGATCCAAAGTCTTGGATCTAAAAGTCCCTTTGGATTGATCGTGAAGATGTAACGATATCCGGTTGATGAACCAGGAAGGGAGAAAATATATACCCCGAGTCCAAGAAACAGTACGAACAATAACGGCATCATTACGCCGTTGGCACGTTCGATTCCACCGGCAATCCCCATTGCCATGATCACAGCAGTTACAAGGACTGCAATTACAAGCCAAAGGTTATTACCAAAAGCAGAAGCAGTACTGTCGAACATGCCTCCAATTTGATTCATATCTTGTTTCATGCCGGCAAGCTGTCCGGTCAGCGCAAGGAAAGTGTATTTGAAAATCCATCCGACAACAACGGTGTATCCGATTGCAAGTGCGAGGGAGCCGAGAACCGGAAGCAGTCCGATCAATTCACCTGTTTTCTTATTGCCAGTTTGCATTTCTGTACAGACACCGAAGGCTTTGATTGGTCCACCTTTGGCAGCGCGTCCGAGCGCCATCTCTTCGATCACTCCGGTAGAAGCAATCAATATTACAAATAAAATATAAGGAATCAGAAAGGTCATACCACCCCAGTCTGATACCATGTAAGGAAATCGCCAGATATTCCCCATACCGACGGCAGAGCCGATGCAGGCAAGGATAAATCCTGTCCGGCTTTTGAATCCGTCACGTTCTTTCTCATGTTTTCCCATGTGTAGTCCTCCTGTAAAAGTGCGCATACTTTTGTACACGAACGTATTGATGTATTATAGCATATTTACATAAAGAAAAGAAGCACCGAGATGATGCTTCTTTTGATGTGTGCGCCTAGCAGCGCACATTATGAATCATGCAATATGACAGAAAGAAGAGTCCATCCCTTTCTCAAGCAATCCACTTTCAGTAATTGTTTTATAAACAGCATCTGCAAGTGCCGCATGACCGGATCCATCCAGATGCTCCCGGTCAATTTCACTTGGAAGAGCAATTTTTGAAGCGTCCAGAAAACCGGCGTGATAATGAGTGGCAACTTTCCGATATTCCTGTGCAAGCTGTCTGGAAACCTGTTCAGACGCAAGATCGAATTCAGGATCAAAGCTGTCATCTCCGACTCCATTGCCAAGATGGATCGGAGAGATGATCAAGAGTTCAAAGGACTGAGAACTATATTTCTTCGCCTTTTCAATAACCTGAATCAATCCTTTGGCAATCGTTTTGGAAGAAGCATTAAAGCGCGTTTTACAGTCATTTGTTCCTAACATGAGAACCAGAAGATCTATAGGATTGTGAGTCTCTATTGTGATTCCAATCTGGTCTAATCCGCGGCGGCCTTCGCGAAAAGCGTCCGAAAAAATAGTTGTGCGGCCGCACAATCCTTCTTCGATAATGCGATGTCCGTTGCCGAAATTCTTTTGAAGCAGGCAGGTCCATCTTGTTTTTTCATCAAAGCGTCCGGTTCCATCCGGGCGGTATCCGTAAGTATTCGAATCTCCAAAGCATAAGATATTCATAAGCAAATTCCTCACTCAAACAAAATAACATATTAAACAAGTATGAAAAGTATGATAAAGCATTTCAATGAGAAAGTCAATAGAAAAACCCAATAAACATATGAAAATAGTAGGAAAATAGAAGACAATAGGGGAATGCTCGGGTTATTGGCATATTCATGCCAAAACACCTCGCGGGATAGTGGTGTGTGAACAGTAACTATTGTTCAGTAGTGAGATGTCACAGGCAGGAAGTAAGCATTGTTTTTGAGAAAATAATTTTGTATAATGAAGTGCAAAGCTGGTTACGATAAGAGATAGCAGTAAGAATGTTGAGGCATTCTTGAATATACGACTTGGGAAGTGAAAGACAAACTATGAAATGTAAATGGATAAAGAAGTTAACAGCAGGAATTATATTTCTTGCGGCAGTTGGAAGTCTGAGTGGCTGTCAGAAAGCAGCGACATCGGAGAATCTGTTCCGCGATATTGAGGTTAATATGACATCAGTAGAATCGGCAGAAGAGAATCAGATCGTAAAACTGCAGATGGGTGATGGAGACAGTGCGATCAGCCAGGAGAGCAATCTGGATATCGAGATGACACGGAATCCGGCATCAGTACACAGAAAAGGTCAGCAGAAGACGAATATGGCCGGAACGAAAGAGACACAGGAGATGGAATCTTATCAGGTGGAAGAAGACGGGAAGACTGTGATCTACAGTGGAACGGATGAAGCCTGGGAGAAGAACGCTGTTGAGGAGAAAGAGACATCTTCACAGCAGACTGTATTGTTTGATGGACTTCAGAATCTGTCCGGAGCATTCAACGTTTCACAGGATCTTGCGACCGTGAATAAGGAAGAGTGTTTTGAGCTGACAGGAACGATCAGTGGAACACAGTTCCAGGAGACATTTGCAGATACGCTGAAAGCTTTACTCGGAGAAGATTCCTCTGATCTGTCAGGCTGGAATCTACAGGCTTCCGAGGATGAGGAAAACAACGAGGAGCTTCAGCAGAAATTGAACAACGTAAAAGTGGACTGTGTGATTGATATTTATAGAAATAATATACTTCCGGCAAAGATTACCTTTGATCTGACAGATTATTTGAAGGCAGCAGGAGAAGAGAATGCACAGGTGACATCCTATACACTGGAAGTGACATTTGTGTCCTATAATGATACAAAGAAGATTAAAGTGCCAAAGGCTGTAAAGGAATCTGCGAAGGATAACGGTGAGGACGAAGCGGAGAATAGTACAGATGAAATGCTGGAAGAAGAGAATCAGGAAGCAACGGCAGAAGCAGAAGCCGCTAAGGGAATCCAGTCGGATATAGAAGGTGCCGCACCACAAAGTGAAGAACTTGGAGCAAGCTGGAATTCTTATACCGTTCAGATTAACGGTAAGGTACTGACACTTCCGTGTACGATTGCAGACCTGGAAAGCACTGGACTTACGCTGGATGAAAAAAGCCTTCCGCAGGAGTATGAGATTGAAGCAGGAGATTATCAGAATGCATGGTTCAAGGATGCTTCGAAGAATACGATTATGGTGGATTTGATCAATACAGGGAATGATGTGAAAGAAGCGAAGGATTGTCTGGTCGGAGGAATCTATGTGGAACAGTATTCACTGAGAAACGAAGACCTGACAGTAATATTCCCGGGAGGAATCCAATTAGGAACGGCAATTGATGTCGTTCAGGCAGCATATGGAGAAGCATCCCAACATACAGAATCTGAGCTTGTAAATGTATATAACTGGTATGAAGACGGAAGTTTTTATAATAGTTGCGAGATCGATACGAACAGCACGGATGGAACAGTGAGCATGATGGGAATCAGCAGGTTCGAAGTGAAAAACGGTGAGTAACTGTTACATTCTTGAATTGTGATGAAAAAAAGGTGATGAAAAAAATAAAAGAAAATTTGTAAAAACACTTGCATTCCACAAAAACATATGGTATTATATAAAACGGTCACGCAAGAATGTGATCGTTGAGGCCCCGTGGTCAAGCGGTTAAGACATCGCCCTTTCACGGCGGTAACACGGGTTCGATTCCCGTCGGGGTCATTTTACAGAAAGCATTGCTGGATGTAATAAAATTTAAGATATGGCGCAGTAGCCAAGCGGTAAGGCGTGGGTCTGCAACACCCTGATTCACCGGTTCAAATCCGGTCTGCGCCTCTTAGAAAGTTTGGAAATGATTGTTTCCGGACTTTTTTCTTTATGTGAAAATAAGTATTTAGATACGACAAAATCCCCCATGAGAAGAAGTAAAGATTCTGTCTTCCCATGGGGAATTTTACGTGCAATATTATAGGGCTTATCAGTTAATAAACAAAACTTATGAATTCGCAAGTGCTGTCTGTTTTACATCTGGAATTGCAATCAAAATCGGATAAAGTACAGCAGAAAGGATCAGTCCACCGATTCCCTGGACCAGGTTCGCCGGAACGCTTGCGAATGCACCGGCTCCGTAGATAAAGTACTCGCACAGGCAGTAACCACCGGCAACGAGAATGATATCAGCAACACCGCCGAGGATGACTGCTGTGTAACGGCTTTTGGAATTCTTACCTACTTTACGGTAAAGAAGGGCGGAGCAAAGGGATACCAGTCCTTTGATCACAAATGTGATCGGAACATAGACAAAATATCCTCCGAGCAGGTCTGCCATAGCAGATCCGATACCGCCTGCGAGGAATCCCCATGCAGGTCCGAGAACAACACCAGCAAGGATAACAATCGCATCACCTGGGTGAATATATCCGCTTGTTCCGGGAGTAGGAATCTTGATTGACATCGTAGCAACACAGGCAAGCGCTGCGAACAGTGCAGCCATGACAAGTTTCTTTAATGTTACTGTTGACTTAGAATTCATAACAAAAACCTCTTTCCTTTAAGATTTATCATACTATACAACAGAAGTGGACTATAAAAAAGAGCCACTTTTACAAAAATAAACCATACCAGTTTGAACGGGAGACAAATTTATAAAATCTTAAGAAATGTAGAGAGTATGCTTTAAGATGTTGATGAAATAATAAAAAAGGTTTAAAATAGAAACGTTTGTATCTGTATGGTAACTTTATAGATACTTTGAAAGAAAGTATAGTTTACAACATATGAAAAAGGAGAACTTCAAAGATGGGATATCATTCAATTATATATATATTCTTATTTCTTCCGGTTTGTCTGTTGGCCTATCAGCTTGCACCGGAGAAATGGAGAGGAAGAGTCTTGCTTGCATTCAGCTGGATTTTCTTTTATCTGTTAAGTGGAAAATTGCTGGTTTATCTTTTGGGGACAACGCTTCTGACCCATTGTATTGGCATCTGGCTGACTTTGCTCAAAACAGAAGAAGCAAAAGCCGTGGAAGGCATGGATCGGAAACAAAAGAAAGTAATTAAAGCAGAGTATCAGAAAAAGGGAAGAAGAGTATTAATACTGGGAATCCTGATTTTACTCGGAGTTCTTGGTTATTTAAAATATTTTGATTTCTTTACGACAAACTTGAGTTATTTATTCGGACATCCGGTTTTGGAAGGATGGAGACCGGAAAAGCTATTAATGCCAATTGGAATTTCATTTTATACATTGCAGGCAATTGGTTATATGACAGATGTATACTGGGGAACCATCCAGGCAGAGACAGAAATCTGGAGAACCGCATTGTTTCTTGGATTCTTCCCACAGATCATGGAGGGACCAATCGCAAGATATTCAGATGTGGCAGATACTTTGTATACAGGAAAGCCATTGGAATATAGAAATGTGGTCGATGGTTATGTAAGAATCTTCTGGGGACTCTTTAAAAAGATGGTGATAGCAGACCGTATGGCACTGATGGTAAATCAGGTGTTTGACCATTATGCAGACTATCATGGAGCAGTGATTCTTGCGGCAGCGATCGGTTATGTGATTCAGCTTTATATGGAATTCTCCGGTTGTATGGATATCATTATAGGAAGTGGAAAGCTGTTTGGTATCTGCCTTCCGGAAAACTTCCGACAGCCGTTCTGTGCGAAGAATCCTTCGGAATTCTGGCGCAGATGGCATATTACACTCGGCGCGTGGTTCAAGGCATATATTTTCTATCCGGTATCGGTATCCGGATTGGTTAAGAAATGGAACCAGTATGGAAGAAAGCATTGCGGAAAGCATATTACAAGACTGGTGACTTCTGCAATCGCCCTGTTCCCAGTGTGGGTTGCGAACGGAGTCTGGCATGGCGCACAGTGGAACTATATTTTCTATGGAATGTATTATTTTGTATTGATCATGCTTGGGATTGCTGTGGAGCCGGTTCGAGACCATATTTTAGAAGCGTGTCATATTGATCCGGAGACGAAAATCTGGAGAACAATCCAGATTGCAAAGACATGGGTGATTATTGTAGTTGGAGAGTTATTTTTCCGTGCAAATGGATTGAAGGCCGGATGGTATATGTTCTGTAGTATGATAAAGAATTTTGATGTGGGACAATTAACGGATGGGACACTGTATACACTTGGACTTGAGCGGGCAGATTATCTGGCAGTAATTGTAGGTTGTCTGATCGTGGGAGTGATAGGTTCTATGAAAGAGCGCGGAATCTCTGTACAGAAGAAAATGGGAGAACTGGCTGTACCGGTGCGCTGGGGATTGTATTATGCCTTAGTTATAGGGATTTTGATCTTCGCAGCGTATGGGGATGGATATCAGATTCAGGATCTGATCTATGCTGGTTTCTGAGGTGAGAAGAATGAGTAAGATAAAAAGAGGAATTCTCTTTATTGTAATACTGGCAGTATTTTTGGTGACAAGTTCTGTCGGGATGGAATATTATGTGGTGCATCAGCTGAATGGAGAAGTGACCGGAAGAAACCGCCCATTTGCGGCTCTTACAGTTGAGCCGGAAGATACATTGGATCTGCTGGTGGCCGGTGATAGTGAAAGCTATAATTCCGTGTCTACAATGCGGTTGTGGGAAGATCAGGGAATCGCAGCTTATGATTGTGGGCAGGGAGCACAGAGAATACCGGAAACTTATTATATGTTAAAACAGGGATTTAAAGGACAGTCTCCTAAAATAGTTATGCTCGAGACAAATACCTTGTTCCGTGACATCGGTGCAGTGAAAAGTACGCAGGCAATTTTAGAACAGATGGGTCAATATTATCTTCCGGTGTTTCGTTATCATAATCTATGGAAGACAGCGGTGGATGAGCCGAAAATACATACGAATTACAAGGGGTTTGTGATTCGAGATGAGGTTGCCCCATATGAAGGCAAACCGGATTATATGAAGAAAAAGAAAAAATGTGAAACAATGCCAAAGTATGTTAAAATCTATTTGGAGAAAATTGAAGAACTGTGTGAGAAGAATAACGCGCAGTTATTGCTTGTCAGTATGCCGTCACCGAAGAATTGGAATCATAAACGTCATGCGGAGATGCAGCAATACGCAGATGAAAAAGGAATTGCATATCTTGATTTGAATGAGAAGGTAGAAGAACTGGGTTTGAATTGGGCGGAAGATACACAGGATAAAGGGGATCACCTGAATGTTTATGGGGCAGAGAAGGTGACTTCATATCTTGGGAATTATTTAGAAGATAATTATGAGTTGGAAGATCATAGAAATGATCCGGCTTATGAAGCATGGAATCAGCTGGCGGAACAGTACGAGCAAAATCTTGCAAAGACACGAGGAGAAATAGAAGTGACAAAAGAAACAGGTGTAGAAAAATGATAGCAAAAGAGAAGTTGAATATTTTATGGAGTCTGGAGCAGACAGCGGAAAAGTATGCAGACCGGGTTGCGGTTTCGGATGTGAATCAGGAGCTGACCTGGAAGGAACTTGTGAAGAAAGCTCAGGTAATAGGCGCAGAATTAAGTGAAAAAGTTCAACCGGGGAACCCGGTTCCGGTTCTTTTAGAGAAAAGTTCAGAAACACTGGCAGTGATGCTCGGCATCGTTTATGCAGGATGCTTTTATGTGCCGGTGAACCCGATGAATCCAACAGAACGTCTGAGAAAGATTATGGAGAAACTGGATCCTGAAGTGATTATTTCCGATGAAAAAGGGAAGGAACAGCTGGCAGCTGTTGGAAATGGACTGGAAAATAAAGTGATGGGGCCGGAGGCACTTAAGACAGCAACAGGAACGGAATTGTCAGAAGAGCAGTACAGTAGACTGGAACAGATCCAGGGGCAGTGGAAAGAGACGGATGTTTTATACGGAATCTTTACATCCGGATCAACAGGAACACCGAAGGCAATCGTGGTAAGTCATGGAGCAGCCAGCCGGTTTATCCGTCATTTTACAGAAATCTTTGAGATTACATCAGCGGATGTAATTGGAAATCAGGCACCGTTTGATTTTGATGTGTCTGTGAAGGATATTTATTCCAGTATCATGACAGGGGCACAGCTTGTTTTGATACCGAAGGAATATTTTTCAACACCGCCGAGACTTCTGGATTATCTTTGCGATAAGAAAGTGACTAATCTGACCTGGGCTGTTTCGGCATTAACACTTGTGTCTGCGTTGAAAGGATTGAATTACAGAGTGCCGGAATCAGTAAAAAGGGTTATGTTCAGCGGAGAAGCAATGCCGCCAAAACAGCTGCGTATCTGGCAGGAAAAACTGCCTGAAGCAAAGTTTGTAAACTTATATGGACCAACAGAGATTACTTGCAACTGTACGTATTTTCCGATTGAGCGACAGTATGAGGACAGTGAGAAAATACCGGCCGGTAAGGCATTCCCGGGAAGAAGAGTAATCCTTGTAGACGAGGAAGGCAAACAGGTGACAGAACCTGGTGTACAGGGGGAAATCTGCTCGGCAGGAGAATCTCTGGCGAATGGCTATTATAAAGAACCTGAGCAGACAGCGGAGAAGTTTGTGCTGTATCCTGTAGATGGAACAGAACAGAGAATGTATCGAACCGGAGATCTTGGAAGTTATGACGAAGAAGGAAATATCGTATTTGCAGGAAGAAAAGATTTCCAGATCAAACATATGGGACACCGGATTGAGCTGGAGGAAATTGAGCGTTCTATGACAGCACTTGATGGAGTGGAGAAGAGCTGCTGTGTCTTTGATATGGAGAAAAATCGTATTATGGGATTTTATCTTGGAGAGAAAGCAGCCTCAGATGTCAGAAAACAGATGAAGGAAAAACTTCCGGTCTATATGGTTCCGACAAAATTGATTCAGGTAGATGAGATGCCGTTGAACAAGAATGGCAAGACAGACCGTAATTATTTTAAGAATTATGGAAAAAAATAGAATGTGATGTCTTAAAATTAATCACAGGAAAAAGAATAAGGGGAAAGGATAAATGTTATGAGAGAAGAACTGTTTCAAGAGGCGTTTAGAAAGTATGGAACGCCCCTTTATGTGTTTGATCTGGATATCTTAAAAGAACAGACAGAACGTATTCGTGCTGGATTTGGTCCGGAGATCAACCTTTGTTATGCAATGAAGGCGAATCCATTTCTGACAGGATATATGGCTCAGTGGTCAGACCGAATCGAGGTCTGCTCTATGGGAGAATTCCGAATCTGCAGGAAACTGCAAGTTCCACCGGAAAAGTTGTTTATTTCAGGTGTTATGAAAAAACGAGATGATATTCGGGAGATACTTGCATATTGTGGAAATAGATGTGCATATACGGTTGAATCCCCACTGCATTTCCAATATTTTGTGGAATGGAGCGAGGAACATCCGGAGGATGGTATTCTCAGATTGTATCCGCGACTTACAAGTGGAAATCAGTTCGGAATGGACGAAGATACGGTATTAGAAATTCTGAAAAAGGCAAAGGAACTTCCGGGAATCGAGGCTGAGGGAATCCATTATTTCTCAGGAACACAGAAGAAGAATCTGAAGCGTCATCAGAAAGAACTGACATATCTGGATGAATTTTTAAAGAAGGCGGCAGAAGAACAGATTGATGTGAAATGTCTTGAATATGGCTCTGGAACGGCAGTTCCGTATTTCCGCGATAAAACGGCAGAGACCTTTGAGGAAACTGGTCTAAAGGGGCTTCAGGACGCTGTGAAGGCTATGCAGTGGAAGGGGCATGTAACAGTAGAGCTGGGGCGTGCGCTGGCTGCGATGTGTGGCTATTATTTGACCAAAGTGGAAGATACAAAGACAAGTGATGGAATTCATTATTGCATTGTTGATGGAGGCTGTCATCAGATTAATTACGACGGACAGATTAAGGGAATGTATGAGCCATATGTGAAGGTACTTCCGAAAGAAGTTTCAATGAAGGATGCGGAAGACTCTGAGGACAAGAATACAGAGGATAAGACATGGAAAGTCTGTGGATCTTTATGTACATTGAATGATGTTCTATGCAATGAAATTACCTTGAGAGGTTTGGAAAAAGGCAGTATCCTTGTGTTTGAGAGAACCGGTGCATATTCAGCGATGGAAGGAATGGCATTATTCTTGAGTCATGAACTTCCGGGAGTTGTACTTTACAGTGAGGAAGAAGGATGGATCCAGGCAAGAGTACAGCAGGAAACTTATGAATTGAATATGGTAGAACAGTTGTCATAAAAAGATATTTGTGATATAACGTAGGATATAATGAAATTTAAAATAATAGAAAAAGAGGAAGAAAAAATGGAAGAATTATTAGAGATTTTAAATGAGATTGATGATAGTATTGACTATGAGAACGAGACAGCTCTGATCGATGATCAGCTTCTTGATTCTTTCGCGATCATCACACTTGTATCAGAGCTGGAGGATGCATTTGATATCAGCATTGAAGCCTCTGAGATGATGCCGGTGAACTTCAATTCAGCAAAGGCGATCTGGGCAATGGTACAGAGACTTCAGGAAGATTAAGATTTCAAAAGTCTGTCAATGATCCGGGAGGCTTCGCTTCTTGTCAGCGTAGCTGTATCCCAGTCAGGTATCAGTTCTTTCTGTTCCGTCAGACGTTCTAAGAGTGCAATCTGCTTTGGTGTGGCAGGCTGCACTTTTTTAATTTTATATTGAAGTTGAAGAGGCTGGAACACTTTCGGATCCTGTGGCTCAAAATAGTGTGCCAGTGTCTGATAAAGCTTTGCGGTTGCGAGTGCATCATAGTATGCGCGGTGAGCAGCAGGATTCTCAATATGATAATAGTCGCATAACGCACCGAGACTTTTAGACTCAAAGTCTTTATGTACTTTGCGGGCAATTTTTAAAGTATCGATCCCCATTTTTTCAAATGTAAGACCTTCTCTGACTGCACTGCATTTTACAAAGCTATAGTCAAACATGACGTTGTGTCCGATCAGCACGTCATCTTCACAAAAGGAGAGAAAATCGTGGATGACTTCCGGGCAGGATCTTGCTCCTGCAACCATATCATTTGTGATATGTGTGATGTTGGTGATCATCGGTGTGATCGGTTTGTCTGGATGGACGAATTCCATAAAACGGTCAACGACCTTTCCTTCCCGGACTTTGAGGGCACCAATCTCTATAATTTCATGTTCCTGAGGACTTAGCCCGGTTGTCTCCAGGTCAAATGCAATATATGATTTCAGCATAGAATGCTCCTTATCTGTAATGTTAATAACTTAATATCACTATACTAACATTACAGATAAGAGAAAGCAAATTTTATAAAAATGATTCTAATTCTCGTATCATTTCTTCTTCTGTTTTGATAATTTTTCTTGCCAGCGCATCGGCAGATTTGTCAGCCCTGTTCAATGTATTGGCACGTTCTCCGAGTGTTTTAATTCCCATGCTGCATCCATCAATCAGAAGTTTTGCAATTTCGGAGTTATCATCATTCAGATTCAGTTTAAGTTCTGTGCTGAACCAGGAAAATGCGGAAGCCATCATTCCCGGAGCTTTAACTTCATTTCCCGAATCAATCAGGTGGTCTTTTGCATTACCGCCTAATCGAGAATGACGATCAATGTATTTTTCAATTAATTGGAATAAGGTTGTATCTTGGGTGAAATCTTTGATTTGCTGCATACTTTCGATTGCCATCTGACATCCTGTGTTGCATTCTTCATATAGTTTTCGTGTTTGTTCATCCATGATGAAATCCTCCTTTTTATGGTGTGTTATTTGTTACGAAATAATATCAAAGATGGAATACGTGCATCAGTTATAAGAAAAGAATGTGGGTTTCTTTATATAGAATGTGGATAAAATACAAAATTATACGGTATTTTGTGAAAAACATAACGGTAAAGGACTTTTCTAAGAATATTTGTTGTGCTAAACTAAAAAAAGAGTTTAACAGAAAGGAAAAATGTACTCATGTTAAAGGGAAAAACTGTACTTCTTGGAGTGACAGGAAGTATTGCAGCATATAAAATTGCGTCACTTGCAAGTGCGCTGAAGAAATTGCATGCAGATGTGCATGTGCTTATGACAGAAAATGCGACAAATTTTATTAATCCGATCACATTTGAGACACTGACAGGAAATAAGTGTCTTGTAGATACATTTGACCGGAATTTTCAATATAGTGTAGAACATGTATCATTAGCGAAGAAAGCGGACGTAGTTATGTTGGCACCGGCAAGTGCGAATGTGATCGGGAAGATTGCTCATGGCATTGCGGATGACATGCTGACAACAACAATCATGGCGTGCAAATGTAAGAAGATCGTTGCTCCTGCAATGAATACGAATATGTTTGAGAATCCAATCGTTCAGGATAACCTGAAGGTACTGGAGCATTATGATTATGAAGTGATCAGCCCGGCGGTTGGTTATCTTGCCTGTGGAGATACAGGAGCAGGGAAAATGCCGGAACCGGAGCTTTTGCTTGAATATATTTTGCGGGAGATCGCAAGAGAAAAGGATATGAAAGGACTGCGTGTTCTGGTTACAGCAGGTCCTACACAGGAGTCCATTGATCCTGTCCGTTATATTACAAATCATTCTACAGGAAAGATGGGATATGCGATTGCAAAGGTATGTATGCAGCGTGGAGCGGATGTTACACTTGTTACAGGACCGACTTCTATTGAGAAGCCACAGTTTGTAAATGTTGTTCCAATCACAACGGCGAGAGAAATGTTTGAAGAGGTGACAGGACGGGCCGAAGAACAGGATATTATTATCAAGGCGGCAGCAGTTGCGGATTATAGACCTCGCTATGTCAGTGATGAGAAAGTGAAGAAAAAGGACGATGATCTGGCACTTGAGATGGAACGCACAGATGATATTCTGGCATATCTTGGCACTCATAAAACGGAAGGTCAGTTCCTCTGTGGATTTTCTATGGAAACAGAAAATATGCTCGAAAATTCCAGAAAGAAGCTGAAGAAAAAGAACCTGGATATGATTGTGGCGAACAGTCTGAAAATGGAAGGCGCCGGGTTTGGCGGAAATACGAATGTGGTCACAGTGATCACAGAAGACTTTGAAAAAGAGCTTGGAAAGCTGACAAAGGAGGAGACGGCGGATCGGATCCTTGATCAGATTCTGGTGAGGAGAGGGGAAAATTAGAAGATGATACTGACAATAGATATTGGAAACACAAACATTGTGCTGGGCTGTATTGATGGAGACAAAACTCTTTTTGTAGAACGTCTGTCAACAGTTCGCACAAAGACAGAGTTAGAGTATGCAATCGATATTAAGAATGTACTTGATATTTATCATATTCATAGAGATGAAATAGAAGGCGGAATCATTTCTTCTGTCGTGCCGCAGATTACAACCATCGTGAAGCTGGCGGTAGAGAAGATCCTGAAGAAGAATGTTCTTGTTGTAGGAGCAGGAATCAAGACCGGATTGAATATCCGGATGGATAACCCGGCGCAGCTGGGAAGTGACCTGGTGGTGAATGCGGTGGCAGGAATTGCAGAGTATCCGGTACCGCTTCTGATCTTTGATCTTGGTACGGCGAATACGGTTTCTGTGATTGATAAGAACAAGAATTACATCGGAGGTATGATTTATCCGGGAATTGGAGTCTCTCTTGATTCTCTGACAGCTCATGCATCTCAGCTTGGCGGAATCAGTATTGAAGCACCGGAGCATATGATTGGAAAGAATACTACAGAGTGTATGAAGAGTGGTCTGATCTACAGTAGCGCTGCCGCAATGGATGGAATTATTGATCGTCTGCAGGAGCAGCTTGGCGGAGAGGCAACTGTGATCGCGACAGGCGGACTGGCGAAGAAGATTGTTCCTCATTGTAGAAGAGAGATTATCCTGGACGATGATCTGCTTCTGAAAGGACTTGCAATTATTTACAAAAAGAACCGTAAGTAAAAGATGACGCAAATAAAAATGTAAATCAAATTTGAGTATAAACTGAAAAACCGGAAAGTAAAAGAATTTAAATTTATCTTTTACTTTCCGGTTTTTATGTATATGTATTAACGACACATATTTATGGGAAAATTATTTTCCTATAAGATTCTGTAAAAAATGATTTTAAACTTACAGTTTGTCACCACGCTTGATATATCCCGGTTTATCAGGAGATGCGATAATACGTTTTCCACGGATTAAACGAGCATGTTTGTCGATTACGAGATTCTCAGCGTGAACGCCTTTTCCGATAACAACGTCTGCACCGACGACACAATTCTTAAGAACGGCACCTTCTTTGATTGTACATCCACGTCCGATAACACAGTTCTCAACAGTTCCTTCGATCAGACATCCGTTGGAAACAACAGAGGATGTAACCTTGCTGCCTTCGAAATACTGTGTCGGGCAAGAGTCATTTGTACGTGTATAAATCGGCCAGTTATCATGGAACAGATCTGTTGCTTTCTTCAGATCGATCAGATCCAGGTTTGCCTCATAATAGCTGTTGAAGTCTGAAATCGTTGCGAAGTATCCGCGGTGGGAATATGCACGAACATCAAGTTCTTCACAAGATTCGTTTACAATATCAGCCAGTGTGTACATAGAGGAAAGCTTGTGTGCTTTCTGAATCAGGTCAAGGAACAAGTCTTTCTTCATTACATAAGTATCCATGAAGATATTTCTGTTCTTTGCATTTCCAAGGTTTGGCTCCATGGAGAGAACACCCTTCTGTTTGTTGATGTTCAGTGTCTGACAGTTCGGGAAATGATCCTTCGCATTGTCAACAGAATGATACATCAGAGTGATGTCAGCACCGGAGTCAATGTGTGTTTTGAGGAACGCACTGTAATCAGCTGTGTAAACCATGTAGCTAGGCGCGATTACAACATACTCAGAGTTGATCTCATCAAAGCAGTCAAGGTTTTCCATGTAAGCTGCAATATCTGTGTTGTAAATACCGTTATCAATGTTGCTCTCCTGAAAGAGAGTAGCCAGTTTACCACGTTTGGAGTTGATATTGTAATGGCGTCCTGTTCCGATGTGTTCTACGAGAGAACGAGGTTTTCTACGAACATAAACCTGCATTACATCAATTCCACTGTTACTCATATTAGAAATCGGGAAGTCGATTACACGATATCTTCCAAGGAAAGAGAAGGCTCCGATTGGACGGTATGCCTGCATGTCATTTACCTGTACGTTGGTTCCTGCGAAGTTGATAATTCCAAAAGCTTTACTCATCTTATTCGTCCCCCTTTACTCGTTTTGCAACGAGCTCAATATTTTCGCTGGCAGCGTCTCCGACAACAGCGTTCTTTCCAATCTTAATGCCATCGGCAACAAGGGCGCGTGTAACAACGGCACCTTCTGCAACCTCAGCACCCGGCATGAGGACACTATCAATGACTTTTGCACCGGCGGCAACTTTCGCACCAGTGAACAGTACAGAATTCTTAACTTCCCCATCAATTACACATCCCTGTGTGATGAAGGCTCTTTCTACAACTGCATCAGCTCCGACATATTGTGGAAGTGCTGTTGCATCTTCTGTATAAATCTTCCAGCTTGGGTCATTCAGATCAAGCTTATTGTTCTTATCAAGAAGGTCCATATTAGCTTCCCAAAGGGAATCAATTGTTCCAACATCTTTCCAATATCCTTTGAACTTGTATGCATATAGGCTCTTGCCGTCGTTCAGCATAGTAGGAATGATATCTTTACCAAAATCATGGCTGGAATCTGCGTTCTTCATATCTGCAAGAAGCATCTTGCGAAGAAGTTTCCAGTTGAAGATATAAATACCCATGGAAGCGAGGTTGCTCTTTGGATGTTCAGGCTTTTCTTCAAATTCAACGATATGTCCTGTTTCATCTGTATTCATAATACCAAAACGGCTTGCTTCCTTCATAGGAACTTCGATAACGGCAATCGTTGCATCTGCATTGTTCTGCTTGTGATATTCAAGCATCTTGTCATAATTCATCTTATAGATGTGGTCTCCAGAGAGGATCAGCAGATAGTCTGGGGAATATGTATCTATAAAGTCAATATTCTGGGAAATAGCATCAGCGGTTCCTCTGTATACATCAAGGTTCGCATCAGCTTTCTCACGTGGTGGGAGTACATAAACTCCACTGTCCTTCGCATCAAGTCCCCATCTTCTTCCAGCTGCAGCATAGCTGTTCAGAAGTACGGATTCGTACTGTGTCAGAACACCTACAACGTCAATTCCGCTGTTTGCGCAGTTACTAAGTGGGAAATCAATAATGCGGTATTTTCCGCCATATGAAACGGCTGGTTTAGCCACTTTTTTTGTCAAATCATGGAGGCGGGTGCCTCGACCTCCGGCTAAGATCATAGCCAACATATTATCGTGTTTCATAAAAAGCCCTCTCTTTCATAATACTACTTCTTTAGTATACTCTTTTTTGTGCGATATTGCCAGGATTTTGTATAGAAAAAATAAAAAAATAGCAAAAATAATGGAAAAATTTATCGAAAATCATTTGTCATTTTTCACAAAAAAAGAAAATTAGGGGAATCAGACAGATTTTTAGGCATTATTATATACAAGTGAAAAGGAACATTAAAAAAATTTCCTTAATATAGAAAGAATTGATTGATTTCAAAGCAGGAGTGTGGCAAAATACAAATCACAGTATTCATGAAAATGGCAGGTGTGAGATGAAAGCAAATGTGAAATCAGTTTTAATGAAAAAATATTGCAGAGTATATCAGGCGGGGGCGAAGCTTTTGATGGCTGCACTTCCGTGGCGTTCACCGAAAATGCTCAGTGGATCAGGAGCAGTGAAGAAGCTGCCAGAGGCGGTTCGAGATAGAGGATTTCATAAAGTATTAATTGTAACAGGACCGAAGATCCGTGCGAGGGGGCTTCTTAATGAACTGCTGGAAGAGATGAAAGAGAAGAAGTTGAAATATGTTATCTTTGACGGCATTTCTCAGAATCCTACGGATGAAGAAGTTGAAAATGGAGTAGGAATATTTCTTGGAGAAAAGTGTGACTGCATGATCGCATTTGGTGGCGGAAGTGTGATGGATTGTGCAAAAGGGATCGGAGCCAGAGTTGCGAGACCGAAGAAAGCAGTTCGGAACTTACAGGGACTTTTCCGTGTGCTACGTCCGATTCCTGTAATCTTCGCCGTGCCTACAACTTCAGGCAGCGGGTCTGAGGCAACGATTGCAGCGGTGATCACCGAGGTTCAGACACATCATAAAGCATCAATCAATGATTTGCAATTGATGCCACGCTTTGCAGTACTTGATCCGTGCCTTACAGTAGGACTGCCACCACAGGTAACAGCACAGACAGGAATGGATGCGCTGTGTCATGCAGTGGAAGCATACACGAATGATACATATAACAGTGATTTTGAGCGTCTGATGTGTAGTAAGGCAGTGCGATTGATTCATGAAAGTCTTCTGACAGCATATGAAGACGGGACAAATCTGCAAGCGAGACAGGATATGCAGGAGGCTGCATTTCATGCGGGACGCGCATTTACAAGAGGAAGTGTGGGTTATGTTCATGCAATTGGCCATGCGATCAGCGGGCTCTATGGAGTGCCTCACGGGCTTGTGATGGCAATTCTGCTTCCGCATGTGATGCGTGCCTATGGCTCTTCTGTGTATGATAAGCTTGCGGATTTGTGTGATATCTGTGCGATGGAAGTAGATACACCGGACGGTATGATCTCAGCCGAAGTTCGTGCCGAAACATTTCTCCAGTGGATGGAAGAGTTAAAAGAGAAACTTGGAATTCCGAAATATCCGGATATGATCCGGGAAGAAGACGTGAACCAGATTGTAAAATGGGCACAGAAAGAGGCGAATCCGGTTTATCCGGTTCCGGAGATCTGGGATGCGCAGGAGATGAAAGAGTTTGTTCTGGCCATGATGGAAGGTGCGAGACTTGAAGGTGCAGAAAAGAATGAATAACCGACAAAAATCGGTGAGGGATGTAATGAATTGGAGGAAATAATGACAGTATGAGTGACAATGCAACAATGAAAAACACAACGATTCATGACATGACGACCGGAAGTCCGGCCCGCCTGATCATGCAGTTTATGATACCAATGTTTTTGGGAAATATATTTCAGCAGTTTTACAACATTGCTGATTCAATCATAGCAGGACAGTTTCTTGGTGTAAGAGCACTGGCTGCAATTGGAAGTACGGGATCCTTGATGTTCTTTGTGACAGGCTGGCTGAATGGTCTGAGTAGTGGATTTGCTATTTTGGTGTCACAGTGGTTTGGCGCGAAAGAATATGAGAGGATGCGGCATTATGTGGCGATGTCTATTTACCTTTCTGCTGGTTGGGCTGTGCTTATGACGATTGGTCTTGGAATTGCAAATGAGCCAATCTTACGTTTGATGAATTATAAGGATAGCATTATGCCGGACGTAAAGGCATATATGGGAATTATTTATGCGGGTCTGATTGTAACGGCAGCGTATAATGCGCTGGCTGCATTTCTACGTGCACTGGGTGATTCGAAATCCCCATTGTATTTTTTGATTATTTCAGCAGTAATCAATGTAGGACTTGATGTGGCGTTCATTATTTATGGCGGCATGGGTGTAGAAGGATGTGCCTATGCGACCGTTATCGCACAGGGAATCTCAGCAGTACTCTGCTTTATATATATCGTGAAGAAGTTCCCTATTCTGCATCTTAAAAAAGAGAATTTCAGATTTTCTCTTCCAGCTTGCGGAAAATTGATGGCTCTTGGAGTTCCGATGGCATTACAGTTTTCTATTACAGCGATCGGAACAATTATTGTACAGGGTGCTGTAAATGTTTACGGGGAAGATTATATGGCTGGTTTCTCTGCGGCAGCAAAGATTCAGAATGTAATCTGCACAGTATTCGTTGCTTTCGGTGCAACGATTGCAACTTATGTGGGACAGAACTGGGGAGCTGGAAAAGTAGACCGTGTACGACAAGGTGTGCGCTGTACACAGATTATGATTCTGGCTTACAGTGTAATTGCGATGATACTGGTATTTTTCTTTAGTAAATATCTGACCTACCTTTTTATCAGCCCATCAGAGACGAAAGTTATTGAAGTATCTGTGCTGTATTTCCATACGGTGTTCTGGTGTTATCCATTCCTGGGAAGTATCTTCCTATATAGGAATACCCTGCAAGGACTTGGATATGGACTTGTGCCGATGCTCGGAGGAGTGTTTGAACTTGCGGCGAGATCTGCAATTGTAGTTCTTGTGGCAGGAAAAACAAGTTTTGCAGGAGTGTGTCTGTCAGACCCGGCAGCATGGATCTCCGCATTGATTCCACTGATCCCGTATTATATCTATGTGACACGGAAGTGGAAGAAACAAGGAAAGATAGTGATGTAAAAGTTCACAAAGATGAATGCAAAATAATAAATGGCGAAGAGAGCGGAGCAGTAAAAGTTCTGGCTCTCTTCGTCATTTTCCAGGTGTTCTTCAAAAAGGGGGATAACTGGTGCGCATTATTGTAGATATTGTAGGTACAATAAGAGATATTCACATTTTTATAAACAAAAAAGTTGAGTTATGAACAATAAACACATTGAAAATTAAGTAGAGCCAATGTATTCTAGAACTACTTCAATCTATGGAGTATCTGAATTCAGAATAAAAAACAATCAATTGCTTATTTCAAAGCACCGATTCAAAAAATAAAAAGAAAAACAAAAAGGAAAAAAGTGAGGATGTGCCTATGAAGAATAAATTACAAAATTATTTTCCGATGATACGTACGCAAGGAGAGGTATTGAGTGAACTTCGTGAAAATACGAAGCTATGGAAAACATTTTGTGAATGGGAAGGGAAATATCAACAGGAATATCTTGATATTTGTACAGGTGTAAAAGGAGTAAAATTATTGTATGACACTTATTTTAAAGCAGTTATGAATCCGGACACAAGACCTGAACGATTAAACGATTTTCTATCAGAAATCCTTGGGAAAAAAGTAAAAATATTAAAAGTATTGCCAAATGAATCTGCACAAATTGCAGCGGAAAGTTCATTGCTGATCATGGATATTGTTGTTCAGTTTGAAGATGGAAGTATAGCGAATGTTGAGGTTCAAAAAATTGGGTATTTATTTCCTGGACAAAGAAGCGCATGCTATTCGTCAGATTTATTATTACGACAGTATAAGAGAGTCAGGGCAGAACTTGGACAGGGATTCACATATAGAAAAATCCAGAAAGTATATACCATTGTCTTGTTCGAAAAAAGTAATTCGGATTTTTCTAACTTTTCAAAGGAAATATATATTCACCATTTTGAGCAGAAGAGTGATACAGGAGTGGAAATGAATTTACTGCAGGAATATACGTTTATTTGCCTTGACATTTTTGGTGACATCATTCAAAATGAAGACAGAAAAATAGAGAACAGACTGGAAGAATGGCTCGTATTTCTTAGTCAGGATGATCCGGATATGATTATTAAGTTATTGAATCAGAATGCAGATTTTCAGGAGATTTATGAGGAAGTCTATACCATCTGTCTGAATATGGAAAGGATGATGGAGATGTTTTCAAAAGAACTGGCAATATTAGACCGAAATACAGTAAAATTAATGATTGATGAGATGGAAGAAGAGGTTGTAGAAGCAAAAAGAAAAGCGGACGAAGCAGTGAGAAAAGCGGACGAAGCAGAAAGCCGAGCAAAACAGGCAGAACATCGAGAAAAGCAGGCAAGAGAAGAAGTAGATAACTTGAAAAAAGAATTGGAAAAAATGAAAAATATTTAAAAATGTAGGCAAAAAAACAGGCGCAGGGAATCAATTATGAAGCTCTGCGCCTGTCGTTTGTTAAGTTAAAATTATTCTGCGGCTTCTTCTTCCTCTTCATCTGAAGTAAGATCAGAAGCTTTTACGTGTACTTCTGTGATAGTAACTACTGTTGCATCAAGATCTGTCATAAGATCAACATCTTTGTCTTTGGCAATTGGAAGATCAGCAACACGAATTGTGTCCCCGATTTTCAGAGGTCCAACATCAACTTCGACTTTCTCTACCAATGCGGCAGGAAGAGCCTTGAAGGAAATCTCCTGAAGCATCTGCTGTGGTACTCCTGAAGACAGTTTCTCGAGGTTTACAAGGTGAATCTCTGCTACAGAGTGAACCTTCTCATTGCTTACCAGTGCCTGGAAATCTATTTCATCTACATAACCTTTCAAAGGATTGTAATCAACTTCCTTGATCAGAGCGTCATAAGTTTCGCCGGCAACTTCCAGCATAACCTGGCCACCTTTGCTCTCGACTTTCAGAAGTTTTTCTATTTCTGCTTTATCAAATTTCAGTGGAATAGAATCTTCCAGTTCACGACCGAACAGGTTTCCTGTTACGAATCCTTCGCGTCTTAATTTTTTTGCTTTGATTGACATGTCTCTTTTTTCAGCTTTTAAAGTATTCATTTATCTTTTCCTCCAAATTACTGAATTCGCTTAGCAGCCTTCAACTTGTCAAAATAATAAGTAGGTTTTGTTAAGTGTTCTTTTTCTTTGCTACAGTTACACTATAGCACCCGGTGTCAAGGGGAAGGGAAAAGCAGGGAGAATTGTAGGGTAAAAAATTAAGGTTTTGAAGGTTGAAAAAGGTGTGATAAATGAAAAAATTAAGGTTGTATAATTGGAATATTCAGAGAATTATTGTGAAAATGGCGGAAATGTATGGGATATGATATTTATTTAGAAGAAAAGTGACGAAATTTAAAAGGAATCAAAACGTGTGTAACATTATTGAAAATGCAAATCCTTTATGATAAAATTTCAAACAGAAACTACTGATATTAGTCGAAATATCGGTATAGAAATGGGGAAGAAACAATATGGATTTACAGACATTGATCGTTTTGATCATCGAGTTGATCGGAACGATCGCATTTTCAATTTCGGGGGCAATGGTCGGTATTCGCCGAAAGATGGATATTTTTGGCGTGCTGGTGCTTGGAGTGGTGACCGCGGTAGGAGGCGGAATGATGCGTGATGTGATCTTGGGGAAGACACCGAGCGCATTTGTGAAACCGATTTATGTAGAAGTGGCAGTGATTTCTGCATTAGCGCCATTTCTCTTACTTTCTATTAATAAGAGACTGATGCATAGTAAATACCAGACACTCTATGCGGGACTAATGTTCCTAATGGATTCGGTCGGACTTGGTATCTTTACAGCAGTCGGAGTATCCACAGGATGGACAGCAGGATATCATGATAATATGTTTTTCTTAAGTTTCCTTGGAGTACTGACAGGAGTTGGAGGAGGACTTCTCCGAGATGTGATGGCAGGAGTTCCACCGTATATCTTTGTAAAGCATGTGTATGCCTGTGCGTCAATTGCGGGGGCAATCTGCTGTGTACTGGCATATAGAAGCTGGGGACAGATTCCGGCGCTTGTGATCGGAACAGTAGTTGTGCTTGTGATTCGTATCGGAGCAGCGCACTACAGATGGAACCTGCCGTGCGTGAAGCTGGAGGATGAAGAATAACGAATAGGAAAATTCAATTTGGTGACAAGACACTGATAGAAGTAGTTGCATAGTGCAAACACTTATAAACACCCGTTATTTTATCTTGAGAAGGATGAAAATAGCGGGTGTTTTTATAGTCTTATTTATAAAAACAGTTCATTTTCTTTTCGTCCGGAACAAGCTTTTTTTAACTTCTGGGAAGCAGCAGCCAGCATTAGTGGATTCAGCTTGCGGGAATGCGTTGGACAGACGCTGATACAGCGCATACAGGAAATACATTTGTCCTTATCAGTCTGCTTAGGATTGTCAGATGGAATTGCTCCTGACGGGCATTTCGCTGCACACAGTCCACAGGAACCACAGGTATGTGAAGCACCAGGGATAAGCGGAATCGTACCGTATTCGCGGTAAGGTCTGTTACCCGGAACATGTACTGGTGGAAAATCAGTTTTTACAGTGTTGTTTGTTTTCTCTTTTATCTTCTGTGCAAAGGAAGCGAGTTCTGTAAGATCATTCTGATCAGGTCTTCCAGCTGCAAACTGATGCATGATGGAATGTTCTGCGACAGCCGCAATAGCTGCCTGGCAGGTGAAGTTCTTTTCAATCAGAGTATCTTCAAGTTCGATCAATGTATCTTCATAAGCACGGTTTCCGTAAACGGTGATTAGAATCGCAGTTGCATTATTTCCGCTCAGGGCTTTGATTCTCTCTAATGCAATGGCAGGAACACGTCCACCGAAGGAAGGAACTCCGATGATACAGAGATCTTCTTTGGAAAAATCATTTGTTAGACCAGAAGTCTTTTCGCATAAATCAATGCTCTGATATTCGCCAAATTGTTCAGCTATAAATGTAACTATTTTTTCAGTTCCACCGGTTGGACTGAAGTAAATTGCGTATATACTCATAAATTTTCTCTCTTAATTAAATGTTTTGGCAGATACAATAATTTTAGAGGTTTTAGAGTTGTTTTGCAAGTGCCTGGTTGATATTAAAAGATAAAAGTGATATGATTTGAATAGATAAAATATTATCTAAAAACGCATAAAATGGTTTGAAATAGATAAAATATTATCCGTAGAGCGAGGTGGGTGAATGCAACAGTTAGTATGGGAAACAGCAGAAGAACTGGATCAAAAGCTTGCGCAAAGAGTGCGCAATATTAGAAAGAGACGTTCAATTTCACAGGAAAAATTAGCATCTATGAGTGGCGTGAGTTATGGTTCGATTAAAAGATTTGAGACGACAGGGATGATTTCATTACTTTCTTTAACAAAGATTGCGATGGCATTGGATATGGCAGATGAACTTAGAGATATTTTTACAAGTGTGCCGTATAAGGATATTCAGGAGGTTATAAATGAGACGAGGTCTCAAAGCAAAAAAAGAGATAGATTTAGATGAGAGTTTATGGAATTATATTAAAGAGAGTAGGAGTTTATTATGAGTTACATCACAACATACACAGGAAATCATTTTGATCCGATCAATCCGGATCCGGAACTAATCAACATTGTAGATATTGCCCATGCACTTCCGATGATCTGTCGAGGAAACGGTCAGGTCAGTACGTTCTGGTCGGTGGGAGAACATTGCATTCTGTGCGCGAAAGAAGCCGCTGCCAGAGGATACAGCAATCGTGTGATCGAGGGTGCACTTTTGCATGATGCAAGTGAGTGTTACATGTCAGACGTACCGCGTCCGCTGAAGCAATTTATGACAGTATATAAAGAGCAGGAGAATCATTTGCTTGATGTTTTGTATACCAAGTTCCTGGGTTCACCACTTGATGAGCAGGAAGAGAAGCTGATCAAAGAGATTGATGATGCGGTATTGTGGTATGATATGAAATATTTACTGGGTGAAGACTCAGAAGGAGACAAGCCGGAGACGTGTATGGTACCTGATTATACGGTGAGAGCATTCAAGGATGTTGAGCAGGAGTACTTGGAAATATTTGAAAAATATAAGGTCTTATAAATATCAAAATGATGAAAAAGGACAGAGAGTTCTGATTGAAAAAATGTCAGAAATCTCTGTCCTTTTTGTAAGTATCAGTATAGTTCGCAACTTTGTATTCTGCGGATTGTTTATCTCAGTCGAGAAGACTCCCACTTCTTCAGGTGGTGAGTAATAGAAAATGGATGAAAAAACGTAAGAAGTGTTACGGTTTTAAATGGCTCCGGTAATCTGTTGGCGAAACATTATAAAACTTTTTAAATGTACGTGAAAATGCCAGCTGGTCTTCAAATCCAAGTGAATTGGAAATAATCGAAACAGGAAGTTGTGTAGTTGCAAGTAACCTTGCAGCTTTTTTGAATTTCAGTTGAAGCAGATATTTTTTGGGTGAGATTCCAAACTTTTCATGGAAAGCCCGTGTAAGGTAATTCTGATGGATGCCGAAATAGTCAGCTACATCTTTTAACTTCAAATTCTCAGCATAATTGATGTCAAAGTAAAATTTAATTTCATCGATAATTGACAGTTTATTTGTGTCTGCTTCATGAAAATCAACATCGGAAAAAAGCATGGAAATAATATGAAGCAGGATACTATTTCCTTCAAAATAATGACTGGTCAATGAGGCATCTAATTGCATGATCCTGGAAATAGAATCGTAATATTTTCGGGTATCTAGACCATGGATCACATAAATATCTTCTGTTGAAGTCATAATCTGATAGAGATAACTTTCCGAGCTGATGCCGATAAAGCTGATCCATGCATAAGACCAAGGGTTTGTTTTTGAGGCTTCATAATAGGTGATCTTACCTGCCGGAATGAGAAATGCATCTCCTGCTTTTAGGTGAAACACATGCTCATTAATACGAAATTCTCCCTCCCCGTTGAGTACAAAATGAATTAGCTGATATGATCTCAAAGTCGGACCATAACTGTAGCCAGGTGTACATTCTTCATAACCGGCACTGTACAGAGAAAGATCACTATTGGCTTTATATACCAGAGAATGTTTGGTTTCTTTATATTCAATCATAAGTCTATCATAATACAAAAAGTTAGTTTTTTCCATATATTCTTCTGAAAATGCTATGTTCCAAAATAGGAAAATATAGTTTAATATAGTCAGGCGCCAGAAAGTAAGGACGGGAGGTCATTTAGAAATGATAAAACGGCAGAAATATCATCTGGAACCGGACAGAGGTCTGCTAAATGATCCTAATGGGTTAGTTTTTTACAAGGATATGTATCATGTGTTCTTTCAGTGGAATCGATTTGAAAAGAATCATTCTTACAAGGAATGGGGACATTTTACATCGAAGGATTTACTTCATTGGAATTGGGAAGGAAGTGCTCTTTTGCCGGACCAGTTTTATGAGCAAAATGGAGTTTACTCAGGGAGTGCATTGATAAAGGATGGTCAGCTTCGCTTATTCTATACAGGAAATAATAAGAGCGGCGGTGTGAGAAAAAGCAGCCAGTGCCTTGCAGTTACTGAGGATGGCAAGACATTTCAGAAAAAAGGCATTGTGGTATCAACACCTACGGAGTTTACCGAGCACTTCAGGGATCCGAAAGTATGGCAGGACGGCGATGACTATTATATGGTGATCGGAGCACAGATGAAAAATGGAAGAGGTTCTGTCGCACTATGTAGCTCCAAGGATGCGGAAAATTGGAAATTCGAATTAGTGCTTGCAAAATCCAAGGAGTATGAAATGGTCGAATGTCCGGATTATTTTCAGGTAGATGGACAAGGAATTTTGCTTTATTGTCCGCAGCACAGAGATAATGAAAGAGATAGTTCACTTTGTAGTTTTTCGGCTTATAAAGAGTTTGATTTTAATGACATAGTTTCAGGAAAAATAGAAGATAGCAATGTACAGAATCTGGATGAAGGGCGTAAAAAGATGGATCAGGGATTTGATTTTTATGCGCCGCAGACATTTACATCACCGGATGGAAGAAAAATTCTGTTTGCGTGGATGTCAAGAATGGAAGAGGAAGAAGAGAAGCTGTTTGGTGAAGGAGAATCCAGTATCCATTGTATGACGTTACCAAGAGAGCTTTCTTATCGAAATGGAGAACTGTGTCAGCTTCCGGTAAGAGAATTGGAAAAAAGTTTGTGCATACATAAGATTTCTGAGCAGGAAAGACAAAGTGGAGAAATAATTCTTAAGAACAGAGTATACTGTGCAAAACTATCTAATCTTCAGAATGAAACTTCTTTTAAAATAGAATTTCAGAACAGAGAAGTTATTCTAGAATACAAAAAAGTAGAAAAAATAATTTCTGTAAAGAGAAAAAATTGGGTTACAAAAGATTATGATGAGAGAACCTGTAAGATCGATTCGTTGGAAACGATAGAATGTTGGTCTGATATTTCCAGTATGGAAATTTTTGTGAATCAGGGAAGCAAAGTGTTTTCTATGAGAATGTTCACGGAAGAAGAAAATGGAAAAGTAAAAATAAGCGGACTCATGAAAGAAACAGTCGTGGAAATGTATGATTTAATGGGAGAAGGAGAGGAGAAAAATGAGTGATAAAGAATTAGCAAAAAAGATTCTTGAACTGGTTGGCGGTACGGAAAATGTTGTGTCAGTAAGACATTGTGCGACAAGACTTCGTATTGTAGTAGCTGATAAAGAAAAGATTCAGGTAAAAGAGGTTGAAAATCTGGAGAAGGTAAAAGGAAGCTTTTTTAATTCCGGACAGTATCAGATCATTCTCGGAACAGGTCTGGTTAACCGAATCTATGATGAAGTTGTAAAAGTTACAGGAACAGGCGACGAAGAAAAGTCAGAGGAAAAAGAAAAGGTAGTTTATGGAAATAAATTTCAGAGAGCAATCAGAATGTTTTCTGATGTATTTGTGCCAATTATCCCGGTGCTTGTAGCTACTGGTTTGTTTATGGGACTTAGAGGGCTTCTGACTCAGGAGGCAGTACTTGCAGTATTTGGTCTGACAGCTGATAGTATTCCGCAGAATCTTCTTACATTTACACAGGTATTGACAGACACGGCATTTGCATTTCTTCCGGCTTTAGTGTGCTGGTCAACCTTCCGGAATTTTGGCGGAAGTCCGGTAATTGGAATTGTATTAGGATTGATGCTTGTAAACAGCAGCCTGCCAAGCGCTTATGCAGTTGGATCAGGAGAGGCACAGCCGTTGATTTTCTTTGGATTTTTAAAAGTAACAGGATATCAGGGATCAGTATTACCGGCATTTGTGACAGGAATTGTCGCTTCCAAGTTTGAAAAATGGCTGCGAAAGAAAGTTCCGGATGCAATCGATCTGATTGTGACACCGTTCTTAACATTGTTGGTTGGATGTGTTCTGGCATTGTTCGTACTTGGACCAATCTTACATACAGTAGAGTCAGGAGTTCTGTTTGCAGTAGAACATCTTCTTTTCCTTCCGATGGGAATAGGCGGATTTTTATATGGATGTTTCGGACAGCTTCTTGGTATTTTTGGTATTCATCATATTCTGAATTTCTTAGAGATCAGTATGTTAGCACAAGATGGATGGAATTATCTGAATCCAATCGGAACTTGCGGAAATGTTGCTCAGGCAGGAGCAGTTCTTGCAGTTGCAATCAAAGCAGCGTCTAATAAGACAAAGCAGGTGGCATATCCGGCATGTCTGTCTGCATTACTTGGAATTACAGAGCCGGCGGTATTTGGAGTTAACTTAAAATTTATGAAACCGTTTGTAATGTCAATGATCGGTGGTGGTGTTGGAGGATTTCTGGCATCAATCTTCCATCTAAGAGCAACAGGAATGTCAATTACAGGTATCCCAGGAACATTGCTGTATCTTAACGAGCAGCTGCCACTCTATATTCTGGTAAATGTAGTTGCTTTCGGTGTGGCATTCGGGCTGACATGGATGTTTGGGTTTAATAAGAAAATGGAGCAGTAAGTATGAGTATTCTATTTCATAACAAAGGACAGATCGTGCAATTAAGTAATGATACAATAAGTTATGTGATGGAAATTGTGGATGGAAAGTATCTGGTTCATCGGTATTTCGGACGAAAGATCCGAAATTACCGAGGGACCGGAAATCCCCTTTATTTTAAAAGGGGGTATAATACGGAACATGACAGCAGTGTAGAAAACGTATCATTTGATGATTTCCCGTTTGAATATCCGGTCGGAGGACATGGAGATTTTCGTATTCCGGCTTTTGCAATCACACAAGAAGATGGAATAACATTTTGCGAACCGGTGTTTAAAAGCTGGAGTGTGGTATCCGGTAAGCCTAAATTACAGGGTATGCCACAGATTCGTGTTAATGAAAATGAGTCGGAGACACTGGAAGTGATCTGTGAAGATGACAGAGCAGGGATCCGACTTTTTCTTTATTATACGATTTTTGAAAATCACGGAATTGTTTTACGGCATCAAAAAGTAGAAAATTATGGGAAGCAGACCGTTTTTCTTCAGAACATTCAGAGTATGTCTCTGGAACTTCCGGCAGAAGAGTATGAACTTATGACATTATATGGAACACATGCTAAAGAGGCAAATATGCAGCGTTTCCCGATTCATTATGGGGTGCAGAAAACGGAGAGTGTCAGGGGAAGCAGCAGTCCTCAGCATCAGCCATTTTTTGCGGCGTTAAAACCGGAGACGAATGAATGTAGCGGAGATGTCTGGGCAGCGCATCTTGTTTATAGCGGAAATTTCCTCGCACAGGTGGAAAAGGACCAGTTTGGAAATGTACGGGCACAGATTGGAATTCATCCGGACAGCTTTAAATGGGAATTAAAACCAGGAGATACATTTGCTTCTCCGGAAGCGGTATTGAATTATAGCAATACGGGTCTGAATGGAATACGCCACAATTTTCATTGGCTGTACCAACAGCATCTAATTCCTAAACGATTTGAGGAAAAGACACGACCGGTTCTTTTAAACTCCTGGGAATCTATGTACTATGATGTAACAATGGAGAAGATTGATGAACAGGCAGACCTGGCTAAAGCTGCGGGAATTGAATTATTTGTGTTGGATGACGGCTGGTTCCGTAAAGGAAATGACAGCAGATCTTCAATGGGAGACTGGATATGCAATGAACAGAAACTTCCGGGTGGAATTGCAGCAGTTGCGGATGCGATTCATAAAAAAGGTTTGCAGTTTGGACTTTGGTTTGAACCGGAGGCAGTCAGCGAGGATAGTGAGTTGTTACGTCATCATCCGGACTGGGCGCTTCACATTCCAGGGTATCAATCAGTAAAAGGAAGACATGAATATCTGCTGGACCTTTCAAGAGAAGATGTCCGTGAATATTTATTTAAAACATTAGATTTTTATTTGAAAGATGGAAAAATCAATTACATAAAGTGGGATATGAACCGACCGCTGACAGATGTGAATTCTGCATGTCTGGGAGTACAGCAAAAAGAAGAGATCAGTCATCGGTATGTGCTTGGATTATATGATATTTTGGAACGCATTACAGAAAAATATCCGGATGTTCTGATTGAAGGATGTTCCAGTGGTGGTGCGCGATTTGATCCGGGAATGTTGTATTATGTGCCGCAGAATTGGACAAGTGACAATACAGATGCATTTGACCGTGCGACGATCCAAAGAGGGTATAGCCTTTTATATCCGCAGATAACAATGGGTGCTCACGTAAGTATTGTTCCGAATCATCAGACCGGAAGAAGTACTTCTCTGGATGCAAGATATCAGGTAGCAAGATTATTTAATCTGGGATATGAACTTGATCTTACGAAATGTTCCGAAGAAGAAAGAAAAGAAATTGCTGATCAGATTCAGGAATATAAAGAACAGAGAGGCTGGCTGCAAAAGGGAGTGCTTAGTTATCTTGAAGTTCCGAATGAAAATTATATTGCATGGTCGGTTGTTTCTGCGACGGGAGAAGAATGCGAAGTTATTATCATGCAGAAACTGTTTGATCCGAGATATTCTCATGGAAGAATTCATCTCTGTGGTCTGCATCCGGAATGGGATTACAAAGATGAAAGTACCGGGCAGATTTTCGGTGGAGATGAACTGATGGAGATCGGAGTATCGCTACCATTAATAAAACGAGATTTCCATACATTTGCATTTCATTTTTCAAAGGTAAAGGAGAATTACGGTGATCAGATTAATTGCAAGTGATCTGGATGGGACACTTCTAAATGAGGAAAGCATGTTATCAGAGAAAACAGCGGAGTGTATAAGGACTGCACAGCAGGCAGGAATTCTGTGGGTTGCGGCAACAGGCCGTTCGCTGAAAACGGCATCTGAGCTTATGAGAACAGCGGGAGTGTCACCGGAATATCTTCTGCTAAATGGAGCCGAATTCCGAAAGAGTGATGGGACTTTGATTTTCCAAAAATCAATAGAAGAATCCTGTGCGCAGGAAATTATACAGATGCTCATGGAAAAGAAGCTTGATTTTGAAATTAATACATCATCAGGAGATTTTTCGACAGACTGTGAGTTTTGCGATACGGCTTGCCCAATGCCCGCAGTGGAAAAAATTTTTGATGCGTAGATTAAAATTCAAAAGATATTTATTTTCTCAGAAGAGCAGAATAAGTTGAAAAACATAAAAGAATTTCTGAAGAAGAGACAAGATATCACAATTACGTCATCTGCAGCCTGGAACATAGAGATTACAGACCGGCAGGTGAATAAGGGAACTATGCTTGAACAGATCGCTGAGTATTATGGATATAGTAAAGAAGAGGTATTGGTATTTGGGGATGGGAAGAATGACATTCTAATGTTTGAAAAGTTCCCGCATTCCAGAGCCATGGGAAATGCAGTAGAAAGCTTGAAAAAAATCGCAGAGAAAGTCATCGAATCTAATAAAGATGATGCAGTTGCACAAGAGGTATGCAGATTGTTGCAACATCTAAGTTTGTAAGCGCTTGGTTGATATCAGAAGAAAAAATGATAAAAAGGACGGAGAGTTCTGATTGAAAATGTCAGAACTCTCCGTCTTTTTATCCATTTATTTTACAACAGCTGTCGCGTTCAATCAGCTGATGCGGCACGATAATCTTTGTTGCAACAAGATTCGGATTCTCAATATGATTGATTATCTGTGATGCCGCCTCGATACCCAGCTGCTTAGAATTAATATCAATTGAAGTAAGCTGTGGAGATGTCGATCTTGCAAATAGAGAGTTGTTGAATGATATAATCGACAAATCATCAGGGATTGAAACATGATTCTGAAGACAAACTCTTTCAAGAGAAACAGCAAGAATATCATCACTTACAACGATTGCAGTTGGCGGTTCATCCTGCAGTAACAGAGAAGAAATTGCGTCTGTGTTATCTCCTGATACATTCAGAACTTCCGCGCAGTATTCTGGACGGAAAGGGATTCCGTGTTTAGTCAATGCCATTTGGTAACCGGTTTTTCTGTCTGCGGCAAAAGTCAGTGAACTGTCGGAACCCAGATAAGCAATCTTGCGATGACCGAGTTGATAGAGATATTCGGTCGCGTCCTCTCCGGCAAGAAGATTATCATTGTCAATATATAATGTCTGATTTGTGTACTGTGTTGCTTTTCCAATCAAGATATAAAGAAGCCCTTCGCTGAAGAGATAATCAATAATCGGATCGTCCTTTCGAGAATAAAGAACGATGAACCCATCTACTTTTCCACTTCGTGACATAGACTGAATCGCTTTTAAGATCTCATCTTCATCTTGACCTGTCACAACAGTAGACATGTATTGCCTTTGGTTACAGTAGTGGCTGATGCCGCGAATTGCTTCAAGATAGAAAGCATTCTCATATACTTCACGGGCAGATGCCGGAAGGATAATCCCGATCGTGCGGGAATACTGAGAAGCAAGATTGCTGGCCTGAAAGTTTACTTCGTAACCAAGTTCGATCATCGCTTTACGAACTTTTCCTTTTGTTTCTGTGCTGATGGATGGGTTATTCTTACAAGTTCTGGAGACAGTGGAAGGTGATACACCTGCCAAAGCGGCCACATCTTTAATTGTTACTGCCATATTTTCCCTCCTGTGAGGAAATGAGGATGTCAGGAGTCTGACACCTATTTTCCTTTATTTTCACGTAACTGTTCAGAGCCAACCTCCAAAATGCTACGCATTTCGTCGGTGTGGCGTATCCGCCAAATAAAATTTCAAAAACAGTCTTAAAAATGCAAGCATTTTATACCTGTTTTTTGAAATTTTGCTTGGTTCTGAACAGTTACATTTTCACAAAAAATTCGTCACCTACTATTTTAGTGAAAGAACGCAATGATGTCAAATCTGTTGCATAGTTTTTTGCATAGAAACTGTTGTGAGAATGTACAAAAACAGAGCATATAAATTGTGCAAAAGGCAGAAATAGAAAATAGATCTATAAATAGAATTGCATTTCGTGCAAAACGTGCATATAATTAATGCAAACGGTTGCACAGAATAATGCAACAGAAAGTGTGCCACGTGATGCGATGGCATGCAGGGAGATCTAAAGGAGGAAACGAAAGGAAAGAAGAAATTCAATCTCAATTTTGATTTGCTTCAGATCTGATCAATTACAAAGATGCAGGAAATATGGAGGCATATAAAACTCTGCTTACAACAGTAACACCGGCTCGTTTCAAAGTCGGACAGATGATCGGAGCAACAGGTCTTTTACTTGGTGTTGCACTTGCAATGTATAGAAGAGTTGATGCAGATAAGAAAGATAAATACCGTTCTATGTTTCTCTCAACAGTACTTGCAGTATTTCTTACAGGTGTTACTGAGCCACTGGAATTCATGTTTATGTTTTGTGCATTGCCATTGTATATTGTTTATGCAATTCTTCAGGGATGTGCATTCGCAATGTCAGGAATCATTCATCTGAGAGTACATTCTTTCGGAAACCTTGAGTTTATTACAAGAATTCCAATGTCGATTAAAGCCGGTCTGGGCGGAGACATTATTAATTTTGTGATCTGTGTAGTTGCATTTTTCATCATCGGATATTTTGTAGCATATTTTATGATCGGTAAGTTTAAGTTCGCAACACCGGGAAGACTTGGAAATTATATGGATGACAATGCAGATGATGAGACTGCTTCAGCAGCAACTACTGCAAAATCTGAAAGCGGAAAAACAGACGCTAAAGACAGCAAGGCAGAGAGAATTATTGCACTGCTCGGAGGAAGAGAAAACATTATCCTTGTGGATGCATGTATGACAAGACTTCGTGTCACAGTAAAGGATTTGGATAAAGTAGCAGAGCTTGCCGCATGGAAGTCAGAGGGAGCACTTGGACTGATTAAGAAAGATAATGGAATCCAGGCTGTCTATGGGCCAAAAGCAGATGTATTAAAATCAGATATTAATGACATCTTATGATGCTAGGATTGTGAGAGTGCATTGCACGAAACAATCCTTAGGTATCATAAGTGGGGGGATTTTAGTTCATAACAGACAATAGACCGGAGAAAGGTATGTAGAAACTTCTCCGGTGCTTTTATAGGAGTGAGAAGAGAATGAAGTTAATGACATTAAATACGCATAGTCTTGTAGAATCATCTTACGAAGAAAAAAAAGAAAAGTTTATAGAGACGTTAATAGTTGAGCAACCGGATGTAGTTGCTCTTCAGGAGGTGAATCAGACTGCAAGTGCCGGAATCATTCCGGATGTAATGCTTGCCGGATATAAGAGGTGTATGGATTTCGGGCTTCCTGTAAGAGAAGACAATCACGCGAAAGAAGTTGTTGAAGCACTCAGAGAAAAAGATGTATATTATTATTGGACCTGGTTGTCTGCAAAGATCGGATATGGGAAATATGATGAAGGAATAGCTCTTTTGTCAAAGAAACCGATTATGAGAGTAAAGCAGTTCCTGATCAGCCAGACAGATGATTATGATAACTGGAAGACAAGAAAGATTTTAGGAATGCAGACAGAAGGAAGCGACGACATTTTCTTTACTGTACATATGGGGTGGTGGAATGATGAGGAAGAACCGCTGAAGAAACAGTGGGAGAAAATGGAAAAGCTGACGAAAAGTCTGGAAAAGAAAGATCACACCATTTGGTTGATGGGAGATTTCAACAGTCTTGATAATGTGAAACAGGAAGGGTATGAACTGATCTGCAAAAGCGGATGGAAGGACAGTTATTGTCTGGCAGAACAGAAAGATTCCGGTGTTACAGTGGAAGAAGAAATCGATGGATGGCGCGATGGAGAAGGCGGTGGAGCAGTGAAAGATGCCAAACGTCTGGATTACATTTTCTGTAATACGCAGAAAAAAGTAAAGTCATCGAAAGTGGTATGTAATGGTAAGAATTACCCGGTAGTATCCGATCATTATGGAGTAATGATCGAGGTAGAAGATTAAGAGGAGGAAGATAAAATGAGCGAAAGAGCAGCAGGTATTTTAATGCCAATCAGTAGTTTACCGTCAGAGTATGGAATTGGTTGTTTTTCAAAAAGCGCATATGAATTTGTAGATTGGCTCAAAGGAGCAGGACAGAGTTACTGGCAGATCCTTCCACTTGGACCGACCAGCTATGGAGATTCTCCATATCAGTCCTTTTCTACATTTGCAGGAAACCCGTATTTTATCAGTCTGGATGAACTGATCGAGGAAGGTGTTCTGACACGTGCAGAATGTGAGAAAGTAAACTGGGGGAAAGCAAAGGGTTCTATTGATTACGAGAAGATTTATAATGGACGCTATCCATTACTTCGCAAAGCTTATGAGAGAAGTAAGATCAGTGAGAATCCGGAGTATCAGAAATTCGTGAATGAGAATAGCTGGTGGTTGTCAGATTATGCACTGTTCATGGCTGTAAAAGGACGATTCGACAATGTAGAGTGGACAAAATGGGCAGAAGATATCCGTCTCCGTTGGAAATGGGCAATGGATTATTACAGAGAGGAATTGTATTATGATATTGAATTCCAGCAGTATATGCAGTTTAAGTTCCACGAGCAGTGGATGAAATTAAAGACATATGCAAATGAAAATGGAGTCAAGATCATTGGGGATATCCCGATTTATGTTGCAATGGACAGTGCGGATACCTGGGCGCATCCGGAATTATTCCAGTTAGATGAGGAAAATGTTCCGACGGCTGTAGCCGGATGCCCGCCGGATGGATTCTCTGCGACAGGACAGCTGTGGGGAAATCCGCTGTACCGTTGGGACTATCATAGAGAGACAGGATATGCATGGTGGATTTCAAGACTGCATTATGTATTCCAGATGTATGATGTTGTCAGAATCGATCATTTCAGAGGATTTGATGAATACTTTTCCATTCCGCATGGAGCAGAGAATGCAATCGGAGGACATTGGGAGAAAGGTCCTGGAATCGATCTGTTCCGCAAAGTGGAACAGGCACTTGGATGGAAGCAGGTTATTGCCGAAGATCTTGGTTATGTGACAGATTCTGTCCGTGAGATGGTCCGCGAGAGTGGTTTTCCGGGAATGAAGGTTCTAGAATTTGCATTTGATTCCCGCGACTCAGGATGCGCAAATGATTATCTTCCACATAACTACCCGGTGAATAGTGTGGCTTATACAGGAACTCATGACAACGAGACAATCGTTGGATGGTGGAGCAGTATCACAAAAGAAGAGCAGAAACTGGCAAGAGATTACATGTGTGACCAGTACACGCCGGAAAATGAATTGTATAAATCGCTGATCAGCCTGATTATGCGAAGCAGTGCAAAGCTGTGTGTTGTTCCGATGCAGGATTATTTAGGGCTTGGCAATAACTGCCGTATGAATACTCCGTCTACAGTAGGGAAAAACTGGAAATGGAGAGTGAATTCAAGACAGTTATCATTGAAGCTGCAGAAGGAAATCCAGGAGATGACACTTAGATATGGAAGAATGAACTGGGAGACAGTCGAGTAGGATTCTAAAAAATAAGATTTTATGAAAAAGAGACGGAGGTTTCTGATTACAAAATGTCAGAAACCTCCGTCTTTTAGTTCTCTTTAAGTAGTTGTTTTTAAGCTACAGTTTTTTCCTCAACGTCCAAAGAGCAACAATCAGTGTCAATATCTCAGCCCCCGGAACTGCCAGCCAGATTCCATTTAATTCCAAGAACCTCGGAAGAATTGTTAGGAAAAGAAGCAGCAGAGCAAAGGAACGAAGGAAAGTAATCATACCTGAGATATATCCTTTGCCATATGTCATCATACGGATTGCTGCGAAGATATTGATTCCTGAAAATAAGAATCCGAGTCCATATAAGCGCAGGCCGGAAACTGCCATGTCAAAGACTGTGCTGCCGGGAGATGCAAAGAAACGTACCCCAATTGGTGCCAGCAGATAAGTGCATCCGTAGAGAATGATCGGTGCAATCGAAAAGAAGCGATAAGCGTACTTTTCTAAAACACGACAGACAGAAAAATTTCTGTCTCCGTAAGCATATCCTAGTGGCGTTGATAGTCCCATAGAAAATCCAAAGTAAATTCCGATACATAAGAACTGTAAATACATGATGATTGAAACAGCAGCAACGCCGTCTTCTCCGGCGAAAAGTAGGGCACTTCGGTTAAAGACAATGGTTGTGATCGCAATCGCAAGCTGGTTTACGAATTCAGAAGTTCCGTTGACCATGCTATGAAATGCTTCCTTTATAGATAATCCGTGGAATGTAAAATGAAGGAAGTTCGGATGTGTTACAAAGTAAACCACTCCCATTACAAAAGAAAGCAGCAGGCCGAGGAAAGTTGCAAGTGCGGCACCTGTAATTCCCATATGGAGCTGTCCGATAAAAATGTAATCGAAAACAATATTAAAAATCCCTCCGGAAAGTGCTGTCAGAAAACTGTACGTTGGAGAACCGTCAACACGGATGAAATAAGTGAACATCTCTTTTCCAACCACGATCGGAGCACCGAACAGCCACCAGTAGATATAAGCTTTACAATCTGCCATCAGCAGTGAGGTTGCACCAAGCATCTGCAGGATGACCGGCAACCGGAAAAGAATAAGTGCAGAAACAAGAGCGCCAATGACAATGGCAGCAGTCATGCTTATAGAGAAAGTCCGGCTGGCTTCATCATTTTTCTTTCCACCGATATGAAGAGCGGCAAGTGCACTTCCGCCTGTCGCAAAGGCAAGTGCGATACCGTACAGAATATTTACAAGCGGATAGACAACATTGATCGCGGCAAGTGCATTTGTTCCAACATAGGCGGAAACAAAGATTCCGTCAACGATCGTATAAACAGTAGTAAATAATGAGGTCAGATAAGTTGGAATGATAAAGCGTAATAATTTCTTTAATCGAATCTCATCTACAGATTGAAAAATAAGAGTTTTTTCCATTGGAAACCCTCCTTGTTAAAAAAATCTCTTAGTATATAATAAACCTTAAAGATACATGAAGGTCAATAAAAAGATTTTCTGATCATTATGAATAAGAAGAAACGATACTAGCGTGGAAAAATATGCAAAACATAGAATTCACAAATAAATCAAAAAATGGGATTGATATTCGCAGAAACAGTGACTATAATTTTTTAGTTGGTAAGAGAAGTAATGAGTGGATGAAAGACGTCTAAGGAGGAGTTAGATATGAGCAATCAGGAGAATGTATTTGAAACAATTTTAGCACCTATGACCGGTACAGCAGTAGCAATCACAGAAGTGCCGGATCCTATTTTTATAGAGAAGATTCTTGGAGATGGAGTCGCAATTGTTCCGACAGAAGGTAAGGTTGTAAGCCCGGTTGACGGAACTGTATCAAAAGTAGCAGAGACAGGTCACATTTATGCTGTTACTTCCGATAACGGAGTAGAAGTTGTGATACATGTCGGACTTGAGACAGTCGCACTGAATGGAAAATGTTTCCAGATCCATGTAAAAGAAGGAGACAAGGTAAAAGCAGGAGATCTTCTTGCAGATGCAGACCTTGAGTTTATCAAAGAAACAGGACGTAATTCCATCACACCGATCGTCATCGGTTCAAGCCTTGAAGGTAAAGATCTTGTATGTGAAGAGGGAGAAGTTCAGGCCGGAAAAACAGTTATTATGGAAATTGAGCAGAAATAAGAAGTCAGAAGATATTGTTCCAGAATCGGTTTAGCTTAGAAGGAAGGTTATAGTATGAAAGAAGAAAGATATTCAATCATATTCAGCAGCAAAACAGGAAATACAGCAGAGCTGGCAAATGCGATTCGTGATGCATTGCCGCAGGAGAATTGTGATTATTTCGGAACAAGCGAAATCGAAGAACCGGTATCAGAAATGCTTTATATTGGTTTCTGGACAGATCAGGGAAATGCAGATAAGTCCGCATTGGAATTATTGCAGAAGATAAAGAATAAAAAAGTCTTTCTGTTTGGAACAGCCGGGTTTGGTGAGAATGAAGCATATTTCCAGAAGGTTCTGAATAATGTTAAGAGTTCTATGGATAAAAGCAATCAGGTGGTTGGTGAATATATGTGTCAGGGAAAGATGCCGCAAGCGGTGAGAGACCGTTATGTGAAAATGAAAGAGCAGCCGGATCATATGCCGAATCTTGATCTGCTGATCGCAAATTTTGACCGTGCTTTATCACATCCGGATAAGAAAGATCTGGATAAACTCAGAGAGCTGGTTAGAGGATAGAAATAGTAAGAGGAAAGAAGAAGTCTTCAGTACGAGGGCTTCTTTTTTTATATGTTAGGAAAGTTCTTTCCTAACATATAAAAAACGCTCCGCTCAGGATGCGCACTGCGGCGTACAAGGTAGGTGTCGCAAGCGACCGCCGCAGGCGCAAGAATGTGCCGAGGCACATTCTTTGTTCTGAAGAAAAAGTAACAGAGGAGATTTCAAAAATAAGAATAAAAGTGTTGAAAGCGTGAATAATAGAAGAAATATATTTAAAAAACGTGAAAAAATTACAAATATAGGCGCGTAAAACGTGAAAAATAAATTGACATAGGCTCATAAAACGTGATAGCCTTGAAAAAAGGAGGGGATTCTATGTATTTAAAAAGAAAGATAGATGAGTATCTGTTAGAGTGGAAAGAAAAAGAAGAAAGACTTCCGTTAATTATAAAAGGGGCAAGGCAGATTGGAAAAACGGAATCTATTAATCACTTTGCAAATCAAAAATATGGCAATATTGTAAGTATTAATTTTGTATTGGAACCGAAATATAAAACAATACTGAGTGATGGATATGCTGTTGAAGATATTATAAAGAATATTTCAATGATAGATACATCCAAAAAATTCATCGAGGGAGACACATTGATTATCTTTGATGAATTACAGGAGTTCCCAGATATTGCAACTGCGTTGAAATCATTTAAAATCGATGGAAGATTTGATGTCATATGTAGTGGTTCTTTACTTGGAATCAATTACAGAAAAATCCATAGCAACAGTGTGGGATATAAAACAGATTATGAAATGTTTTCAATGGATTTTGAAGAATTTTTGTGGGCGAAAGGATACTCAGAGAAGAATATTGAAGATATACTAAAACATATGCAGACAGGAACACCTTTTTCAGAAACAGAATTATCAGTTTATAAGAAATTGTTTTTAGAATATTGTGTACTTGGTGGCATGCCTGCAGTAGTAAAAGTATATATTGAAAAAAACCTCTTCACAGATACGATAGAAATCCAGAAGCAGATTCAAATGGATTACGAAGAGGATATTAGAAAATACGCTGAAGGTTTGGATCAGACTAAAATTGTAAGTGTCTATCGGAACGTACCTGTACAGCTTGCAAAAGAAAATAAGAAATTTCAATTAAGTAAAATAGACAAAAAAGCCAGAAGCCGAGAATATATGGGATGTATAACCTGGCTCGAAGATGCAGGCGTGATTACTATATGTTATTGTCTGCAATATCCAGAACTTCCATTGAAAGGAAATTATGATGACTCAAAATTCAAAATCTATTATCCAGATACAGGATTATTGATAGCTTCACTAGATGAGGAGGCACAAGAAGATCTTCGGGCAAATAAAAATCTTGGAGTATACAAAGGAGCTTTATATGAAAATTTTGTAGCAGAGGCATTTGTAAAACAGGGACTTGGACTGTATTATTATAAAAAAGAAAATGCTACTTTGGAAGAGGATTTTTTTGTAAGAACAAAAGATGAGCTGGTTCCGGTAGAAGTGAAAGCAAACAAGAACCGTTCTAAGTCATTGAGACAATTGATATCCAGTGATTCTTATGGGGATATTCATTGGGGAATAAAACTTGCAGATAGTAATGTTGGGGTAGAAGACGGAATTTATACATTTCCTTACTTTTGTACATTTCTATTAAAACGATATCTAAGGGAAAAAGATGAAGAAAAAATTGTTTGACTTTTAGATTAACAGGAAATATAATAACTACAAACGAGTAGCAAGTAAGCGTAAATCCAGTTTACCTGTTACTCGTTTTCTTATTAAAATAGAAGTAACTGTTCAGAGGCAACCTCCAAAATGCTACGCATTTCGTCGGTGTGGCGTATCCGCCAAATAAAATTTCAAAAACAGTCTTAAAAATGCAAGCATTTTACACCTGTTTTATGAAATTTTGCTTGGCTCTGAACAGTTACAAATAGAATATCGCCATGAAAAAGTGTGTAGCCTGTCAGCGTAAGTCCAGCTTATAAGACAAGGTACGCACTTTTTTTGTGCGGAAAAGAGAGGAGTTAAAACAAAATGACGGAAAGCAACAAAATGAAGGATATGCCGGTGAATAAGCTAATGGTCCAGATGGGAATCCCGATGATCTTAGCTATGGCATTGCAGGCGGTCTACAATATTGTAGACAGTGCGTTTGTAGGAAATATGAGAGTGGGCAGTGAGGCCGCATTAAATGCATTGACTTTGGTATTTCCGGTTCAGATGCTTATGGTAGCAGTGGGAATCGGAACAGGTGTCGGAACCAATGCACTTCTGGCAAGGACACTTGGCCAGGGAAACAATAAAAAAGCAGCAAAGGTAGCAGGAAACAGTCTGTTTCTCGGTGTGATCATTTATGTGGTCTGCTTACTGTTTGGTATCTTCGGAGTGAAAGCATACATTTCATCCCAGACAGTAGATGCAGAAGTTTTTCAGATGGGTGTCAGTTATCTGCGGATATGCTGCGTGATCTCTTTTGGAATTATTTTCTTTTCTTTATTCGAAAAGTTATTACAGGCAACTGGACGATCCCTTTATTCCACAATCGGTCAGGTGGTCGGAGCAGTTGTAAATATTATTCTTGATCCGATCATGATCTATGGTATTGGACCTTGCCCGGAAATGGGAGTGAAAGGCGCGGCCTATGCAACGGTAATTGGTCAGGTAGTGTCCGCAGTATTGCTGTTCATTTTCCATATAAAATTGAATAAAGAGTTTGAGCATGGAGCGAAATATATGAAGCCAGATGCAGGTGTTATAAAAGAAATCTATGCAATCGGACTTCCGGCGATCATTGCACAGGCATTGATGTCTATTATGGTTTATGTAATGAATCTGATCCTGAAGTTCAATCCGTCAGCACAGACAGCATATGGTTTGTTCTATAAGGTGCAGCAGTTTGTTCTCTTCCTTGCATTTGGCCTTCGTGATGCAATTACCCCGATCCTTGCATTTGCTTATGGAATGAGAAACAAAAAGAGAATAAAGGATGGAATCAAGTATGGCCTGATTTATACAATCGCATTAATGATTCTTGGAATTGCCATTACAGAGATTTTCCCCGGGGCATTTGCAACACTGTTCAATGCAGGACAGTCAAGAGAATATTTTATCGGAGCAATGAGGGTAATCTCAGTCAGCTTTCTGTTTGCCGGAATTAATGTTGCTTATCAGGGGATTTATCAGGCATTGGACGGTGGTATGGAATCGCTGGTTATTTCACTTTTGAGACAGTTTGTCATTATCCTGCCACTGGCCGGAATTTTTTCGATATTTGTCAGAAATGGCCAGATGGGCGTTACATTAATCTGGTGGGCATTTCCGATCACTGAAATAGTTTCATGTTTTGTGGGATATGTGTTCTTAAAGAAAATCAGAAAAAACAAGGTTGATGTTTTAAGTTAAGGAGGAAGCGGAGATGACAAAAAGAATTATTACAATCAGCAGAGAATTCGGAAGCGGCGGACGTTTTATCGGAGAAGAAGTAGCAAAGAAACTTGGAATTGCTTATTATGATAAAAATATCATTAATGAGATTGCAGAAAAGTCTGGTTTATCTCCGGAATATATTCAGGAAAATGCAGAATTATCGCCGAAAAAAGGATTATTCGCATATGCATTTGCCGGACGTGACGTCACAGGAAAATCAGTAGAAGACCTGGTGTATGAGGCACAGAGGAAAGTTATTTTAGAGCTGGCTGAAAAGGAGTCTTGCGTGATCATTGGAAGAAATGCAGATTATATTCTGAAAGACCGGGATGATGTGCTGAATGTATTTATTCATGGAGATATGCCGGTAAAAATACAGAGAATCAGTCAGATATATCATGTCAGTGAAAAAGTTGCTGCAAAAATGATAGAAGATACGGATAAAAGACGTATGACGAATTATAACTTTTATACAGAACAAAAATGGGGGAAAGCCAGCAATTATACATTGTGTTTGAATACTTCCCAGCTCGGGTATGACAGATGCGAGAAGATAATTATGGAATGCTTAGAATAAAAAAATAGCACTCACCTCTTGTTATCGCAGTGTGGATTTTGTCTAACTTCATAGGGTGTCGTAAGTGCCTATTTATGGGCGTTTCCCGGATTTTATGATTTTATCTTAACTCGTCAGAAATCGTCATTTTATAAAAAATTGGTGTCAAAATTGGTGTCAATCAGCAGAGAGATACCTTTTCTTGCCACAGTATATCAGTATCACAAATTGTAAAATTGAATATCGCAAGTAGATTATGGAACGCCGATATTGACGTTCCTTTTCTATTTCCAGCCGTTCAGAAATGGACGGCTTTTTCTATATCCAAACGAAAGGAGAATTTTAAAAGCTATGAAAAAGATATTGAAGCGATTAGCCACAGGCTTCCTTGCCTTTGCGACTATCGTTACCGCTTTGCCGACAACGGCAGTCCACGCTTCTGAAACGCAATACTGGACAGAAAGTGCCGAGCGTGTCGGTATCGTTGAGAAAGTAATGAATGACGGTTCTATCGGTTCGACATTCAACGAGGGACACATGACCGTTGAGGGCGAGGACGCTTTCTGCGTGGATATTAACACCAACTTCCGCAACGGCTACAAGACCAGAGCCGACGCAAGCACACGCATGAGCTACGACCAGATTTCAGATGTTGCACTTTCAATCGAGTATGTTAATCAGTATGTGCAGAGCCACAGCGGATTGAGCAGTCAGCATATCTATCTCTTGAAACAGTGCGTCGTATGGCAGAGATTGAGCGTTCATCTTGGCTGGCAATGCGATAACGTCAGAGCTTCCTATGATGAAATCTCAAAAGCCGTACAGGACGAGGTTTACGCTGGGGCGAAAGCCTTTGCCAGTGAGAACAAAGAACGCTATGAATGTGGCGGTTATATTTACTTTGGCGAGGGACAGGACATTGGACAGTTCTGGGCGAAACTTGCCGTAGGGAACGCTACTCTTAAAAAGACTTCCAGTAATACCAGCATTACCGACGGGAACGGGCTTTACTCTATCGCTGGTGCGACCTATGGTGTCTATTCTGATAAGGACTGTACGAAACAGCTTGCCACCCTTACGACTGATAACAGCGGAAATACTGATACCGTGGAAGTAAAGGCTGGCACAGTCTATATCAAAGAGCTTTCTGCTCCTGCTGGCTACAAGGTGGAAAACACTGTCTATTCCTTAAACGTGGAAACTGGCAAGACAGCGACACTCAATGTATCAGATACACCAAAAGTCACAGATACATTGATTGAATTATTCAAGATTGACATGGAAACACAGAAAGACGCTCCACAGGGCGACGCTTCCTTAGAGGGTGCGGAGTTCACATGGAAATTCTATGCGGGACATTATACTGCTGACAATCTCCCTAGCGAACCGACAAAAACATGGGTGACAAAAACAATCGCTGAAAAGGACAGCGACGGCACTATCCATTATGTTTCCCGCCTTTCTGATGAATACAAGGTATCTGGGGACAGCTTCTATACACAGGACGGAAAGAACGTGCTTCCTTTAGGAACGCTGAGCGTTGAGGAAACGAAAGCTCCTAACGGCTATCTTCTTGACGGTGCATATATGCAGGCTGACGGAAGCGAGGAACAAATTAAGGGAATGTACCTTACACAGATTACCGAGGACGGCGACATTGCCGTACTGTCTGGAAGCAATCAGTATCATGTATCAGATAAGGTTATCCGTGGCGGTGTAAAAATCCAGAAAAGAGATTTGGAAACCAGCGATACCAAAGGTCAAGGAAGTGCGACCTTGAAAGACGCTGAATTTGAAATCATTTCCTTAAATGACAATGCCGTACTTGTCGAGGGAAAACTTTACAGCAAGAATGAGGTGGTAAAAACAATCCTTACCGACATTGAGGGCGTGGCTTCTACTTCTGCTGATTTACTCCCTTACGGGAAATACCGTATCGAGGAAAGCAAAGCTCCAGAGGGCTATCTGACAGAGGGTGCGAAACCGATTGAATTTGAAATCACAGAGGACGGAAAAATCGTTGACCTTACAGGTACAGACACATCTATCTACAATCAAGTGAAGCGTGGCGACCTAGAGGGTGTCAAGATTGGTGCTGGCACACACCAGCGTCTTGCGGGAGTTCCGTTTAGGATCACAAGCAAGACCACAGGTGAGAGCCACATTATCGTGACTGATGATAACGGGCAGTTCTCCACTTCTTCTGACTGGGCTTCCCATAAGAACAACACCAACGCAGGAAAGACCAGCGAGGACGGTATCTGGTTTGGAACGAGTGAGCCAGACGACAGCAAAGGTGCTTTGATATACGATACCTATATCATTGAGGAATTACGCTGTGACAGCAACAAAGGCTTTGAGCTTATCCCACCGTTTGAAATCGTGGTGTCCAGAAACAATGTGACCGTTGACTTAGGGACACTTACTGATGAATACGAGAAAGAAATCTCTATCCATACCACAGCCACAGGCAAGGACGGCGAGAAGTCTATCGTGGCTGGCAAAGAGGTAACAATCGTTGACACAGTTACGCTTGACGGGTTGGAAAAAGGCACAAAATATCAGTTGAAAGGCTGGCAGATGTTGAAAGAGGAAAACGCCGAGCTTCTTATCGACGGACAGCGTGTGGTAAATGATTACACATTCACAGCCGACAGTGAGGAAATGAAGATTGAAATAGAATACACATTCAATGCTTCTTCTCTGGGCGGTCAGAACCTTGTGACCTTTGAAGAACTTTACGACCTTTCCAATGAGGACGAGCCTGTAAAGGTGGCTGAACACAAGGACATTGACGACGAGGGACAGACGGTGCTTATCACGGAGCGTATCATCTCTATCCATACCACAGCGACCAGCGAGGACGGAAAGAAAGAGATTGAAGCTGGAAAAGATGTGACAATCATTGATACCGTTACCCTTGACGGCTTGGAAATCGGCACAAAGTATCAGCTTAAAGGCTGGCAGATGATTAAGGACGAAAACGCAGAGCTTATCATCAACGGAGAGCGTGTCGAGAATGATTATACCTTTACTGCCGACAGCGAAAGCATGGAAGTACAGATTGCCTTTACATTTGACGCTTCCGAGCTTGGCGGGAAAGATCTTGTAACCTTTGAGGAATTATACGATTTGAGCAATCCAGACGAACCGACTAAGGTTACGGAGCATAAGGACATTGAGGACGACGGGCAGACGGTGACAATCACAGAAGTACCAGAAACACCGGAAGAACCAACAGAGCCGGAACAGCCGACCACACCAGATACACCTACCAAAACAAGCGACGCTCCAAAGACAGGCGACAATACAAACATTGCCTTATTCTTAGGGCTTCTTGTTCTCTCTGGTGCAGGCGTGGCAGGAACATACTTCATCAAGCGTCGTAAACGCTCATAGGATAATCTTTCTATGATGATGAAGAAATCACGCTCCCCGCCGACACATGGAAACGGCGGAGCTTCCCTTTATTCTGGCTTGTCCGCCACCCACCTGTAAGCACACGGACAGTCAAGGGTGCTTTTAAGCATTTACCTGCCCTTGACGGTCTGGGGGCTTGCTGGTATCACACCACCAGCCAGAATAAAAGCATGGACAATCAACAGATTTTATAGAAATGAGGTATGAACGTATGAAATTGAAATATATCGTGCCTGACATGGCACAGACTTTTGGTAATTTGGAGTTTGCAGGAGAAAATGAGGTGGAGCAACAGCGTGTCAATGGTCGCTTTGTTCCCGTGACGAGAAGCTATAACCTGTATTCCGACATTCAGAGAGCCGACGACATTATCGTGGTGCTTCCCGCAAAGGCTGGGGAGAAGCGTTTCAAGTATGAGCAGAAAGTAAAGCTCATCAATCCTAAGATTACCGCCGAGGGAAAGAACGTGCGAGGTCGTGGCTACACTAACTATATCTTAACGGCTGATGATATGCTTCCAGCCGAGGAAAGCAAGTAAAGGGGGTATCAGATTATGAGATTAGCGAATGGAATTGTGTTAGATAAGGAAAAGACGTTTGGAGTGCTGAAATTCTCCGCATTAAGACATGAAGTGCGAGTAGAGAATGAGGACGGGACAACCAGCGAGGAAATCAAGCGTAGAACTTACGATTTGAAGTGCAGTCAGCAGGAACGCACGATACAGGTATCTATCCCAGCGGAAATCCCTGTCAAGGATTATCCGTACAATGCAGAGGTGGAGCTTATCAATCCTGTTGCCGATACGGTGGCAAACGCCAACTACCGAGGGGCAGACGTGGAATGGTACATCAAGGCAGACGACATTGTACTGAAAAATAAAGGCGGTCAGCCCGCAGGAAATCCACAGAACCACGCTCCGCAGGGGCAGTCAAAGAAATGATATGACAAATTGTAATTTCATTGTATGCGAAATAAGTTAGCGATATAATATCTCCATACAATATAAAATCAAGGAGCAATTATATGAGCAAGGTTAAATATCAATTTATTGAAAATGAAGATGAATTACGATTTAAAATAAATACTCTTGATAAGGTGGCAAATGAATATCTTATGAAAATCGAGGACTTATACATGGAAGATTTGTTTTTCATGTCAGTTATTGATAAATCTATTAAGCTAATAGATACATTTTTGTTTGCACTTGATAGAAGAAATATTACAATTCTTGCTACATTAACAAGAGTGCAAATGGACTGTGTAATGAGGGCATTTGCTGGTACAATGGTTAGCGACAGTGGAGATTTCTGCAAAGCTGTACTTGTAGAAAATGTCCCAATAAACAAACTAAAAGATACTAATAATCAAAAACTAACAGATAAACATCTTTGCGAAGCAGTAGGAAAATACTTAAACTTACCTGTGTACGATTTATATAAGAAAGTATGTGGCTTTGTTCATTTTTCTTCTGCCAGCTTTCATAATATTGCTAAAGCAGGGGAAAATTGTGATATGACAATGTTTATCAGCCGAGAAAATAGAAAGGACGATAAACAAGAGTTTGAACGACTTTCTTTAGAACTTGCCAATCAATTTTTCTTTTTTGGTTCTTTGCTCATTGAAGAACTTTTCGCTTCTTGGTTAGAGCAAAAAAAGTCATAAAACTGACAAATTCAGTTTTATATACACAACACATATGAAAATATATTCATTGGCGGTTAGTCTATACGATTGACCGCTTTTTCCATATCCAGAAAGGGGTGTTTATGAACTTATACAAATACAAGGGAAAGCGTATCAGAGCCAGCGACAAGAACCTTGTGTACCGCTTCTGTGCGGGTACGCTCCTGTTCCTGTTCGTAGCGGTTCTCTTGCTACTGAACATGGGACAGTTCATGCGTACCGATTGGGAGCATTTCAGTTTACTAGATAATGGTGTGACGCTTTCCACCTACAACTTCATAACCATAGGGATAGCGACTGGTGTTTGTGCATTGGTCGCTTTTCTTTATTACCGCTTCTTCCATGACAGCTTCAAGAAGCTACTACACCGCCAAAAGCTCTCCCGCATGATACTGGACAATAAGTGGTATGAAGCACAGACTGTACAGGACAGCGGTTTTTTCACTGACCTGCAGAGCAGATCAAGGGAAAAAATCGTCTGGTTTCCTAAAATCTATTATCAAATGGACACGGGACTGCTCCATATCCGCTGTGAAATCTCTTTAGGGAAGTATCAAGACCAGCTCCTTAGACTGGAAGATAAGCTGGAAAGCGGGCTGTACTGTGAGCTGACCGACAAGACGCTCCATGACGGCTATATCGAGTACACCCTGCTCTATGACATGATAGCGAACCGTATCACGATTGACGAGGTAAAGGCTGAAAACGGGGGCTTGCGTCTGATGAAGAACCTCACATGGGAATATGACGCACTCCCTCACGCCCTCATCTGTGGCGGTACTGGCGGTGGAAAGACCTACTTCCTGCTGACAATCATTGAAGCCCTCTTGCAGACCAACGCCCAGCTTTTCATCTTAGACCCTAAGAACGCTGACCTTGCGGACTTGGGTACGGTCATGGATAACGTGTACCACACCAAAGAAGATATGATTGAATGTGTCAATGCGTTCTATGAGGGCATGGTACAGCGAAGCGAGGAAATGAAGCACCACCCAGACTACAAGACAGGCGAGAACTATGCCTATCTGGGCTTACCGCCCTGCTTTCTTATCTTTGACGAGTATGTGGCGTTCTTGGAAATGCTGGGGACAAAGGAAAGCATGAGCCTTTTAAGCCAGCTAAAGAAAATCGTCATGCTTGGCAGACAGGCGGGCTATTTTCTGATTGTCGCCTGCCAGCGTCCCGACGCAAAGTATTTCAGCGACGGTATCAGAGATAACTTTAACTTCCGTGTGGGCTTGGGACGTATCAGCGAGCTTGGCTACGGTATGCTCTTTGGAAGCGACGTAAAGAAGCAGTTTTTCCAGAAGCGTATCAAAGGACGTGGCTATTGTGACGTGGGAACGAGTGTCATATCGGAGTTTTACACTCCCCTTGTTCCAAAGGGGCATGATTTTTTACAGACTATCGGCTCTCTTGCACTAGCAAGGCAAGCCGTACCAGAGAAACAAAAGGAGATTGAATGATTATGGGATATTTGGAAATCCATTATGAACCAGAATGTACCGACAGTGTACTTACCTGTATCGGATTGGGGTATGGAAAATTCCTGTCCGATTTGGCTTTTACGGCAGACAGTGAATATAAACAGGACGACGACTATCCAGAAGCACTTTTTCACAAAAGAATGTCGGAACTGCTGGAAGATTTGGCAGAGGATTATCTGGAAATGCCGTTGCTGTTTTCCGTGGAGCTTCCCGCACATATGGCAAACCTGCTGGGCTGTCTTTTCCGCTATACGTTTCTTGTCATGGACAGGGAGCATTTCAGACAGGTATGCCGTGAATACGAGATTGACAAGGATATAGCCAGAAAATGCCTTTCAAGAGATACCGACTGTATCGTAGTCTATACGGGCATGACAAGGATAGGCTGAACCACTGACGGCTGGAACGGTCAGCGGAGCGACCCAGACCGTGTAAGCCGTCCTGTGGAGCAGGGCTTGCCCTGCTCCACGAAAGAAGCCCCTCGGTATCTAACAGAGGGGCACAATTCCGCTGGAAACTACGGTCAAAAAGTCTGGAAATCCCGCTTGGTATAAGGGTTTTCTGAAACTACTGACTGACTGTGACAATCTGCGGAAAATATCACACTTTCACGATTGGGGGTATGCAGGCTGAATGAAAGCACCTTTATAACCGCCTTGAAAGAGAAACGCCAGTCTTACGGCGTGTCCCAGACAAGGCTTGCAATCATGGCTGGTATCAGCCGTGAACACTTGAACCGTATCGAAGCGGGCAAGGTAACGCTCACGGACGATATGCAGGACAAGCTCATGGAAGCTGTTGAGAAATTCAATCCCGACGCTCCCATGTTCCTGCTGTTCGACTATGTGCGTATCCGTTTTCCCACGCTGGATATCCAGCACGTTATCAAAGATATATTGAAGCTCAATATCGACTATATGCTCCATGAGGACTATGGACACTACAAATACACCGAGCATTACTATCTGGGTGATGTGTTCGTCTATACCTCGCAAGACGAGGAAAAAGGCACGCTTCTGGAGCTGAAAGGAAAAGGCTGTCGCCAGTTTGAAAGCTATCTGCTGGCACAGGAGCGAAGCTGGTATGATTTCCTCATGGACACTCTGGTTGAGGGCGGTGTGATGAAACGCCTTGACCTTGCCATTAACGACAGGGCGGGCATACTGGATATTCCAGATCTGACCGCCAAATGCAACCGTGAGGAATGTGTTTCCCTGTTTCGTTCTTTCAAGTCCTATGCTTCCGGCGAGCTGGTGAAGCACAACGAGCAGGACAAGGCGGGCATGGGACACACGCTGTATATCGGCTCACTGAAAAGCGAGGTGTACTTCTGCTGTTATGAGAAGAACTACGAGCAGTACGCAAAGCTGGGAATACCGCTTGAGGAAGCTCCGATAAAGAACCGCTTCGAGATACGACTGAAAGATGAAAGAGCTTATTATGCCGTCCGTGAACTGCTGACCCATTATGACGCAGAACAGACGGCATTTTCTATCATCAATCACTATGTCCGCTTCGTGGACAGAGAGCCGGAGAAGCGAAAGACAGACTGGAAGCTCAATGACCGCTGGGCGTGGTTTATCGGGAAAGACCGCCCGCCTATCAAACTGACGACAGACCCAGAGCCTTATACGCTGGAAAGGACACTGGGCTGGATAAGCCGGCAAGTCGCCCCTACGCTGAAAATGCTGAAAAAGATAGACGCTGGCAACAGCACAAGCTATCTGAAAGAGATTGAGGACAATGCAAAGCTGACGGAAAAGCACTTGCAGATAATCAGACAGCAGACAGCGGACACAGAGGAACTTATCACAGAGTAAAGGAGAATTTTGACTATGGCAGAACTTGTCAAGGACTTGGTGCTGGTATCGCTGGGAATGGGTATCGGTGTCGTCCTTATGTGTATCGCACAGGTCAGCAAAATGGCTGACGAACAAATGGAAGAAATCAAAAAAGAAAGGATTGATAAAGAATGAATTTCGGACAGAACTTATACAACTGGTTTTTAAGCAACGCCCAGAGCTTAGTGCTTATGGCAATCGTGGTAATCGGTATCTACTTAGGATTTAAGAGAGAGTTTTCTAAGTTAATCGGCTTCCTTGTGATTGCGTTAATCGCTGTCGGGCTGGTATTCAATGCCGGCGGTGTCAAGGACGTGCTGTTAGAGCTGTTCAACCGTATCATTGGAGCGTAACAATCAGCAGTTTGCGGTCACGCAAACTTACCTGTCCCCCTATGGGAGTTCGGGCATAGGGGGAATGAAAGGGGGTGACGGAATGGTACGCAGATAAAAGATAGTCATGCTATGAATTTCATTGAATGGTTGAAATTCAACTGATATAATGTGTGTATAGAAATGATAAATTTGATTTTGGGGCTGATGAAATGAAAAATGAGATAATAATAGCTTTACTCGGCATTTTGGGAACTTTAGGCGGAACTGTTTTAGGCTGGTTTTTAAATGCTTTATCTCAAAAAGGAAAATTAAATATTTTTGTAACTTCATGGAAAGATAAGTTTGAGTATAACAGTGTTGGTTCAATGGTTTCAAGTTCTAGCATAGAGCAGACAAAGTATTATGAATATAACGTATCATTAGACTTATATAACAGCAGTGGGGAGACAAAAATAATGAGAGACATTAGTATCTGCTTTTACGATAAAGAAAAAGAATTGTGTAAAACTATACCTAAAAATCTTGCTACAAGGAGAACGAGTGGAGCTGTGACGTTTTATGATGAATTGCTCACAGTTAATATTCCAGCAAAAGCTATTATTCACATAGAGCTTCTGAATGGTTTTTGGGATAGCGACGAAAAATCACTTGATTTTATCTGGAATACCAATCGTGTAGTATTGGTTTACACTGACGAAAACAATAAGAAAAAAGAAGTATTGTTAAATAAAGAGGAGTATAAAAATTATTTTCAAAATCATATGATTGCAAATTAAAATGAAAGCTCTAATTCAACAGCTTCATATCCCACACACAAAGCGGTTACTCCATTGGAGATCAACCGCTTTTTCTATACTCAAATTTCAGATTGGAGTGATTGATTGAACGATATTTTTACGGATATGCAGGCAAAAATTGGGTGTCCGTATCTCTCCGACTTGCCCTACTACAAGCGTGCGGTCTGGTTTGAGATAAAACGCCTTTGCCTGTCTGACTATCCTAAGAAACAGTTAGAAGATTTTTCACGCTATGTATTCGGTGTACCTTACGCCGTCATACAAGAAGCGTTGACAAGAGAGGACGTGATGAAACATGGAAGAAATGCGTGTGCAGATTGAAGCCAGAGAACCGACAGACGGCGAGATACGAGCTTTTTGGTTCACCCTGCCTATCGACACAGAACAAGTGGAAGAACTGCTGGGGATTGATGTAGATACCGACTATTACTATATCACGGGCAAGGAGTTTCCCTTTGCTGATGAAGTGCAGGAAGATACCACCGTCGAAAAGCTCAATGACCTGTACCATACCTACGAAAATCTACCCTCTGATTTGAAAGAGGACTATGCGGAGCTGATGTGCTATTTCACTGACCTTGACGAATTACACAGATACAGAAACGACATTATTCATTATTCGTGGTGTAAGAACATGACGGATGTTGCCCGCCACATTATGAATAATGACCCGGATTTTACTGCCCTTAGTGAGAGCTTCACTCGCTATTTCGATTTTGAAGCCTACGGACAGCACCTTGACGACAACGGACATTTTGTGGCAACCGACCACGGTATCTATGAGCTTCCGTAGAAAAGAGGTGACATATTATGGCACTTGACGATATGGCAGTCTTTATTGAAAATCTTGGTGTCTATGTTGAGGGCGGTTCAACGGGAGCATGGTTTCATTTCCCATTGAATGAGGAAGAAATCGCTGAACGTATCGGACTAAACGGAAACTATGAAGAATACGCAATCCATGACACTGAAAATTTCCCATGCCATGTAAATGAATATACATCAATCGAGGAACTGAACAGGCTGTATGAAACGATACAGGATTTTCCAGAGGAAGTTTTAGACCAACTGGACGACTTCATTTCCTACTTTGGCAGTCTGGAAGAACTGGCAGACAACTTAGACCGTATCTGCTGTTATTCGGGCTGTGAAACTATGGCAGATGTGGCGTATCACTTCGCTTATGAGCTGAACACTCTGGGAGAGATACCGCCCAGTCTGCAATACTACATAGATTGTGAAGCATACGGCAGGGATTTGGAAATCGAGGGATATTTCATTCAGACAAGATATGGTATGTGTGAAATCAAGTAAAGGAGCTGGCAGATCAGCGACAGATTAGGTCGCTACTGACAGCCTTTTGTATTTTACGGGGACGGCCAGAAGCGGGCTGTCCCTCAATCATTGAAAGAAAGGAGCTGAAATGAATTGAAGAAGATTAAGAGCTACACGGGTATCTGGAACGTGGAGAAAGTCTTATACGCAATCAATGACTTTACTCTCCCGTTTCCCGTTACCTTTACCCAGATAACGTGGTTTGTCATCACGGAGTTTGCCGTCATTCTCTTAGGGGACTTACCGCCGTTATCGCTTATCGAGGGGGCGTTTCTGAAATACTTCGGTATTCCCGTTGCCCTCACATGGTTCATGAGCCAAAAGACCTTTGACGGCAAGAAGCCTTACAGCTTCTTGAAATCGCAGATTACATTTGCCCTGCGACCTAAGACCACCTATGCAGGAAAAGCCGTGAAGCTGGAAAAGGAAGTGTTCAGCGAACCTGTCACGGCGGTTAGGAGTGTGATGTATGTTCCCGATTAAGTATATCGACAACAACCTTGTCTGGAACAAGGACAATGAGGTATTCGCCTACTATGAGCTGATACCGTATAACTATTCTTTTCTGTCAGCGGAACAGAAATTTATCGTCCATGACAGCTTCCGTCAGCTTATCGCACAGAGCCGTGAGGGAAAGATACACGCCTTGCAGATAGCTACGGAAAGCTCCATAAGAAGCATACAGGAACAGTCAAAAAAGCTGGTGACAGGGCGACTTCGTGATGTGGCAATCCAGAAGATAGATGAACAGACGGAAGCCCTTGTGTCCATGATTGGCGACAATCAAGTGGACTACCGCTTTTTTATCGGCTTCAAGCTCATTGTGACAGAGGAAAAGGTAAGTCTGGAGAGTATGAAGAAATCAGCATTTATGACGTTCAAGGAGTTTTTGAATGAGGTCAACCATACGCTGATGAATGACTTTATCTCCATGCCAGATGATGAAATCAATCGCTACATGAAAATGGAAAAACTGCTGGAAAATAAAATCTCCCGCCGTTTCAAGTTCCGACGCTTGGACAAGAACGACTTCGGCTATCTTATCGAGCATATCTACGGCAGGGACGGCGTGGCGTATGAGGACTACGAGTATTCGCTTCCAAAGAAGAAGCTGAAAAAGGCAACGCTTATCAAGCAGTACGACCTTATCCGTCCTACCCGCTGTCTGATAGAGGAAAGCCAGCGATACTTGCGTCTGGAACATGAGGACAGCGAGAGCTTCGTTTCCTACTTTACTGTCAATGCCATTGTGGGTGAGCTGGATTTTCCGTCCAGTGAGATATTTTACTTCCAGCAACAGCAGTTCACCTTTCCTGTGGACACTTCTATGAATGTGGAAATCGTGGGAAACAGAAAAGCGTTATCGACTGTCCGTAACAAGAAGAAAGAGCTGAAAGACTTGGATAATCACGCCTATCAGTCTGGAAGCGAAACCAGCTCAAACGTGGTGGACGCACTGGACAGCGTGGACGAGCTGGAAACCGATTTAGACCAGAGCAAGGAAAGTATGTATAAACTTTCCTATGTGATAAGGGTATCAGCTCCCGACCTTGACGAGCTGAAGCGACGCTGTGATGAGGTCAAGGACTTCTACGACGACCTCAATGTAAAATTAGTCCGACCCGCTGGCGATATGCTGGGGCTTCACTCTGAATTTCTTCCCGCCAGCAAGCGTTATATCAATGACTATGTGCAGTATGTGAAATCGGACTTCTTGGCAGGACTTGGCTTCGGAGCGACACAGCAGTTAGGAGAAAATACAGGTATCTATATCGGCTATTCCGTGGACACGGGAAGAAACGTCTATTTACAGCCGTCCCTTGCTTCGCAGGGTATCAAGGGGACAATCACCAACGCTTTAGCGTCTGCCTTTGTCGGTTCGCTGGGCGGTGGAAAATCATTCTGCAACAATCTGATTGTCTACTATTCCGTCCTGTTCGGCGGACAGGCGGTCATTCTCGACCCTAAATCAGAGCGTGGCAACTGGAAAGAAACGCTTCCAGAGATAGCCCATGAAATCAATATCGTCAACCTTACCAGCGATAAGGAAAACGCTGGGCTTCTTGACCCGTTCGTGATTATGAAGAATGTAAAGGACGCTGAAAGTCTGGCGATAGACATTCTCACATTCCTTACGGGGATTTCCTCTAGGGACGGCGAGAAGTTCCCTGTCCTTAGAAAAGCAGTGCGAGCCGTGACCCAGAGCGATCAGCGAGGACTTCTCCATGTGATAGACGAGCTACGCAGAGAGGACACGGCGATAGCCCGCAATATTGCCGACCATATCGACAGTTTTACGGACTATGACTTTGCACATCTGCTGTTCTCAGACGGTTCGGTGTCTAACGCTATCAGCTTGGATAACCAGCTCAATATCATACAGGTGGCAGACTTGGTACTTCCCGACAAGGACACGACCTTTGAGGAATACACGACCATTGAACTGCTGTCCGTGGCTATGCTGATTGTCATTTCCACTTTTGCCCTTGATTTTATCCACAGTGACAGAAGCATTTTTAAAATCGTGGATTTAGATGAAGCGTGGGCGTTCCTTAACGTGGCACAGGGCGAAACCCTCTCAAACAAGCTGGTGCGTGCGGGACGTGCTATGCAGGCAGGCGTGTACTTCGTCACGCAATCCTCTGGGGACGTGTCCAAAGAGAGCCTAAAGAACAATATCGGTCTGAAATTTGCTTTCCGTTCTACGGACATCAACGAGATAAAGCAGACCCTTGAATTTTTCGGTATCGACAAGGACGACGAGAACAACCAGAAAAGGCTTCGTGACTTGGAGAACGGACAATGCCTGCTTCAAGATTTGTACGGGCGTGTGGGCGTGGTGCAGATACACCCTGTCTTTGAAGAATTGTTGCACGCCTTTGATACCAGACCGCCCGTGAAAAGCGAGGTGGAGTGATGAAAGATAAGATAAAGGGGCTTCTGATGAGAAAGAAGCTCTTTCATTTTTTCAAGATAGCTGTGATTATGGTACTGACGACCATTGCCCTGCTCTCCCTATTGGGGACGGTAGCACACGCTTCTGGGCTGGTAGATGATACGGTCAATGCGGACAACCTATATTCACAGTACCCGTTGGAGAATTACCAGCTTGACTTCTATGTGGACAATAGCTGGAGCTGGCTTCCGTGGAACTGGCTGGACGGTATCGGGAAGTCCGTACAATACGGGCTTTACTGTATCACCAATTTTATCTGGACTATCAGCCTGTATCTAAGCAATGCCACGGGGTATGTCGTCCAGCAGGCGTATAAGCTGGACTTCATCAATGACATGGCAGACAGTATCGGCAAGAGCATACAGACCCTAGCGGGCGTGACGGAAAACGGCTTCGGAAGCACTGGCTTCTATGTAGGCTTCCTGCTTCTCATTATCCTTATCGTGGGTATCTATGTTGCCTACACAGGACTGATAAAAAGAGAAACCAGCAAGGCATTACACGCCGTTATCAACTTTGTTGTGGTGTTTATCGTGTCCGCTTCCTTTATCGCCTACGCTCCCGACTATATCAAGAAGATAAACGATTTTTCCAGTGATATAAGTACCGCTTCGCTGGACTTGGGGACAAAAATCATGCTTCCCGACAGCGACAGTCAAGGAAAAGACAGCGTGGACTTGATAAGGGACAGCCTGTTCTCCATACAGGTACAACAGCCGTGGCTACTCCTGCAATTTGGAAACAGCGATATAGAGGAAATCGGGGCTGACCGTGTAGAAGCTCTGGTATCGGTCAGTCCGTCAGCAGACGACGGGGCGACCCGTGAGGACGTGGTGAAAACGGAAATCGAGGATAACGACAACGACAATCTGACAATACCGCAGGTCATCAACCGTCTGGGAATGGTGTTCTTCCTGCTTATCTTCAATCTGGGGATAACGATATTCGTATTCCTGCTTACGGGCATGATGATATTCTCCCAGATACTATTTATCATCTTCGCTATGTTCCTGCCGATTAGCTTCCTGCTCTCCATGATACCCAGCTATGAGAATATGGCGAAACAGGCAATCGTCCGAGTGTTCAATACGATTATGACAAGGGCGGGAATAACGCTTATTGTCACGGTGGCTTTCAGTATTTCCAGTATGTTCTACAACATATCCACCGATTACCCGTTCTTTATGATTGCGTTCTTACAGATAGTCTGCTTTGCGGGTATCTACATGAAGCTGGGCGACCTTATGAGTATGTTCAGTTTAAATGCTGGGGACAGTCAGAGCATGGGACGCAGGATATTCCGTCGCCCGTATCTGTTCATGCGACACAGGGCTAGGCGTATGGAAAACAGATTGGTAAGAGCTGTCGGAAAAGGAAGTATGGTAGGTGCTGGAACGGGTGCAATGGCTGGTTCTGTCTTATCCAGTGCAGGCAGTAAACAATCTCATGCTAGTACGACCCGCAAACGTGACAATACGACCTTTGGAAGCCGAGCTGGTTCTGCCGTGGGTGCGGTACTTGATACGAAAAACAAGGTCAAGGACAAGGCAACGGCTGTCAAGGAAAATATCAAGGATATGCCGACCCAGACTGCCTATGCCGTACACTCCGCAAAGGAAAAGGCAAAAACAAATATGTCCGACTTCAAGCGTGGCATTGTGCAGGGGCAGGAAACCAGACAGAGTGAGCGTGCCGACAAGCTCCAACAGCACAGACAGAATATCGCTGACAAGCGTATGGAGCTTCAAAAGGTACAGGAAGCAAAACAGGCTGGCAGAACGACGGACGGATCAGCGACAACAGGAGCTACCCGTCCCCATGAAAGACCTGTCACCGCTTCTAAGACAGACACAGGAAAAATGCAGGAAATCAAGCGTCCTGTCACTACCGACAAGGTACATACCGAGCCGACCACGCCACAATCTGTCAAGGAGCGTCCGCTTGCTTCTGGTATAGAAAAGAAAACTTCTGAACCTGTATCACAGCCACAGGGACAGCGACAGACCGTAAGACGTACCGTGGAGCAGATAAGCAAGACAGAGCGTACTCTTTCTAGCCAGCAGAAACAGACGAATTACCAGAAAAATCAACAGACCGTGAAGAAAATCACCACAAAGAAAGGACGTAGGAAATGAAGCTGAGACATCTCGTCATTATCGGCAGTCTGTTTCCATTCCTCATTGCAATAGTGCTTTTCTTTGGTGTGCTTATCAGTGCCGAGGACGACGACGGGGGCGGTGGCTCTTCCTCATGGGTAACGGGCATGAACCTGTCCGCAGAGGTCTTGAAACATCAGCCTATGGTGGAGAAATACGCAAAGGAATACGGCATATCCGAGTACGTCCCCTATCTGCTGGCAATCATACAGGTGGAAAGTGGCGGGACAGCCGAGGACGTTATGCAGAGTTCCGAGAGCATGGGCTTACCGCCTAATTCCCTTGATACAGAAAGCTCAATCAAGCAGGGGTGCAAGTATTTTGCGTCCCTGCTTTCTTCAGCAGAAAATCAAGGCATAGAGGATATAAACGTCGTGGTACAGTCCTATAACTATGGCGGTGGCTATATCGACTATGTGGCTAAAAACGGGAAAAAGCACAGCTTCACGCTGGCAGAGAATTTCGCCCGTGACAAGTCGGGTGGAACAAAAGTCACTTACACGAACCCTATCGCTGTCGCCCGCAATGGTGGCTGGCGTTACGGGTACGGGAATATGTTCTATGTGGAGCTTGTCAGCCAGTACCTCACTGTCAGTCAAGTATCGGGCGAGCTGGCACAGAAGATAATGAATGAAGCTCTGAAATATCAAGGCTGGGACTATGTGTACGGCGGGAGTAACCCTAACACGAGTTTTGACTGTTCAGGGCTGGTTCAATGGTGCTATGGCAAGGCTGGTATCAGTCTGCCGAGAACGGCACAGGCACAGTATGACGCTACCCAGCATATCCCGCTTTCACAGGCACAGGCTGGGGATTTGGTGTTCTTCCACAGTACCTACAATGCAGGAACATATGTAACCCACGTCGGTATCTATGTGGGAAATAACCAGATGTACCACGCTGGCGACCCGATAGGCTACGCCGACCTTACAAGCTCCTACTGGCAACAGCATTTGATAGGGGCTGGCAGAATTAAGCAATAGAAAGGAATGGAAATCATGTTCAAGAAGAAAGAAAAACCGATAAAGGAAAAGAAAGTCCGCACTATGAAAATGGGGACGCATAAGAAGTCTGTCATTGCCCTCTGGGTGGTGCTTATCGCAAGCGTGAGCTTTGGTGTGTATAAGAATTTTACCGCTATCGACCAGCACACCACACATGAGGTAGAAACCATACAGCTCCGCTTGAATGACACCAACGGCATAGAAAATTTCGTCAAGAACTTTGCGAAGTCCTACTACACATGGAACAACAGCAAGGAAGCAATCGAAGCAAGGACACAGGCTATCAGTGCTTATCTGACACAGGAATTGCAGGATTTGAATGTTGATACCGTGAGAATGGATATACCGACCAGCTCCACGGTCACGGACGTACTTATCTGGGACGTGGAACAGTCTGGGGAGAACGCTTTTACTGTTACCTACGAAGTAGATCAGCAGATAAAAGAGGGCGACCAGACAAGGAACGTATCAGAAACCTATACCGTGACCGTCCATGTAGACGCTGACGGGGATATGGTGATTATCCAGAACCCGACCCTTGCCCCAGCTATGGAAAAATCCGATTATGAACCAAAGGTACAGGAAGCAGACAACAGTGTGGACGCTGACACAGTCAATGACGCTACGGCGTTTCTGGAAACATTCTTCAAATTGTACCCTACCGCAACGGACAAGGAGCTTGCCTACTATGTAGAGGGAAATGCCCTTGAACCGATAAATGGTGATTATCTCTTTTTCGAGCTTATCAATCCCGTATTCACGGCTGACGGCGACAATGTAAAAGTCAAAGTAGCTGTAAAATTCATTGACAATCAGACAAAGGCGACACAGATTTCACAGTATGAGCTGACGCTTCATAAGGATAGCAACTGGAAGATTATAGAGTGACGATAAGTAAAGACTCGCTAATTTCATATCTTTTGGCGAGTCTTTACCTGATAAACTTGACATATATATGTCAGGCTTATATTATGAAAAAGAAATGGAGTGATTTAAATGCAAGAGAGTAGATTATTTAGAATTATTTATCATTTAATGGAAAACGGAAAATCTACCGCTCCAGAGTTGGCAGAAAAATTAGAAGTATCAGTAAGAACAATTTATAGGGATATTGATATTATTAGTAGTGCGGGTGTGCCTATATATGTGACAACGGGAAGAAACGGTGGCATACAGATAGCAGATAGTTTTGTTTTAGATAGGTTGCTTTTATCTGATAAAGAAAAAGAAGATATAATAACGGCATTAAAAAGTGTATCTATTGTGGATAATCATAACAGTGATACATTGTCAAAACTATCAGCGATTTTTAATACAAAAAGTGAAAACTGGCTTGAGGTTGACTTTTCACGCTGGGGGAATAAATCGCAAGATAATGCTATGTTTCAAAAGGTAAAGGAAGCAATCATATCACACAAAATGCTTTGTATTGTTTATGTGAATACTCGTGGAGAAGTGATTGAAAGAGTTATCTGTCCACTTAAAATGGTGTATAAAGCGAAAAGCTGGTATATAAAAGCCTTTTGTATGAATAAGTCCGATTTCCGTATCTTTAAATTGACACGTATTATACAAGCAAGGAATATGGGGAAAATTTTTAATCCTATGGAATTTCCACAAGAAGAAAAAAAGGAAATAAAAGCAAATTGTGAAAATGTTATACTGCGTTTTCCTCAAGAAATGGCTTATCGGATTTATGATGAATTTGAAGTTGGTGAAATCAATCAAGACGATAATGGTGATTTTATAATTTCTGCTACAATGCCTATAGATGAATGGCTGATTGGTTATCTGCTTTCTTTTGGTTCAAAGGTTTGTATCATAGAACCAAAGTATTTAAAAAAAATTGTCTACAATGAAGCAAAAAAAATATGCGAACAAAATAAACCATGACATATGTTGTCAAGGTTATTGTGATATAATACAGATGAAAAAGTATTAAAGGGGTGAACTATTTATGAATGAAACATTTATGAACTTAACGCTGAATAATCTGGACACAGAACATATATGTTGTGCAATTTCGGATAAAAAACATCAAATTGGAGTATCAGTAAAAAAACAATGGCTTAAGGAACGAATTGAAGAAGGTCATGTTTTCCGTAAACTTGATAAAAAAGGAAAAGTATTTATTGAATATGCTCCGATAGAAACAGCATGGGTTCCTGTTTCCGGAGAAAACTATCTGTATATTTACTGCCTTTGGGTATCTGGCTCTTTTAAGGGAAAAGGATATGCAAAATCTTTACTTGAATATTGTATTCATGACGCAAAGGAAACTGGGAAATCTGGTGTATGCGTTCTCAGCTCAAAAAAGAAAAAGCCTTTTTTATCTGATAAGAAGTTTTTTCTGAAATATGGTTTTGAAGTGGCAGATACGGCTGGGAATGATTATGAGTTATTATCATTGTCTTTTGATGGGAATAAGCCTTGTTTTTCTGAAAACGCAAAAAAAATGACAATAGACCAAAAGGAGCTGACAATCTATTATGGATTACAGTGTCCATATATTCCTAATTGCATTGAACAAGTACAGGAATACTGTAATAAAAATAATATACCATTAAATTTAATTGCTGTAGATACTTTAGAAAAAGCTAAAAATGTTCCTTGCATTTTCAATAATTGGGCGGTATTTTATAACGGTGATTTTGTGACTAATCATCTTTTGAACGAAACTTTTTTGAAAAAGAAATTTCAATTATAAAGGTATAGTTTATGCACTTAAAAAAGGTGAAAGGGATTTTATCTTCATCAAATGGAATGAACTTATATCGAGGTTGTACTCACGGCTGTATATATTGTGACTCAAGGAGCAAATGTTACCACATGGAACATGCTTTTGAAGATGTTGAAGTCAAAGAAAATGCTATTGTCCTTTTAGAAAATGCTTTAAAAAGGAAACGATTAAAATGTATGTTGAGCACTGGTTCTATGACAGATCCTTATATTCCGCTTGAAGATGAATTTAGTAGTGTCAGAAAAGCATTATCGTTAGCATATAAGTACGGTTTTGGCTTTACTCTGATAACAAAATCTAATCGTGTATTAAAGGATTTAGATTTATTAAAGGCTATCAATGATAAAACAAAATGTGTAGTACAAATGACATTGACGACTTATGATGAGGATTTATGCAAAAAAATTGAACCAAATGTCAGCACAACAAAAGAAAGAGTTGAAGCTCTAAAAAAACTACATGATGCTGGTATTCCCACAGTTGTCTGGCTTTGCCCTATTCTTCCTTTCATCAATGATACGGAAGAAAATATCAAAGGAATTTTAAATTATTGTATTGAAGCAAAAGTTTATGGTGTTATCTGTTTTGGAATGGGACTAACGCTTCGTGAGGGAAATAGAGAATATTTTTATAGCCAGTTAGACAGATTGTTTCCGTATTTGAAAGATAAATATATACAAACTTATGGTATGCAGTATCAGATAAACAGTCCAAATAATGCGACATTGATGAAGCTTTTTCATCAAATATGTGAAGATAACGGGATAGTACATGATAACAAAATTATCTTTGAATATTTAAGCAAATTTGAAGAGAAAAGCAAAGGTATTCAGTTAAAGTTATTTGATGACATATTATAGAATAATTGTTCTTATGAAATTTATTTATGAAAGTTGTTGATATTATGGGAAAATATTAGTTGCTGAATTTACAGATAAAGAAGAACATCTTTTTAATCAGTTAGTAGAATGGCTGTCTAATACTTTGTGTACTGCACCTGTTTCTCTAAGCAAGAAATATAACGGTTTAGACGTAAATTATTTTACTCGTACCGTTACTGACGATAAAGGAGATAAAATACATCTGACTGCCAAAGAATTTGACCTGCTATATTTCCTTTCCAGCCACAAAGGACAGGTATTTACAAAAGAACAGATTTACGAAAATGTGTGGGGATATGACAATGTACCAGACGCAAGCAACCTTTCCTCATTCATCAGAAAGTTAAGACTGAAAATAGAACCATACCCAGACAATCCACGATATATCATCACTGTCTGGGGCGTGGGATATAAATTCAGCGGAGAAGAAAAACCGTAGCTGTATTTCACAATTCATTGTGATCTGCACGCTACGGTTTTATCTATTGAACTGATTTCTTACGTTCTTATCCCTACGCATGGCTGTTTTGGCACATTTCAGCAGGTCAACTAAAAATCGGGTTTCGTATTCGTCGCAATCCTCAAAAATCTCTTTTGCTTCTCCCTTGAAAATATTCTGTGAAGCAAGTACATTATCACATAGGAGAACATCAACTGATACGGAAAGGGCATTGGCAATTTCAATCAATGTCGGCAGGCTGACTTTCGTTTTCCCTGTCTCCACGTTGCTCATGTGGGCTGGGGTAATATCTATAAGGTCTGCGACGGTTTCCTGTGTTATGCCTTTCTTAATTCGTGCTATCTTGATACGCTGTCCGATTGCTTTATAGTCTATTTCCACAGTTTCCCTCTCCTTTCTTGCTTTTCATTATTGTAACTATTCACAGAGTGTAATATAATAGTCTGTATAGATGAAACATTTATGTACTATATTTTTGGCGAATTTTTTGAAATATATCATCAATTTTGAGAAAAGAGGTGTTCTGACCGTATGATGAAATTCAGTAAAAGGGATAGCAGGAAAATGATAAAAGAAATGGCTCGTCTGCATGGACTTTCTGTTTCAGAAGTCCGTGAACAGATACAGGGGAAAATCATAGACGTAATGAACAGTGACGACCCAGAACAGCAGGCAGAGTTTAAACGACTGTTCGGCAACAGTACGCCTACACCAGAGGAATTTATCTGTGTTACCAGCAGGCAGTTAAAATTTTAATGATTTAGGAGTGGCTATTATGGGACAAGTGGAGAAGCAAAAGGAAGTATTTCTGTCTGTATGCGGACAGCATGACTACGACTTACTGACGGGCAAGGAAGCCATGACACAGACAGATTTTGAACGTATCACTTATATTACTATGGTTCTGGGCTATACTACCTATACGCAGGAATTGATTAGTGAACATTTAGACTTGGCGTGCAATGAAGCGGAACGGACTGACAGGGAAATTGATATTCTTCAAGACTATCCAGCCTATTATGATGATGAAAACGTCTATGAACAGAGAGATAAATGGCTGGCAGACTTCATCGGTCAAGTACCGCCAGCAAAGCAGGACGATATTCGCCAGCTCATTAAAGAAAATACAGAGATTATCTGATACACAGGGTTATCGCAATCACGGCATTTATGCTGGGTGTGATAGCCTTTTTTAGTTCCTGCTAAAAAACAAGAACTTGGACGGATTTAGGACGGATTTATCTTTTATGCTTATTCTGTTGAAATTTGCCTTATTTTGGCAAGGCGGTTTCTTCACGGGAGGATTACGAATGACAGGAGTGCATAAAAGAAAATCATCAAAAAAATTTTAATCCGTGTTAAGGGAGTTTACAGCTATTTCCGTGTAGAATTTCCTCAATATTTGTCGATTATATTCGCTAAAGCTCAACGAGGTTATCAAAACTTCTTGGGCTTTTTTGCTTTTTCTGGATTTCTTTTTCAAACTTTGCCAGTTCATATCCTCTCATTTGTATTAATGACGGAAAGGGGGAAGGAACGGTTACAATCACCGCCTTTTGACAAGCGAAAGGAGGTGAAAATGTGAAAAGACCCACTTCTCCGGAAGATGTTCAGAAAGTCTTTGACTGTTACTGCAAGAAGATTTTGAAGAATGAAGCAATCAATATTCAGAAGCACTACCAGCGTATGAACGATTTGCAGATTTCCTTTTCAGAACTCACGCCAGAACAACTTGCGGAACTCTCGACTTATGATGATTATTCCACGGACTATGACCTTTACAAAGTCATGGGCTACGACGTGAAAATCAAGAATGAGCTGTTAAGTGAAGCATTGCAGGAACTTTCTGAGGAAGAACGCTTTATCTTGTTGCTCTACGGTTTAGGCTTCAACGACGGCGAGATTGCCGACCTGCTGAAAATTGTACGCCGTACAGTGAACTATAAGCGTCAAAGAGGATTTGAAAAAGTCAGAAAAAGAATGGAGGAAAAACAGCATGAAGAAGAATAAAGCGGTACATAAAGGCAATGGCTTATTGCCTTACCCTGTTATCGTTTCCGCTTCACAGGGCGATATTCTGGCTATGAATGTTGTGTTATGCCATTACGAGCCATACATTGCCCGCTTGTCCATGCGAACAAGCATTGACGAATACGGCAATCCTCACACCAGCGTTGACGAGGATATGCGTAGCCGTCTGGAAGCAAAACTGATTGAGCAGGTGCTTAATTTCAAAGTAGCATAAACCAACGTCCTATTGCAGAGTGACGCATTATCCCCTTTCCTGCGTCCTCTCTGGGGCTTGTATATCTATCAAAGTCTATATGACCTCATATGGGCTTTGACAGGCGTATAAGCCGTTGCGGTCTTTGACAACTGAATAAAGCAGACAGATACGTTTGTGATACAGCGAGCCACGGGGACTGTACGCCATGACCTTTCCAAAAGAGAGCGAGCGACCCACGCAGTGATCCGAGAGCGACCTTTGGAAAAGCCGTTCCGCCATGACCTGTATTCACAGGATAATGATACGTCCCAGAGGTGGTTTTGCTCATAGGAATGAGATTGGTTGAGATACCAGCGGAGCTTTTCCAGAGCCGTCTGTCTGCTTCCAAAAATACAGGAAAGGGGGTGTTGCAAAATAAGTGATACTGATATGCTTATTTTGCTGATATATGAACAAGACAAAAGAGCGAAAAACCAGCCAGCCGATTACTGTTGATATAGAGGGGCTTTCTGCTATGCTCTCATGCGGTCATGCTACGGCAAGGAAAATCGGTGAGCAGGCAGAAGCAAAAATTGTCATAGGTCGCAGGGTTCTTTACTCCGTGGAAAGGGTCAAAAAATATTTGCTTTACCTTGCAGAATAGTAAGGTCTTCTATTTATGTTCTTGCGGAAATATGGTATAATTACTTATAGGCAAACCACGCTGTGAGAACATGAAAAGAGGGCTACAAGAAAGGAATGGTTCTCATGGCAGTTAGCAGAAAAGACCCGAAAGGGAGAAAATTAAGAGAGGGCGAAAGCTGGCGTAATGACGGCAGATACAGTTATCGCTTCACAGATATAAGAACAGGAAAACGTCGCACAATCTACGCACAGGATTTACCAGAGCTTAGAGAGAAAGAAAAAAAGATTGCAAAGGATATGGACGACAACATTCTGACAGACAGCGCAATCAAGAAAATGACGTTAAACACCTTGTTCGAGCGATACATGGCGACCCGTGAACTGAAAGACCCTACACGAGTGAATTACATTCGTGTATGGAATAATCGGGTGAAAGATGAAATCGGCAACATTAAAGTTGTCCAGATGTTACCCTCTCACATTAAAGCCTACTATTCAAAATTATCCAAAGCTGGATATGCTCATTCTACTATCAAGTATATTAACAACATGATTTTTCCTGCGTTGGAAATGGCGGTTGATGATGATATTATCCGTAAAAATCCAGCAAAAGGTTCTATCAGCGATTATGGCAGACCAGCAGAGGAACGTGTAGCGTTGACAATCTCACAGCAGGAAAAGCTCATTGATTTTGTGAAGCAGAGCAATGTCTACAATACCTATTATCCTATGCTTACGATTATGATAGGTACAGGGTTAAGGTGTGGAGAGCTGATCGGTCTTACATGGAAAGACGTGGACACGAGAGAAAGACGCTTGAATGTAGACCACCAGCTTATTTACAAGAATTATGGAGACGGCTGTCGCTTCCATATTTCTACTCCAAAGACGGACTCTGGTATTCGTGTGATACCTATGACGCAGGAAGTACAGAAAGCATTTGAAGAACAGAGGAAAATCAACTTCATGCTGGCGAAAGATAAGTCTTTTGAGGTGGACGGATATTCTGGTTTTGTTTTCACTGCTAAATCCGGCAGACCGCTTATGCCTTATGGTGTAAACAGTGTATTGTATAACATTGTGGACGCTTATAACAAAGCGGAAGTCCAAAAGGCAAAGAAAGAGCACAGGAAAGCAGAACTGCTTCCAAAGGTTTCAGCTCATGTTATGAGGCACACAGCCTGCACGAGAATGGCAGAGTGCCGTATGGACATTAAGGTATTGCAGTACATCATGGGACACGCTCATTTTGATGTGACTATGGAAGTGTATAACCACTTGGGCGACAGGGCAAGGATTGAAAACGAGATAGCAAAACTAGATAGTATGGCAGTAAACTTCTGACACCAGAAAAGAAAAAAAGGTGTCAAATTGGTGTCAAACCTAAGAAAAATGACAATTTCAAGAGTGGAAAATGCTTGCAAACCATTGATTTTACTGGGTTTGCAAAAAAATATAAAAATTATTAGCACTCTCCTCTTGACAGTGCTAACATACATGTGCTATATAATAACTAGAACAAAGGAAGAGAGAAAGATAAGAAAGAAAAAAATTTTCATCCTCCGAAATGTTCTGACAACAACTGCGAAAGCAGTTTATATAAAAACTGTGAGGTTTCCTCACAGGGGCAACAAAGTTTGTTAGCATTGAAAGGAGAAATGACTTATGATGATGCCTAGTATTTTTGGAGAAAACTTATTTGATGATGATTGGATGAACTTCCCGTTTGATCAGGATTTCTGGGGAAAAAAGAATCCGTTATATGGTAAACACGCAAAGAACATGATGAAGACAGATATCCGTGAACATGAAAAAGGATATGAAGTAGATATTGATCTTCCGGGATTCAAGAAAGACGAGATCGGCATAGAGCTTGAGAATGGTTATCTGACCGTATCAGCAGCCAAAGGTCTTGACAAAGATGAGGAAGATAAGAAAGGTAAATACATCCGTAAGGAGCGTTATGCCGGAGCAATGCAGAGAAGCTTCTATGTTGGCGAGTATGTAACACAGGAAGACATCAAAGCAAAATATGAGAATGGTATTTTGAGACTGTCCGTGCCGAAGAAAGAGGCAAAACCAGTCGAAACAAAGAAGACCATCGCAATTGAAGGATAATCTGATTCCGGTTTTGGAATCTCAGGTAAAGTGAAAAGAGGAGCGAAAGCTCCTTTTTTCATGTCAAAAATCAGGTTGCAAACGATAATACTTGCATAATAAGAGGAGTAGCTCTATAATCTTAAATAAGAAACCCTACTATTTTACTAGGATAATAAAAATAAGTTTTCCAGCAAAAAGTATAGAAAATAAGAAAGGGGCAGATTATGAAAGTATTTTGGGGAATTTTAATTCCGTTTTTCGGAACATCATTAGGAGCAGCGTGTGTATTTCTTATGAAGGAGACACTTAGTGATAAGGTGCAGCGGGCGCTGACAGGATTTGCAGCAGGGGTGATGGTTGCGGCATCCGTTTGGAGTCTTCTGATTCCGGCAATCGAGCAATCAGAAAATCTGGGTGCATTTTCTTTTCTTCCGGCATTTATCGGATTCTGGCTGGGCATTCTTTTTCTATTGGCATTGGATCATATCATTCCGCATCTTCATATGAATAGTGAGCAGGCTGAGGGACCGAGAAGTCAGTTGAGACGTACAACAATGATGGTGTTGGCGGTGACTCTGCATAACATTCCGGAAGGTATGGCTGTCGGTGTAATATACGCAGGTTTTCTGGCTGGAGATATGCAGATTACAGCGGCAAGTGCATTTGCGTTATCACTTGGTATTGCGATTCAGAACTTTCCGGAAGGAGCGATTATCTCCCTGCCACTTCGGGCAGAAGGAGAAAAGAAAAGCAAGGCATTTCTCGGCGGAGTTCTTTCAGGTGTTGTAGAGCCGATCGGAGCTGTACTGACACTGGCTGCGGCACAGTTGATTCTGCCAGCGCTTCCTTATTTACTCAGTTTTGCTGCCGGAGCGATGCTCTATGTAGTGATCGAAGAGATGATACCGGAAATGTCACAGGGAAAGCATTCGAATATAGGAACGCTCTTTTTTGCTGTGGGATTCAGCATTATGATGATGCTGGATGTAGCGTTGGGATAACAAATTTACAAACATAGAAATAATTTGGATACAAGGTGTCAGGCACCATTATTCCGTATCCTTAATAAAATAAGCATAAAGACAGGGGTTGAGTTCTCTCATGGAAGAAGGGAGGATGGCAACCCCTAAACCATGTTTGGCCAAAGTTATGGCGGTTCTGTCATAGAGCGCTTTACCGGTTTCGGTTAGAGTAATTTGTGTTATACTTGGAGTCAGGGAAAGAAAGCAAAAAAGGAATGAAAGTATGAAACGAATTGATTTTGAACACGGAACAATTACAGGAAATATTTTAGGCGCGGCATTACCGATGCTGGTGGCACAGATATTGAGTCTTTTGTATAATATCGTGGATCGAATTTACATTGCCAGAATTCCGAAAGTCGGAACAACAGCACTTGGAGCTGTGGGCTTATGTTTTCCAATTATTGTGATTATCACAGCATTCTGTAACTTGTTCGGAAGTGGCGGCGCCCCTTTATTTTCCATTAATAGAGGAAAAGGAAATACCAAAAAAGCTGAAACAATTATGAATACATCATTTTCAATGATGTGCATTTGTGGAGTGGTATTGACGGTAATCGGCATGATGTCTGCAAGTCCGATACTGGTATTATTTGGTGCATCAGAGGAAGGGTTATCTTATGCGTATCCATATATGATGATTTATCTGATAGGAACAGTGCCATCCATGATTGCAACAGGAATGAATCCTTTTATTAATGCACAAGGTTATGCTACATCAGGCATGCTGTCTGTAACAATCGGAGCAGTTGCCAATTTAATTTTAGATCCATTATTTATATTTGGATTGCATTTAGGAATAAAAGGAGCTGCAATTGCAACGATTATTTCACAGACTTTATCAGCAGCATATGTATTTTATTTTTTGAGAAAAAAATCGGAGATAAAAGTTCGAATGCTCTCCAAGGCGGAATGGAAAGTATGTGGAACAGATGCAAAAAATATCGTGAGTCTTGGTAGTGCAGGATTTATTATGCAGCTGACAAATAGTGTAGTAACAATATGTTGTAACAGTGTGCTGTCAGGTATCGGAGGAGATGTTTATATATCAGTGATGACAATTGTATCAAGCATCCGGCAGATGGTAGAGACACCGATTTATGCTATGAATGAAGGAAGCTCTCCAATTTTAAGCTACAATTATGGAGCACAGCGTCCAAAACGTGTTAGAAAAGCAATTAGAGTAATGACTTGCATGATTCTTATTTATACGGCAATCATGTGGAGTGTGATTATTTTTGCACCGGAATTTTTGATCGGAATTTTCAGTTCGGATAAAGAATTACTGGTAGATGCAGTAGAAGCATTGAAGTTGTATTTTGCAGCATTTATATTTATGGATCTGCAATATATTGGACAGACGGTATTTAAATCATTAAATAAAAAGAAACAGGCAATCTTCTTTTCGTTACTTAGAAAAGTATTTATAGTCGTGCCATTAACATATTTGTTTCCATATACATTTCACATGGGAACAAGAGGTGTGTTTTTAGCAGAACCGATATCAAATGTAATCGGAGGAAGTTTGTGTTTTATTACAATGCTGGCAATTGTGATGCCGGAGTTAAAGAGAATGAAGAAGGAAAATTAAAAAAATTAGCACTCACCTCTTGACTCGGCTGAAAACTGCGTGCTATATAATAAATAGAACAAAACAAAAGGCAACAAAGTTAGTTAGCATTGAAAGGAGAAATGACTTATGATGATGCCTAGTATTTTTGGAGAAAACTTATTTGATGATGATTGGATGAACTTCCCATTTGAGCAGGACTTCTGGGGAAAGAAGAATCCGTTATACGGTAAACATGCTAAGAACATGATGAAGACAGATATCCGTGAGCATGACGCAGGATATGAAGTAGATATCGATCTTCCTGGATTCAAGAAAGATGAGATCAGCATCGAGCTTGAGAAAGGTTATTTGACTGTATCAGCTGCTAAGGGTCTTGATAAGGATGAGGAAGACAAGAAAGGTAAATACATCCGTAAGGAGCGTTATGCCGGAGCAATGCAGAGAAGCTTCTATGTAGGTGAGAACCTTACACAGGAAGATATCAAAGCAAAATATGAGAATGGTATTCTGAGACTGTCAGTGCCGAAGAAAGAAGCAAAACCAGTTGAGACAAAGAAAACAATCGCAATTGAAGGATGATTTGAACACTGATGCGAGTCAGGTGTCAAATGTCGAAGGGGCTTATGTAAGCCCCTTCTTTTTGTGCGTAAATCCAGCAAATTACATGATACATGTATAAAACATAAATTTTTTGGTACGAAAACGTTCATAAATTCGGTCGTAAATATTTACGATTGTTTTTATGAACATTTTTGTATATAATAGATTCAATAAGATTGGAAAGATCAAAGGGTTGGCAGATGCTAAGCAATCGTGTCTGGATATTGAAAATAAAATAAACGACAGCATTTCTCCACAACCGAATTATACACTTGAGATACAGAATAATGATCAGACAATAAAACTTACTGTAAAAAGTGGACTTCAAAAGCCGTATTTATACAAATCAAAAGCATACAAACGAAATGATACAGCAACGATAGAAGTCGATACACTAGAATTTTCAAGACTTATTTTAGAAGGGCAAAATATCAGATTTGAAGAACTGACATGTAAAGACCAGGAGTTATCTTTTGAAGTGTTGCATCGCAAATTATCAGAAAACATTCAGATTGAAAGTTTTAGCAAGGATACATTGAAAACACTGAACTTATATGATAATGACAATGGTTACAATAATGCAGCAGGGCTGTTAGCAGATAAAAATCATTTTCCAGGAATTGATATGGTAAAATTCGGTGAAAATATCAGTATCATTCAAAAAAGATCAACATTTGAAAATATATCTGTATTAGAAGAATATGATAAGTCAGTAAATGTGTTTAGAGATTATTATCAATATGAAGTAATTCAAGGAATTGAAAGGAAAAAGGTCGAGAAGATTCCGGAAGCTGCGTTTAGAGAGGCGATTGCTAATGCATTGATTCACAGGGCCTGGGATGTAGAAGCACAGATCAGGGTATTGATGTTTGATGACAGGATTGAAGTTATTTCTCCTGGAGGTTTGCCATCCGGAATAACAAGGGAAGAATATTTGTCTGGTAAACTTTCTGTTTTAAGAAACCGGAATCTTGCCAATGTATTTTATCGTTTAGGTTTTGTTGAGATATTCGGAACCGGAATCACACGAATAAAACAACTGTATGAAGAAGGATTGATGAAACCAGAATTTGAAGTATCAGAGAATACGATTAAGATTGTACTTCCATTATTTGCAAAGAACATGAATCTTTCAGAGGATGAAAAGATGATTTATCGGATTCTTAGCCGAACAATGCTGAAACCAGTGAGTGAAATCATACCGTATGTACCGTTTGGTAAATCAAAGACGACAAAGCTGTTGAAAGAGATGGAACAAAAAGGTGTTATAGATATCCAAGGGCGAGGAAGAGGTACGAAATATATAATAAGATAAATATGAATCATAAACGCACAAAAAATCAGCCGTAAATATTTACGACTGATTTTTGCGCATTTATAATTCATTTGCAGTTTATTCAGTTTCAGCTTTGATTCCCTGCTCGAAAATCTCAACAGCTTTTTCATTCGGTTCGGCAGTAAGATTAGCCACAACGACAGCAATCAAAAGACTTGCGAAGAATCCAGGGATGATCTCGAAGATACCTGTGGCATCTGTCATTCCTGTCAGCAGCCATCCAAGATCTACAACGAATCCGGAGATTACACCTGCTACAGCGCCCTGGTAGTTAAAGCGTTTCCAGAACAGAGACAGCAGGATTGTAGGTCCGAAGGAAGCACCGAAAGCGCCCCATGCATTTTCAACCATATCCATAATAGCCTGAGCACCGCTTCCCTTGGAGTTCGCGATACCGAAAGCAATCAGGGAGAGGATCAGTACGAGGATACGTCCAACCATCAGTGTCTCTTTTTCAGAAGCATTTTTTCTGAAGAAAGGCTTGTACAGATCCGCTGTGAAGGAGCTGGATGCTACCAACAGCTGGGAATCTGCTGTGGAGATTGAAGCGGCAATGATCGCTGCAAGCAGAAGTCCACAGATGCCGGCAGGGAAGAACTTTCTGGCCATAGCAATGAAAACAAGTTTCTGATTTCCCTGAGTAAGCAGTTCCGCACCCATAACCATTCTTCCAAAGTAAGCAATCAAAACAGCAGAGAACAGTGAGATGATTACCCATACGATAGCTACGATAGAAGATTTCTTGATCATGGATGGTTTCTCGATAGACATAAAACGTACCAGGATATGTGGCATACCGAAGTATCCTAATCCCCATCCAAGTCCGCTGACAATATCCTGCCAGCTGGCATCAAAGATACCGCCTCCGAAAGCACACTGTGTTACAGCGCCTGTAGCGGCATCAGTATACTCATATACCGTAGTAAGAGCAGTAGGATCCAACAGATCACTGTGACCGATACAGACTACAAGAGGTACAAGCATCAGTGCAAGCATCATCAGTAATCCCTGGAAGAAGTCTGTCCAACAAACAGCAGTAAAGCCACCAAAGAAAGTGTAGGCAACAATGATCAGCAAGAATGCGAACATAGCAATCTTAGGAGAAACTGTTGGGAACAAAGTTGTAAATACGGAAGTACCGGCTACCAGTGCAGATGCTACATAAATGGTATATGCAAACAGGAAGATCAGTGCACATGTCAACTGCAGTGATCTGGAGTCTGTTGCAAAACGATTTGTCAGATACTGTGGTAATGTGATCGCATCATCTGCAGCTTTAGAGAATGTACGCAGACGTTTTGCGCACAGAATCCAGTTGGCAGCTGTACCTAATGCAAGACCAATACCAATCCACATCTGTCCGAAACCGAAAGCTAAGATCGATCCCGGAAGCCCCATCAGCAGCCATGCAGACATATCGGATGCCTGTGCGGACAGTGCTGTTACCCAAGGTCCCATGGATCTTCCACCAAGGAAGAAGTCCTCGGAGTTCTTATTGGTACCGTTAAAGTAAAATACTAACGCTACGCCAAGCAAAATGGCGAAATACGCAATAAAAGTAATGATTTCCCAATTCATATTCTTTTATCCTTTCCTTATATTATTTTATATGATGATATCGGGCAGGATTGTAAGAAGGCATAGCATTTATACAATCCATAGGTATCAAAATCATAACTGAAGGCGTTTTTAACCCACAATAACATTTAATTTACCGCAATTGGACGGATATTGTCAATAGTTTGAGGAAAATACGTTGCTGCCCGGTATTTTTCATGTTTTGTGGTTAGTTAAAGCGAACAGATTATTTTTTGACAAATTATGTAAAAATCACGAAATATTGATGGAATATCGCGTGGTATTGTGAGATAATAGAAAAGTAAGAGTTGTGTTCTAAAAAATAGAAAACGAGGTAGAACAGCATGAAACTGATCAAAGAAAAGAAGATCTATACAGGGGATGGTATGATTGAAAATGGTTATATCCGCTTCGATGAGAAGATTGAAGAAGTCGGAGATATGACAGGATTTGAGCCGAAAGAAGATGATCTTGAGGTGAACTGTGCTGGAACGATGGTGGTTCCGGGATTTATCGATATTCATAGCCATGGTGGTTATGGAAAAGATAATATGGATGCTACACCGGATGAGATTGATGAGATGGTTAAGCAGATGACAAAGCAGGAGGGAATCACAACTTACTTCTGTACAACTATGACTCAGACCTATGAGAACATCGAGAAAGCAATGCAGAATATTCATGATGCGGCACAGAAGAACCCGGTGATCAAAGGAATCCACGTAGAGGGACCATTTATCTCAACTGTGTTTAAGGGAGCACAAGATCCTTCTTATATTAAGAAACCAGATGAAAACACACTGGAAAAATGGAATGAGATCAGTGGTGGACTGATCCGTATTGTTACTTATGCACCAGAAGAGGCTGATCCGTCATTTGAGACATGGTGCAAGGAAAATGGAGTTGTCTTAAGCGCAGGACATTCGAATGCATTATACGGGGAATTGAATGCAAGCGGAGCAACACATGTGACTCATCTTTACAATGCACAGCGAGGACTGAATCACAGAGAGCCGGGGGTAACAGGATATGGTATGCTGGCAGAAGGGATACACGCAGAGCTAATCTGTGACGGAAAGCATATTGTACCGGATATGGTGAAACTCGCATGCAAAGTAAGAGGGTATGATGGAATCGAGCTGATCACAGACTCTATGCGTGCGAAAGGAATGCCGGAAGGAAAGAGCGAATTGGGCGGACAGGTCGTAATCGTAAAAGATGGTATGGCAAAACTGGAAGACGGAACGATCGCAGGAAGTATCCTTACATACATTCAGGCATTTAAAAATGTTATGGAATTTACAGGAGCTACTGTTGAAGAAGCGGTTAAGATGACATCCGGAAACCAGGCGAAGGAATTTGGACTTGAGACCAAGGGTGCAATCGCAGTTGGAAAAGATGCAGATATGGTTGTATTAAATGATGCGTTTGATTTAGTACAGACAATCAGCTATGGTAAACTCGCATAAGGAATAAGAAGTTATAAAATATATTTACTGAAGCAGGAAGCAAATAGATTTGATCTATGAAAATATGGGGTGGCTTCCAAAGCACTCGATATAAATATAATGAAATGAGAGGGTATTAAACATGGAAGTAATTGTAAAGAAGAATTATGAAGAGATGAGCAAGGCAGCGGCAACATTGTTTGCAGCAGAGATCATGGAGAATCCAAAGACAATCCTTGGAATGGCAACAGGATCTACACCGGTTGGTCTGTACAAAGAGCTTGTTAAGATGTATGAGGCGGGAGATCTTGATTTCTCTCAGGTTACTACATTCAACCTGGATGAGTATATCGGGCTGGCACCGGAGCATGATCAGAGCTATCATTATTTCATGAATGACAATCTTTTCGATCATGTAAATATCAACAAAGAGAATGTACATGTACCGGATGGGGTTGGATTTGAAGCTGGAGAGGCAGGAAAAGCATATGAAGAGCTGATGGCAAAGACAGGACAGGTAGAAATCCAGCTGCTTGGACTTGGATGCAATGGACATATCGGATTCAACGAGCCGGCAGATGAGTTTACAAAAGTAACAGGTGAGATCGACCTGACAGACAGCACAATTGAAGCGAATAAGCGTTTCTTTGAGAAGAAAGAAGATGTGCCGAGAAAAGCTGTTTCTATGGGGATCGGAACAATTATGCGTGCAAAGAAGATCGTACTACTTGTAAACGGAGAGAATAAAGCAGAGATCCTGAAAGAAGTAGTAAACGGACCGGTTACACCAAAGGTACCTGGAAGTATCTTACAGTTCCATCCACATGTAACAGTGATCTGTGACGAAGAGGCAGCAAAGTACCTGTAAAATGCCTGTAAGAGGTCCTTAACTGACATACGGTTAACGCTTAATAGCAGCTTGTGTCCAGAGAGACTTCTTAGTAAACGATAAGAACCATGAAGAAGCTGCCAACGGCAGCTTCTTCTAATATATAGAATATTTAATTATTGAAGGAAAACAGAACAGATGAAAACAACAATATTAGAAGCATGCACAGATTGTGTACAATCAGCGATCAATGCGCAGAAAGGTGGCGCAGACCGAATCGAGCTTTGTAGTAATCTTGTGATCGGAGGACTTACTCCGGGAAAAGCATTATTTGATCTTGTAAAAAAATATACGAATATCAAGACAAGAGTTCTTCTTCGTCCAAGATATGGAGATTATTGTTATGACCAGTATGAGTTTGAACAGCTAAAAGAGGAAGTTCAGATGTACTGTGAGATGGGAGCTGAAGGAGTTGTCATCGGAATGCTCAATCCGGATGGTACGTTGGATACAGAGCATATGGCAGAGCTTATTAAGGCAGCAGGAAATAAAGAGAAAGCGCTTCACCGTGCATTTGATGTCTGCATAGATCCGATGAAAGCACTCGAAGAAGCCATTGAACTTGGATTTGATACGATTCTGACAAGTGGACAGAAGGAAACAGCATGGGAAGGAAGAGAGATGCTGAAAGCACTTCAGGAAAAAAGCGCAGGAAGAATAGAAATCCTTGCCGCAAGTGGGATTGGTGCAGAATCAATAGAAAAGCTTCTTCCATATACTGGAATTACTTCTTATCATATGTCTGGAAAAATCGTAGTGGACAGTGCGATGAAATATAGAAAAGAAGGAATAGGACTTGGATTGTCAGAGCGTGGAGATTATGCGCTCTGGCAGACTTCGGAAGAAGAAATCGTGAAAGCAGTAAAGGTTTTAAAAACAATAGATTAACTTCAACAGACGTGTCTTGCACAGCTTGAAAAAAACAGTTATACTCATAGACAAAGGTAAAAACAGTAACAATTTTAACAGGAGAAAGCGGATTATGATCAAAGTAATAGCAAGTGATATGGATGGAACACTTCTTGGAGACAATCATAAAGTAGCACCGGAGACAGTAGAAGCGATCCGTGAAGCACAGGCGGCGGGAATCCGCTTTATGATAGCAACCGGAAGAAGTTATAATGGAGCAATGGAAGAATTAAAAGATCTGGATCTTGGCTGTGATTTTATTGTGGGCTCAGGCGCAGAGGTACGCAACCCAAAGGGTGAAATTCTAAAAAGCATAGGATTTACATATGAGGTCTGCAATGAGGTGGCAAAGGTATTGGAAGAATATCCAATCTCGGTATTGTATTGTGCCGGACCTTATGAGTATCGTGTGGGAACACCGGAGGAAGTAGAGGAGAGTATTGTTCGTCAGATTCAGTTGTTCCATTTATCTGAGTGCAGAGACCAAATAGAGCAGTCAGAACTTTATAAGCGAGTGAAGGCAAGTTCAAGACGAATCGATTCTGTGGACGAATTAGAGAAACAGGGAATTATAATCCATAAGATTTTCCTTTTTACAGGCGATCTGGAGATGCTTGATAAGATCAAGCGCAGACTGATGCAGAATCCGGAGCTCGCAGTTGCGTCTTCCTTCTATAATAATCTGGAAATCACGGTAAAAGGAGCGGAGAAAGGACCTGCGATTCAGGAATATATTGAATCTTTAGGTTATACAAAAGATGAAGTGATGGTATTTGGTGACAGCCTGAATGATTACTCTATGTTGTCTATGGATTTTGGCGCAACTGTTGCGATGGAAAATGCAGATGATGAAGTGAAGCAGGTTTCAAAATATGTTACAACGTCAAATGAAGACTTAGGGGTGGCATATACCATTCATGAACTGTTGAAAAAGCAGGGGAAAATCAATTCAGATTGTGAATAACTTTTCAAAAAATGAAACTGTATGTTGATAACACAAAATGAAAGCGAGGCAATTAAGATGGATGCAAGACAGAAAAGAAACAAAGTACTTGGAGAACGTGTGGTGAAAGCGCTTGAATCCAGAAATATGGATGCTTATTATGCTGAGACAAAGGAAGAAGCAGTGAAGAAAGCACTGGAGTGGATTCCGGAAGGAAGCACGATTAATATGGGAGGTTCCTCTTCTGTTCGTGAGTGTGGATTGATTGATGCAATCTGTTCCGGAAATTATAATTTCTGTGACAGAGATAAAGCATCTACACAGGAAGAGAAACAGAAAATCGCGAGAGCAGCTTTTTCCTGCGACTGGTTCCTCGGAAGCGTGAATGCGATGAGTGAGGACGGTGTCTTCATTAATATTGACGGAAATGCAAACCGTGTGGCAGCATATGCATTTGGACCCAAGAATGTACTTTTAATTGTTGGTATGAACAAAGTTGTAAAGACACAGGAAGATGCAATGAGCAGGGCGAGAAATGAAGCTGCACCTGTAAATGCACAGCGTTTTGGAATTGATACACCATGTTCCAAGGCTGGAAGCTGCTTTGACTGTAAGAGTCCGGAATGTATCTGCTGTCAGATATTGATGACAAGATTCAGTCGTCAAAAGGGGCGCTTTAAAATTATCCTTGTAGACGAGAATCTTGGCTTTTAGAGAATAGAATAAGTGGGGGAAAACAAATGGGAAGAAACGTAAAAAAGCCGGTACGCCGCAGAGGGGCAAAACGGCAGGCAGAGAGAAGAGGCGGGCGAAAGAAAAAACGTGTTGCATTTGATGTAGTAACAACGACGATTTTGATCGTGGCAATCTGTGTTTTTGCATTTTCACTTTTTCAGTTGGTTAAAATGCTGATACCGTACTATTCCGGTGGAAAAGAGTACGACAAACTCAAAGATAAAGCAATTACGATAGAGACTACGAAGGATTCAGAGGACACCTCGGAAGCTCGATTTAAGGTGGATTTTGATGTACTCTTGCAGGAAAATCCGGATACTGTTGCATGGATCCGTTTTGATGAACCGTCGATCATTAGTTATCCGGTTGTGAAAAGTGCGGATAATAAGGAATACCTTACAAAGACATTTACGGAAAGTGATAATAAGCTTGGTGCTATTTTCATGGATATGAGAAATACAAGTGATTTCTCAGACAAGAATACAATGATTTATGGTCATAATATGAAAATAGGCGGAGAGATGTTTTCGCAGCTGAAAGAGTATGAGGAAGAATCTTTCTATAAAGAACATCCGAATTTCTATATTTATACACCGGATGGAAAAACAAGGACTTATACCGTGTTTTCAGCAGCTGTTGTGAAGGATACTGCAGATCAGTATAATCTGACGTATGCGACAGACGAAGCGTTTGAGAGTTATTTGAAAATGTGTAAAGAAGATTCAGCATATGACACAGGAACAGAAGTGAATGCGCAGTCTCAGATTGTCAGTCTTTCAACTTGTACCAATGTAAGAGAAGATGAGAGATTCCTTTTGCAGGGAGTATTGACGGCGACAGACGGAGGAGAAGATTAGAATGGCAGACAGATTTGATGTAGGCGACATTATTAAGATGAAGAAACCTCATCCATGCGGAAGTCAGGAGTGGGAGATTCTCCGGGTCGGAGCGGATTTCCGTCTCAAATGTATGGGGTGTGGGCATCAGATTATGGTGCCAAGAAAATTGGTAGAAAAAAATACAAGACAAATTACAAAAAAGGCTTGAAACAACAAATTCTTTATGGTATTATAAGAAACTGTGACATGCTGATGGAACAATTCCAATCAGTCATTCAATTTCCTTGTTCCCGGGAGGAACCGGGGGCCAAGAGACCATAAGGAGGTAAAATAAGATGAATAAGTATGAATTAGCTGTTGTTGTAAGCGCAAAACTCGAAGACGAAGCAAGAGCAGAAGTAATCGAGAAAGTGAAAACAATGATCACTCGTTTCGGCGGTAATGTAACAGACGTTGATGAGTGGGGCAAGAGAAGATTCGCTTACGAGATCCAGAAAATGAAAGAAGGATTTTATTACTTCATCCACTTCGAGGCTGAAAGTACAGTTCCAGCTGAAGTAGAGCAGCGTATCCGCATTATGGACAATGTACTCAGATATTTATGCGTGAAACAGGAAGCATAAGCGGAAAGAGGTATATATGAATAAAGTAGTTTTAGTAGGACGGTTAACAAGAGACCCAGAAGTGAGATATTCACAGGGAGACAGTGCTACAGCGGTTGCAAGATATACACTTGCTGTAGATCGCAGATTCAGAAGAGACGGTGAGCCGACAGCGGATTTTATTCCGTGTGTTATATTCGGACGTTCCGCAGAGTTTGCTGAGAAGTATTTCCATCAGGGAATGCGTGTCTCAATTTCCGGACGTATCCAGACAGGAAGCTACACGAACAAAGATGGTGTGAAAGTATACACAACAGAAGTGATCGTGGAAGAACAGGAGTTTGCAGAGAGCAGAGCCGAGGCCGAAGCTAACAGAGCAAGTTTCCAGCGTCAGTCTGCACCGAGTCCGGCACCTAGCGCAGATGCAGGTGATGGCTTCATGAATATCCCGGATGGTATCGATGAGGAGTTACCGTTTAACTAAGTCGGAAAGGAGATAACCATCATGGCTTACGAAAAAGGAAGCAGACCAGAGGGTGGATTCAAAAGAAGAGGCCCAGCTCGTAGAAGAAAAAAAGTTTGCGTGTTCTGTGGTAAAGAAAACAACGAAATCGATTACAAGGACGTTGCAAAATTAAAGAAATATGTTTCTGAAAGAGGAAAAATTCTTCCTAGAAGAATTACAGGAAACTGTGCTAAGCACCAGAGAGCTCTTACAGTAGCAATCAAGAGAGCTAGACACATTTCTCTTATGCCTTACGTTCAGGACTAATTGAGATAATTAGCTAATAACAAGATCGAATTTTTGGAGAAATTCAGAAATTCGATCTTTTTGCTTTTTTCTAACTCATTTTTGCATAATACAACCTATAGCATCTTAGGGGAAAAGATGCTATAATAGATTAGCTATATTGTAATTAGTCACATATGGTGGTGATTGATAGTAGTCCCAGGTGAGGTATTAGTTATGAAAAAGAATAAAATGCAGCTGAAGGGACAGCTCAGAATGTACATGCGATGGCCGCTGATCATGACACTTCTCTTGATTGGCATGGATGTATGGGTGTACATGGTGGACAAGAAAGCCGGACTTTTGATGTCAGTGTTCATAATTATATATGTAGGAATCGCTTTTTCGCTGTATTTCTATAACAGATCTTTGATCCTGGCAGATCTGATCCAGTTTTCAGTACAGTACAAAGGTATTGAAAACCGGCTGCTCAAAGAACTGGCAATTCCCTATGCGATTGCGCTTGAAGATGGGAGGATTCTGTGGAAGAATGATTGTTTTTTAAATCTGACAGAGGGTCAGAGAAAAGAACGTTATCTGAACCGTATGATTCCAGAATTACATCCGGGTGTGTTTCCAAAAAATGATGTGGATCACGTAGAATTGGAAGTAACTTATCGTGAAAGAAGTTATCAGGCAGAGCTTCGAAAAGTATCATTGGAGGGATTCAGTGAGAAAGAAGAGTTGCTTCAGATTCCGGAAGAGCAGGAATATTTTGTTGCAGTTTCTTTAAGAGATGTGACAGAACTGAATGCCTACATCCGAGAGAACGAAGACCAGAGAATGATTGCCGGATTGATTTATATCGATAACTATGACGAGGTCATGGAAAGTGTTGAGGAAGTCAGACAATCCCTTCTCGTGGCATTGATCGACCGTAAGATCAATAAGTATATCGGAGACGTAGATGGTATCGTAAAGAAACTGGAGAAGGATAAATATTTTATCGTACTTCGAAAGGATGCTTATAAAAAGCTGAAAGAAGACAAGTTTTCCCTTCTGGAAGAGGTAAAACAGGTTAATATCGGTAATTCAAGATCAGCAACGCTGAGTATTGGTTTGGGATTGAATACGGCAACGTATGCGTTGAGTTACCAGTATGCACGTGTGGCAATCGACCTTGCACTTGCCAGAGGCGGGGATCAGGCAGTTATTAAGGACTGCAACGGAATTACGTATTTTGGTGGTAAGAAGGAGCAGACAGCGAAGAATACACGAGTGAAGGCGCGTGTTAAGGCTGAGGCACTTCGAGAGTTTATTGTGACCAGAGACAAAGTTATTGTTATGGGTCATAAGATTGCTGACCCGGATTCGTTTGGTGCATGTATGGGTATTTACCGTGCTGCAGTAAGTCTGGAGAAAAAGGCACATATTGTGATCAATGAAGTTACAGGATCTGTTCGTCCGTTGTATGATGAGATTCTGGAGAGCCCTGCATATGAGGATGATATTTTTATTACGTCAGAACAGGCATTGGATTATGTGGATGACAATGCAATGGTCATTGTGGTAGATACGAACAAGCCACAGATGACAGAGTGTCCGGAACTCTTGAAGAGATCAAAGATGATTGCAGTGCTGGATCATCACAGGCAGAGCAGTAATATTATTGAGAACGCGGTACTTTCTTATGTGGAGCCGTATTCCTCTTCCACTTGCGAGATGATCGCAGAAGTTCTACAGTATATGGTAGATGACATCAAATTCCCGGCACTTGAAGCAGAGTGCATGTATGCCGGAATTATGATCGATACGAGAAACTTTATGAACCGCACAGGTGTGAGAACCTTTGAAGCAGCAGCATTTTTGAGAAGATGTGGTGCAGATATTACACGGGTACGTAAGATGTTCCGTGATGATATGGCATCTTATCAGGCAAAGGCTGAGGCAGTCCGCAATGCAGAAGTTTATCGTAAGGAGTATGCGATTGCAGTATGCCCAAGCGATATTGACAGTCCTACAGTGCTTGCAGCACAAGCGGCGAATGAATTGTTGGATATTAGCGGAATAAAGGCTTCTTTTGTATTGACAGAATATGAAAATAAGATTTATATGAGTGCGCGTTCTATCGATGAAGTGAATGTTCAGATTATCGCGGAGAAGCTCGGTGGAGGCGGTCATATTAATTCCGCGGGAGCACAGTTTGACCACACGAATATGCATGAAGCAGTCAGTGCATTGAAAGAGACTATTGATAAAATGATAGAAGAAGGAGATATTTAATAATGAAAGTTATTTTATTACAGGATGTAAAATCTCTTGGAAAAAAAGGAGAGATCGTAAACGTAAATGATGGATATGCTAGAAACTTTATCATTCCAAAGAAGCTTGGACTGGAAGCAACAGGAAAGAATCTGAATGATCTGAAGCTTCAGAAGAATAACGAGAAAAAAGTTGCGGAGGAGAACCTGGAGGCAGCGAAAGAACTTGCAGCTAAGATCGCAGAAGCTAAAATTGTAACACACATCAAAGTTGGAGAAGGCGGAAGAACTTTCGGTTCTGTATCAAGCAAAGAGATTGCAGAGGAAGTAAAAGCACAGTTGAATCTTAATGTTGATAAAAAGAAGATCCAGTTAAAAGAAGCGATCAAGACACTCGGAACACACAACGTGTCTGTAAAGCTTCATCCACAGGTTACAGCAGAACTGAAAGTAGTTGTACAGGAAGAAGCATAAGGAGACGAAATCTTTATGGATATGGAAGCAGCAATGAAACGAATTCCTCCGCATAGTGCGGAGGCAGAGCAGGCAGTGCTCGGTGCGATGCTGATGAACAAGGAGGCCATCACGGTGGCCTCCGAGATATTATCAGGGGATGATTTTTATCAGACAGCATATGGAATCTTGTTTAATTCTATGGTGGAACTGTTTCATGCGGGAAAACCGGTCGATCTGATCACCTTGCAGGAATATTTGAAAGAAAAGGATGTCCCGCCAGAGATCAGCAGTATGGAGTTTGCAAGAGATTTGCTGATGGGAACACAGACTTCTGCGAATATCAAGAGCTATGCTGAAATTGTACGTGAAAAATCAATCATGCGTCGCCTGATCAAAGTAAATGAAGAGACAGCAAATGCCTGTTATCTGCAGAATCAGCCATTAGAGGAGATTTTGGAAGATGCACAGAAGCAGGTTTTTGCACTTGCAGAGACAGGGAATTCAGAAGAGTATGTACCGATCAAGCAGGTTGTACTCAATGCATTGGATGTAATTGAGCGTGCGTCCAAGACAAAAGGAACAGTAACAGGAATTCCGACAGGATTCATTGATCTTGATTATAAGTTGTCCGGTCTGCAGCGCTCAGACCTTGTACTGATCGCAGCCCGTCCTTCTATGGGTAAGACAGCGTTCGTATTGAATATCGCACAGCATGTGGCATTTCGTCAGAATAAAGCAGTAGCAATCTTCAGTCTCGAGATGTCCAAAGAGCAGTTGGTAAACCGTTTGTTCTCATTGGAGTCTCATGTGGATGCACAGATACTAAGAACCGGTAATCTGTCAGATACGGATTGGGAGAAGTTGATCGAAGGAGCCGGAACAATAGGATCATCAAGAATGATCATTGATGATACGTCAGGTATTACGATTTCAGAGATGCGCTCAAAGTGTAGAAAATACAAGCTGGAGATGGGACTTGACCTGATCATTATCGACTACTTACAGTTGATGAGCGGAAGCAATTCAAGAAAGAATGAGAGCCGTCAGCAGGAGATTTCTGAGATCTCCCGTTCTTTGAAAGGTCTTGCTAGAGAATTGAATGTGCCGGTGCTTGCACTGTCACAGCTGAGCCGTGCGGTTGAGCAGAGAACAGATAAGCGTCCGATGCTTTCAGACCTCCGAGAGTCCGGAGCAATCGAGCAGGATGCCGATGTCTGTATGTTTATCTATCGTGATGACTATTATAATCCTGACACGGAAGATAAGAATATTGCAGAAATTATTATTGCAAAACAGAGAAACGGCCCGATCGGTACCGTGCGTCTTGCGTGGATGCCACAGTACACTCGTTTTGGAAACGAGCTGCGTCAGCAGGATCAGGAGATGTAAAAAAGAAAAGGACAGGCACTTGTTGGAGAGCCTGTCCTTTTTCGGTATACAAATCCAATAAATCTACCGGTATGTGCAGTGTGCAATTAGAAATCGAAGAAATGCTATGTAAATCTTTTTTTGAATCTCAGTACCGGACTATTCTTCACACTTTCTCTTCGGGTCGCCTGCTGCTGGCGAATCAGGCTGTCCAGTTTACGGAAATGTTCTTCTTCCTGCCGTTCTTTTGCCTGGAAAAGAAAATCCATCTCACGTATGACATCGGCGGTGACCTGAGTGCTGATTTCTTTTTCTAATGTTTTGTTATTTTCAGTAACAACTTCCGTAAGTACCTCTCCGATGAGTGAACGTACATGTTCTAGCTGGGTATTTGTGATGACTTCGACCGGAGTAGTGGTGGTGGCCGGTTTGCACTCAGATGTCAGGTCAGGTGCGGGTGTTTTGGCAATGGCATTCTTTTCCTTGTTTTCAGCGTGTCTCATTATCTGACGTGTAGATTTCAACTCTGGGATCAATGGCTTCAGATCGCGAAGCAGAACCCCTTCATTCTTAAGTTTTTTAATACAGCAAAAGAGCTGGATATCATCCTGGGTATAATATCGATGTCCCATCTCTGTGCGGCCGATAGGAATATGAAGTTCATCTTCCCAGTACCTTAAGACATGGGATTCTACCTGAACTTTCTTGGCAGCTTCAGAGATCATAAATCTGACTTCACCCATTGATTTTCTATCCTCCTGTTAGAATCATTGCGATTACTGTTCTGATTTCGCTACATTCATTATAGCATAGAGAAATTATGAAAGGAGTGCTAATCGTTCGTCAAATTATGGCAAAAAAAGAAATCCTGCTACATCGAATCAATCAGATGAGCAGGATTTCTGCGTTTTGTGATCACTTAGCGCTTATAAATTATGCCTCAGAGATAGCGCCTGTAGGACAAGCAGCCTCACAAGCTCCGCAATCTACACAAGCATCAGCATCGATCTCATATTTGCCATCTCCTTCAGAAATAGCGCCTACTGGACATTCGCCTTCGCAAGTACCACAGCTTACACATTCATCACTAATTACGTGTGCCATTGTATGTACCCTCCTTTTTTGGATTACGATAGGTTTTTCCCTTTTCGTTATCCTCATTTTAATACAAGATGGGGAAATATACAAGAGTTCCTGATGTATTTATTTGAGTAATTTATAAGTTAGTCTTATAGAACTTGTAAACGTGGAAAATAGAAGATTTCTATCCTAAATTAGTAAAAAACAAAAATTCACGAGATTTTAAGAAATTATCTCTTCCATTTTTCAAGGATTCGTGTATCATAATGGATTGAGAGTTAAAAAGTAGAAAACATAGAGATAAAATTGTGTAAATGAAAAGAAGGAGAAGGTTATGCGGAAACGAAATGTAAGAGCAGCGATTGCGGCAGCACTTTGTATGACGGTACTTGCAGCCGGCTGCGGAAAGAAAGCAGATGATCCGGTTTTTACAGGAGATAAGACAGAAACACCGGTATATCAGGCGAATCTGGATGCAATCAAATCTTCTGCATATGCATCGGTAGACAATCTAGATCTGGAACCTGGAACTTATATTTCTGTAATCGGAAGGGCATCTTCAACACCATATTGGAATCAGGTAAAGGCAGGGGTAGAGCAGGCAGCAACGGACTTGAATACAGCACTGGGCTATTCAGGAAATGATAAGGTAAAAGTATTATACAGTGCACCGGATGAGAATGATAATATCGATCAGCAGGTGAATATTCTGGATGAAGAGCTTGCACGTTATCCGGATGTGATCGCAATTTCCAGTGTAGATGCAAGCGCATGCTCCGTCCAGTTTGATCTTGCGATTGAGAATGGAATTCCGATCGTAGCATTTGATTCGGGAAACAGCTATCAGAATATCCAAAGTACTTGCAAAACGAATAATATAGAAGCGGTAACAACAGGAACAAAGAATTTCTGTGAGAAGATCGGTGACAGTGGAGAAATTCTGCTGCTTGTGCATGATACAGTATCAGATACGGCGAAAGAGCGTGAGGCAGAAATCAAAAATGAACTTGCAGCAAATCATCCGAATGTGACTGTTACAGAGACAATTTATCTGGATCAGCTGGAAATGTTGAAGAAACAGATTGTGGCTGAACAGGTAGGGGTAACACCAGAAGAACTGGCAGCTGCAGAAGCAGGAGAAAAGAAGGAAGAGACAACAGGAACAGGTGATGCTTCCGAGACAATTGCAGATGCAGCATCGAATGCGGCTTCTTCATCAGCAGACGAAAGTGCGAATGAGACAGCACAGGAAGCGGACAATGAATTGTCCGAGAAGATGCAGCAGGTCAACGATGGCGCGGCAAAGATGAGTGATGAAGATGCAATTCAATATTATATGGAGAAACATCCTGATTTAAAGGGATGTATTGCTACGAACGAGACAGTAACCCAGCTTGCAATTAGGACGCTGGATCAGTTTGATTCAGAAAAACATATTACATTAGTAGGGTTTGATGCAGGAAAAGAGCAGGTCAATGCATTGAAAGATGGAAAGGTGGATGGACTTATTGTGCAGAATCCTTTTGGAATGGGATATGCGACAGTAGTTGCAGCGGCACGTACAGTTCTTGAGATTGGAAATGAAGCTGAGGTCAACACAGGATATGTGTGGGTGACAGCAGACAATATGAATGACGATACGATAACACCGTTCCTTTACGAATAAGTTGAAAATAAATCGAACAATTTCATAAAAGAAAAGAGCTTGTCAGGCAAAAGAAAAACATCAGGATTTTATTACTTCTATATTTCTGAATTTCAGAATGAAGTATAAAACCTGATGTTTTCTTTGTTTTATTCACGTTGTCCTTTAAGCTTTGCTTAAAGAAAAAATAAATTCGGTGCCAACCCCTTCCGTACTGATTACATTGATATGTTCATCGTGAGCCTGTATGATTTCTTTTACGATCGAAAGTCCAAGTCCGGTTCCTTTCTTATCTTTTCCACGGGAAAGATCTGATTTGTAGAAACGCTCCCAAATCTTATTGATTTCCTTTCTTGAGATTCCGATTCCATGATCCTTTACAGAAACAAAGACTTTGTCATTTTTTGTTGTTACTTCTACTGTAATAGAAGAGTCATTCTCACTGAATTTGATCGCATTATCCAGAAGATTATAAAGAACCTGTTGGATTTTGCGTCGGTCAGCCATTACATCAATCTGTTCAGACAGTAGAAAGAGCTTAATGGATATATGCTTCTGAGTACAGACACCCTCGAAAGACTGGGCAGTATGTTTGATCATCTCCTGAATATCAAAGGAAGTTTTATTGAGCAGGAGCTCTTTTGTATCAAATTCGTTCAAAGTAAGAAGATCCGTTGTCAGGTCAGTCAGTCGTTCCGTTTCGAAGAGAATGATATTTAAGTATTTCTCATGAAGCTCTGGTGGGATTGTTCCGTCTGCCATTGCTTCTACATAACCCCTGATTGAAGTCAACGGAGAACGGAAATCGTGGGATACATTTGCTACGATCTTTTTCTGATAATCATCAGAATCCTTCAGTTGTGCAGCCATAAAATTCAGTGATGCGGATAAATATCCGATCTCATCATGCCTGTTTACCGGAATCTCGTAATCCAGATTGCCCATGGCATATTGCTTCGCAGCTTCTGTGATCAGCAACAATGGCCGATGGACGAAGAAATGGAACCCAAGCAGGAAGATGAAGGACAACAGGAAAATAACTCCAAGAGAAATATAAACCGGAACCATCAGCGTGCGGCATCTTTCGTTGATCAGAGAGACAGGGCTGTGAATGATCAGATATCCCTTTGTATAAAATCCCTGTGTGACAGGAGCCATTACAGTAATCATATCTTCCTGAAAATAATTATGATAGGTTCCGATCATGTACTGGTTGCTCCCGATTTCGGCCGGATCAAAATTATTGACTGATTGTGGTGCAGTAGTATCCTTCAGGTTGGCAGAGGTGATCATTGTACCATCTTTTTCAACAAACCACAGAGAAGAATTAAGATACGTCTTCATAGCAGATAACTGAGAATGAACAGCCCAGCTGGAAGATTCGTTTGAAAAATAGGAAGGCAGATAATTATCTGCAATCATGGTTGCTTCTCTGTATAATGTCTGTGAAGTATCTTTTTCCAGACGTTCGGTGATCAGTTCTGTGGTCAATGTTGCCGTTGTGAAAACACACAGAAACCCGAAAATAATATAAAGTACAATAAATTTTAAATGCAGAACTGCTTTCATAATTTCTCCCTAAGTACTCATCGGTCACCAGATGCTGTTTACAGTATCCAGGATCGATGATTTAAATCTATTTTGTCTCAAATTTGTAACCAATTCCCCATACAGTACTGATATTCCAGTGAGGGTGGTCTTTAATTTTTTCACGCAGACGTTTAATATGAACATCAACGGTACGAGTGTCTCCGATATATTCATAGCCCCAGATACGGTCTAAGAGCTGCTCTCTTGTGAATACCTGATTCGGTGATGCAGCAAGACAGTAAAGGAGTTCTAATTCTTTTGGCGGCATATCAACAGGATGTCCGTCACAAACAACAGAGTAGTTTGTAAGGTTGATTGTCAATCCGTCAAACTCTGCACATTTTGTTTTTTCAACAGAAGTATCATTCTGTTGTCCAACCTGATATCTTCTCAAGACAGCTCTTACGCGGGCCACCATTTCCTTAGGGTCAAATGGCTTCATGATATAATCATCTGCTCCGAGTTCCAGTCCGAGAACTTTGTCAAATACTTCACTTTTTGCCGAAAGCATGATAATCGGTGTGGCAGCTTTGGAACGAATCTCACGACAAACCTGATACCCGTCAATTCCTGGAAGCATCAGATCAAGAAGGATCAGATTTGGCTGATAGCTGTTAAAAGCTGCAAGCGCATCTTCTCCATCATATACTAATTTTGTATCAAAACATTCTTTTGTGAGATAAAGAGAAATCAGTTCAGCGATATTCTCATCATCATCTACGATTAGGATTTTCTGTTTTCCAAACATTCTTTTTTCCCCCATTAACCATGATAAGGTAGTTGATAACTGTTTAAAATAATTAGCCAAGTTCTACAATTGTTACACCAGCGTCACCTTCACCGAATTCGGCAAGGTGATAGGATTTTACATGTTTCTGACGACGCAGATATTCATGAATTCCCTTTCTGAGTGCTCCGGTTCCCTTTCCGTGAACTACACGGACAGTATTCAGGTGAGCGAGGATTGCGTCATCCAGGTATTTATCCAGCTCAGCAACGGCTTCATCAACAGTACGTCCGAGCAGATTGATCTCAGGTCGGACAGAAAGAGATTTTCCCATTTTAATTTTGCCTTTTGAAGTACGGTTCATTTTCTTCGGTGCATACGGAGAGACTTCCTCGATAATCTCCAGATCAGAGATGTTGACCTGGGAGCTGAGGATTCCCATACGTACGGTAAGATTCCCTTTGGCATCAGGTAGAGAGCTTACGGTTCCTGTCAGGTTCATGCTGAGAACTTTAACGGATTCTCCGAGCTTGAAGTCAGATGCTTTATGCTCTTTCTTTGGTTTCTGTGCTTTCATTGCAGACGCAGATGCTGTATCTTTGATCTTCTTACGCAGCTTCTCACGTTCCTTTTCCATCTCTGCAGAAGAAATGTTTTCCTTGCCGAATTTACGGAAATCCTTGATCGTCTTGTCGGCAACTTCTTTTGCTTCACGCAGAATGGCGTTTGCTTTTTCATTTGCCTCGCGTAAAATGCGGTCGCGCTGATCATCTAATTTCTCCTGGCGCTGTTTCGCCTGGGCTTTCAGGTCTTCCGCTTCTTTCTTCAATCGTGCGATTTCTTCCTGTTCCTTTTCAATCGTCCGTTTGCTTGTCTCAAGATCAGTGAGAAGATCTTCAAAGGAAACGTCCTGTTCACTGAGCCGTTTCTTTGCATCTTCAATAATATAATCCGGCAGACCTAACTTCCCGGAGATCGCAAATGCATTACTTTTACCAGGAATACCGATCAGCAGACGGTAAGTCGGACGAAGACTTTCTACATCGAATTCACAACAGGCATTCTCCACACCCGGAGTGGAAAGTGCATAGACTTTTAACTCGCTGTAGTGTGTGGTAGCCATTGTACGGATACCTCTCTGGTGAAGATGGGACAGAATAGAAATTGCAAGTGCGGCACCTTCCGTCGGATCTGTACCGGCTCCAAGTTCATCAAAGAGAACCAGCGAACGTTCATCTACTTTCTTAAGGAAAGAGACAATATTGGTCATATGAGAAGAGAATGTACTAAGGCTCTGCTCAATACTCTGTTCATCTCCGATATCTGCATAAATCTGATGGAATACAGCCAGTTCACTGCGGTCTCCGGTAGGAATGTGAAGTCCGGACTGTCCCATCAGACAGAATAAGCCGACCGTTTTCAAAGAAACAGTTTTACCGCCGGTATTTGGTCCTGTGATGATCAGCAGTGTGAAGTCTTCCCCAAGTGTCACGGTGATCGGAACAACTTTTTTCGGATCGAGCAGTGGGTGACGTCCCTCACGGATACGGATGCGTCCCTCTTCATTCAGAAGCGGCCGGCTGGCGCGCATGGATATTGCCAGAGCACCTCGTGCAAAAATGAAGTCAAGATCCGTCAGAGAACGGTAATCCACACGGATTTCCTCGATATATTGTGCGGCTTCTTCACTTAGATTTGCAAGAATCACCTGAATCTCTTCCTGTTCCTTTGCATAAAGTTCTTTTAAGTCATTGTTCAGTTTTACGATTGCCATAGGTTCAATAAAAAGAGTAGAACCTGTTGAAGACTGATCGTGAATGAGTCCCTGTACCTGTCCACGATATTCCGCTTTGACAGGTACACAATAGCGGTCTCCACGCATGGTAATGATTGCATCCTGCAGATAAGTGCGAAGGGAACCGTTGACCAGTGTAGTTAAAGTGGCGTGTACTTTGTCATTGATGTTATTAATGCTTTGACGAATCTGCTTCAGTGTGGAACTGGCATCATCACTGTATTCATCTTCGCCGATAATACAGCGGTCGATTTCATTTGAAAGTGGTGTCAGTGGTTCAAGCAGGTTAAAATATTCATCCAGGCAGTCACAAGCGTCCTCTTGTGTATCATGTCTTCCGTAGGCCTTAACCCTGGCTGCATTTACAAGCAGGCGGGAAATACGGAGAAGTTCTGTGCTGCTGAGTGAGCCGCCAATCTCCAGACGTTTCATGGACTCTTCAACCGGTGCAGCGTCACCAAACGAGATACGTCCCTTTTGCACGATTCGTGTATAAGCGGCAGCAGTCTGTTCCTGATAAGTGTTGATCTTATGCAGGTCGGTCATTGGCTTCAAACGACGGCAGAGCTGTCCTCCACGGAAAGATGTCGCTTCCTTTTCAAGAAGAGCAATGATCTTATCATATTCCAGTTTAAATAATGTTTTTTGATTCATTTATGTTCCTCTGTCATTTCAACTTAATACTAATTTTTTAATCATGTAGCTGTTCGCAATACATGTGAACAATAACTATTTCCGAGTCTTATTGTACCTTATTATTTCATTAAATAAAAGGCTTTTATAGATATTGAACAATCTATATGAATCAGTTATACTAAGTAATGGAAATGTCCGTGTCGGTTGATTTTGTAGTTGACACGGAAGTGAACAGTCACGAATGAGGTTCATGTCAATGTCAGAAAAGAAAAGTAATGGTCAGGTTCCGGAAGAGGGTCCTGACGGGAAAAATTTAGAACAGTCAGAAAAAAAGGAATCTTTTGCATTTCTCGAAGAGACGATAAAACCAAAGAAGATCAGCAGACAGCAAGGAATGAAACAGCTCATCCGGATTGCAATATGCGGACTGGTTTTAGGTGGCTTTACGTGCCTGGGATTCTTTGCGTTGCGTCCGCTTGCACAGAAGTTGTTTCCAGAAAAGACACAAGTTGTGACAATTCAGGAGGACGATCAGTCAGGGGAAGATTCAGCAGAAGGTGACGACACGACAGAGCAGAATGACGCGCAGAATCAGCAGGAGATCAGTTATGTACAGATGATGTCCAAAGCATATGAGAAAGCACTGACAGCGAAGAAGAGTGTGGTATCTGTTACGAAAGGAGCAGAACAGGAGAACTGGAATGCAGAAGCGACCGGAATTGATGAGAGCGTATCGGGTGTGATCGTTGCGGATAACGGACCGGAGATACTGATTTTGTCCTATGCTTCGATCTGCGAAGATGCAAAAGAGTGGTGCGTTACATTTTCAGATAAATCAGAATATAAGGCAAGCCTGAAAAAAAAGGATAAAAATAGTGGATTTGCAATATTTGCGGTAGATAAAAAAAGCCTTTCAGATGCCACATGGAGTGCTTCAAGTGTAGCATCACTTGGCAATTCGAATCTGACAGAACAGGGTGATGTTATATTCGCACTGGGAAATATTTTCGGTTATGCCGGAGGAAGCGGATACGGAATTGTCAGTTCGTCAAACTATAAAGAAATCGGACGCGACGGAGAGTATAGCGTGATTGCGACCGATATGAGCAGTGCATCCGAAGGAACGGGTATTTTATTCAATCTGGATGGAGAAGTGATAGGAATGATTTCTTCTGATATTTGGAAAGACCGGGGAGTACGTACCGCAAATGCTTATGCGATCTCAGATCTGAAGTTGGTTATCCAGCTGTTAGCGAACGGTGCAAGTGTACCATATATCGGTGTGTCAGGAACAGCAGTGACAAGTGGAATTCAGAAAGAAGAGGGCATGCCGTCAGGAATCTATGTGATTGACGTGGCAGCAGATTCACCTGCAATGGCAGCGGGCATACAGAGTGGAGATGTGATCTGTTCTGTGAATGGAGAGAAAATTGTAAGCATGAGTGCTTACCGTAAACTGATGTTGACGCTGAAAGCAGGAGATCAGATCAAAGTGGAAGGGAAACGCCGAGGATCTGAAGGATATGTAGATATTAAATTTGATGTTATGATTGAAAGTAAAGAATAATAAGTGAAAGAGGCAGAAAATGAGATTTATAGATGGATTATGCGAGGGAGAAACAATCAGGAATGTATATCTTTGTAAAGGAAAGCGTTCCGCAGAGACAAGAAATGGAAAGCCGTATGATAATCTGATTCTTCAGGATAAGACAGGAACATTAGATGGAAAAGTATGGGATCCGAACTCCCAGGGAATCGCAGATTATGATGAGAAGGACTTTATTGAAGTTTTTGGAGATGTGATCAATTATAACGGAAATCTTCAGTTGAACATCCGTCAGATCAGAAAGGCGGAAGAGGGAGAATACAATCCGGCAGATTATATGCCGACAACAGAGAAAAGTGTTGATGGAATGTACGAGGAGCTGACAGCTTATATTCGTCAGATCTCTAACAAATATTTAAGACAGGTGTTGGAATTCTACTATATAAAAGATGAAGCATTTATCAAAAAATTCAAGGCACATTCCGCAGCGAAGACAGTACATCACGGATTTTCCGGGGGATTGCTTGAACATACACTCAGTGTAACTCGTATGTGTGATTATTTTGCAACAAGCTACTCTATTTTGAACAGAGATCTGCTCCTTAGCTCTGCAATTCTTCATGATATTGGAAAAGTGAAAGAACTTTCTGATTTTCCGGACAATGATTATACAGATGAGGGACAGCTGATCGGACATATCGTGATCGGTGTTGAGATGATCAATGATGCAATCCGTTCCATTCCAGGATTTCCGGAGAAGCTTGCACATGAGCTAAAGCATTGTATCGTGGCACATCACGGTGAACTGGAATACGGTTCTCCAAAGAAGCCTGCACTGGCAGAGGCAGTTGCACTGAACATGGCAGATTCAACAGATGCAAAGCTTCAGACATTGACAGAGCTGTTCAAAGGAAAAACAGGAACAGACTGGCTTGGATATAATCGTCTGTTCGAGTCTAACTTAAGAAGAGCATCTGAGGATTAAATTTAACAATGAGAATAACAAGTGTCACTGTTTGCAGATTCTATGTGAGCAGTGGCTATTTGTATAATTAAGAGTAAAATAGAAGAGAGAAAAGTATGAATAAGAATGATATTGTAACAGTTGAAATAACAGATATCGGAGTGAGCGGGGAAGGAATTGGCCATGTGGATGGTTACACGCTCTTTATCAAAGACGCAGTGATCGGTGATGTGGTTGAAGCGAAAGTCATGAAGGCAAAGAAGAATTATGGCTATGCCAGATTAATGAAAGTCATCACACCGTCAGAATATCGCGTAGAACCAAAGTGTGCATTTGCCAGAAGATGCGGAGGCTGCCAGATTCAGGAAATGTCTTATGATCGTCAGCTTGTGTTTAAAGATCAGAAGATCCGCGGAAATTTGGAACGAATTGGTGGCTTTACAAAAGAGCAGATTGAAGCTGTGATGCAGCCGGTTGTTGGAATGGAGCATCCGTTTAGTTATCGTAATAAAGCACAGTTTCCATTTGGAACAGACAAAGAAGGCAATCCGATCACGGGGTTCTATGCCGGAAGAACACATGATATTATTGCAAACACAGATTGCGCTCTTGGCGTAGATCAGAACCGAGAAATACTCGAGATTATTTTACAATATATGCGTGAAAACAAGATCAAATCGTATGACGAGAAGACTGGAAAAGGTCTGATCCGGCATGCATTGATCCGCTATGGCTTCAAGACAAAAGAGATTATGGTCTGCCTTGTGGTCAACGGAAAGAAACTTCCGAAAGCAGAGCGGCTGATTGAAAAGCTTATTCAGATTGAAGGCATGACAAGTATCACGATCAGCCCGAATACACGAAGAGATAATGTGATCATGGGAGATTCCTATGAAATTCTCTGGGGACAGGGATATATTACAGATTATATCGGAAATGTAAAATATCAGATTTCTCCATTATCATTCTATCAGGTGAATCCGGTACAGACAGAGAAACTATACGGACTTGCACTTGAGTATGCAGACCTCAAAGGTGATGAAACCGTGTGGGATCTGTACTGCGGAATCGGAACGATTTCCCTCTTCCTTGCTCAGAAGGCAAAACAGGTTTACGGAGTTGAGATCGTGCCACAGGCAATCGATGATGCCAAAGAAAATGCAAAGATCAATGCGATTGATAACGCAGAATTTTTCGTTGGGAAGGCAGAAGAAGTTCTGCCGGAATATTATGCAGAGTATGAGCGAGAGCATAATGGTGAGACAGCTCATGCAGACGTGATCGTAGTGGATCCACCGAGAAAGGGTTGTGACGAGACACTGCTGGAGACGATCGTGAAGATGCAGCCGGAGAAGGTTGTGTATGTAAGCTGTGACAGTGCGACATTGGCGAGAGATCTGAAGTATCTGTGTGCGAATGGGTATGAGATTACGGTGTGCAGAGGGGTGGATCAGTTCCCACAGACAGTGCATGTGGAGACAGTTTGTTTATTATCACGTAAATAAGCGGTTTTACAGGCTTTTATGAGTGGAGTTCAGTCTATTTGCCACCCATTTGCCACCGTAATTTTTAAAATCATCACTGAACAAAGAAAAGGGAGTGAACACGCTGAACAATCAGCGGATTCACTCCCACTATTTTTATTTATGACGTTTTTGCTTGGGTGATTTTTTCAAAGAGATCAACAGAACGTTCAGCCATTTTTTCAGTATCATGCACGTAGGTCTGCAATGTAGTTTCTATGTTGGTGTGTCCTAATCGTGTCTGAACATTCTTAACATCAGCACCGGATTCAATCAACAGTGTTGCGTGTGTATGCCTTAAGCTGTGATAATCAAAGGCAAGATGCATTTCATGGTGTATAACCCTACTGCAATACTTAAATGAATCAGTAGAAGTATACTGACCGTTTTCATCAACACACACCAACCTGATACGCTGTAGCGGACTTTCAACACATTTTTGAATAGGTACAACCCTGATCATGTCATTACCTTTTTCATCAGTTTCAATCTTTTTAACATGAATCGTGTAATATTCCCCATACTTCATTTCATTCTTGAGTTGTTCAGCTTTTTCCTTTTTCAATGCCTGATATAGTGTTTCACCAAAGGGGACTTCACGAACAGAAGTAAATGTTTTTGGTGTAGTAAAGTACCAAGATGAACGCTGTTCTTTCTTACCTTTCTTTTCAACAACCTTTCTTACATCTGCCCCAAAGTTACGTTTTACAATCTGCTTATTTACAGATATTTTTCTTTTATCAAAATCAATATCATCCCAAGTAAGACCAAAGGTTTCTGATATTCGTAAGCCTGTATAAAATCCGATCATTAAAGGTATATAGTACCGGGTGTTTTGAAATCTGTCACGAATCTTACACCATTCATCTAACGTCAGTACAATTCGTTCACGTGGTTTTCTTTCAACCTTTGGAAATTTCACATACTGCATAGGGTTTGACTGTAAATAGTGCATTGGTTCAACTGCATAATTCAGTGCTGCACTGAATACAGATAAAATACCAACTAAATGACTTTTTGAATTACCGTTCATTTTAAGTTCAACTGCATATTCCTGTAATACTGCCGGAGTGATTGCTTTTAATCTATACATACCAAATTTTGGAATTAGATGCCCTTGAATGATTCTTAAATACCCTACTTGGGTGTTATATTTCAGATTGGTCTTACAGTACAGATCAAACCACTGATTCAGGTAATCAGCAACCGTTATTTCTGTCGGTTCAAATACAGTTCCGGCATTATTGTATTCATTCATAGCAGCAGTCAATGCCTGTTCAGCTTCTTTCTTGGTTCTGAATCCACCCTTTTCTTTTTTCTTTCTTTTACCGTCAATTTTTCCAAGGTCAAAATAATATGACCATGTTGTACCTCTTTTTCTTACTCCACCTTGCATAAATAGCACTTCCTTTCATTGAAAATGGGTGCATTTAATAAAGGAATGTGCTATACTGATTTTGGTTTCGGAAGTATCGCATATTCCTTTATTGGGTTTATGGGTTACATCTATCAAATACCGTTCCTGATTGCCGTCAGGGGCGGTTTTTGACTATTTGACAAATTTGAAATACTGACATATAATATACTTAACAAGGCAGCCGGAAGGTGAATGCAACTCACCCGACCCGGCAAAATTTAATACTTAGTTATCATAGAGATAGCCGTTCCTAAACTTTTCCAGAGAGCAGGACGGCTATTTCTTATGTGTATAAGTCAAAATCGCAACGATTAGTAATGCTGTAGTAAGTATTATCTGCAATTCTTCGTATGTACTCATAATAATCACCCTTTCTGTAAGGCTCAGATCAGATGAGAGCACGTCCCCCGGCTGCACGGTTAAATATATTATATTGTCAATGATCAAACAGTTTAATTTGTCTTAGTAGCTACTAATAATTTGATTGTATTGTCTATATTTGTTTTGCTACTATTTTCCAAAAGTTTCATATCTTCGATAGAAAGATCAATATAAATATCAGAATTCTTTACATGAATTTGGTAATCACTATGTTCACTTTCTCCGACACCATATCCAAGAGAAGAAAGATAATCTAAAAAAGTAGTAGTCTTTTTGATATTTACCTTACTTTCCTCAATAACTCCACCAAGTAAATCATTTACCGTAACATGGAAATATTCAGCAATAGATTGTACTGCATCAATAGAAGGGGTTCGTTGTCCTTTTTCCCAATAATTTACAGATGCTTGTGCAACTCCTAAATCATTAGCTAATTTCTTTTGTGATAAATGGTGTTTGGTTCTAAGTGAATATAGTATGTCTTTAAATTCCAAGTTGTGCCACCTCCTGTTGATAACTAGAATAACACAACCCACTTAAAATATAAACACTTTTGTTATTGACATGATAACACAATAGTGATAAGATTGCAATAACAAAACAAATCACAATAGTGATTGAGCGAAAGAGGGTGTAAAAATGATAGTTAATAATTCTAAATTACAGATTGCTTTAGCATCAGCCTGTATGAATCCTTACGATTTATGTGCAAAGATAGATATTTCATATCAGACATACAGAAGGATATCAACTGGGAAAAGATGCAAAACAGCTACAGTTGGAAAAATTGCAAAGGCTTTAAATGTTCAGGTGCAAGATATTATTGAGTTGGAGAGTGATTAAATGAGATACCGGATTGAATATGCTGATGGTAAATGTTGCAGCTTTGCCAACAGCAGCAGAGATTTAATTGATTGGTTGAAACTTCTGAAAGACGAAACAATCAGTGACATCAGAAAGATTTATAAAAGTGGTGCTACTGATTCAGTCAAAGAAAAATATCAGAAGTATATCAATATTTAGAGGTGTTGCAGCACCGTGAAAATTTTTAGATGTAACCAAAACCAAAGGGATGTATTTTATAAAAATAAATTATGGAAAGGGGTGAGATAAGAAAATGAATACTTTGTACAAAGGGTACATAAAGACAAAAGGCAAGAAAGCTATTGAAGCATTCAAAGACCGGACAAAATACCGCACTTATGACGAAGTGAAGAATCTTGAAGGGTTCGGTGGTGTTCTTGCTGATGATACCATCCTGATAGATATTGACGATGCTGAACAGTCTGAAATTTTAATGAACATTGTGGAAGAATATCAGCTTGATTGCCGGGTGTATTGTACAAGCCGGGGCAGACATTTTTTATTTAAGAATCATAGTATTACAAGGAACAGGACACACGTACCGCTTGCGGTTGGTCTGACAGCAGATATAAAACTTGGTACACGTTCATCATATGAAGTAATCAAGATTGACGGTGAGGAACGCTTTATTGAGTGGGACATTGAAGAAGGTGGAACATATCAGGAAGTTCCAAAATGGTTGTTCCCGGTTCGTACAGCGGTTGACTTTCTTGATATGGATGCAGGTGACGGACGCAATCAGGCATTATTCAATTATATCCTGACACTTACATCAAATGATTTTAGTGTTGATGATACAAGAGAATGTATCAGGATTCTGAACAGATTTGTTCTGAAAGAGCCGTTATCTGATGATGAACTGGAAGTGATTCTTAGGGATGAAGCATTTCAAAAACCTGTATTCTTTTGTGATAAGACATTCCTGTTTGACCGTTTTGCAACATGGCTTAAGAATAACTATCATGTAGTAAAGATAAATAATCAGTTACATATCTACCAAAATGGTATATATGTAGAAGGTGAAAATTTAGGTACTGTCATAAGGGAAAATATACCAGATATAAAGAAAAATCAAAAAGCGGAAGTGTTTGACTGTTTGAGAGATATTACAGAGTGTAAAGCACAGGCAGATGCACGTTATATAGCATTCAGGAACGGTGTGTTGGATATTGTGACCGGACAGATGCAACCATTCAGCCCTGATTTGGTTATTACCAATCAAATACCTTGGGACTATAACCCGGAAGCCTACAGTGAACTTGCTGATGATACACTGAACAAATTAGCTTGCGGTGATCAACCGATCAGGGCATTACTGGAAGAATGTATTGGCTATTGCTTTTACAGGGCAAATGATTATAAAAAGTCATTCATGCTAACAGGAAAAGGAAATAACGGTAAAAGTACATTCCTTGATTGTGTCAAAGCAATTCTTGGTGATGGGAATATATCAGCACTTGACCTTAAGGAATTAGGGGACAGGTTCAGCACATCAATGATGTTCGGAAAACTGGCAAATATCGGTGATGATATTGGTGATGATTTCCTGCAAGGTTCACAGGTGGCAACATTCAAGAAAGTAGTTTCAGGTAACAGAATCAAAGCAGAAAGAAAAGGGCAAGACCCTTTTGAGTTTAACCCTTATGTGAAGCTGCTGTTTTCAGCAAATGACATACCAAGAATGAAAGATAAGACCGGGGCGGTATTAAACAGGCTTGTAATTATTCCATTCAATGCAAGATTTACAAAGTATTTACCAAGTGGTGAAATTGACCCGGATTACAACCCTAAAATCAGATATGAACTTGTTGAACAAAGTTCAGTTGAATATTTGATCAGAGTAGGTGTTGAAGGACTGAAAAGAATCATTGAAAATCAGGGATTTTCAAAATCAGATGCAACAGAACAAATGGCAGAAGAATATGATTTGATGAATAATCCTATAAAAGGATTTTTTGCAGAACAGGAAGAAGGGTATATTTTCAGGGAAACAGTTCAGGACATATTTACAAGATATCAACTATATTGCAATGATTGCGGTATTAAACCGGAAACAAAAATTTCTTTTGGTAAAACTGTAGCTGAAATGTTTCAGGTTGAAAGTAAGAATACAAGAGTAAACGGTAAACAGGTAAGATTTTATAAACAAATATAGCTTTAATAGCTGTTGTAGCTTTATATGTAGCTGATAAAATATTGTAAATTCAATTATTTTTAGAATCAGCTACAGAAGCTACAAAAAATGATAACTTCTTTATAATTTCTAATTATTATAGGTTAAATTTCTATGTATATATTATTTATTTAGAAAAATATAAAGAAATAGGAAAATCTGTAGCTGTGTAGCTGTAAAAAATAGAGGTGGAAAATATGAGTAAAGTCTTAGATTACATGATAAGAAAATACAAAATTGAATGGACAATCAACATTGAAGATATTGACAAATGTGTGTGCTTTATACATGAACCGAATGATAACTGCATCCGGGTAAATATGTTTTTAAATTCATTTGATCAGATAGAGCCAATGAAAGAAAAGGCTTTACATCATATTAAGACAGGAAAAATGTGTGAAGGGAGAATACAGATATAATTATGAATCACTATGAAGCACTTGTAAAACATCCATATGTTGAAAGACAGAACAAAATGTTTATTCTGTTGAATAATGCAGAGCCGGAAACAGTAGAAACGTTCATGATCGTATTGGATATTGCTGAAAAGCTATGTACTTGCAGTGATGAAATGTATATGAAGCTACTGCCAATATTTAAAGAGTTTTATTCATTGGTAGGTGATGCAGATGCAGAAATTAAATTTATCAAAGAACAGAGAAAGGAGTTGTTGGGTATATGAAAAAATTTATAACAGATCAGAGTAGAGAAATGACAGCTGCGGTTGACATGATTGGATTTATTCAGATCGGTGATGATGGCAGGTCTATCAATACAACATCATTGAACCTGTTGCAGATCGTAGCGGAAAAACATGAAAATGCTTCTGTACTTAATTATCACGAACTTGCACGTTATGACACGGCAGACCGGACAAGAAAAGTATATGATATGTTTTTGGACTGGCTGAACGCTGATACTGGGAATACCGTTTTTGTTTTCCCTGTATGGGATGAAGAAATAAATGATTTCAACCCATCTTGGAATGATCAGCATAAAAGACAGATTCCAGTAGTTTAGAAATGGCGGTAATAGATATGACACAGACAGAAAAACTAATAAATGAGATCAAAGAAATGCTGTTTTTGTGTAATCTTGTAGACTTGAAATGTATTCATAGCATGTTAAGTGAACTGACGAAAGATAAGAGAAAATAGTTGTACAGGCTCATATAACCGCTATTTTACAGCATTTCAGAGGTATGCGGTAAATTCTTCATTGTGATGTAAAAAGCGGTTATATGAAAAATCCTTAAGTATTTCGGGTATCTCTCACGTGCGCACGAAAGGGGTGATGATATGGAGTGTATAGAGGTCAAACAGTTCAAAGAGAAAATAAAGCATGATGCAAAATCAGCAACATTTACAGATTGCCGGGGTAAGAATCACACTTTGATATTTGGATATCAAAAAACCGGATACGGTCAGAAACGGTTCTTTCTTTGCCCTAAGTGTTCAAAACGTGTAACAAGACTGTATTATTCGGATGGTGCATATTATTGCCGGGAATGCGTTGGAACAGACGTATATAAGGGCATTAAGAACATGACAAAGGGCGGTTCGAATGAAATAGCCTACAGAATGAAAAAATACGCATATGAGCATGATATAACGTTTGATTTTCCGTTTGATTATATGCAGTTTATCAATGATAAAAGGACAAGAAAGCAATCTTTCTTGAAACAGTTGGCGGTATTACAGGGATTGGAAAACATGAGATTTCAGGCAATTATGAGTAAAACAACATATAGTTCAAAGGTGTTATCAAGCGTGTGCCGGGGAAAACATCCGTTATTATCAGCGGTAACATTGTATGATCTGAAAAACTGGTTTTATGATTGGAATACAGGAAAACAGATCATTGTATATAATGCCCGGTCTATTATCAGATAAGGTGGAAAATAATGACAGGTGCAGAAAAATATTTAAAAACATTACTCGAACAGAAAGAGTATATAAACAATATGATCAGACGTAAGGAAGAACTAATTGAAAAAGCAAGGACAGTCAAAACGGTTGATACTTCTATTGAACGTGTTCAGACCAGTCATAACACTGATCGTATTTGTGACATCGCAACGGAGATTGCAGCACTGGAACAGGAAATTGAGGAAGAAGATGCAAAACTTTGGAAATCAATATATGAGTTTAAGCAGTTAATGAATAATGTGCATTATATAGCTTATATAAGGGTTCTGAATCAGATTTATTTTCTGTTCCATACACCTGAACGTGCTGCACAAGAATTGAAGCGGTCAAGGTCGTGGATATACACCAAGCATGAAGAAGCAGTAAAAGCATTTGAACAGGGAAATGAAGAATTTTTAAACAGGTGGGTGATAGAGCAAATGAACAACAGTGAACAGATTGAACAGTTAATGAATCAGTTATATGAGATTCAACAGAGGAAACAACAGGTTGAAGATGAAGAATCAGAGATCAGAGCCACGTTGTTGGAAACTATGAAGAAAGAACAGATTGAAAAATTGGAAAATGTGAAAATTAAGATTAATTATATTGATAAGTCTTACCGGAGAACGGTGAACGGTAAACTTCTAAGAGAGTTATACCCGAATGCATTCCGGGATTGTACAAACAGATCAGAAGTACAACCACATTTGAGAGTTCAGATGATGTCAGCATGACCGGAGAATTAAAAGTTGAATATGTTGTTGGTGGTACAACTGTAAAACATTATATGACCCAATTACAGCTTTCGGAACTACTGAAAGACACAGATATTATTCTATTGTCTGTAAATGCTCCAACAGTTAAACGGTACAGAAGAAAGAAACGATAGATCAGCGGAATACACAGGAAGGTGATATTATCAGCAAGAATGAACAAGCATTGAACAAATTGAAATCGTTGGTTGATTTAGATACCTACATAAAAATGTCTGTAATGCTTGCCGGGGAAACAGTCTATTTTCCGGCAGTAGGTACACCAAAGGATAAGCAGGAAAGAAATAAACAAATCTGTCAGGCATATTATAGCGGTGTCAAAGTTCCTGAATTGGTTGAAATATATGGATTGTCAGAACGTCAGATATGGCGAATTATAGGACGTAGAGCGGTATGAAAATACTGCTCTATTTTTTTTCTGTCATGTTCTAAAGAAGTGTCAGAAGATTTATGATTCACATACTGATATACTTGATATATAACGAATATATCAAAGAAAGGATGATAAACGAATGGAACTTGAAAAGTATATCAAGGTCGTAAGAGAAGCAATTAACACAGGATATTATGATGTTCAGGATGCTTTGATGAACCGGGATGAATCATTGAAACGGCTTAAGGATAAGGGGTGGAAAGATGATGAAACAGCCTATCAGCAGGAGTATCAGAAAATTATTGATACATTCAATCAGGAAATAGCTGACGCACAGGCAAAATATGAAGAAAAAGTTCAGGAAGAAAAAGACGGTTATATGAAAGAGGTAAAAGAGTTTTATGCTTCTGATGGTAGCCGGATTGATCTGAATTTTATGAATCTAATTAAAGCAGAACTTCCGTTGACTGTTGAAGAAATTACAGATGCAGTGATTCAGAATGCTGACAACCCAACAATGATACGAGTGATACACAAGTATGTATTAGAGCGTAATGCACACTTACCGGAACATAAAAGAATTAAATTAGATAATAAGTATCAGGTAGCATTTTATAAAGCAGATTCACATGGAAAAAAAGAAGAAAAGATATTTGATACATTTATCAGTCTTGCAGCTTATGCGATAAAGTACCCAAGTGAAAATTATACGATTTATTGGCAGAACTTAGATGAATATGAGGAAGATGCCATTTTGGAACTTCTTAAAGCAACGCTGATTATTGATGATCAAACACAGGAACGTATTAACGAGATCGAAGCACAGCGAATTGAAAAGAACAATGAAAAGAATAAAAATTTAGATCATGGTTTGTGGCATGGTGCACTTACATTCTCATAAATAACAGAAAGCAGGTGAAAGAATTTGTATACAGAGGAAAATTTGAAAACAGAGGTTGATGAATTACGACAAAAAATTGCATCAACAACAATTACTGATGAAGCATTCAACGAGATCGAATCAGAACTTTTAGAGTTGGAGCATAAAAGAGGTGTCGTGAGAAATCAGGTATTAGCTTTAGTTGCAGAAGCACAGGGGATGTGCAAATTAGATGCAAAGGTTAAGGGAACTGTAAACAGTTTATACAGTGAACTGAATGCCAAAAAACTGGAAGATTCAGGTGTTGATCTTACAGATGAATGTGAATTTTATAAGTATCAACAGGTACTAAACAGACAGCTTAGTTATGTGGATTTCTTAAAAGTTGAATTAAGAAAAACAACGGCTTTAATGATGCGATAAGAAGAAAGGATTTAGATAAATATGAAAAATATTAAATTTAAAGAATTAGTAACTGACAACGTTTTTGATTTTTGTGCGGTATTGAGTGCAATCGGTTCAGAAGAAATCATTGGACTGTTCGACAAAGAACAGATTGAAAAGATTCAGGAAAAATCTATTGAACTGAAAGATATCGGTGTTGTAATGGCAACAAAGATTTGTGGTGTTCTGATCAGAAATCTTGCCAAAGCAAGAAATGAAATCTATTCATTCTTTGCCGGATGTACGGAGCATGATGATGGTACAAAGGTAACAGTTGATGAACTGAAAGAAATGAAATTTACAGAATTTATTAAAATTGTTCGTGCATTCTTTGGTGCTGCTGAAATCATTGCATTTGCAAATGATGTTGCTGACGCTATGGGTGTAAGTGTAGATCAGGAACAGACTGCTGCTGAAATTCCAACAGTTTAATGATTGCCATGATACATAGTAACAGATTAAGGAAAGGGGGTGGCTAATCGTTGGATATTTTTTCGTTGGTCGGAAAAATAACGATCAATTACGCTGATGCAGTGAACAACATTGAAAAGGTTTCAAAGTCTGCAAAGGACACAGCTGAAACACTGGAAGATGTTGATAAAAAGGCAGATGGTGCAGGTGATTCAGTAGAAGATGCCGGACAAGCTGCCAAGAATGCAGACAGTGGATTTACGACATGGAAAGCCACGCTTGCGAATTTAGCATCTACAGCAATCACAAAAGTAATTTCAGGATGTACACAGTTAGCTGAAAAAATGGCAGATGTGACAAAATCAGCGGTTGGTCACTATGCTGAATATGAACAGTTGGTTGGTGGTGTTGAAACACTATTCAAAGACAGTTCCGGTAAACTGATTGACTATGCTGAAAAGGCATATAAGACAGCCGGGATGAGTTCAAATCAGTACATGAATACAGCAACGTCATTTGCTGCTTCACTGATTCAGGGTCTTGGCGGTGATACTGCAAAAGCGGTTGAACTGACCAACCTTGCTATAACAGATATGTCAGATAACGCTAACAAGATGGGTACTGACATAGGTTCTATACAGGACGCTTATCAGGGTTTTGCAAAGCAAAATTACACGATGTTGGATAACCTGAAACTTGGTTACGGTGGTACACAGTCTGAAATGATCAGATTGATAAATGATTCAGGTGTACTTGGTGAAAAGATTGAAAGTTTGGATAACGTAACGTTTGACCAAATGATTGAAGCTATTCACAAGATTCAGGATAACTTAGGTATAACCGGAACAACAGCACTTGAAGCAGGTACTACAATATCAGGTTCATGGAGTTCAGTACAGGCATTATTCGAAAATATCCTGACAAAAGTAGGTTCAAAACTTGCACCTACTGTTATGGGATTTTTACAGCAGTTGTCAGACTGGATGGAAACCGTTGATTGGGATGCGTTTGCAACGTCTGTCGGTGATGCCCTACAAAGGGTATTTGACTGGATTCAAAAAATTGATTTTACAACATTCTTTGAAAAAGGAATGGACGGTGTAACAGAGTTTATAGAGGGGCTTGGAGATTTTGCAACCAAAGCAATAGAAGTGATTGGTGATATACAGAGTTTTATTGATATTCTCATTACATTATCACCGATTATTTTAGGAGTTGTTACAACGCTTGGTTCACTGGCGGTCGCTTTTAAGATTGGAGAGATCATTGACAATGTGAAAACTGCAATGACCGGGTTATTTGCTGCAATGTCAGCTAATCCAATCGTTGCGGTGATTGCTATAATTGCAGGTCTTGTTGTGGCACTGGTAACCCTTTGGAATACAAACGAAGATTTTCGTAATGCAGTGACAGCTATATGGGATTCAATCAAAAATGTATGGGAATCAGTCAAAGAAGCGTTTGCGAATTTTGTTGCAGCTATTGGTGAGAAAATCGAAGTTGTTAAAGAGTTCTTTGGAAACTTGAAAGATGCTGCATCAGAGAAGTTTTCAGCAATGAAAGAAGTTGTTTCAGATAAGTTTTCACAGATCAAGGGAACGATGGGTACTATAATGCAGGCTGCAAAAGATACGGTGTCTGAAAAACTGCAAAACATGAAAAATGCATATTCTGAACATGGCGGTGGAATCAAGGGAATTGCAGCTGCTGCAATGGAAGGTGTAAAAGGGTATTATTCAGCTGGGTACACATTCATTGATAATCTGACAGGTGGAAAATTGTCGGCAGTAGCCAATAAATTCAAGTCGAAAATGTCAGAAGCAAAACAGGCAGTTTCAAACAGGATATCAGAAATCAAAAATTCATTTTCAAATGGTCTTGGCAATGCCTATTCGACAGTTACCAATATACTTGGAAATATTAAAAATAAGTTTTCTAATATCATGGATTCAGCAAAGAACATTGTAAGTAACGCTATAAACAGAATTAAAAGTTTCTTCAATTTTTCGTGGTCATTGCCACATTTGAAATTACCACATATTTCAATCAGTGGCTCTTTCAGCTTGACACCACCATCTGTTCCACATTTTGGAATCAGTTGGTATAAGAAAGCAATGGACGATGGTATGATCATGAATCAGCCGACTATTTTCGGTTACAACGCTAAGTCAAATCAGTTCTTGGCAGGTGGTGAAGCCGGAAGTGAAACAGTTGTCGGAACACAGAGCCTTATGGATATGATCAGAGGGGCAACACATGACGGTGTGGTAGATGAAGTGCATTCATTACGTCTCGACCTCAATACGTTGATTGAATTTTTGTATAACTGGTTGCCACAACTTGCGAACCTGAAACTGGTAACAGATACAGGAGTGCTTGCGGGTGAACTTGCCCCGGCAATGGATGAAGAACTTGGTAAGATTTTTGATAAGGAAGGGAGAAGATAATAACAATCATATACTATCTAAAAAAGCAAAGGTATACAATTCTGCACCTTTGCTTTTTTTTTACCTATATAACCGTTATATGAGTTGTCAGGTGTATGTGAGCATGATAAAATACAAATAATCAAGGGCGGTGAATATGTGAAACAGTTAAAAAATTATGAGTGGTACAAAAATAACCCTGATGATAAAATATGGTGGGTAGACGATCATGAAAAAGTTGGTGAGTGGTTATTTAGTTTTGACAAAAAACATATTTTCAATATGTTCAGAGATTACCCACATGAACTGATTGACGAACAGAAAAAAATATTTGATGAAGAAAATCCATACTGGGCTAATTTCTTCAAAGATAGGGCGGTGTGATCACGTGGAAGTGCAGCAAGCGTTGAATGAGTATGAAAAGTATTTTGGTGTGAATTATTTCTTTTATATCGGACATGAAAAGAATGATCAGGAAATAATTCGGGAAATAGAAAATTGTATCAAGACCGGGAAAGCACAGAAAGAACCGGAATATGATCAGGGCAAACTATATTAAATGAGGAATGAGAAAATGGAATATCCAAGAAAAAACACAGAAGGATTGACGGCATTTGGAACGTTAATAAGAGAAAATAATATAATAAATGCTGATAGATGGAAACCGATTTCTGTATCTCAATTTGAAACATTTGTAAGTCAAGGGAGTTTGTGCAATATGCCCCGAGAGTTAAAAAAGAATATTGTATATAGTTTGCAGTACATACAATATATAGAATTACAGTTACAGGAATTAAATTTACATAGTATCATTACTACTATGTTATATAAAAATTATATCATTACGGGTGTATCTATTATTGAGGGAATATTTTATCATTTATTAAAATCTACAGGGAATTGGAGACAAAAAGAGTGGGAGTTAGTTCAGACGGTAAAAACTAATACATATCAAAGTCAAGGTGATAGTTTTAGAATTGAAAATCAAATATATAAAAAAATAGATCCAAAAGATGATGAGATGAATTTGGATTCGATGATAAAAAAGATTGAATCAAAAAATTTAATAGATATACAGCATAAAGGGTTTCCGTATATCAAAAGATTAAAAAGATTGAGAAATAGAGTACATTTGCAAATAAATGAACATCCAAATGATACAGATTGGAATACGTTTAAGGAGATTGATTATTTGTGGATGAAATATACCTTACATAGAATTTTGACTAACAGTAAATTTCAGAATGATGTAAATATAATTAGCTTCTTAAAGGTTACTAAAGAAGAATTGAATATATTACTTGCAGATCAGAAACAAGATGAGCAAAATGAGTGATTCAGTGGTGGCATTGCCACCGACTTGCCACCATTGCAGATATACAACACAAGGATGCACAAGGCGGTAAAGTCTGAACTATTAAAAAATACTTGATTTTATAGGCTATTTGAGAATGTACAAAGCTGTACAAGGATTTAAAAACAGAACACTTAACAAACAGTGCATGTGGAAAGTATCGTGTTGCTTTCCAAATTTAAATCAAATAAGTTGAAGCATATCAATGTGGAATTAGAGATGGATGAGCTTGATTTGATGGCGGCGGAGAGTAAAGCGACCTATGAGGAAGTCAAGGATTATGTTTCTAAAGCAAAGCGGATTGAAAGTTAGCAACTTGTATATCGCACAGGTGAAGCAGAAATGCGGCATTATTGAGAGGGCAAATTATAACCTGTCAAAATTGGAAAACTCTAGACAGCCGAAGTGTCCGCCAGGGAAAGAAGCGGCTATAAGGGAGGCACTGGAACATTTTCGGATGATATGACGATATCGTAGAAATAGGAGAATCCTTTTTCTTTGACTTGGTTCTTTAAGTCCCTTTGTTAGTTTTGGTTAGTGGGACATAATTTTACATTTGAAGAAACGTGAATACGTATCGGAAGATAGATAGAGAGTTCAAACAGATACGAAGGAGTTTTGTTCATAAATGATAGAAAAAAATAAGATTTTAGAATCATGGATAATGGTGGAACATTTATCGGAGGGAGACATCGGTTTGAATGATAAGGCTATTCTCACTCTGAATGATTTGCAGGAACAGGATTTCTATTCTCTGTTTCTGCATAAAATTGAGAAAAAGAAATGGAATCGACGGCAAAAAGGAGGAGTCGTTGTCTATTTTGATATTTTTAAATTTCAGGAAGTTGTGGACATACTTCATGCAGAGTATGGTTTGGAAGCGACGGATGAGGATATTCGTTTCGGAGACAAGTTCAGTTTTGCGCTGTATTTCGATAAGAATCTTAATTTTCTGGAGGATATGACATTCTTTACAGAAAGTGCTTACATACGGAAATTCAAAA
>ERZ827101.153-NODE-153-length-115417-cov-16.756116_pt1 | contig 115417 bp, 92 predicted proteins | sample MGYA00519869_ERZ827101 | MGnify/ENA primary metagenome ERZ827101 (study PRJEB31778, sample SAMEA3449256) | human gut metagenome | biome: human gut; feature: human-associated habitat; material: faeces | place: United Kingdom | collected 2010/2012 ...
TCGCGACCTCGGCGCGGGTGATGTTGTTCTGCGGGCGGACCTCGCCGTTGCCGTAGCCGACAATATAGGCGAAGTGATCCGTCGTGTTCAGACCGAGGGCATCGTCATCAGGAATCTCGACGGTGGGTGTGGAGGGGGTGGGCGTGTGCTTCCTTGCAAAGGTAGCGTGGATCGTGTGGTTCTCCACCACATCTTCAAACGTGTACGTGCTCACCGCGCCGACGCTTACGCCGTCCACCAGCACGTCCTTGATGCGGTAGCCGGAATCGGGCGTGATGGTAAAGGTCTTGCTTTCGCCCTTGGGTACGGTGACCGTGCCCGCGGCGGGGTCGATCTTGCCGTGCTCGTCGGCCGTTGCGGTGATGACACGCACTTCATCGACCTTGACCTGCAACGTATAATAATTTCTTACGGTTGCAACATCCTCACCGGAGCCAAAGTGGCTGAAGTTGTTACTGCTCTGATAAAAACGTACCGGATCATTATTTTTTACGATGTAACCGCAAATTTCAACCAGATAGTAGTTGTGGTCTGTTCGGGCATGATCCACCTTTGTGATCGGAATGGTGTTATCCTTAATCCAGACACGATGCAGTTCTCTATCCGTTTCGGCATTAGAAAACAGTTTTGGTTCTTCCGTGCTACGAGGGCCGTTTACGGTCATCGCTATGCCGTTATCAGCAAAATGTCCTTCGTCCCACCAGCAATACTCAAAGTAGACATACTCGTCTTCTTCATTGCCCTGCTCCGAGAGCAGCAACGGATGAGATACCTGCACACCGAGCGTATGCTCCTTGCCGTCGCCGATGGTCACGGTGAAGGGCTGGTCAGCATCGACAACTTCGTTTTTTCCGTCTACCAGATAGGAGATCGTGGGGTTCTGTAAAACATAGATACCTTGTCCGGATTTTACACTAACAGATCCATCCTGGCGGCGAGGTGTCACATTAAGCGGTTCATCATTCTGTAACGTAAACGCTATATTGGCGCCATCTGCTCCCGACCATCCGCCGATATAGTCGTAACCGGGTTTCTGTTCTGCGGAGGAAGCGGGGGCTTCCGGCAACGCATAACTGTCATCGAACTCCCAAAATCCGGTGGTTGCATTCTTCTGATAGCCAAGCAGTCGATAGTTGAGGTGATACTCCGATTCCCAATTATAGTTAATGAAAAACTTAACTTCAACCGGATAGGTCATTGCATTACGTTCCGTAGAGCTATATCCCTTAAAACTCTCATAGGTTGATTTATCCGGGAAGATTATCATGCAGTTTGTTCCATCGGGAATGCGGATCGCGCTGGAATCATATACCGATCCGCCACCCCATACATCACATTTTTTGTTTATGATGATCTGCGTGATATGCTTATCGTAAAAAGCGCCCTCGCCAAGTGTTGCCGCGCTGGCAGGAATGATAACCTTAGCATCTACTCCATCAGCAAAGCAGTTCTTGAAGCACTGATAACCAATGGTTGTTAAGCCTTCCGGCAGCTCAAATACGACGCCTTCCGGAGAACTCTTCAGGCGAATAGACTCTACGTGTTTGCAATCTGTGAATACAGAAGAAGCAAGCTCCGTCAAATTACTCGGCAAGATAACTTCTCTTAGCGCCGTGCATTGGCTAAATGCAAATTTGCCGATGGTCGTTACCTTGGTCTCTGACAGGTCAACAGATGCCACCTGAGAATACTGAAACGCCTGATTGTCGATCTTCTCCAGATGGGTCGCCTTGCTGAAATCGACAGCTGCAACTTGAGGATGATTTTTAAGACCTGCATTTCTTGCTTTAAAAGCGTTTTGACCGATACTCGTCACCGGCGTACCGTTAATTTCCGCAGGAATGGTAACGGAAAGGGTCTTATCCCCATTCGCGGCAAGCCACTCTTCATCAATACCCCTAATCACACCATTGTCAAAAAACAGCTTATCTACAGGGACCTCCACCAGTCCCCCCGCCTCAAGCACAGCGCCCTCGGTGTCCGTATTCTGCACCGCAGCTGCACTTACTGAGGTGTTATCACGAGCATACGTGCTCGTGACGTTTTTACCGTAAAAACGTGCTTCCCCGTCTTCTGCCAGCGCGCTGACTGGCAGGAGCGAGAGGGTCATCATCAGCACTAAGACCCATGTGAGACAGCGCTTGCCGAACTTCTTTTCTCTCATAAAAAAATCCTCCCTCTTGTCCCTGTGGACCCGAGGAAGGAGAGTTCTCCGTCTTAGGCAGCCCGGCTGTCGTGCGGCTCATGGCCGTTTAGACCCATAGCTTTGCGGCACCGGTTTTCGCCGGCTGTGCCTTTGTCTGTACGCTTTGCCCCACTTTTGCGAGCCGCACAGATCATTCGATTGATAAATTTATTATAATACTCAAAAAATAATCTTCAAGCGGAATCCCGTCGAATTTTGTCAGTAGTAAAACTTTTAATATCTGTTGAGTTTTGTCGTGATTTAGAAATACCTTGCAGTTTAATTGGTTTTTAGGCGGAACAGGGAGGGCGGATCGCTCCGCCCCCTGTCCTCTCTCAATCTCGTCTCTCTCGTTCACTTGCAGTACTGCCGCAAATCATAGCACAGGCGCTCGGCCTCCTGCTCGCCGCGGGCGACGATCGCCACGGAGTCGTTGCCGGAGATGCAGCCGAGCATATCGGGCAGCTTCATCGCGTCGATAGCCGCGCCCGCCGCATCGGCAAGCCCCGGCAGCGTCTTGAGCAGCACAACGATCCCCGCATAGTCCACGCCCACGCTGCACTCGCTCAAAATGAGCTTCAGGCGCTTCGTGTTGTCGATGTGGTCAGCCTTGCCGGATACGGCGTAGCGGCTGCGGCCGCCGCCGATCGGCTCCTTATAAAGGTACAGCTCCTTGATATCGCGCGAGACGGTCGTCTGCTTGCTCTCGATGCCGCACTCGGCGAGACGCGCGATGAGCTCCTCCTGCGTCTCGATATTGTACTTTTCGATCAGCTCCAGGATCTTCTCTTGTCGCTTGCTCTTCATGGCTCTCTCCCATTTTCCTCCGCCCGGCCAGCTGCCGGCGCGGATGAGCTCTTCTCTCTTCTCTCGTTCTGCGGTGGAATTTTTTACAGGTCGTCGCGGTTGACGGGGCAGGACATGCAGCGCGGGCCGCCGCGGCCGCGCGACAGCTCGGCAGACGGCACGGTCAGCACGTCGAGGCCATGCTTTGCGAGCAAGTCGTTCGTCACATAGTTGCGCTCATAGGTGATGACGCGGCCCGGCGCGATACACAGCGTGTTCGAGCCGTCGTTCCACTGCTCGCGCTGCGCGGCCATCAGGTCGCCGCCGCCGCAGCGGATCAGGTCGACCGCGGGCAGCTTGAGCTCGAGGGCCAGAATGTCCTTGAGTTCTTCCTTGATTGCGCCGAAGCGGAGCTCGCCGTGCTCGTCGAGCGTCATCTCATAAACGCTCAGCGGGCCCTCGATCTCGGGATGGATGGTGAACTTGTCGTAGTCGACCATCGTGAACACGGTGTCGAGATGCATGAACGCGCGCGTCTCGGGAATGTCGAAGGCGAGCACCTTCTTAAAGTCGGAGTTTTGCAGAAGGTTGCGCGCGAACGTCTCCGCACCGGAGACCGTCGTGCGCTCGGAAAGGCCGACGGCCACGATGTCCTTGGACAGCACGAGCACGTCGCCGCCCTCGATGGAATAGCTGTCGGACAGGTCGTACCACATCTTATTGTCCTGCGCGGCAAAGTCGCGGTTGTAGAGGAACATGTACTTTAAGAGCAGACTCTCGCGTTTGCGCGCAGGGGTATGCATGCGGTGGATGTTGATGCCCTCGCCCACACAGGCGCCGGGGTCGCGGGTGAAGTACAGGTTCGGCATGGGGTCGGAGACGAACGGATAGTCGTCGTCGACTAAGTCCATCAGCGACGTCGGCTGTTTGGTGGCGACCTCGCAGCGCTTGATGCCCGCGATCATCTTCGTCACCATCTGCTTGGGCGGCATGTCGAGAAGTAAGCTCGTCATGCTCGCGCGCAGGCCCTTGGCGTGAATCTTGCTGATGTTCAAAAAGTCGTTGACCAGTTGGATCTGGCGTGCGGGGTCGGCGATGGCCTTGGCGACCTCGTCGACATAGTAGATGACCTCGACGCCGTTTTCGCGCAGGACCTCGGCAAAGCGGTCGTGCTCCTCCTGGGCGACCTTTAAGTACGGGATATCGTCAAACAGCAGGCGCTCGAGCGTCGCGGGCGTCAGCGATTCCAGCTCCTCGCCGGGGCGGTGCAGCAGCACCTTGTTGAGCTTTCCAATCTCGGAAAAGTTATGAATGCCAGGATACATAGTCGTGCTCCCTTTCCCGGGATGCCGGCGGCTCTCTCATCGACCGCCCGTACATCCCGCTGTGTTTTCGATCGTCTCGCCGCAATGCGCGGCTTCTTTACGGATCGTTTTACCGTTATTACGCAGTAAAGTATACACGTTCTAAAAGCGCTTGTGATGTATCAGTGGTTTTGCCATTTTGTGTGCCAGTTACTCCTCCAGTTCTTCTTCCAGCGCTTTGCGCAATACCTCCATGCCGCGCTCCAGCCGCTCGCGCGGCTCGTAGGAGTAGTTGATGCGGATATAGTCGCGCCCGCCGTTCTTGCAGGGGTAAAAAACGTATCCGGGGATCAGCGTGACGCCCATGTTGTAGGCCCTGCGGATAAACTGCTTGCTGTCCACCCCGTCCGGCAGCCTGCACCAGACATATACGCCGCCTCTCGGCTTTGTATAACTCACGCCGAGCGGCGCAAGCTCGTCGAGCTTTTGGCATACCAAATCTCGATTCGTGCGGTAGACGTCGCGAAATTTTAAAAGCGACGTGTAGTAAATGCCGTCGTCCAGGTACATGCCGAGGAGCTTTTGCGTCATCCAGTCTGAGGCCATCAGCCGCACGGAGACGAGGTAGCTCAGCGCGCGGATCAAATCGCGGTTACCCGTGATGAAAGCAAGACTCAGTCCCGGGATGAACGTGAGTGAAAACGAATAGATGTAAATGACGTTGCCCATCGTGTCGAACGCCTTGATCGGCGGGAGCTTATCGCCGTCGTAGACGAGTTCGCTCGCCGCGTCCTCCTCCACGATCGGCACGCGGTAGCGGTTCGAGAGCTCAACGATCTTCTTGCGCCGCTCGAGCGACAAAATGTTTCCCGTCGGGTCGTGGTAGCTCGAATTGACGAAAATGAGCCGCGGGCGCGTCTGCGTGAGTAAGCTTTCGAGCACCTCGCAGTTCATGCCGTTCTCGTCGACGGGAACGGTCAGTATCTTCGCGCCCGCAAGCTCCATCACGCGGTACATATCAGGGTGGACGGGCTCCTCCATCACGACGCTGTCGCCGGGCTTGACGAGCAGCGTCACGATAAAGTCGAGTGCCTGATTCGTCTCCGATAGGATCTGAATTTCGCCCGAGGATGCCTTCACGCCCTTCGTGCCGAGAAAGGCCACGAGCTTCTGCCGCAAGAATTTATCGCCTTTATAGGGGCTGAAAAAATACTGGCACGGGCCGCTGCCCGTGAGCAGTGTCGCAATGTCGCCCGCGACACGCTCGGACGTGTACACCTCGCGCGAGGCGACGCCGCTACCGAGGGAATAGTGGCTCTCATCCGTAAAGCGCTGGAACAGGTCGTCAAACGTCTTTTCCATGTCGAGGTATTTATCGGCCACCTCGCTGACCCAGTTGACACGGCCGGACTGGACCTCGCCGCTTTCCTCCTCCGGCGCTTTTTCGCTGCTCGCCGCGGCCACGATGTAGCCCACGCCCTGGCGCGACTCGATCCACGCGTCGCTCTTGAGCTCGCTGTACGCCTTGACCACGGTGTTGCGGTGCACATCCAAGATCTGCGCGAGCGCGCGCTCGCTCGGCAGCGCGCTTCCTCGCGGCAGCGCGCCGCTGATGATCTGCGACTTGATCTGGTCGGCGATCTGCAGATAGACCGGCACCTTGGAATACTTGTCAATGCTGACTTTCATGTACTTCTCTTCTCCCTCTCGCCGGCAGGCCGCGCTCTCACCCGCAGCCGTCGGGATTTGCGTTGGTCTCACAGAGGTCTCTCTGTTCGCATTTTACCACATAACCGTGTGCGTTGTACAGTTATTTTTGTGCATATGACATAAAATCCAAAAAGAAAGAGCCAAGGCATCCCGATGAGATGCCTCGACTCTTTCAGGTCAGCAACCTGAGTAAGGGAAAAGAAGCTTTTCCTTTTTAGAACAGCAGATGCGCGATGGGGCAGACGATCAGCAGGCTGATGATGGTGCGCTCCAGGAAGATGACGAACAGCTCCCAGATGTTGAGAGGAAGTTTGGAGCCGAGGATCAGACCGCCGACCTCGGAGAGGTAAAGCACCTGCGTGACGGAGACGACCGCGACAATAAACTTGGCCATCTGGCTGGTGGACTCCGCGATCAGGATGGCGGGGGTGAGCATGTCGGTGAAGCCGACGATCATCGTGGAGGCAACAGCGTCCGCTTCGGGCACCTGAAGAAGCTGGAGCAGCGGGCGGAACGGGATGCCGAGCCATTCAAAGATCGGCGTGAAGTTTGCAAGGATCAGTGCGATGGTACCGATGGCCATAACGGAGGGCAGAACGCCGAACCACATGCTGCAGGCGTTCTTGGCGCCGCTCTTGAAGAATTCACCGATGCCCTTGTGCTCGGCAACGCGCTTCATGGCGAGGTCCATGCCGTACTCGACGTTGCTCTTGTAGCCCTCAGGAAGAGTGTCGGGAGCAGCCTTGCCTTCGACTAAGTACGTGTTGGGCTTTTTGCGCAGGGGATAGAGATACGGGCAGATGATGGCGCAGATGATACCGACGAGGCAGACGATGAGGTAGTAGATGCCGAAGTAATCGAGCAGCCCCACCGTATCGAGAACGACGAGGGTAAACGTGATGGAAACAGCGGAGAACAGCGTGGCGATGATGCTTGCTTCCTTGGCGGAATAGTAGCCGCCCTCATACTGGTTGCAGGTAAGCATAACGCCGAGCGTACCGTCGCCAATCCAGGAGGTGATGCAGTCGACCGCCGCGCGGCCGGGAACCTTGAACAGGGGGCGCATGACCTTGGTGAGCAGCGCACCGACGAACTCCAGCAGGCCGAAGTCGAGCAGCAGCGGCAGCAGCAGGGCCGCGATGACGAAGATGATAACGAGCGTGGTGAGCAGGTCATAGAGGACAAAGCCGCCCTGACCGCCGCCGGTGATCATACCGACGAGACCCACGTCTTCCTCGCCCACACCGAGATAGGTGAGCCACACGAAGATGACCGCGAGCACGCGGATCACGACCCAGATGGGTTTGCAGGCGAAGCATTCCTTCATGATGTCGCTATTCATAATGAATTTGGGCTTTGCCAGCGCAATGAGGGACATCACTGCCGAAACGGTGAGGATCAGCACGCACAGCAGCGGCAGGAAGCCACCGATGACACCAGAGATGATGTCGGCCAGGATCTTGACCACAACGGTCCATTCACCTGCTGCGTTCTTGACCGGGATCATGAACAGGATGACGCCGACGACTGACGGGATGATAAACAGAGCTTTCAGTTTCGCGTTACTTTTGGTTTCCATTCTCTCTCCTCCTTCATATTGGCAAGTCGCGCCGGAAGGCGGTCTCTCTCATAGCCGCTTCCCCGGCAGACAGCTCTTGCCTTTACTTTATACGAATTTAGCAGTAAAGCAAGTGCCAGCAACGTTCTCAATTTGTATACCAGCAATAAATTTCTCCATTTTGTCATTCACTTTTTTGTCGAACCTGTATGTATCTTTTTTGCTTTTTGGGAAAAAGCCCATTTTCCCTTGCCGTTTCAGGGATTTTGGAGAAGAAAAAGGGAGACGCGATACGCGTCTCCCTCCCGTTTGCTTTATTGCAAGTTTTCAACGTCCTTCTTGCCGACCGCCATGCGCTTCCATTGCTCAGGAAGGCCCGGCGCGATGAGCGGGAACAGATTTTCCGTATCCGACGTCGGCTGGATGTTATAGGTGCCGTACTTGTTGACAAGATCGGCGCAGTCGTCCGGCTGGCCGAAGCGCGCCTTGAGCATCGGTGCCAGGTCATACGGCATGCCAGGGTCTTTTCGCGGCATAAAAATCACCTCCGGACTTAGTATGTCCGGAGGCGGCAGATTTTTTCGATTTGTCTCGCTCACGCGCGCAGCGACTTCGGATACACGCCCTTATCGTGCAGCTTTTGAAGCTCGCACTGCACCATTTCCTTATCCTCGTGATACGTCATGCCGAACCAGCGCGCGCTCGAGCGCAGAACGGAGACACTGAGCTCGCCGCGGTCGATGAGCTCGCCGATCAGGCTCGGCAGCAGGCACTCTTTTTTGAGCTCGCCGTCGGGCAGCGCGCGGAGGAAATCCTTAAAATACGCGTCCAGCTTTTCAAACAGCCACGGCGTAAAGCCCCAGAAGTTCATCGAGACCGGCGTCTCCGGCGCGTAGACCGGACCGTCGCCGTCTTCCTGAATGTCGCGGATCTTGCCGTCGTCGCAGGGCTTTAAGTGGAACGTCTCGACCACGCGGTCGAGCATGCCCTGCTCGTTCACATGGCACACACCGCGCGTGACCGTGCCGTGCTCGCTCACGGTGTTGCAGAGGTTGTATCCGACCATCGTGCCCTCGCCGCTTTCGGCGAGCTTTGAGAGCTCTGCGTAAATGGTCTTGAACGCGTCCACGCCGTAATAGTCGTCGGCGTTGATGACGACGAACGGCTCGTGCACGAATTCGCGCGCGCACAGCAGCGCGTGCACCGTGCCGAACGGCTTGACGCGCTCAGACGGCACCTTATAAAAATCGGGCACGCTCGAAAAATCCTGATACGCGTAGCAAACCTCGACGTTTTCCCCGTCCGCGGTCTTGCGCGCGGCAAGGTGATGTCCGACCATGTTCTCCATCAAGTCGCGCATGTCGGGCTTGATGATGAAGACCACCTTCGTAAAGCCCGCGCGCAGCGCGTCGAAAATGGAGTATTCCATCAAAATTTCGCCGTTCGGGCCGATGCCGTCCACCTGCTTGCTGCCGCCGTAGCGCGAGCCCATGCCCGCCGCCATAATCACGAGCGCTGCTTTCATAAAAACAAAACTCCTCTCAAAGTTCTCGATCTCGTTGTTCCGAGCTGCGCACCGCGCGCTCATCTTCGCCCATCATAGCGTATCCGAACCGGCATTGCAACCGTCTTTTTCGTCTCTTGTCTTTTGCCGCAGGCGTGTTATACTGGTGTAACTATTTCTTAACACCGAGGTCACACCATGGAAGGATTTCTGCATGCGGTCTCTTCCGTCACCATCATCCTGCTGCTGACGGCGACGGGCTATTTCTGCGCGGCCAAGGGCTGGATGGGCCCGCAGGCCAAGGCCTTTATCGGCAAGTTCACGCTCTCTGTCGCCATCCCCTGCATGTCGGTCTACGGGCTGACGAATAACCTGACCCGTGATCTTCTGGTTCAGTCGGGCAGCTTTCTGCTTGTGCCGCTGCTCGGCACCGTGGTCATCACAGTTCTGTCGCTGCTCGTCGGCAGGCTCATAAAGCTGCCGCGCAAAAAGCTCGGCGTTTTTATGATGATGTGCTCGGTGTCGAACGCCATCTTCGTCGGCCTTGCGATGTGCACCGAGCTCTTTGGCGACACCTGCACGCCCTACGTCATGCTCTACTACCTTGTCAACACCAGCTTTGTCCAGCTTTTGTTCCTCTCGCTTGTGCGCTGGTCGGGTGAGAGCCGCGGCTTTGACCTCAAGATGCTCCAGAAATTCCTGACCACGCCCGCCGTCATCGCCGTTTTCGTCGGCCTCGCGCTCGTGTGGTTTGAAGTGAGGCTCCCCTCGCTCGTGATGAGCTACTGCCGCTATATGAACAACCTCGTCACACCGCTGGCGCTGCTGCTCACGGGCTACATCATCCACGACATCGGACTCAAAAATGTCCGGCTCGACCGCGACCTCGGCATCTCGATGATCTTCCGCTTCCTGCTCGCGCCGGCGCTCTCGGTCGCGCTGTGCAGGGCGTTCGGCGTGACGGGCCTTGCCCATGACGTGCTCATCGTTGAAACGGCGATGCCGGTCGTCACGCAGACGGTCGTCGCCGCCGCGGAATACGGCGCGGACGAGGAATTCGCCGCGCAGGGCGCGGCGCTCTCCACGATCGCGTGCTTTGTCGTCATTCCCGTGCTGATGTTGATTTTGTAATCAAAAAAGTGGCAAAGCCACTTTTTTGAGAAGGTTTCGCTGCGTTCTGCACCTCGGTTGTCCGCTAAAAGCGGACAATTCGACCTTACACCGTTGCGGCACTACGATTCCCGCGCCCTTGCAGGCGCGCCAATCGTGCCGCTTCCTCGAAACCGACTTGCTGTTTCCGCCGCTGGCGGCACTTCGCCGGTTTCCACTTTGCGCAAAGAGTTTTCTGCCAGAAGGTGAATTGCCCCGCAGCGGGCAAGAGAAGCCCCTCTGGAGGGCGCACATGCCGCGGCGGAAACCCGATTTGAATTTATTTCGTGCCGTGCGCGGCACCTGGGCAGCCGTTGGCAGCTTTGCGGCCTTACGGATGCTGCGTACCCCTTGCGGGTAAAAACTATGCGAGGCTCTCTACCCTGAAAAGAATTCCGCACCGTCGGCGCGGGGATTTTTTTATCTTCAATTTCCGATCAGTGCGGACAGGCCGCCGGTTTTCAGCTCGTCTTTATAGTAGTTGAGCTCATCGCCGATGAGCTCGTCGAGCACGCGCATACCCAGCACCTCGACAGGGGCCTTGTCGTCCGTCAGGATGCAGCTTCCGCCCTCATAGGGCGTGAGCTTCGAGTAGACCGTGCGCATCATATCGGCGTAGTCGCTGTCTTTGAGATTCGCGATGCTGCGCAGGAACGTCTCCTCCCAGTCGTCTGCGTTCGTGCAGAAGACCTCGGTATTCGTGTTGCCCTTCACCGGCGCGGTGACGGTGTGCTGGAAGACGCTCGCCATCGTGTCGCAGAGGTATTCGTTGATCGAGCCGTTCTCCGCCGACGTCATGTTGAGGTTCACGACCATCACGCCGTTCGGCTTCAAATGTGCCTGCACTTCGTTGAAAAACTCGACGCTCGAGAGCTGGAACGGGATGGTGATATCCTGATAGGCGTCCACCATGATGACGTCAAACTTCTCCTTCGACGCGGCAAGGTACGCGCGCCCGTCCTCGACCGCGACGGTCACGCTGCCTGGAAGTCCGAAGTAGTCCGTCGCGATGTCGGCAATTTTTTTGTCGATCTCCGCGCCCTGCACACTCGCGCCGGGGAAATAGCGCGTGCAGTAGCTCGCGTACGTGCCAGAGCCCATGCCGAGGATCATCACGCTGCGGTTTTCGTTGTCCGTGCCGTCCATGCCCGCCATGCAGGGCGCGGCGAGCGCGTAGTCATAGTACATGCCCGTCAGCGCGTCGCCCTTGACCTGCACGCTCTGCACACCGAAGAGCACGTTCGTCGAGAGCGTCGTGCGCTTCGCGTCGTCCTGCACCTGCAAATAGTTGTAGATGGACTCGTCCTCAAGCGTGATGTCGCTCTGCCAGAAGGCGAAGCTGTAAGACGGCAGGGCAAAGCACAGTCCAGCGATCAAAAGGACGGAGACGATCCCCGGCACGCTCTTTTTCTTCTCGAACACGAAGTACGCGATGCCGATGGCCGCGAGCACACCGGAGAAGATCAAAAACGTTGCCGCCGTGCCGACGGCAGGGATCGTCACAAACGTCGGCACGAAGGTTCCGATGATGCTGCCGATGGTGTTGAGCGCGTTGAGCCTGCCCACGGTCTTGCCCGTGTCGTCGAGATTGTCGACCGTGAAGCGCGTGAGCGACGGCGTGACGGTGCCGAGCAGCACGCACGGGAACGCGAAGATCACGAGGCACGCCGCGAGCGCCGCCCAGACGAGGAAGTTTTTCGTCACAAAAAGCGCCAGCAGCAGCGAGATGCCCGCGATCAGGTACCGTCCTACAAACGGGATGAGCGCGATCCAGATGGCCGCGATGATGAGGCGGCGGTAGAGCTTATCGGGCGTCGCGCTCTTGTCGGCGAGCTTGCCGCCCCAGACGTTGCCGATGGCCATCGCGATCATAATGACGCCGATGATCACCGTCCACACGATCTGCGACGAGCTGAAGTACGGGGCCATGAGCCTGCTCGCGCCGAGTTCGACCGCCATGACGGACATACCGGCGAAAAATTCGGTCAGGTATAAAAAGTATTTGCTGCGGATGAGTTTATTTTCCATGCAGGACCTCCCTGTCGTTTCGTTTGTGCCGTCTTCGGTGTAGACAGAGAAATTATAACATGCCTGAACCGCTTTGCACAACGTTTTTGCCGCGTATTCATTCCCGATGCGCATATTCCCCTTCTGCACGCATATAGATGGAGCAACATGAGTCAGGAGTGTGCTGCATGAAGGGTAACATGGAAGAGCGCGCCTGTGCGCTGGCCGCCTACATCATCGAAAACCGCGCCACCGTGCGCGCCGCGGCAAAAAAGTTCGGCGTGAGCAAGTCCACCGTACACAAGGACCTGCAGGACCGCCTGCCGCAGTTCAACCGCAGCCTATACTTGCAGGTCAAGGAGGTGCTGGAGGTCAACAAGGCCCAGCGCCACATCCGCGGCGGCATGGCCACGCGAAAAAAATACAAGGGATTTTGAAACTTTTTTCGACTTTTTGCGTCTAACATAAGAGTGCGCCTCCCGCGCGGCAAAATTTCTCTTGCACAATTCCGCCGCGCAGGGTAGAATACCGTTATTGTAAACCGACAGAAAAAAGAACGGAGCAACAAGATGAGAAAACAGGACTATTACGAGCCCGACTTTGACGACGTGCCGCGCCGCAGCAAAAATACCAAAAAACAGAAAAAGAAAAAGTCCGGCAGCCGCGGCGAGCGCGTGGTCGTGACGCTTCTGTCGCTTCTTTTCCTGACCGTGGCCGTCGTGGCGACGGTCAAGTACGTCGTGCGCGCGCCCGAGCCCGTCACGGACAACGAGGACCAGCAGACGCAGCAGGACGGCACGGCGGAGGACAGCGACGCCATTCAAACCATTTCTAACGGCAAAGAGCGCAAAAAATACTGCTATACGATCCTCGCCTACGGTGTGGACAACGACGCCGGCGGCAGCGACACGAACATGCTCGTGCGCTTTGACGCGGAGAACAAGAAGATCGACGTCGTCAGCCTGCCGCGCGACACGCTGATGAGCAACGGCCACAAGCTCAATTCCTCCTACAATAACGGCGGCACGGAAAAGCTGCGCAGCAACATTGAAGATATGCTCGGCGTCCCCGTGGACTTCTACGTCTCCGTCGACTTAAAGGGCTTCATCGCGCTCATCGACCAGATCGGCGGCGTCGACTTCGACGTGCCCGAGGATATGGACTACGACGACCCCTACCAAGACCTGCACATTCACTTCAAGGCCGGTCTCCAGCACCTGAACGGCCAGCAGTCTATGGAGGTCGTGCGCTTCCGCCACAACTCCGACAAGGATAAGCCCGCCTACGGCGGGCGGCAGGATATCGGCCGCATCGGCACGCAGCAGGCGTTTTTGAAGACCGTGGCGCAAAAGCTGATGAAGCTCGAAAATGTCCCCGCGATGGCGGAAACGTTCTTAAAATATGTCAAGACTGACCTGACGCTCGGCAACCTCGTGTGGCTCGCCAACCAGGCGCTCTCCATGGGCGGGACGGACGCCATCAGCTTTGCCACGCTCCCCGGCGACGGCGCGGGCTGGTACAATGGCAAGTCCTTCTACACGCTCTATCCCGAGCAGGTGCTCGAGATGACGAATTCGATGCTCAACCCCTATGTCGCCGACATCACCGCCGACGAGCAGAACATTTTAGTCCCGTGATCCCCGTGAAATTTTGAGAATGTGAGAAAGAGAGAGCAAACGCCATGAAGTTCCGCTTTGCGCTGCTTGTCGCGGCGCTCGCGCTTGCGCTGAGCATCAGCGCCTTTGCTTACAGTGATGAGCCCGCGCAGGATGCCGCCGCTCCCGCACAGGAGGAGACGACGAGCGAAGACAGCGCCCCGTTCGTGCTTCTTCGCGTCTACGAGGGCCAGTTTGCCGACGTGAAAGACGGCGACTGGTTCGCCCCCTCGGTCGTCTCGGCCTATGAATACGGGCTTTTGAACGGTCGCAGTGAGAGTTCCTTTGCGCCGAACGGCAATGTGACGCTCGCCGAGATGCTGACCATTGCCGCGCGGCTGCGCGCCATCTACACGACCGGCAGCGACGCGGTCATCCCCGCCGCAAAGGAGAATGAGGCGTGGTATGCGCCGTATGTCTCGTACTTGAAGAGCCAGAATTTGCTCGACAACAGCTTTGAGGGCTTCTACCTCCTGCCCGCGTCGCGCGCGCAGATGGCGGGCATTTTCGCCTTCGCCGTGCCGGAGGAATGGTACACCGAGCCCAACGCCTCGCTCGTCACCTCGGCCTACGCCAGCCGCGACTACATCGCCGATGTGACGGACAAAACGCCCTACCGCAGTGAAATACTTCTGATGTACCGCCGCGGGCTGCTCTCCGGCATGGACGCAAAGGGCAGCTTTTATCCCGACCGCAGCGTCAGCCGCGCGGAGATCGCGGCGCTTTTGACGCGCGTGGTCAAGCCCGAAACGCGCCTGACGCTCACGTGGACGGTCGCGCCGTATCACTCCGTCAAAAACGCGACGCTCGCAAGCCTTGTCAAAGCGCCGGCAAGCACGTCGCTCCCGACGTCTGCCAAGGACACCGCCGCCATCGACGGACTCGTGCGCAATATGCTCGCGCGCGGCGAGCACACGATCACGCTGAACTACTCCAAGGCCCTCACCACCGCCACCGCCAGCGCGCTGACGCAGGCGTTCACCTCCTGCGTCAAGACGTACTGTGAGCAGATGTACAACGCCGTCTCCTGCCGCTCGTATTCGACGGGCAAGGTCGTACTCACGTTTTCGTCCACCGCCTGTACGGACAAAACGCTCGAATCGTACCGCGCCAAGGCGCTCGCCGCCGCGATCAAGGTCCACGACTCCCTTTGGGAGAGCGGCACGCTGAGCTACGACATGAGCCAGTATGAGATCGCGCGCACGTATTTTCAATGGCTGTGCGACCACTGCCGCTACGACAACGCCGCCGCGGACGATTCCGCGAGCCATCTTGCCTACGGCGCGCTTGTCAGCGGCCTTGCCGTGTGCGACGGCTACACGGGCGCTTACAATCTGCTCTTGAAGCTCGAGGGCATCGAGTGCACCTCGCTTTTTAACGACAGCCACATCTGGACGCTCGCGACGCTGGACGGCACGCAGTACCACATCGACGTCACCTGGGGCGACCAGTACGGGCGCACGGACCTGCGCTACTTCGGCATGAGCGAGGAGCAGTCCTACCAGTGCCACCCGTGGGGCGCAGCGGACAAAAAGAAATAAGGATCGACATATAGGGAGCCCTGAGACGGTATGTCTCAGGGCTCCCTTTTTTATCACCATTCGAGCTTTGTGCGCACGTGCGTGAGCGGCAGGCGAAAGCTCTCGCGCAAAACATTCCGATGCTCCGGCGGAAAGCATTCCTCTGAAAATTCATACAGCGGCAGAACCGAACCGTACTGCTGCGCGGTCTCGTAGAACCAGCAGCCGAATTCCAGACGTTCGAGCTTTGTTTGCAGCGCCGCGATCTGCGCGCGGACGTTGTCGCGCTCTTTGGCAAGGATGTCGCGGCGGGCGCTGAGCGTCTCTCCGCCGGGCCGGATGAGCGGCAGGAACGAGCGAATCTCCTTGAGCGGAAGACCGCAGAATTTCAGGTACTCGATGATTGAAAGCGTTGCAATATCGTCGTCTGTGTACGTTCGCTGCCCATTGCTGGCGCGCACACCGAGAGACAGCAGCCCCTCCTTTTCATAGTAGCGCAGGGTCGATGGGGCAATATTCATCATGCGTGCCACTTCTCCGATTGTATAAGGCATACGAAAATCTCCTCAAAAAACTGTTAAGATGACCGCGCGAAAACCTATTGACTTAAAGGCGACTTTAATAGTTACAGTTTACTTATCCAAATCGGTATTGTCAACAGAAATTAACGGGTAATTTTTCTTCCGTTTGTGCATGATGTTCCGATGCCGACAGTTTTTAAGAAGGAGAAAAGAAGCTATGAGAAAAATGATGCAGCGATCCCTGAGCTGTCTGCTGACTCTCGCGATGGTCGTCACAATGCTGATGACCAGCACGCTCGCAGCAGAGAAAAGCGCAAAACTGGAATTTGACTATTCCGCCAACTACGAATCCTCCAAGGTCGTCAGTCTCGAAGTCTACAAGGGCTACCCTGCAAACGGCTATGCCGCAGAGGAAGAAATCCTCAAGCAGCTCGAAACGGTCAAGCCCCAGGCCGACGGCAGCTACGCTGTCACCGAGGCCGGCACCTATGCCTACCACGTTCACGGCACGGGCTACTATAACATTCTCCAGCTCTTCAACGTGACCGAGGCCGACCTGACCGCGGGCGCGAAAAAGCTCACTGTCATCGGCGGCAAGCTCGGCGGCAGCGGCTATGAGCCGACCATCAAGCCCGAAAAGGCCCCTGATTCTTACAAGATGGATGCCCGCGACAGCATGCTCATTTTCTGGCCGGAGGAGATCAACGATTCCTTCACCGTCGCTCCGCAGGGCTACACGACGCCCGCCTTCGACGGCAAGCACGCCGCCAACGAGTTCACCTCTCAGGACCAGATGATGGCTTTCCTGCAGAAGATGGACAAGTCCTCCGACGTTATGCACCTCTACTCCGCCGGTACGACCCCGAACTACAAGTATGACCTCCCCCTGGCACTCTTCACCACCTCCGAGATCCCCGCGAACGCCACGCTCGCCGAGGCCGCCAAGATCGTCAAGAGCAACGGCAAGGTCAACATCTGGTACCAGGCCCAGATCCACCCCAATGAGCCCGCCGCCGGTGAAGGCGCGCTCGTGATGATCGACAACTTTGTCAACGATCCCGTCTACAAGGCGCTGCTCGACAAGGTCAACATCGTCATCGTTCCCCGCATCAATCCTGACGGTTCCTACCTCTTCAGCCGCGCGACCTACGACGGCTTTGATATGAACCGCGACCACATGTCCCTCAAGGCCGCCGAGCTTGCCCAGCTCCACACCGCCTACCGTCTGTTCATGAGCGAGGTCGTTATCGACACGCATGAGTTCACGTTCTACGGCGCCAAGAACGGCATGATGAACAATGCCGACGACCTTGAGACCACCCCCGCCACCAGCCTGAACGACGATCCCGCCGTGACCAAGATCGGTCTTGACATGGCCAAGCATGCCTTTGCCGACGCCGAGAACGCCGGTCTTCGCGTCTATCACTACGGCACGACCGTCAATAACCCCATCGGCCGCGCTTACTTCGGCCTCTACAACGCGCTTTCCTTCCTGATCGAGACCCGCGGCATTGGCGCCGGCCGCCAGAACTTCGAGCGCCGCGTCTTCTCGCAGGAGACCGCCGCGACCTCTTACATCAAGTACACTGCCGAGCACGCCGATGAGATCGTCAAAACCGTCGCCGCCGCCCGCGCCGATGTCATTGCCAAGGGCAAGACCTACGATGAGAGCGACATCATCGCCCTCTATCAGACCAAGTCCGGCAACACCCTGACCGACTACACCGCGACGCGCGTCCAGTACACGATGGACGGCACGGAGAAGGCCGGTAAGGCGACCGCTTTGTCCCTGAACGACACCATCACTCGCGGCCGCACCCGCCCGACCGCCTACGTCATCCCCGCCGACGCAGTCAACATCGAAAAGATCCTCTACATCATGGACAACCAGGGCGCGGAGTACTACAAGCTGAATGCCGGTACGACCGCTTCCCTCCAGCAGTACTACTACATCGGCGAGTACATGGAGAACGACAAGGCCAAGGGCATTGAGGCCGGTCTCCGCGACGCGGCCGACGTGACCTTCGCCAACGGCGCTTATGTCTTCCCGATGGATCAGGTCGCCGGCAACGTCATCGCCATGCTTTGCGAGCCCGACGTCACCGACTCCAACGGCTACGACGGCTCCCTCTACCAGTACAAGCAGATCGACTACGACAAGTCGACCATGAACTTCCCGCTCTACCGCTACACGGGCAACGACCCGCGCACGACACTTGTGAGCAACGGCACCTCCGCCGAGCCTACCCAGCCCACGCAGCCTGAGAAGCCCTCCCAGCCCGCGAGCGGCGACACCTACACCGTCGTCTCCGGCGACAGTCTGTGGAAGATCGCCAGCAAGCAGCTCGGCAATGGCAACCGCTGGACTGAGATCTATGACCTGAATAAGGACACCGTCAAGTCCCCCTCGGTCATTTTCGTCGGTCAGATCCTCAAAATGCCTCTCACGGCAGTGAGCCAGTAAAAAATACGTCAGTGTTTTTTCTCCACAAATCCCCTTCGAACGGGAAAGCGCCTTCCGCGATGCGGAAGGCGCTTTCCTTTTTATTTTCAAATCTCGAATTGCTGACCGTCGCGCGTGATGCGCGCGATGATGTCCTTTTCGTCCGGGTGCGCGGCGATGTAGCGGTCGATGACCTCATACTTTTTCCACATGTGCATCGGGAAGATGTGCTGCACCGTCACATTCTTCAGCAGATACTCGATGCCTAGGCCCTCGCTGCCTTCACCAAGGCGCGGGTCAAGCGGCGCCATCGCCGCCGTGATCTCGGGCGCGATGTTGTTGTCCGTCGCCTCGTTGCGCACAGCGGAGGCGAGCTTTTCAATGGCCGCATGGTAGTGGACGGTCATGTTGTTGCAGTAAGCCTTGCCCTCGCTCTCCCAGTTCCACCAGTTGAGGTCGCCCCCGTGGTAGACCATCTTCCCCTCAGCGCGCAGAAGATAGGCATTGCCGATGTCCGTCGACTTGATGGCGCGGATGCTTAAATCCTCGCCCGCGACGTCGGTGAGCAGGATGCTGTCGGGCCGCAGAACAGTCGTGCGGGCAAAGGCTTCGTCGGAGATGTTCAGCCATTGCCGCTTGCGCTCGGTGAGGCGCGTGTCGCGCGAGACGAAAAAGCGCGCGTCGGGGTACTTTTCCAAAAGTGTGAACACCTTGGCGTCGAAGTGGTCCTCGTGGCTGTGGCTCGCGAAGACGAGCAGCGGCTTGTCTGGGTTCAGCTCCGGCAGCTCGCCCGTGTAGTCGGGCTCGTAGGTGTAGTCAAAGAGCGTATAGAACTTGTCCCATTCGACAAGATACGCGCTGTGGGCGATAAACGTGACGGTCATGCGGTTTCTCCTTTCGCTCTGGAGGATGGAAGTTTGCTTGTAGTATCATAGCAGACGCCGCGGCGCGGCGCAAGGGGAAAAGGCTTTGCAAAATCGCGCGGATATGGTAAAATATTTAAATCTATCCCCTGACTTCACGAAAGGAGCCGCGCGATGCTGAAAAAAGCCTACGTTGAGATCACGAACCGCTGCAACCTCGCCTGCTCCTTCTGTCCCAAGACAAAGCGCGCGCCGCGCACGATGAGCGCGCAGGAATTCGACCTTATCCTCTCGCGGCTCGAGGGGTATGTGCAGTACGTCTATCTGCACGTGATGGGCGAGCCGCTGCTGCACCCTGAGCTTACGACGCTCTTCGCCCTTGCCAAAGCGCGGAACATGAAGATCTGCATCACGACGAACGGCACGCTGCTCCAAAAGCGTTCCGACGAGCTGCTTGCCGCCGAAAGCCTGCACAAGATCAGCGTCTCGCTCCACAGCTTTGAGGGCAACGACGGCGCGGACGAGCAGGAGCTTACGTATCTGACGCAGGTCTGGGACTTTGCCGAGCGTGCCGCCAAAAAAGGCGTCATCGTCGCGCTGCGCCTCTGGAACGACGGCGGCGCGGACGCGCGCAACGGCGAAATTCTCGACTTTCTGCGCTCCCGCACAGGCGATAACTGGCCCGAGATGCGAAACGGCAGCTTTCTTCTGCGCGACCACCTGTATTTGGAGCGCGCGGGCAAGTTTGACTGGCCTGATCTGAGCGCCGGCGAATCCGGCGCACAGTTCTGCTACGGCCTGCGCGACCAGCTCGGTGTCCTTGTCGACGGCACCGTCGTCCCCTGCTGCCTCGATCACGAGGGCGACATGGCGCTGGGGAACCTCTTCACTCAGCCGCTTGACGAAATCCTCGAAAGTCCGCGCGCGTGTGCTCTGCGCGAGGGCTTCTCCCGGCGGAAGCCCGCCGAAGAGCTCTGCCGCCGCTGCGGCTTCGCCGCGCGCTTCAACAAATGATATGATGACAGAACATTGGGAAAACTTAAATGCTCTGACCGCGCCGCTGCTCACGTGGTATGACTTAAACGGCCGCACGCTGCCATGGCGCAGCGTCGTCACGCCGTACCGCACATGGGTCTCGGAAATCATGCTCCAGCAGACGCGCGTGAGCGCCGTCATTCCGTACTTCGAGCGCTTTATGGCAGAGCTGCCCGACGCCGCGGCGTTAGCCACCGTGCCGGAGGAACGGCTCTTGAAGCTCTGGGAGGGGCTCGGCTACTACTCGCGGGCGCGGAATCTGCAAAAGGCGGCAAAGGTCATCGTCTCGGACTTTGGCGGCGAGTTGCCGCGCACCTGCACATTGCTCAAAACGCTCCCCGGCATCGGCGACTACACCGCCGCCGCCATCGCCTCGATCAACTTCGGCGAACCGGTCGCCGCGGTGGACGGGAATTTGCTGCGCGTCGCCGCGCGCGTCAGCGGTTGCGCCGACGACATCATGGACGCGAGGGTACGAAAGCAATTCACCGCGCATCTCAACGACGCCATCGACTTAGCCCGACCCGGTGCATACAATCAGGCGATGATGGACCTCGGCGCGACGGTGTGCCTGCCGAACGGCGCGCCCAAGTGCGAGGTCTGCCCCGCGCGCACGATGTGCGAGGCGTACAAAAACGGCCTCACCGAAGTCTTACCCGTGCGCGCGAAGAAAAAGGCGCGCAAAATTGAGGAGCGCACCGTGCTGCTGCTCTTTCAAAACGGCAAGGCCGCGCTGCGAAAGCGGCCGGACACGGGACTTCTCGCCTCACTCTGGGAATTCCCGAGCGTTTTGGGGAACCTCGACGAGGCGGGCGTTTCGCTTGCGCTTGCGCAGATGGGGCTTTCGGCAAAGTCCATCGAGCCCGCGGGCAGCGCCAAGCACATCTTCACCCACATCGAGTGGGATATGAAGGGCTACTTCGCCGACGTGACGGGCGAAAACGACGATCTATTCTGGGCGGACGCCGCGGCGTTCGACGCCGCCGCCATCCCCACCGCATTCAAGAAATTTGCCGCGCTCGTTCGCGCGCGGCTGCAATAAGAGAGGGAGAACAACGACCATGGCACAGCTTTACTTCAAATACGGCGCGATGGGCTCGAGCAAGACGGCCAACGCGCTGATGGCGCGCTTCAACTACGAAGAGCGCGGGCAGAAGACGCTCCTCTGCAAGCCCCAGCTCGACACGCGCGACGGCGACCACATGGTGCACTCGCGTATCGGCCTCGAATATCCCTGCGTCTACTTCCACGAGATGCGGCAGATGGACGAGGAGGAGCTCAAGAAAAACGCCTGCATCATCGTCGATGAGGCGCAGTTTTTGACAAAGGAGGAGGTCTTATACCTCGTCCATCTCGTCGACGACTGCGGCATCCCCGTCCTCTGCTACGGGCTGCGCGCCGACTTCAAGGGCGACCTTTTCCCCGGCAGCTACGAGCTGCTTGTCATGGCCGACAAGTTAGAAGAGGTCAAAACCATCTGCTGGTGCGGCAAAAAGGCCGCGTTCAACGCGCGCTTTGACGCGCAGGGCCATGTCGTCAAGCAGGGTGCGCAGGTCGTCATCGGCGCGAACGACCAGTACATCGGCCTGTGCCGCAAGCACTGGATGCTCGGCGACCTCGGCCCTGACTTCAACGGTCAGGGCACGGGCGACTGATGCGCTGCGAGATCTGTCCCCGCCGCTGCAATGCTGAGCGCACGGCGGAGAAAGCGGGCGGCGTCTGCCGCATGCCCGCGGGCTTAGTCGTCGCGCGCGCGATGCTGCACATGTGGGAAGAGCCCGTGCTCAGCGGGAAAAACGGTGCGGGCTGCATCTTCTTTTCGGGCTGCAATTTGGGCTGCGTGTTCTGCCAGAACGGGCGCATCAGCCACGAGAATTTCGGCAAGGTCATTACGCCGGCACATCTGCGCGAGATCATGGAAGACCTCGTTTCGCAGGGCGCGCACTGCATCGATCTTGTCACGCCCACGCACTTCACCCCCTGGGTGCTTGAAGCGCTGCGTAAGCCGCTCGGCGTCCCCGTTGTATGGAACAGCGGCGGCTATGAGCGCGTCGAAACCCTCAAAACGCTTGAGGGTAAGGTGCAGATCTATCTGCCCGACTTAAAATACGCCATGGAACGCCCCGCGCGCGAGCTTTCCGCCGCGCCGGACTACTTTGAAGTTGCCGCCGCGGCCATCGACGAGATGGTGCGTCAGGTCGGGGCGTATCAGATTGGGGACGACGGACTGATGCGCTCCGGTGTCATCCTGCGCCACCTCGTCCTGCCGGGGCAGCTCGAGAACACCAAGCGTGTCATCGACTATGTCTCGACGCATTTTCCGCCAAAGACTGTGCTCTTTTCGCTCATGAGCCAGTATACGCCGCAGCCCGGTTCGACCGGCGCGCTCGCGCGGCGCTTGAATGAGCGAGAATACTGCACGGCGGTACAATATATGCGCGACTGCGGCCTGACCGACGGCTTTTGTCAGGAGCTCTCGAGCGCCAAAGAGGAATACACGCCCGTTTTCGACCTACAGGGAGTATAGGATGGCGAATCAGCTCAACTGCCTGCGCTGCGGCGCAGGGATGCAATTTATCAAGCGTGAAAAATTCCAGCTCGGCCAGACCGGCTGGGTGCTCGGCGACCTGCCGAATCTCTTCGCGGGCGCGATGGAGATCGAAATTTACGTCTGTCCCAAGTGCGGAAAGCTCGAATTCTTCCAGCCCGGTAGCGACAAATTCGCAGGTACGGCGGACGAGGCAAAGACCGGCTCCGGCTATCTCCCGCCCGACGCGCCGGGCGGTCTGCCGCGCAAAAAGTGTCCCGTCTGTGGGGCGGTGCTCGACTTTGACTATGGCCGCTGCCCGTACTGTGAGCACGAATTCTGATAGCAAGTTGTAATATTCTTTCTCATCAATACAAGGAGGACTCGATATGGAGCGTGTCAGCAAGCGGAATTACTACTTAGACATCGCGCAGACGGTGCTCGAGCGCGCGACGTGCCTGCGCCGCGTCTACGGCGCGATCATCGTCAAAAACGATGAGATCATCTCCACCGGCTACAACGGCGCGCCGCGCGGACGCAAAAACTGCGTCGACCTCGGCTACTGCACGCGCGAGCAGCTCAAGGTCCCGCGCGGCGAGCGCTACGAGCTCTGCCGCAGCGTCCACGCCGAGGCGAACGCCATTATCTCCGCCCAGCGGCGCGACATGGTCGGCGCGACGATCTATTTAGTCGGCCGCGACGCGCGCAGCGGCGAGCTGCTGCACGACGCGACGAGCTGTCCCATGTGCCGCCGCATGATCATCAACGCCGGCATCGACGAGGTGGTGATCCGCCGGACGGAGGAGGAGTTTGATATCGTGCCCGTGCAAAAGTGGATCGACGAGGATGACTCGCTATAACTTCAAAAAAGCGGCTTTGCCGCTTTTTTGAAGGAGTTTCGCTGCGCTTCGCGCCTTGCCGCCCGCAGGGCGGCTGCGACACGCGCTCCGCGCAAAGAGTAATTTGTCACGCACATGTCGCGACAAATTACGATTGAAATTTATTTCTCGTCTGCGGACGCGAAAATCTGCGATGCGTTATGCCTGTTTGCCGCCTGGGGGCGGCAAATGCGGTGGGTTTGTTCTTTCAAATCGAAAAAGTGCGGTGCTTATGGCGCCGCGCTTTCTTCTTTTGGGGAAAAATTCTGTAAAACCTTGCAAATACCGCCCTTTCGGTGGTAGACTGTAAATAATTACGCCCCGCTTTCATTCGGCGCGGGCAGAAAAGAGGAAAACACCAATGGACAAGAAGAAATTCTATATCACGACCCCCATCTACTATCCCTCCGACAAGCTCCACATCGGCCACACCTACTGCACCGTAGCGACCGACGCGATGGCGCGCTACAAGCGCCTGACGGGCTATGACGTCATGTTCCTGACCGGCACCGACGAGCACGGCCAGAAGATCGAGGACAAGGCCAAGGCCGCGGGTGTGACCCCGCAGCAGTTCGTCGACAACATCGTCTGCGGCGAAAAGGGCATCCTCGATCTGTGGAAGCTCATGAATATTTCGAACGACCGCTTCATCCGCACAACGGATGACTACCATGTCGAGGCCATCCAGAAGATCTTCAAGAAAATGCACGACAACGGCGACATCTACAAGGGTACCTACAAGGGCAAGTACTGCAAGCCCTGTGAGAGCTTCTGGACGGAGAGCCAGCTTGTTGACGGCAAGTGCCCCGACTGCGGCCGCGAGGTCGAGGACGCCGAGGAAGAGGCCTACTTCTTCAAGCTGAGCAAGTACGCCGACCGCGTGCAGCACCTCCTTGAGGACACCGACTTCCTCCAGCCCGCCTCTCGCGTCAACGAGATGGTCAACAACTTTATCAAGCCGGGCCTTGAAGACCTCTGCGTCTCCCGCACGAGCTTCACCTGGGGCATCCCCGTGGACTTTGACCCGGGTCACGTCGTTTACGTCTGGGTCGATGCGCTCTTCAACTACTGCACGGCGCTCGGCTTTATGAACGAGAAGTACGACGATTACGACAAGTATTGGCCTGCCGACGTGCACTTTGTCGGCAAGGAGATCGTCCGCTTCCACTCCATCATCTGGCCCGCGATGCTCATGAGCATGGGCATGCCGCTCCCCAAGCACGTCTACGGCCACGGCTGGCTCGTCATGGACGGCGGCAAGATGAGTAAGTCCAAGGGCAACGTCGTTGACCCGTATGTGCTCGCCGAGCGCTTCGGCGTGGACGCGCTGCGCTTCTTCCTGCTGCGCACGTTCCCGTTCGGCTCGGACGGCAACTTCTCGAATGAACTGCTCATCAACACCATCAATGTCGACCTCGCCAACGACCTCGGCAACCTCGTCTCCCGCACGACGGCCATGGTCGAAAAATATTTCGGCGGCACGCTGCCGGAAAGCCGTCAGGCCGATGCGCTCGACGACGAGCTCATCTCTCAGCTCTCCGCGCTGCGCGGCAAGTATGAAGCCGAGATGGAGAAGTTCCAGTTCCAGAACGCGCTCGAGCTCATCTTCAAGTGCATCCAGCGCGCCAACAAGTATATCGACGAGACCGCGCCCTGGGCGCTCGCCAAGGACGAGGCCAACAAGCCCCGCCTCGCTTCCGTCATGTACAACCTGCTCGAGAGTATCCGCATCTGCACGGTGCTGCTCACCCCGTTCATCCCCGATTCCTGCGAGAAGATCTTCGCGCAGATCGGCGCGTGCGAGTGCTGCCGCGATTGGGGCAGCGCCGCGAAGTGGGGCAGCCTGAGCGCCACCGTCACCGTCCACAAGGGCGAGGCCATCTTCCCGCGCGTCGACGCGCAGAAGGCGCTCGAAGAGCTCGAGGCCATTCAGGAGGCGCAGAAGAAGGCAGCTCTCCCCGCGATGGAGTTCGAACCGATGGTCGAGGAAAAGGTCGATTTCGACACGTTCTGCAAGTCCGACTTCCGCGCCGTCAAGGTCAAGGCCTGCGAGGCCGTGAAGAAGAGCGAAAAGCTCCTGCGCTTCACGCTCGACGACGGCACCGGCACCGACCGCCAGATCCTCTCCGGCATCCACAAGTGGTACAAGCCCGAAGAGCTCGTCGGCAAGACGCTCGTCGCCATCGTCAACCTGCCCCCGCGCAAGATGATGGGGCTTGAGAGCTGCGGCATGCTGCTCTCTGCTGTCCACACCGAGAAGGGTGAGGAGGTCCTCAACCTTATTATGGTGGATGATAAAATTCCTGCGGGAGCAAAGCTTTGCTAAAGCAAAAGGGGTGAACCCCTTTCGTTTTCCCCACCTGACGTGGGGAACGGGCAAAAGGGGGATACTCTCTTTCTCGAAAGAGAGTATCCCCCTTTAAATCCCCCGAGAGAAAGGTTTCCATTGCCGGTCTTGGGCTTGAAGAGCTGCACGCGCTGCGCAGTGTAAGTGCGGTGTACATGGCTTCGCCATGAGTCCCTGCAAGTCGTTACCAATCGCAACCGCGCCTTACTATCGTGAGGCGCGTGTGACGTTCGTTCGGCGGCAGACTGCTTGCCGAATGCGGCATTGCTGGCGCTCGCCGCATTGAGGAGCGCCGCGGTAGACGGATATTAGTCTGCACTCCTACAAGATCAGCAGAGCGGCAGCGGATAATAGGAGTAGGCCAAATCGTATAGCAGAGGCAAACGCGGCAACGCCGCGCGCAGGCAGCCGCATTCCGGAGGCAAAAGGCTTATTCAAACCTGAGACTGCCAATCTAACGCCTTTCTTTTGGACGGTCACACCGCCCGTTTTCTTTCTCGGGAAAGAAAATGGGGGGTGTGGTCTTGCCGCCCGCAGGCGGCATATCCCCGCGCCCCTGGGGGCGCGAAAACCCGCCCCCTTTGGGCCTGCAAAGGAGAAAAGAGCCATGTATGAATACTTTCATGTAAAAGTCGCCGCCAATGCGTCTATTCTTGGCGGATTTTCGCTTGACCCCGAATACCGGAACATCATCGACCGTGCAGCGGAGGAAGGCTGGCGCTATGTTGGCTTTCTGCCTGTGTCGCAGTCGGTGAATGGCGCGATCCTTGAATATGACCTCATCTTTGAGCAGGAGAAGAAATGAATCTGATTTTTGACACCCACGCCCACTACGACGATGAGGCGTTCGACGCTGACCGCGAGGCATTGCTCTCCTCCATGCCCGAAAACGGCGTGGAGCTGATCGTCGACCCGGGCTGCGACTTGGATACCTCGCGCCGCGCGGTGGAGATCGCGGAACAATATCCCCACGTCTACGCCGCCGTCGGCTGGCATCCGGAAAACTGCGCGCCCTACACGCGCGAGAGCCTCGACACGCTGCGCGCATGGGCAAAGAACCCGAAGGTCGTCGCCATCGGCGAAATCGGGCTCGACTACTACTGGGAGCAAAACCCGCCGCGGGAATTCCAGCAGGAGGTTTTCCGCGACCAGCTCGCGCTGGCGCAGGAATTAGGTCTCCCCGTCATCGTGCACGACCGCGACGCGCATGCTGACTGCCTCGCCATCGTGAAGGAGTTTCCGCAGGTGCGCGGCGTGTTCCATTGCTTTTCCGGCAGCGTCGAGATCGCGCAGGAGCTTATAAAGCGCGGCTGGTACCTGGGCTTTGACGGCCCGCTGACCTACAAGAACGCGAAGAAGACCGTCGAGGTCGCAAAGATCGTCCCGCTTGACAGGGTGCTTCTCGAAACGGACAGCCCTTACATGGCCCCCGTTCCCGTGCGCGGCACACGCAACGACTCGCGCAATGTATTCCATATCGCGGCAAAATTCGCAGAAATTCGCGGCATGAGCACAGATGAAATCATCGCCCTGACGAACGAAAACGGCCGCCGCTTTTTCGGCATTCAATCAGCGAAAGAGGAACGAAGCTGACCGCTTCCGTTCCTCTTTTTTCATTTCAAACCTGAACGGCGCGGCAAATTTGCTGGCAATATTACCCGATTTTGTCTGCATGTTTATTCTTCCGCTTTAGTCAAGTGTGACTAAGTTGCGAATTTTCCCGCATTTTCTGTTGACGTGTGCTTTTCGCGGTGCTATGATACCTACAACCTCAGTATGATTTTCGGAAAGGATTTCGACGAAATGTTCTCTTACACTTCTCGAATGTTAATGTGCATGAACATGGACATGGCGATGCCGATGCCCACGATTGCTCATGCTCATTTGCCTGCCCGATACGCACAGGAACGAAATTGCCGCCGCTGATTGAAAGCGCGCAGAAGGGTCTTGCCACCCGAACATCGTTTGACCTGAAGCGGGGAGCTCATGAGCTCCCCGCTTTTTTTGTTTGCTTTTGGGATAAAGGAGGAATTCACTTGATCGAACTCAAGAACATTTCCAAGGACTTCGGCTCGGGCGAAAAGGCCGTGCACGCCGTGCGCGACGTGTCGCTCTCCATCGGCTCGGGCGAGATCTTCGGGATCATCGGCTTCTCGGGCGCGGGCAAGTCCACGCTCGTGCGATGCATCAACCTTTTGGAGCGGCCAAGCTCCGGCAGCGTCTTCGTCGCGGGACAGGACTTGACGGCGCTCTCTGCCAAGGACCTGCGCGCGGCGCGCAAGAAGATCGGCATGATCTTCCAGCACTTCAATCTGATGCCGTCGCGCACGGTGGCCGGAAACGTCGCCTACCCGCTCAAGGGCAGCGGCCTGAGCAAGGAGGATATCCAGAAGAAGGTCGCAACGCTCTTGGAACTCGTCGGCATCGGCGACAAGGCGGACGCCTACCCCAGCCAGCTCTCCGGCGGACAGAAGCAGCGCGTCGCCATCGCCCGCGCCCTTGCCAACGACCCACAGGTGCTTCTGTGCGACGAGGCGACCTCCGCGCTCGACCCGCAGACAACGAAGGCGATCCTGCACCTTCTCAAGCACCTCAACGAAACGCTCGGCATCACGATCGTGCTCATCACACACGAGATGGCCGTCGTCAAGGAGATCTGTGACCGCGTCGCCGTCATGGAATACGGCCGCGTCGTCGAGCAGGGCGAGGTCTTCACGGTCTTCGCTGAGCCCAAGCAGGACATCACGAAGAGCTTCATCCACACGACTTCGAACCTCCAGAAGGTCGAAGAGCTCATCGCCGAGGATTCCCCCGTCACGCGTCTCCAGCCCGGCGAGCTCATCGTTCGCCTGTCCTATGTTCAGCGCAACGTCAACGAGCCGATCATCTCCGCCGTGTCGCAGATGTTCAACGTCTCGCTCAACATCATTTTCGCCGATATCACCATCGTGCAGGATTCCCCCATCGGCGGAACGGTCGCCATCATCAGCGGCGAGAGAAAGCAGATCACGAAAGCGATCGAATACCTGATCGAAAAAAATGTCGGAGTGGAGGTCATCAAAGATGCAAGAGCTGATCGTTAACATTGCCCCGAACCTTGCAAGCAAGCTGCCGGACTTTTATAAGGCCCTCGGCGACACGATGCTCATGGTGCTCTGGTCGGGCCTCATCTCGTTCGTATTCGGGCTTCTGCTCGGCGTGGTGCTCACGGTGACAAAGCCGAACGGCATTTTGGAGAACAAGGTCGTCTACCAAATTCTCGACAAGCTCGTGAGCCTGTTCCGCTCCATCCCGTTTATCATCCTACTGACGTGGGTCATGCCCATCACGCGCGCGCTGGTCGGCACGGTGCTCTATGTGCGCGGTGCGATCGTGCCGCTGGTGTTCGGCTCAGTGCCGTTTTTCACTCGTCAGGTCGAAAGTGCGCTCGCCGAGCTTGACGGCGGCCTTATCGAGGCGGCGCTCTCGATGGGCTCGAGCCCGCTTGAGATCATCTTCCGCGTGTATCTCAAGGAGAGCATCGCGGCCATCGCGCGCGGCACGACCATCACGATCGTGAGTCTCTTAAACCTCACGGCCATGGCCGGCGTCGCCGGCGCGGGCGGCCTCGGCGACTTCGCCATCCGCTACGGCCACGACCGCAACATGGCCGACATCACGAACGTCACCGTGCTCGTCCTTGTGCTCATCGTCTGCGTCATCGAATTTGTCGGCGGACGCATCGTCAAAAAGAACACGCATTAACGTGATCCCCATACAGTCCCTACCCACCCCATTACAAAAAATTATTTTAACGGAGGATATTTCCATGAAGCTCAAAAAGTTCTTTGCCCTCGCCCTTGCAGCCGCCACGCTCGCCCTCGCGCTGACCGCCTGCGGCTCCAAGGCCGACGACTCCGCCGACAACAGCGATGCCAACACCGACAATCAGACCGGCGAGACCGTGACCGTCAAGCTCGGCGTGGTCGGCGGCATCTATGACGACCTGTGGGCGAGCGCGAAGGCCGCGCTCGCCGACGAGGGCATCGACCTCGAGATCGTGCAGTTCTCGGACTACGTGACCCCGAACAACGCGCTCGCCAACGGCGACATCGACCTCAACGCCTTCCAGCACCGCATTTATCTCCAGAACGAGATCGACAACTACGGCTATGCGATCCAGAACATCGGCAACACCTTCATCATCCCGCTGAACCTCTACTCCCAGAAGGTCAGTTCCGTTGACGAGCTCAAAGACGGTGACGTCGTCGCCATTCCCGACGATCTGACCAACGGCGGCCGCGCGCTCAAGGTGCTCGAAGCCGCGGGCCTCATCGAGCTCGACCCCAACGCCGCCTTTAACCCCACCGTTGACGATATCACGAGCTACAAGGTCAACATCACCATCGAAGAACTCAAGGCCAACACCATCCCCTCCGTCCTGCCCGACGTGGCCGCCGCGGTCGTGAACGGCAACTACGCGCTCGACTTTGGCCTCAAGACCGACGAGGCCATCTACAAGGACAGCGTCCTCGACGTGGAGGAGTACTGGAACCTGATCGCCGCGCGCACTGCTGACGTCGAAGACCCCGACACCGCCGCCATCTATGAGAAGGTCGTCGAAGCCTTCCAGTCCAGCGCGACGGAGGACGTGTTCAACAACACCTTCGGCGGCTACTTCATCGCTGTGGGCTGGGATCAGGACTTGATCAATCAGTAAACACCATCTGACCGCCGCCGCGCTCCCGCAACGCAGGGAGCGCGGGCGGCGGTACGCCTTTCCGGGAGGAATTTATTATGGCACTTGATCTTTCCGCGCTGCGGCGCATCATTGCAGACGAAAACCGCCTGCTCACCGGCGCGGACATTCCCGCAGAATACCAGAGCGACGTGCTCGGCCGCGTCCACGGCAGCGCCGAGGCGCTCGCCTTTCCCTTATCCACCGAGGAAGTGAGCGCGCTCCTGCGCTACGCGCACGAGCACCGCGTTCCCATCACGCCGCGCGGCGCGGGGACGAATCTTGTCGGCTCTACCGTGCCGCTCGAGGGCGGCATCATCCTCGACCTTTCCCGCATGGACCGCGTGCTCGAGCTCGACGAGGACACGATGACCGTCACGGTCGAGCCCGGTATGCTCTTGCAGGACTTGCAGGCCTATGTCGAAGCGCGCGGGCTGTTCTACCCGCCCGATCCCGGCGAAAAGGCCTCGAGCATCGGCGGCAACATCAGCACGAACGCCGGCGGCATGCGCGCGGTGAAGTACGGCGTCACGCGCGACTATGTGCACGGGCTCGAGGTCGTGCTCGCTGACGGCACGGTGATGCAAGTCGGTGGCAAGCAGGTCAAGGACGCGAGCGGGCTCTCGCTCAAGCACCTTCTCATCGGCTCGGAGGGTACGCTCGCCGTCATCACAAAGTGCCTGCTGCGCCTTGTTCCCAAGCCCGAGGCCTCGCTCAGCGTGCTTGTGCCGTATGCCGACCTGAAAACCGGCATCCAGAGCGTTTTGACCATCCTGCGCGCGAACGCGAACCCCACGGCGGTCGAATTCATGGAGCGCAAAGTCGTCGCGCTTGGCGAACGCTTCTGCGGCGTCTCTTATCCCCGCCCCGACGCCGGCTCTTATATTCTCTTGACCTTTGACGGCAGAAGCGAAGAGGTCACGGCCAATGCCGCGCGCGTGCGCTCCCTGGCACTGCAAAACGGCGCGCTCGACTTTATCGAGCTCTCCGACGCGCGGCAGTGCGCTGACATCTGGCGCGTGCGCGGCGCGCTTGTCAAGGCCGTGGAGGCCGTTTCCGAGCAGGAGCCGGTCGATATCGTCGTGCCCATCAGCCGCACGGCAGACTTCATCCGCTTCATCAACGACTTGGAAGCCCGGAGCGGCATGCAGATGGTCAGCTTCGGCCACGCGGGCGACGGCAATGTGCACCTGTGCGTCGTGCGCGGCGAGCGGGATGAAGAAACGTGGCAGCGCGAGCTGCACGAAAACATGGACAGGGCCTATGCCGAAGCCTATCGCCTCGGCGGCGTCGCCTCCGGCGAGCACGGCATCGGGCTATCGAAGCGTCCCTACTTCCTGCGCCAGACGGCGAAGGAAAATTTACAGGCCATGAACGCCATCAAAACGGCGCTCGACCCGCAGCATATCTTGAACAACGGAAAATCTTATCTCACAGGAGGAAACAATAATGCAGGCACTTTCTGACCGCACCGCGAGCTTTACCGATTCCGTCATCCGCCGCATGACCCGTATCTCTAACCAGTACGGCGCGGTGAATCTTTCCCAGGGCTTCCCCGACTTCGACCCGCCCAAGCCCATCCTCGACCGCCTCTCTCAGGTCGCCTACGAGGACTATCATCAATACTCCATCACCTGGGGCGCGCAGGACTTCCGCGAGGCGCTGGCGAAGAAGCAGTCCCACTTCATGGGCCGCGACATCGACCCCAACGGCGAGATCGTTGTCACCTGCGGCAGCACCGAGGCCATGATGGCCGCAATGATGACCGTCGCCAATCCCGGCGACAAGGTCGTCATCTTCTCCCCGTTCTACGAAAATTACAGTGCCGACACGATCCTCTCCGGCGCGGTGCCCATCTATGTGCCGCTCACGCCGCCGTCGTTCACGTTTGACCCCGAAGTGCTCGAGGACGCGTTCCGCCAGCACCCCAAGGCGCTCGTGCTGTGCAACCCCTCGAACCCCTGCGGCAAGGTCTTCACGCGCGAGGAGCTTGAGATCATCGCGGGTCTTGCCAAGAAATATGACGTCTACGTCATCACCGACGAGGTCTACGAGCACATCATTTACGCCCCGCACCAGCACACCTATTTTGCGACGCTGCCCGACATGTGGGAGCGCACGCTGTCCTGCTCGTCGCTTTCCAAGACCTATTCCATCACCGGCTGGCGCCTTGGCTACATCATCGCCCCGCCGGAGATCATCGACCGCGCGAAGAAGGTCCACGACTTTCTCACTGTCGGCGCGGCGGCGCCCCTACAGGAGGCCATCATCCCCGGCCTCAACTTTGGTCAGGACTACTACGACGCGCTGCAGGCCGAGTACACGCACAAAAAGGGCCTGTTCCTAAAGGGCCTTGACGACCTCAAGATCGTCCACAATGACCCCGAGGGCGCTTACTACGTGATGCTCGACATCTCGGAGTTCGGCTACGAGAGCGATCTTCAATTCTGCGAGGACCTTGCAAGCAAGGTCGGCGTGGGCGCGGTGCCGGGCTCGAGCTTCTTCCGCGAGCCGGTCAACCACCTCATCCGCCTGCACTTCGCCAAGAAGGACGAAACGCTCACCGACGCGCTGAACCGCCTCGAATCCCTGCGCGAAAAGATCCCTGCCAAGGGTTAAGAAAGGAAATTCGCCATGAACGCCCTGAGAGAAGAGTGCCGGCAGCTTCGCGACGAGCTCATCGCACTGCGGCAGGAATTTCACCGCGATCCCGAGCTCGGCCTGCACGAATACCACACTGCCGCGCGCATCGAGCGCGAGCTTGACAGGTGCGGCATCCCGCACGAGCGCGTCGGCGAGACCGCCGTTGTCGGCCATTTGACCGGCAACGGCAATGGAAGCGGCCTTGTCGTGCTGCGCGCGGATATCGACGCCTTACCCATTCAGGAGACGAACGACGTGCCCTACCGCTCGCAAACGCCGGGCATGATGCACGCCTGCGGCCACGACGCGCACACGACGTGTCTTCTCGGCGCGGCAAAGGTTTTGAGCGCACACCGCGCGGACTTTGGTGGCGAGGTGCGCTTCCTCTTCCAGCCCGCCGAGGAGATCGGTCAGGGCGCAAGGCCGCTCATCGCCGCGGCCTTGCTGGATGGCGCACAGCGCGTCTTCGGGCTGCACACGGCGTCCGACCTTCCCGCGGGGACCGTCGGCGTCAAGCCGGGGGCCAACAACGCGGGTGTCGACCACTTTATCATCCGCATCCACGGCAAAAGCGCGCACGTCTCCACGCCGCAGCTCGGCGTGGACGCGCTCTATATCGCAAGCGAGCTCGTCGTCGCGCTCCAGTCCATCGTCACGCGCATGACCTCGCCGGTCGAGCCGGTGCTCATCGGCGTGGGCAAGCTGAACGCCGGCACGGCCTACAACGCCGTGGCCGAGACCGCCGTGCTCGAGGGCACGACGCGCATGTTCTCGCCTGAGAGCCGCGCGCACCTTCGCGAAACGATCAACGCCGCGGCCGCACACATCTCCGCCCTTTACGGCGGCACGGCAGAGGTCGAATGGGACGACTTCGCCACGCCGCTCACGAACGACGCCGGTGTGTGCGGGGAGGTCGAGCGCGTCGCCGACGCGCTCGGCATCCCCACGACGGCAAACCGCGCGCTGTCGCTCAGCGGGGACGATTTCGCCGAGTATCTGCTGCAAACGAAGGGCGCTTACGCCTACCTCGGCACGGCAAACCCCAAAAAGCCGCACACCTGCATCTCCAACCACCGCGGCGATTTCGACATCGACGAGGAAACGCTCCCCCTCGGCGCGGCGCTCTACGCGGCATATGCGCTGTCCGTCCTTGATCCGCAGTTTGCCAAATAATTGTTTTTTTCGATGAAATCGCCTTAGTCGTGTGCAAATTTCGATTTTACTTTTTGCGTTATTCTATCTAAAATATAGTCCTCGCCACTGTTACCGCAGCGGCGGGGATTTCTTTAGCAAATTTGGAAAAGAGGTTAATTATGAAAAAGCTGTTTTCTCTGTTGCTTTGCGTCGTGATGGTGCTCTCTCTGGTCGCCTGCGGCTCGAAGACTGATGACACGCAGACGCCCGACGAGCCTCAGGACACCGCTCCCGAGCTCTCCGGCACGATGAAGGTCGTCGCCACCGGCGACGTCTACGGTCCCCTGTTCGACGCGTTCACTGCCGACACCGGCGTGGAGGTCGAATGCCTGTCCATGTCCTCCGGCGAGGTGCTCTCCAAGCTCCGCGCCGAGGGCGGCACCCCGTCCGCTGACCTGTGGTTCGGCGGCGGCATCGACGCGTTCATGAGTGCCAAGGACGACGGCCTGCTTGAGCCCGTCACCTTTGACGCGGCCGCCGAGCTCGGCGACGAGTACAAGGATACCGAGGGTTACTGGTATTCCAAGGGCATCACCATTGTCGGCTTCCTGCTCAATAACTCTCTCATGGAGGAGCTGGGCCTGACCGCTCCCGAGAGCTGGGATGACCTGACTGACAGCCAGTATGAGGGCGAGATCGTCATGTCCAACCCCGCCGTTTCCGGCACCAACTACGCCGTGGTCAACGCGCTGCTGCAGGCCAAGGGCGATCAGGGCTGGGACTACTTCGAGGCTCTGAACAACAACATTGCCTACTATGGCAAGCGCGGATCCGACCCGAAAAACAAGGTCTCTTCCGGTGAGTTCGCTGTCGGCATCTCCTACATCGACGCCAGCATCGAGCAGGCCGCCGAGGAGAACGACCTGACCATCGTTTACCCCTCTGACGGGATGCCCTGGGTCCCCGAGGGTGTGGCCGTGTTCAAGAACGCTGAAAACGTCGACGCCGCCAAGTACTTCGTCGAGTGGCTCTTCAGCAGCGACGATCATCTCCGCCAGCTCGCCGAGATCGAGCAGAAGAACGGCATCAAGGTCATCAAGCCCTCCATCGAAGGTATTGAGCTGTCCTATGATCCTACGCTCCTCATGACGGAGGACCTGTCCCTGTTCGGTTCCCAGCGCACCGAGATCCTCGATCGCTTTGAGCCCCTGATGGGCGACAAGGCCGCCACGGAATAAATGAAGTCCGCTGGTGCTATCCAAAAAAACACAGAAAAAAGGGCATCTCACGATGTCCTTTTTTCCCTATGTGAAAACGCGGCCGACAAGCTGATCTTACTTGTCCTGCTCGGGAGCGTGCTGCTGTTCATTCTCTGGCCCATCGCGTGCATCGCGCTGCGGAGCCTGCGCGGCGCGGACGGCGGCGTGAGCTTTGCGATGTTCGGCACTGTCCTGCGCCAATACGGCGAAAGTCTGCGCAACAGCGTATTTGTCGGCGTTTTTACGGCAGTGCTGTCCACTATCCTCTCGCTCTCAGCGGCGCTCGTATGCGCCACGGCGCGCGGGTGGAAGAAGACACTCTGCATGGTCATCATGCTCGTCGCCATGGTGTCGCCGCCGTTCGTCTCGTCGCTCGCCTATATCCAGCTCTACGGGCGGCGCGGGTGGATCACCTACCGCCTGCTGCACCTGAGCCTGAACCCCTACAATCGCTGGGGCGTCATCCTGATGCAGTCGATCTCGTTCGTGCCGCTCAACGCAATGTTTCTCTCCGGCATCCTCGAAAAGCTGGACGAGGGCAGCCTTCGCTCGGCGCGCGACCTCGGCGCATCGGGCGGCGCCATCCTGCGCGATATCGTGCTGCCGCTCATCCGGCCCGCGACGCTCGTGTGCCTGCTGCTCTCGTTCGTCCGCTCGCTCGCGGACTTCGGCACGCCCATCATCATCGGCGGGCGCTTCAGCACGCTGGCCGCGGACATCTATTTGCAAGTCGTTGGATACTCGGACCTTGAAAAGTCCTCGGCAATGAACATGTTCCTGCTCATCCCGTCCATTGTGTTCTTTTTCGTCTACCGCGCACTGATGCGCCGCTCGGACAGGCTGACCGACGCCAGCCGCACCACTCAGACGGAGCTCGGTCTTTCGTTACCGCGCTGCGGCGCGATGGGCTGGGGCATGATCGCGCTGAGCACCGTTTTCTTCGTAATGATCGTGCTGCAATACGGCTGTGTGTTCCTCTCGGGCTTTTTGAAGAGCACGAAAGGTGTCTACTCCTTTACGCTGCAATACTGGGACCAGCTCTGGCGCATCGGCTCGTCGACGATGCTGCGAAGCGTTGAATACGCGCTCATCGTCTCCATCGCCGGCACGGTTTTTGCGATGCTCTTCACCTATTACATGGACCGCCGACGCATCCTTGGCCGCAGCCTTTTCGACTGCCTGGCGACGCTGCCCTATATGCTGCCGGGCACGTGCTTTGGCATCGGCTACATTCTCGCGTTCAACCACGCGCCGCTCAAGCTGACGGGCACGGCCCTTATCGTGCTGGCCAACATGCTCTTCAAGCAGCTGCCGACCTCCACGAAGATCTGCACCGCGTCGCTCGCGCTCCTTCCTGAAGTGCAGGAGCGCTCGGCGCGCGACCTTGGCGCGGGGCGGCTCGCCGTGCTTCGCGATGTGGTCTTTCCCGCGCTACGGCCCGCGTTCTTGAGCTGCTTTGTCTATAACTTCACGAGCAGCATGACGACGGCGGGCTCCATCATCTTTCTCATCGACGCCAAACGTCAGCTGGCCGTCTTCAAGCTCTTCGACGCGGTATATCAGGGCGATTACGCCCTCGCCTCGCTGATCGCGAGCGTCATCACCGTCATTGTCCTTCTTGTTGAAGGCCTCGCCTTCCTCATCACCCGGAAAGGAGAAAATCGCCGTGTATCTCGAACTTGACCGCTTGAGCAAGCAGTTTGACGGCAAATACGCCGTGCATGACCTCTCCCTTGGCCTGGAAGAGGGCGGACTTTTGTGCATTCTCGGCTCGTCGGGCTGCGGCAAGACGACCACGCTCAACATGATCGGCGGCTTTCTCAAGCCCGACGGCGGCAGAGTGCTGCTCGACCGGCAGGATATCACCGCGCTCCCGCCTGAGCGGCGGCCGGTTTCGACCGTTTTCCAGTCCTACGGCCTGTTCCCGCACATGAGTGTGCTGCAAAACGTGACCTACGGACTCAAATTCCGCGGCTATTCCCGCGCGGAGGCAAAGGAAAAGGGCCGCCGGTACCTGTCCCTCGTCGGCCTCGCCGAGCGCGAGAACGCGCGCATCGGCGAGCTCTCGGGCGGCCAGCAGCAGCGCGTGGCGCTTGCCCGCGCGCTCATCGTCGAGCCAAAGCTCTGCCTGCTTGACGAGCCGCTCTCGAACCTCGACGCGGCGCTGCGCGTGCGGATGCGCGGGGAGCTCAAGCGCCTGCAGCGCGAGCTCGGCACCACGATGGTCTTCGTCACGCACGATCAGGAGGAGGCGCTCATCCTGGCTGACTCCATCGCCGTGATGAGCGAGGGCGAGCTCTTGCAGCTCGGCTCAGCAGAGGAGGTCTTCCGCCATCCTGCAAACGACTATATCGCGTCATTTCTCGGCCTCAACGACATTGTGTGGAAGGACGACGGCAGCGTGCTGAAGGTCATCCGCCACGGAGAAAAGGGGTAACACCGCCATGCTTGTTGATATGCACCTGCACGAATGCACCTACTCGACCGACAGCTTTCTCCATCTGGAAGAGATCGTCTCCATCGCCAGGCAAAAGGGGCTGGACGCGATCTGCATCACGGACCACGACAGCATGGGCCTGCGCGAGCGCGCGGAGGCCTATTCCCGCGAGATCGGCTACCCCATCTTCGTCGGCGTGGAATTTTTCTCGCTCTGGGGCGATATCACCGCCTGGGGCATCGACGGCATCCCCGACCAGCGCATTGATACGCAGGATTTCATTGACCTGGTGCGCGAAAAGGACGGCTTCTGCGTCTCCTGCCACCCCTTCCGCAACAACAATCGCGGGCTGCGCGAGCACCTGCGCGACGTGCACGGTCTTGACGGCGTGGAGGTCCTCAACGGCAGCACGCCGCTTGAGGAGAACCGGACGGCACTGCGCTTCTGCCGCGAGCTGGGGCTCAAGGCCATCGGCGCGAGCGACGCGCACGTGCCGGAGCAGGTGGGAAAATACGTGACATGGCTGCCCGAAACGGTCACAACGCTGCCCGATTTTGTCACCGCGCTGCACACGCTGGAAACGCGTCCCGCCATCTGGACGGGCAGCGGGTACGATGTCGTCACCGAGTTTTGAGATGAATTTTCAGCGGGCTGGGGTATCATGCTCCGGCCCCTTCTTTACATTCCGCCGCGTCATATCCGATATTCATGCAGGAAAACTGTGGTAATATTTCACAAGAACCCATTCTTCCGTGTAAAAAGATTCTCAAAATTTGGAGAAGTAGAAAATTAGGGATTGACATTTTCCCAGCATGGGAGTATGGTAACGCCAACAATTTCAAACGCCCGATCGCGAGGTCGGGAAGATAGAGGCGCGGCTGACAAAAGTAGCGCGTTCGCACCGGCACAGGAAGCCGGAGCGCGCGAAAGGGGATGCCGCCGAAGTGGAAACGGTTCCTGTGCCGTTTGCCGCTGGTTCGTCGGAGAACATCCGCCGGACTGTCACGTATGTGGAGCGCTATCGAGGTCGGCAAGCTGTTTATCCCCCCCAAGGTGATGACCGGTTTGCCGGATTGCAGTACAGTTGCAGCCGTAAATGCTTCACAAAGCATTTACGGCTTTGTTTTTTGTCTGCATCGGGAGTGCGCTGAAGGCGTAGAAAGCAGGACTCCCCTGTTTTTGAAAAAATCAAACTCATCACAAGAAAGGAAACCACCACCATGAAGCTCAGAACCTTTACCGCCCTCCTGCTGGCGGCCATCATGCTCTTCGCGCTCACCGCCTGCGGCAGTCAGGCCGCCGATGACAGCAGCAATGATCAGCAGCAGGAGCAGCAGGACACCACCACAAACGAAAGCAATGAATTCCGCGTCGGCATGGAGTGCGCTTACGCCCCCAACAACTGGCAGGAAAGCGAAGCGACGGACTCGAACGTCCCCGTTGAAAACGTCGCCGGCGCGTATGCCGAGGGTTACGACGTGCAGATCGCCAAGGCCATCGCAGAGGGCCTCGGCAAGGAGCTCGTCATCGTCAAGCTCAGCTGGGACGGCCTGATCGACGCGCTCAATCAGGGCCAGATCGACGCCATCATCGCCGGTATGATGGACACCGCCGAGCGCCGCGAATCCATCAACTTCTCCGAGCCCTACCGTGAGACCACCTACGGCCTGATGGTGCTCGCCGATTCCCCGTACTTAAATGCCACCTCCATTCAGGACTTCTCCGGCGCGGCCGTCCTCGGCCAGCAGGGCACGGCGCTTGACGATGTCATCGAGCAGATTGAAGGCGTCGACCACTTAAGCCCCGTCGGCAGCGTGCCCGACATGATCTCCCGCCTGCAGCAGGGCACCTGCGACGCCATCGTCATCAACGTTGAGAACGCGCAGGGCTACCTCGCTTCCAACCCGAACTTCTGCCTGGTCACCTTCGATGAGGGCAGCGGCTTCACGCTCCCGGCCAAGGGCTCCTGCGTGGGTCTGCGCAAGAGCGACACCGCACTTCTCGACCAGGTCAACAGCATCCTTTCCGGCATCGACGACGACGCCCGCGCCGCCATGTGGCAGGCAGCCGTCGACGGCCAGCCCCAGTAATATATCCCACGCACCGCCGCCGCGTGAAACACGCGGCGGCGGGTACGCGAAGCAATCGATAGAAACACCCCGGCTTCGCACCATAAAGGAGGAAACACCATGGCAGCATCCACCGCGCCCCGGAAGAACTTCATCACCCGGGATCACCGTTACGTTTATTTAGGCGGCAGCCTTATCGCCCTGCTGGGCCTGAGCATGTTTTATTCCGCTCCCAGCCCGTACAGCTTCATCCCCGCGCAGTCTGTGTTCGGCACGGCGCTCGCGGTGATCTGCTGGTTCTTTCTGGGCGTGAGCGCCATGGCGCTGCTCGTCAAGTGGGCCTACTGGAACAATTACAGCTCCACTATCATGAAGCGCCCCCTCATCGTGCGCATCAGCCGCTACCTCTCGTATCTCGACGCCGCGGCCTGCGCGCTGCTGGTGCTCGACCGCTTCATCTTAAAGCTCGCCTACATCATCAACGCCGCCATCCATGCCGACAGCAACCCGACCGACACGCTCTCCACGATGGCCTACATGGCGTACAACCAGCGCTCGCTCTTCGCCATCGGCATTTCGTACACGGTGCGCCTCGCGCTCTTCGGCACGGCGATCGCGTTCGTGCTGGCGCTTCTCATGGTCTTCCTCCGCATTCAGGAGCCCGACAAACGCGACAACGACTTTGTGAAGTTCCTCAAGATCGTTGCCAACAAATTCTCCCGCTTCTATATCTTCGTCATCCGCGGCACGCCAATGATGGTGCAGTCGCTCATCCTTTACAACGCCGTGTTCGGCCTTTTCAAGCGCACGGGCATGAGTGTTTCGGACATCAACCGCGTCTGGCCGCTCTTCTTAGCGGGTCTTGTCACCGTTTCCCTCAACTCCACGGCTTACCTCGCCGAGGTCCTGCGCGGCGGCATCCTCGCCGTGGACGCGGGCCAGATGGAGGCCGCGCGCTCGCTCGGCATGACGCACTGGCAGGCCATGCGCAAGGTCGTCTTCCCGCAGGCCATCAAGAACTCGCTTCCCGCCATCGGCAACGAATTCATCATCAACATCAAGGATTCGTCCGTTCTCTGCGTCGTCGGCGTGTCCGATCTGATGTTCATGACCCGCTCGGTCGCCGGTATTTATTATAAAGGTACCGAGTGCTACCTCATCGCCGCCATCGTTTACCTCATCCTCACGTATCTCTCTTCGCTGCTGCTCAACGCCATCACGAAAAAGCTTGACACCAGCGCAGACTTAACGGACAATAAGAAGCAGCGCAAGCCCGCTTCTCTGGGGCTTCCCAGCTCGAACTGACAGGAGGGCGCTATGACGAACGATCCCATCATCAAAATCGAACAGCTCGGAAAGTCCTTCGGCGACCTGCACGTGCTCAAGGGCATTGACCTTGAGGTCAACCGCGGAGAGGTCGTGTGCATCATCGGCGCATCCGGCTCTGGCAAATCGACACTGCTGCGCTGCATCAACTTACTGGAAGAGGCCGACTCGGGCCACATCTGGTTCGACGGGCAGGATTTAATGGACTTAAAGGTCAACCTGAACGCCCTGCGCCAGAAGATCGGCATGGTGTTCCAGGGCTTCAACCTCTTCAACAACAAGTCCGTGCTTGACAACTGCACTCTCGCTCCCATGGACGTCAAGCACATCCCCAAGGCGCAGGCCGAGGCCATGGCCATCAAGCACTTAACGACCGTTGGCCTCGCCGACTTCATCCACGCCGACTCCCGCCGCCTCTCCGGCGGGCAGAAGCAGCGCGTCGCCATCGCGCGTGCGCTGTGCATGGAGCCGGAGATCATGCTCTTCGATGAGCCGACCTCCGCGCTCGACCCTGAGATCGTCGGCGAGGTGCTGGACGTCATGAAAAACCTCGCCCAGCAGGGCATGACGATGGTCGTCGTCACGCACGAGATGGCGTTTGCCAAGGAAGTGAGCGACCGCGTCGTCTTCATGGATCAGGGGGTTATCTTAGAGCAGGGCTCGCCCAAGGAGGTCTTCGGCAACCCCAAGGAGCCGCGCACGCGTGAGTTCCTCAGCCGCTATCTGGAGGATAAAATGGCATGATACAGAAAAAAGTGACCGATTTCTTTGCCCTGGAGGGCAATTATCCCGACTTGGACGGCGAGGGCGCGGCCGCGCGCCTGTCCGCCGCCATCCGGTGCAAGACCATCAACTACTTTGACCACAGCCGGACGGACTACACGGAGTTCGACAAGCTGCACGCGCACATCAAGGCAAGCTACCCCAACATCATGCGCGTGGGCACGTTTGAGCGCATCGGCCACCACGCCGTGCTCATCACCATCCCCGGCAGCGACGCTTCTCTGCGCCCCTGCCTCTACATGTCGCATCAGGACGTCGTTCCCGTTGTTGAGGGCACAGAGCAGGACTGGACGCATCCCGCCTTTTCCGGCGACATCGCGGACGGCTATATCTGGGGCCGCGGCACGCTCGACATCAAAGAGCAGGTCTTCGGCGTGCTGGAGGCCGCGGAATATCTGCTCGCCCACGGCAAATCCTTTGCCCGCACGGCGTATCTCGCCTTCGGCGACGACGAGGAGACCATCAACTTAGGCGCGCTCGCCATCGCCGAGCATTTGAAGGCGCAGGGCGTGACGCTCGAATTCGTTCTTGACGAGGGCGGCTGCAAAATTGAGCCCGGCACGGCCTTCGGCGCGCCGGAGACGGCCATCGGCAGCGTACAGCTGATGGAAAAGGGCTACGCCGACTTGGAGCTCTCTGTCCACAGCATCGGCGGGCATTCGAGCCGTCCGTTCGGCGGCACGTCGCTCGCTCGTCTCTCCGGCGCGATCGCCGACATCACGCACGCGCCGTTTTCCGTGCACCTCAACAGCGCCATGACCGGCGCGTTTGAAACCCTCGCTCCCTACATCACCGAGGAGCCGCTCAAGACTCTTGTGCAGGATGTTGCGGGCAACGCGGACGCCATCGCGGCCTGCTGCATGGGCTCGCCCGACCTCTTCCCGTTTGTCACCACCACCATCGCGCCCACGATGATCCACGGCGGCAGCACCGCGTGCAATGTGATGCCGCAGGACATGACCGCGGTCATCAACTTCCGCTTGGCGGACGGAGACACGGTCGAGAGCGTCATGGCCCACTGCCGTGAGGCCGTACAGGACAAAGGCATCGCGATGCGCTTTTTGCAAGCGAACGACCCCTCCGCCATCGCAAAGCGCGACGGCTACGGCTATCGCAGGGTCGTCGAGAGCATGCAGCGCTACTTCCCGGACGTCGTGTTCATCCCGTCGATGACCGCGGGCGCGACGGACGCGCACCGCTATGAGGAGATCTGCGACACGTGCCTGCGGTGCAGCCCGTTTATGACCGAGCCCGCGGAGGCCGCCTCCGGCGTGCACGGCACGAACGAGCGTCTTCTCGTCCGCTCGTATTTGCAGGGCATCCGCGTACTCATCGACCTGATGGAGCACGCCAACGTGGAACCGTGAATTTCCTTTCTTTTCAATGAAAAAGCCGGAGCAGCTCAGGCTGCTCCGGCTTTTCTTTCCTGTTCAGTTCTCGCCCATCGTGTAGACCATGTCCCAGAAGCGCAGGTCAAAAAGGCAGCAATTTTCGAAGATCTCGCAGAGCCGCTGCGCCTTCTTTTCGTCGATCACTTCGGCGAGCGCGTCGATCCGGTCGATCAAGGCCCGATTCGTCTGCCGGTACTCCTCGGAAACGTAGCCCGCGAACCACGCGCCGTAGTTTTCATCGTGCAGGGCGCTTGGGTAGCGCTCCACCATCTGCTCGGCAATATACGCATAGCTCCACGAGCAGTTCAAAAGCGTCACGAGCCCCGTCAGCACATCCCCCGCCTGCGCCTCGCAGAGCATGTAATGGCTGTAGGCGCTGTTGTCGATGTGCGGGCGCGCATCGGCGATCTCCTCCTCCGTGACGCCGAGGCGCTTCATGTATGGAAGATGCGTGCGGAACGTCTCGTCGATCGTGTTCGCCATCTCCCCGCTCAAAAAGCGGATCTGCTCGAAGTCGTCGGTTTTCTGAAGGATCGCCGCAAAAATTTTCACGTAATCCCGCAGGTACAGATAATCCTGCACCATATAGTAGCGGAACTTCTCTCTCGGCAGCGTGCCGTCCGCCATCTCCGTCACAAACGGATGGGTCAGATACCGCGGCCAGAGCGCCTTTGCCCGCTCGTAGATCCTCTCGGAGAGCTTCACTCTGTTCTCCCCGCTCATTTGTGGGCGATGAGCGCGACGTAGCCGCCGCTCTGATAGCCGGGGACGACGTCCTCCACGCTCTCGTTGGTGTACATAGGGTTCTTCAAGAGCGTCTGGTAGAAGTCAAAATCGTGGAAGCCGAGCGATTTGAGCGCGTCGACCTTTTCCTCGGTCGAGTGCCACACGCCCGCGCAGCACAGTTCGAGCGGATACGGCAGTTTGGGCATGACACCGCGCAGGGACGGGTGGTCGAACGTGCCAACGGCCTTGGCGAGAAGGTACATGAAGCCGAACGCGCTCTCCTTGGGCACATCCAGCGAAATGAACTTGCCGTTCGGCTTGAGCGCCTTTTTGCACACGTCGAACGCGCGCGTCAGGTCCTCCATATAGCTGGAGCTGCCGTTCAAATAGATGATGTCGTAGGCGTTCTCCTCAAGCTCGACCTCCTCGATCGCGCCGAAGGCGATGACGTTGATGCCGCGCTTCTGCGCGATCGCGCCCATGTCGCGCGAGGGCTCAACGCCCTCGATGTTCTTGCAGTCGATCATACTCTCGAACAGGCCGCTGCCGCAGCCGACGGAGAGCACGCGCTTGCCCGAAATATCGCCGAGCGCCTTTTCAAACAGGCGGAATTCGCTCTGGAACACGTTTTCGTTTTCCATAAACCAGGCGTCGTACTGCGCCGCGTAGCCGTCAAATTTGGGTTTCATCGTCAAGTGATCCTTTCTGTTTTGTCAATTTTCAAGGTCCCGCCCGCCGTTTCCGCTTCCCTATTATCCTGTGCCGCAGGACGCGGGAAAACAGGCCGGACTTGTGCCTTTTTGATGAATCATAGCACAATCAGCTCCCTACCGCAACGGTATGTTTGCGGTAAATATCCATCACCTTTTGCCCAAGTACAAGGCGCTTTTTGTCTATCTCTACGATTCTCCCAAACGGTGCAAAAGAGCGCTGAGAAAGTCGGCGGTTTCCCTGATTATTCCTCATTCGCACATCGCATTCCTTCATATAAATCGAGATGGAAAGAAGTCAGGCTTCTTTCCATCTCTTTTTTCAGATATGGGTCTTATTCTCACAAATCCACTGATCGCATGGGTTTTGAGCTTCAGTGATAGAGCTCGCTATAGCTGCCGAGAAAAGCGACGTTTTTGCCGTCCAGATCGCGCAGGCAGCCGTCTACCACGCTGCCCTTTTTGCAGGCGAAGCGCAGCATGATCTCTCCGGCCAGCGAGCGGTTGCATCCGCTGCCGCCATCTACCACAATCACATCTCCCTCCTGCGCCATGTCGAGCGCCTGATGGAAAAAGAGATTGTCGCCGATCGGCGCTTTCACCGTGGCGGAAGGTCAGTTCCCCCTCCAATTCATCAGACCCCTGACTCATCGTTCCATTTTGCAGTGCTTCAATGATCTTTTTCCCTGCCTGTATGCCCATTTGACGCATCGGCTGGTAAATCGAGGAAATTCCTGGATAGACCAGCTCCGACCAGCCCAACGCATCATAGCCGCACACACCCAGATCATCTGGAATACGCACCTTACGATGTTCAAGCTCTCGAAGCACCAGGAAAAGCGTGTGCGTATTGATCGCAAATACCGCCTTTTTCCGTTCCGGTTCGCCGTGGAGCAATGCGTCGATTGCCTCCGGCACCCGCGTCTCCGTCCGGCCGACCAGGGCAATAGTCTCGGTTTCGTTCATGCCGAACAGCTTCGCGGCCGACCGTACAAATACCTGTCCCATGCGGCGCTTATGAAAAGTGTCCTCATCCTGAAACAGCTGCACTCTTTCAAACCCTTGCTCTTTGAGATGCAGCATCATTTTTTCGATCAGCTCGTCGTGCCGGACATAAACGCTGCCGTAAGGCCACCCCGGAAGATTTCGCGTACACAATACCACCGGCGTTCCTTTTTCACAGATTGCCTGATACGGTTCGACCGACTCTACCGCCGGAACGATCACAAAGCCTTCGACCTGCTGGTTCAGGCAAAGCTGGAGCGCCTGAAGCTCCTTCGCCGGATCATTTTCACTGCAGCAGACCATGGTTCCGTAGCCGTAGCGGTTGCACACTTCACTGATCCCGGTCACGGTCTGTGCTCCGACCTGATAGCGCAGGGTGTGCACGATCATACCGATGATCCCGCTCTTTCTGGACTTGAGCGTTCTGGCAACGCTGCTGGACACATAGTCATTCTCCCGGATCACCTTTTCATCATAAAGCAAAAGCTGCTACCGGACACTAAGAAATAATTCTCTCTAAGAACGGATCTACTTCCTGTCCTATTATCTGAAATGTATATTTTTTTATGTTTCGAGTGTCTAACCCTCCTCGCTATAATAATTCCTTATTCTGTGAGCTGAACCCATTTCGTCCGATTGCACTCGCACGGCTTTATTGTTGTCTCAGGACTACGCATACTACCCTCAAACACTTACGCTAAATTGTTGCGATTCGTATTGGAGTTTCTCACTGTTGAACACGCCGAGCGTTACGTTTTTTACTGCACCGACGCCGCTGACTGACGCCAGCATGATCTGCTCTCTTTCACCCACTGGCACACGGCGTCTCAAAAGCTCTCCTCTTCCGGATGCGCAAAATCACACTATTTTTACTTGTCAGCCTCCGCACACTTCGTTATAATATGTCAAGAAATTATCTGATGATTTTCGCTTCAAAATGACAAATTGTACGGGGAGGGGTCTATAATGGAATTACATTCTCAGCAGGTACGCGCACTTGCACCAGAGAGCGATCCGCTGAAGATCGGCATGGGATGGACGATTGATGATCTGAGCAAACCCCAGATCATGGTGGAGAGCACCTTTGGCGACAGCCATCCCGGCAGCGCGCATCTCGATCAATTTGTAAGACAGGCCGTGCAGGCGGTCAACGAGCACGGCGGCAAAGCCGCCCGCTATTTTGCCACCGATCTGTGCGACGGTATCGCACAGGGACACGACGGCATCAATTACTCCCTCGCCCACCGTGAAGCCATCGTCGATCTGGTGGAGGCGCAGGCGAACGCAAGCGGATTTGACGGCGGCATATTCATCGCAAGCTGCGACAAGGCCGTTCCCGCCATGCTGATGAGCATCGGGCGGCTCAAGGAAATGAGCGCCATCGTCGTCACTGGCGGCGTCATGGAAGCCCATCCCCTGCCGGAGGAATACACCGTGCAGGATCCCGCCTGCGCGATCAACGAGCTCTTGACGCTCGAGCAGATCGGCAAATTCGACGCATGGGAAAAAACCGGCGTCATCTCCAGCCAGCAGCTGCGCTATTATAAGCACAACGCCTGCCCCAGCTGCGGCGCGTGCTCCTTTATGGGCACAGCCTCCACCATGCAGATCATGGCCGAGGCCCTCGGGCTGATGCTGCCTGGCACCGCGCTGATGCCCGCCACCGCCCCGGAGCTTAAAAAGGCCGCTTACGACGCGGGCGTCCAGCTGCTCAAGCTGGTGGAGCGGGGCATCCGCGCGCAGGACATCGTGACCAAGGAAAGCTTTGAAAACGCAGTCATGGTCCACGCCGCGATCTCCGGCTCCACCAACGCGACGATGCACCTGCCCGCCATCGCGCACGAATTCGGCATCGAGATCGATGCTGACACCTTCGACCAGATGCACCGCGGGGCGCACTATCTGCTCAACATCCGTCCCTCCGGCGACTGGCCCGCGCAGTATTTCTACTATGCCGGCGGCGTCCCCCGCGTGATGGAGGAGATCCGCTCCATGCTGCACCTCGACGCAATGACGGTGACTGGGAAAACGCTCGGCGAAAATCTGGACGCGCTGAAAAAGAGCGGCTTTTACGAGCACTGCGACGAGCTGCTGCGCGAAAAAACCGCACATCTGAACCGCAGGCCGCCGCGCACCGACATCATCCGCACGTTCGAAAACGCCAAGGGCGCAGACGGCAGCATTGCCATCCTCAAGGGCAACCTCGCCCCCGAGGGCTGCGTCATCAAGCACACCGCCTGCCCCAAAGAGATGTTTCAGGTCACGCTGCGAGCAAAGCCCTACGACAGCGAGGAAGCGTGCATCGCGGCCGTGCTGCACGGCGACGTCCGCCCCGGCGACGCGGTCTTTATCCGCTATGAGGGTCCGCGCGGCAGCGGGATGCCCGAGATGTTCTATACCGGCGAGGCCATCTGCGCAGACCCGGCGCTCGCTTCCAGCGTAGCTCTCATCACCGACGGGCGCTTTTCCGGCGCAAGCCGCGGCCCGGTCATCGGCCATGTCAGCCCCGAGGCTGCTGTCGGCGGGCCGATCGCGCTGGTGGAAGAGGGCGATCTGATCCGCATCGATGTTCCCGGCCGCGTGCTGGCGATCGTCGGCGTGAAGGGCGAGGAAAAAACGCCCGGCGAGATCGACGCCATTCTTGCCGCGCGCCGCGCGCGCTGGCAGGCAAAGCCGCCCAAATACAAAAAAGGCCTGCTCAAGCGTTATGCCGAGCATGCCGTGAGCCCCATGAAGGGCGCCTATATGGAATGATCCTGACCGACAAAAAATGGGATGTACCGCGCGGTACATCCCATTTTTCATCATTTTTTCAGCTTTTCCAGCTCGCCGAGAAGGCCGTCGCCGACCGCTTTGAATTCCTCCGCGCTCAGCGTCACCTTCGGCAGCGTATCGGTAAAGGGTCCGCCCCACTGCAAACCGTCCCGATGCTTCGGAACGAGGTGCACATGGAAATGCGAAACGATATCGCCGTAGATCGCGTAGTTGATCTTATCCGCCTTCGTGTAGTTCGCGATCGCGTGCGCCACGAGGGAAACCTCGGCAAAAAAACCGCTGCGCTGCTCGTCATCGAGCTCGAACATCTCGTCGTGATGGCCTTTGAGCGCCACGACGCAGCGTCCCTTGTGCTTCTGGTCGTTGAAAAGATAAACATCCGACCACTGAAGCTCGGTCAGCGGCGTCATCAGCGCCAGTAGCCGCTCGTCCTTTTCGCAGTAAAAGCAGCTCATCCGCTTTACCTCTGCACTCTGCCGGTGCCGTCGCCGCCCATGAGCTTGGTCACGTCGGAAACATTCACGCGGTTGAAGTCGCCGATGACCGAGTGCTTCAGGCAGCTCGCTGCCACGGCAAACTCCAGCGCGGACTGCTTGTCCTCATAGTGGTTGAGACCGTAGAGCAGGCCGCCGGCAAAGCTGTCACCGCCGCCGACGCGGTCCACGATGTCGCGGATCTCGTACTTCTTGGAAACGTAGAAGTCCTTGCCGTCGTTCAGGCAGGCCGCCCAGCCGTTCCAATCCGCGCTGTGGCTCTCGCGCAGCGTGATGGCGATCATCTTCATATCGGGATACGCCGCGAGCACCTTGTCGCCGAGCGCCTTGTACTTTGCGCGGTCCAGCTCGCCGGACTCGACGTTCACATCGTCCACGGTGATCTCAAGGGACTTCTGCACGTCTTCCTCGTTGGCGATGGCAACGTCGACATATTTTGCGATCTCGCGCATGACCTCGCTGGCCTTCTTGCCGTACTTCCAGAGGTTCTTGCGGTAGTTGAGGTCACAGGAGACCGTGATGCCGCGCTTCTTCGCCTCCTTGACGGACTCGACGGAAAGCTCCATCGCGCTCTCGCTGATGGCGGGCGTGATGCCGGTGATGTGGAACCACTCCACGCCCTCAAAGGCCTTGTCCCAGTCGATATCGCCGGGCTTGGCCAGCGCAATGGCAGACCACGCGCGGTCGTAGACGACCTTGCTCGGGCGCTGGTTCGCGCCGCCCTCGAGATAGTAGATACCCATACGGCCCTCGCCCGTGACGATGCGCTTGGTATCCACGTCGAAACGGCGCAGCTCCGCCTTGCAGGCGTCCGCGATGGCATTGTCGGGCAGGACCGTCAGGAAAGCTGCGTCCTCGCCGTAGTTGGCAAGGGAGACGGCCACGTTGGCCTCGCCGCCGCCGAAGGTGGCCTCGAGCATCGGGGACTGGAAGAAGCACTCCTGTCCGGGCGCCTTCAGGCGCAGCATGATCTCACCAAAAGTCAGAAATTTCATCGTTCGTTCCTCCCTTACTTCTGCAGCAGGTGGACGGCAAAGCCGCCGAATTCCTGCTTGAGATAGACCGCGACCATCTTCTCGCCCTTGTACTTGGCGGTGGACTCATCGAGTGTAAAGCCGTTCTTGGCAAGCTCCGCCGCTGCGCGGGGGATGGAATTGGTTTTGACCGCAATGTGACCGTTCTTGCCGAGATAGGGGCTCTTCATGACCTCCACGCCGCTGCCGGCGAAGTTGGAGCTGTTGCCCTCCTTCACGCCGAAGCCGAAGGCCGCGTCGAGCGCGCGGCACACCGCAAGGGACTCCTCCGCGTCGCCGGCGTTCACGCCGACGTGCGCGATCTCAAAGCCGAGCGCGGTCTTGCGCGCCTCCTTGCAGAGGCTCGTGATCTTGTCGAAGTTGTGCGCGGCGATGTCCGCCTTGGCGCACAGCCAGCTGCCGCCGACGGCATGGATGAACGGCGCGGAGATATACTCGGCAAGGTTCTTGTCGTTCACGCCGCCGGTGGGGATGAACTTGATGCCGCCGAAGGGGCCGGAGAGCGCCTTCATTGCGCTCAGGCCGCCGTAGACGTTCGCGGGGAAGAACTTCACGACCTTCAGGCCGTGGGACATCGCGGCCATGATCTCGGTCGGCGTGACGCAGCCCGGGGTGATGGCGACGTTGTTCTCCACGCACCAGCTCACGACCTCATCGCTGTAGCCGGGGGAAACGATGAACTTTGCGCCGCAGGCGACGGCCTTCTTGCACTGCTCGAGCGTGATGACCGTGCCCGCGCCCACGAACATGTCGGGGCACTCCTTGGCGACTGCCGTGATGGAATCGGCGGCTGCCGCCGTGCGGAACGTGATCTCCATCACGTCCACGCCGCCTGCAAGCAGCGCCTTAGCAGTCGGCACCGCGTCCGCCGCGTCGTCAAGCACGACGACGGGCACCACTGCCGCGTTATAGAGTCTTTCTAATGCTGTCATTTTTTTACCTCCTGCCCTTGCGGGCAAACAAGTGGAATAATTACAGGTGATTGACCGGATAGCGAGGAGTTCTCCCTTCCAGTACGTCCACAACGTTCTGCGCCGCCTTGGTCTTGAGCTCCGTTACGCCCTCCGCCGTGGAGTAGGCCGTATGATCGGTCAGCACAACATTGTCAAGCTGGCAGAAGGGCGACTGCGCGCCGAGCGGTTCGTGATTATGCGTATCAAGCCCCGCCGCAAGAATGCGGTGTCCGCGCAGCGCGTCGAGCAGATCCTCGTCCTTGACGAGCGGACCGCGGCTGACGTTGATGAGGATCGCCGTCGGCTTCATCAGTGCAAGCGTCTCCTTGCAGATCATGCCGTTTGTCTCAGCATTGGCGTGCAGATGGAGGGAGATGATATCGGAAATGCGGAACAGCTCCTCCTTTTCCACCTTGCGCACGCCGATCTCAGCCAACTGCTCGGCGCTGATATAGGGATCGTATGCCACGACCTCGGCAAAACCGAAGCCGCTGACCTTGCGGATCAGCGCGCGCGCGATGCGGCCTGCGCCGATGACACCGAGCGTTTTGCCCTTCAGCCGGAAGCTGTCTGCCTGAATGTTCCATTTCCCCTCGCGGACCTCGCGGTCGCGCAGTGGGATATGACGCAGGCAGGAAAGCATCAGCGCCAACGCATGGTCGGAAACATCCTCCATGCAGTAATCGGGAACATTGGTGACCTGAATGCCTGCGGCGGTCGCCGCATCCAGATCGACATTCTCAAAACCGACACCGTAGCGGCTGATGACCTTGCATTTTCTCAACCCTGCAACCGCCTCGGCGGTCATAGGTGCAAGGTCAAGCAGTACGGCGTCCGCATCCGCACACTGCGCGGCGATATCCGCAGCGCTTTCGCAGTGGCAGAGCTTCAGCTCTGCACCGGCCTTTTCCAGAATGGCGCGCTCGATCTCATAGCTCGCATGGCGCTCATCGCTGACACAAACAAGATATTTTGCCATTGCTTCCCCCCGCCTTTACTTGACAAGATAGCCGCCGTCAACGGGGATGACCGCACCGTTGAGATAGTCGGAGGCGTGGGAGGAAAGGAAGATGGCCGTGCCCTTCATGTCGTCCGGCGTGCCCCAGCGGTGTGCGGGGATACGGTCAGTAATTTCCTGATAACGGGGATTGCTGGGGTCGGTCAGGGCTGTGTTCATCTCAGTATCCATATAGCCGGGAGCAATGCAGTTGACGGTAATGCCCTTACCCGCCAGTTCATTGCACAGCGCCTTGCTGAACTGTGCCACGCCGCCCTTGGAGGCTGCATACGCCGGAACGGTAAAGCCGCCGAAAAAGCTGAGCATGGAAGCGATGTTGACGATCTTGCCGTAGGGCTGCTCTTTCTTCAAAAATTCGCGCGCTGCCATCTGACTGAGGTCAAACGGCGCGGTGAGGTTGACCTCGATCACGTCGTTCCAGTCCTCAAGAGGAAAATCGGGGCTGGGATAGCGGCGCTGGATGCCGGCGGCATTGATGATAATGTCGAGTCCGCCGAGCAGCGCGACGGCCTTCTCAAAGCCGGCCTTGCGCTCCTCCGCGCTGGCGAGATTCGCCTTCACGCCCTGGCAGGAATAGCCCTTGGCGCGGAAGTCGGCCGCGACCTGCTCGACCTTATCGCTCGAGCCGAAGATAACAACAGAAGCGCCCGCTTCCATCAGGCCCTCGGCCATGCCGTGGCCGAGACCGCGGGTACCGCCGGTCACGATGGCCCGGCTGCCCGTCAGATCAAATAAATTCGTCATGGAAATTCTCCTTCTCTATCAAATCAGCGCGCGGAATTGAAGTTTTCCAGCGCAGGATCCAGCACGGCGAGGTTATAGCTGCGGCTGGAATGGCTGTGCGCGGCAAGCACCCACAGGTAGGAGTTGCGCGTGCCGGGGCTCGCGACCGTCGGGTGATAGCCCACGGGAGCCTCCACCATCGTGCCGGAATGCACCGTATGCGTCACGATGTCCTCCACCTCACCGCTCTTGAGATAGCTGATATGAAAGCCGAAGTGCGGCAGCGGCATACCGAAGTAGCAGTAGACCTCTTCAAGATCCTTTTCGTGCTGGTGCGGAGGCCAGCTGGTCCATGCGCCCTCGCCGCCCCATGTAAGGCCGCAGATCAGGCGGGACGCCTCATCCTTGTCCGACAGCGTCATCATGACCTCGCGCTGACCGATGCCCTCGCCATGGATCTGATGGATGTCGCCGACCGGCTGGGAGAGGTCGAAGCTGCGGAAGAACGCATGACCGATACCCTCATACACTGCACCGGCGATGTAGAAGATGCAGTCCTCCAGCGCGGTAATAGTCACGCTGTCGCCGCCCGGGATATAAAAGGCGTCAAACTGCTTCATCGTCTCGTTCAGCACGGCATGACCGGAGAGCTTCGCGGCGCCCTCAATGAGCACGGGATGCATCTCAAGCTTGCCGGAGGAGAGCGTATAGCTCTCACCCTTGGGCAGGTTTAGACGATAAATGTATTCCTCGCGGCATTCGCTCTTATCCGGCGTGATGACCGCGTGGAAGCCGGGTTCCTCAGGAGACTGGACGCTCCACGTCTCCATACGGGCCTTGTTTTCAAGATTACGCATTATAAAGCCTCCTTACAGCAGAAATGTACTAAGTGCGGGAATAAATACGACCAGGAAGAAGAAGCCGACATAGCCGATGAAGAACGGCCACTGTCCGTGGACGATCTTGCCCATCGACAGCTTAGTGACGGAGGCGGCGGAGAAAATATTGACCGCGACCGGCGGAGTCATGGTGCCGACCACATTGGCGATGGAAACGATCATACCGAAGTGAATCACATTGACGCCCAGCGCCTGTGCCACCGGCCAGAGCACGGGAACGAGCAGGACCGCCGTGGCAATGCCCTCGAGGAAAGTGCCGAAGATCAGCAGGATGACAGCCACCACCAGACAGTACATCGTGGCGGACAGATGCATACCGACAACGAAATCAACAAGCTGCGTGGAAATGCCGGCGTAGGCGAAAAGCCACGCAAACGCGGTAGAGGTCGCGATGATGAAGAGCGTCATCGCTGAGCTCTTGGCGGAGTCGACAAAGATATCAAAGAGATCGGACCACTTCAGCTCGCGGTAGATGAACATGCCCGCGATGAAGGACCACACGACCGCGATGGCAGAGGACTCCGTCGCGGTGAGCAGGCCGGAGTAAATGCCGCCGAGGATGATGATGGGCAGCATCAGCGCGGGGACGGCCTTGAGGAAGCTGATGCAGAATTCCTTGAGGTTGAAGTGGATCTCATCTTTCGGCCACTGCTCCTTGTGCGCAAGGACAATGACCACGATCATCAGAACGATCATGATGCCGATGCCGATGCCCATACCGGACTTGAACATATCGCCGACGGAGGCGCCGGTGATCGTTGCGTAAACGACCATGATGATACTCGGCGGGATGATGGGGCCGAGGCCGCCGGAAACGACCAGAAGGCCGGCCGTGCGGTCGCCGGGATAGCCCATGCGGACCATGTCGCCGTAGAGCATCGTGCCGATGGCGACGACCGTTGCGGGCGCGGAGCCGGAGAGCGCGGCGAAGAACGCGCAGGCCAGAACCAGCGTCAGCGCCATGCCGCCGCGCACGCCGCCGATGATGGAGCGTGCAAACTCGCAGATGCGGCGGGAAATTCCGCCCTTGGTCATCAGGTTGCCCGAAAGGACAAAGAACGCGATGGCCATGATGGAGGTGGAGTCCAGACCGCCGAAAATACGCTGGGCAACGGTGTTGATGGAAACGGTGATGTCAGGGCTGCCGGCAATGGCGGCCATCGTGGACACGCCGAGCGACAGTGCAATGGGGACGCCGAAGATCAGAAGCAGCGCAAAGCCGCCGAACATCAGTAATGCTGTCATGCTTCTACCTCCTCTTTCATCTCGTCTTCAGGCTTGTTGAAGTGGACGATCATGCTGACAAGCTCACCTGCCTGCACCACGGCGATCAGGCCGAAGCCGAGCACCAGCGAAAAATACGGAACGGACATCGGGATGCCGAGACCCGGAGAGGTCTGGCCGATCGCCGCCTGCTTGAGCACCATGGCGAAGCTCGCCTTGGTCATGATCGCGGCAAACGCGACCACAATGATCTGGGAGATGATGACGATCACCTTCTTGACCTTGCCCTTGAGCTTGTCCACAACGCCCTTGATGGCGATCTGCGTGCCGTCACGCAGGCCGAGCTCCGTGCCGAGCAGGACCATGTAGGCCATGGAATACTTTGCCGCCTCTTCAAAGCCGGAGACCGGGATCTTAAAGATATTGCGGTTGACCACCTGGCAGAAAATGGCGACGACCATGATGACAAACGCGATCACGATGATCCATTTCTCCAGGCGCTGCAATGCGTGCAGTACTTTTTTCATGTTTAGTCCTCCTGAACTGCGCTTTATACTTTTTTCATGCGTTTCAAAGGAAACGGGAGCCGCCGATCGCGGCTGCTCCCGTTTTTCTTATGTGCGGTTCGTGTTGCTGTCGATCCGTCGCTCTCAGTTGGCAACGCTTGCGATCGCCTCGTCAACGGCAGCCTGCCACTCGGGGTCGAAGGTGAAGCCCTTCTCCTCGGCCTTGGCCTGATAGGCGGCCTGCAGCTCGGCAACGTCGATATCATAGAAGTTCACGCCCAGATCCTTGAGCTTGGCAATGGCATCATCATTGGCCTCATTGAGCAGGTTACGCTCATACTCGACGCCCTCCTGAACGGCGGCAAGGAACGGCTCGCGAAGATCCTCCGGGATCTTGTTCCACGCATCGTCGCTCATGCAGAGGACGATGTAAACGAAGGCATGCTGGGTGAAGGTGACGTTCTTGGTGACCTCATAATAGCCGGAGTTGAGGCAGTTGGCCGTTGCGTTCTCGCAGGCATCGATCGTGCCCTGCTGCAGCGCGGTGAACACGTCGTTGTAGTTCATGGCAACGGGCATGGCGCCGAAGGATTCGAACGCTGCCTGGTGATACTTGTTCTCCATGGTGCGGATGGTCACGCCCTTGAAGTCGGCCATGGTCTGGATGGGCTTGGTGGAGAAGGTGTTGCGGAAGCCGGACTCCTCAAAGCCGATGATGTGCAGGCCGAGCGCCTCAGCCTTTTCCTTGATGAGATCGCCGAGCTTGCCGTCAACGGCAGCGTGCGCCTCATCGGCGTTCTTCCAGAGGTAAGCCTGGTCAAGGATGCCCATCTCGGGGATGAAGTTGGTCAGCACGGAGTTCGCGCAGGTGGCGATATCCAGGCTGTTGTCCATCGCGAGCTCGACCGTGTCGCGCTCGCCGCCGAGGGAACCGCCGGCGAGAACCTCGATCTGGATGCGGCCGTCGGTCGCCTCGCTGACGAGCTCGGCGATCTTCTTACCGCCCTGAACAAAGGGAGCGGTCTCGGGGTCGACGAAGTGCATCTTAAGCGTAATGGTGTCCTGAGAGTCCTTGTCGGAATCGTCCGTTCCGGCGGCGTCGTCCTTCTTGTCGCCGCAGGCAACAAGGGAAAGCACCATCACAAGGGCAAGAAGCATTGCAATAAACTTTTTCATGATCTTTCTCCTCTTCTTTTTATTGGTTGGTGGATGGCTTTGTGCTGTTGTCTGATGTATTTTGCAAATTCAGAATACATCAGACAACTCCGTTCGTCAATAGTTAATATTTAGTTCACAATGTTTTCTGTATTTCGTCCGATTTCTTTGCGCTTTTTTTAGTTATTTTGCAAAAACGCGCAGAAATTTCGTTAGGCATACGAAATCTCTGTGCGTTAGTTGTGTGATGACTCAAGGTATGGTGCGCTTTCAGCGCTTCGCCGCGCAGTTATCCCGAGAATGAACCATGGAATTGCGGCTGGTGTTCAGGTGCGCGATCATGCTGTACTTTGCCCCCTCCGGGTCATGGCGGCGGATAGCGTCGACGATGCGCTGGTGTTCCATGCCGCTCTGGGAGCGGTGCTCATCGTTCGTCACCGTGATCACAACGCCGATCGCCGAGGCGATGATCGGGATGAGATTGGGCAGCACATGGTTTCCGCTGCATTCGGCAAGATACTGGTGGAACTTTGCGTCGGCGGCGGAATAATCCTCCTCCGCTTCGATCAGGCGCGTCGCCTCATCGCAGTATGCCTGCATCTGGTCGATCTGCTCGGGCGTTGCGCCGCGCGCAACGATCGCGCAGGTCTCCGGCTCAAGCATCAATCGAATATCCTGCAGGTCGAGCGCGAGATTCTCCGAGCCCTCTTCCATCATAAACGTCAGTCCGAGCGGATCTTCCGGCACGCCGTTCTTCTCCGAGACAAACGTGCCCGCGCCCTGCCGCGCCGTTAAAATATTGCGGGCAACAAGGCGCTTGATCGCCTCGCGCAGCGTGCTGCGGCCCACGCCCAGCTCGCGCGCCAGATCATACTCGTTCGGCAGCTTGTCACCGGCCTTCATATCGCGGTCCAAAATGACCTGAATGATCTGATCGACTGCAAGATCGACGCGCGATTTTCCCCCAACCGCTTTTTTCATACTCTGCCTTCTTCCCTGTATCGATTGTTTGTTTGGTCTAGAGTATAATATGTCTGATGTATTTTGGCAAGTTCTTTTTTCTGCCGAGCGGATCCGGGGCTTTCACTTGTTAGAACGTACACTCATCGGGCGCACCAACAAAGCAGGCGACCCTGCAGAGCTGTGGTCTGCATAGCATTGTCGACCCACGACTACGCAATACTACACCTGACTCTGCCGGTGTAGTATTGTGTAGTCGTAATGTAAACCAGTTTCTCTCTGGCCCTTCCTTATGTTCGCAAACGCCTACACTATGCGCAATTGTCCGAAACATCGGCGCACCGGTCACACGCTTCCACGATCTGCGTCATACTTTCGCCGTTGTCTCTATCAAGAGCGGCGACGACATTAAGACCGTGCAGGAAAATTTCGGTCACGCACCGCAGCGTTTACATTAGATGTTTACGGACACGTTACGAAGCAGATGAAGCAGGACAGTGCGGAGCGTATGGAACAGTTTATCAGGAGCGTTTCGGGTGCTTGAGGGGCAATAAGGCTAAAAATAAGGCTAAAGAGCGTTTCAGGGCAATAAAAAAACCTTGAAGCCACTGAAGCTTCAAGGTTTTTTCTGGTGCGCGGTACAGGACTCGAACCTGTGACCCCATGCACGTCAAGCGGGAGGGTCAATAAAGAAACTACTACTTTTACAACAAAATTGCATCGTGCAGTTTCCGAACTGCCCCATCCATTTCAGCGAGGTATGTATGCGAATATCTCGCCGTTGTCTTAATATCCGCATGTCCTAAAAGCTCCTGAACAACGCGAATATCTGCCCCAGATTCTCTTACCAATGTGGCAAAGGTATGACGGCAGCAATGCGGAGAAAGACGGCGTACAGACGGTTCAGCTTCACGCAACTGGCAGAAAAAAGCATCATAGTCGCGGGTAAAGTTCCGAGGGTGCAGCAGTGTACCGCTTTTCGTACTGAAAAGAAACTCGCCTTTGTGCGGCAGATGGTGCAGCCGATAGGAAAGCTCAGGGAGCAGCGGCACTGTGCGCAAGCTGCTTTCGGTTTTTGCTTCATGCTCAATCACACGCGCCTTGTGATTTTCAAGATATACGGCACGGTTGACGCTCAAAGTGTTGTCCGTGATATCCGTCTCTTTCAGTCCCAGAAGTTCACCACGACGCAGGCCGGTAAGCAGCAGCGTCATAACAGCAACGCCGATACGCTGCTTGTCATAGACCATCGCAAAGGCCAGAATCTTTTGTACCTCTTCTTTGGTAAACGTCTCGCGGGGCTGCTCTTTGATTCGCGGATACTTGAGCCGTGCGGCAGGATTCTTTTCGCACAGCTCATTGTCCACCGCAGCAGTAAACAGACCGTTGAGCATAACGTGCATTTTGTCCATGTATGATTTTGAAGCGGTGCAGCCAAACGCATTGACAAACTCCTGCAAGTGCATCGGCTTAATGTCGCAAAGATCCATTGCCCGCAGGGAATCGGGTATCTTGCTGACTACAAGCTCAAGCGTGTAATATGAATCTGGCCGTATGGTATTCCACTTGTAAGACCGCAGATATCGCGGAATCCATTCGCCTAAAGTCATATACTCACCTCACTATCATCAGCAAACGAATCTTCATCGTCAGTGTCATCGTCAATATCATAACTGCCGTGCAAGGGAAAGGCACTGTCTACTCGATTCTTAAGCGCTATAAACCGCAAATCAGCAAGGAAGTACTCTTCCTTATACTCATTCAAAAGTTGGTCAAAAAGTGAAATATCAAGGTCTAACGGCTTGAAGCAAGTCTCCCTCACCCTTTTGCGGGTTTTAGGATTCAATCGCCGCATTCCTTCATTAAGATTTTCAGGTGGAATCAGTGAAAGAAGTGACACCGCTCCGGATAATCCGGAAAAGTCCATAATGCCGATACTGTCAAAGGTAAAAGGCTTTTCATTGCGTTGAATCCATTCGCAGCGGGTTATTTGCTTGTCCAGTTTGATTTTTGCTTTCTGCATTCGCTCCAACGTCTTATCATAGACTCGCAGTCGCCCCGTGCATTTTGCATCGCCGTAATATCGCGTACTTTTGTAATGCGATTCATTTTTGCGAGAATAGACATAAAGGCTGTCATATTCGCAGGGAACATCAAAAGTATAATCAACTCTGCGGATACGGACATTGTAAAGCGCAACAGAGGCACGCAAATAAGACAATAACCACTGCAAGCATTTTACCGCTGTATCGTCGTTAGCAAGATGCACTGTATTTGGATTGAAATTCAAATCGAAAAACGGCGCATCTTCATAAAATTGAACGTGTAGCCCGCCAATTTGATAGGCGCGGTAATGATGATATTTCCCTTTCAGTTTCGTCCCGGACTTAGACGAGTAATCTTTGGACTTTTCACCTAAACTCTTGACAGCTTCTTCCAGTTCTTCCCACTGTGCAAGAGAAAGCAGCAAATGGAATTCAAGCGTAAACCAATCAATCGTATACGCGCATTCGTTCTTCTCTTTGAATCTGTAATATTCCAAATGGTGTTCCTCCCAAATGGTAAAAATACCACTTATTTCACCTATTAGTACGGGTGAAATAAGTGTTCCGACTGCTGCCCTCCGACGTGAGTGAAAAGTGATACTTAGTCAAGTAAGACGCTGCGACGTCCAGCACCCGCAACTGCAACGGCAGGGCTGGGAATAGCGAAAAACTTAGTGCCTGCGGCGGGGGGCTGCACCCCCCGCGCATGGGACGCAGCTCAACGAAAGATCAAGCTCTCCCCCTGCGCACGTCTGAATTCAGCGAACAGCGCTTGCGCGCTGCTCACTGAATTCAAACGGTTGGGCGGGTTCTGCACGCGCAGCGAAGCAACGCTACTAATCAACCAAGGCATACAGAATGAGGCCAGAACATTTTCTTTCGTCTGCAATGACTTTCAACGAGGTACGCAAGTCCTCACACAAAAATTCATATTTGTCATCGTGCTTAACGCTATAGCCTGATTCATCGAGAATTTCACAAAAGAATTGCAAATCACCCTCAAAAACATCGATAGCTTTCTTTCCGTTGATAGTCAGTTCCATAATTTACCTCCATAATACTTTTCTTTATTGAGTATCTATTTCGGATATCATCGTACTATCCGATTCAGATATTGTCAATGCAGAAAAGTAAAGGATTCTCCAAAACAGAGAATCTTTTTAATATCTAAAACGGATAGTATTCTTCGTTGACTATCCGAAACGAATAGTATACAATGAGTAAAAATCACGAGGGAGAAACAGCCATGAACGAGCAGGAAAACAAGGCCAAGCAACTTTTCAAAGAATCCGCTTCTGCAAAAGAAGCAGCCAAAAACGCATGGAAGTTCAGCATGGACGATAGCCTGTCAGACCGTGAGAAGCTGCACCAGCTCGGGGAGCTTATCAAGGGCGAAGCCGCCACTGCTGCAAACTACAAGGAACAGCGCGCCACGAGAAAGAAAGCTGTTGCCGACCGGCTGCAACAGATTCGCAAGGAGCGAGGGCTGATGCAAAAAGAGGTCGCAGACAAAACCGGCATCAACATGGTCACGCTGTCCGGCTATGAGATCGGAAAGAACGAACCGAACCTCGAAGCATTGGTAAGACTTGCTGATGTTTACAAAGTGTCCCTCGACTATCTCATGTGCCGCACCGATGAAAAGGAATAGTCCATAATCAAAAGCAGCTCTGCGCATTAAAATTGCGCAGAGCTGCTTTTGCAACTTTTCTTCAATTTTGGGCACCAGCTATTCAGGCGATTTTCCCATTTTTTCGTTATAAATGACAAAAGCCTTGCAGCACTAAGGCTACAAGGCTTTTTTTCTCTGGTGCGCGGTATAGGACTCGAACCTATGACCCCATGCACGTCAAGCATGTGCTCTACCAGCTGAGCTAACCGCGCGAATCGAACAGTGATATACTACTATATCCGCATTCTTTTGTCAACACCTTTTTTCAAAAAGTGCGGATTTTTCTTCCCCCCGTGAAGAGACTGTTTATAGCATACGCTAAGAGCTCGCTGATGTAAAGAGGGGAAAATAGCAGAAATTCGCCGCCGTTTTTCATCTATTTTTCTGCGGGCACATTTCTTGTCAAGCCGCCGTACGTTCTATATAATAGGCATATATTATGTGTAAATTGAAAATGGGGTGCTTTTTACGATGGGACAAATCGGTTTTGATAACGACAAATACCTTGCCATGCAGTCCGCGCATATCCGCGAGCGCATCAGCAAGTTCGGCGGCAAGCTGTACCTGGAGTTCGGCGGCAAGCTCTTCGACGACTTTCACGCTTCGCGCGTGCTGCCCGGCTTCCAGCCCGACAGCAAGATCCGCATGCTTCAGCAGTTGCGCGACGACGCGGAGATCGTCATCGCGGTCAACGCGAACGACATTGAAAAGAACAAGGTGCGCGGCGACCTCGGCATCACCTATGATGACGACTGCCTGCGCCTGATTGACGCGTTCCGCTCGCTGGGGCTTTATGTCGGCGGCGTGTGCATCACGCAGTACGCGGGGCAGAACGCGGCGGATGCCTTCATCAAGCGTCTCAACACGCTTGGCGTTCGCAACTACCGCCACTACCCCATCGCGGGCTATCCCTCCGACGTCGCCCACATCGTGAGCGACGAGGGCTTTGGCCGCAACGAGTATATCGAGACGACGCACTCGCTCATCGTCGTCACCGCGCCGGGCCCCGGCAGCGGCAAGATGGCGACGTGCCTCTCCCAGCTCTACCACGAGCACAAACACGGCGTGAGCGCGGGCTACGCCAAGTTTGAGACCTTCCCCATCTGGAACCTGCCGCTCAAGCACCCCGTGAACCTCGCCTACGAGGCCGCGACCGCGGACCTTGACGACGTGAACATGATCGACCCGTTCCACCTCGAGGCCTACGGCGAGACGACCGTGAACTATAACCGCGACGTGGAGATCTTCCCCGTCCTGCGCGCGATCTTCGAGCGCATCTCCGGCAAGTGCCCCTACCAGTCCCCCACCGACATGGGCGTCAACATGGCGGGTAACTGCATCATCGACGATGAGGTCTGCCGTCAGGCCTCGCGCATGGAAATTCTGCGCCGCTACTACACCGCGCAGGTCGACGTCGCGCGCGGCATTGCTGACGCCTGCCAGCTCAGAAAGCTCGAGCTCGTCATGCAGCAGGCGGATGTGACGCCCGACCTCTGCCCCGCTGTGGCCGCGGCCAAGCAGAAAGCCGAGGAGACCGGCGCGCCCGCGGGCGCGATGGTGCTGCCCGACGGCCGCGTTGTCACGGGCAAGACCTCTTCCCTGCTCGGCGCTTCGGCGGCGCTGCTGCTCAACGCGCTCAAGGCCATGGCGGGCATCCGCAGCGACATGAACCTCATCTCGAATCAGGTCATTGAGCCGATCTCAGCGCTCAAGATCCAGTCGCTCGGCCACCACAACCCGCGCCTGCACTCTGACGAGGTGCTCATCGCGCTGGCGATCTCGGCGCTGACGAACCCCCTCGCCGACATGGCAAGAGCCCAGCTCGGCACGCTGCGCGGCTGCGATGCGCACTTCTCCGTCATCATCTCGGAGGAGGACATCAAGCTCTACAAGCGCCTCGGCATTCACGTCAGCTGCGAGCCGAAGTATGAATCCAAGCGTCTTTATCACAAATAATTCGGAGAAAGCAACATCATGTCTAACGAAAAGAATCTTCCCTACGCCGTCGTCTGCGGCGGCGTGAATATCGACATCGGCGCGCACTCCTTCGCGCCGCTGCGCGCGAAAGACTCGAACCCCGGCAAGGTCGAGCTGAGCCTCGGCGGCGTGGGACGCAACATCGCGCACAACATGCGCCTGCTCGGCGTACCGACGTATCTTCTGACCGCTGTGGGCGGCGATTCGCGCGCGAGTCAGGTCGAGCAGAGCTGCCGCGACCTTGGCATCGACCTTTCGCACGCGCTGCACGTGCCGGATGGCCGCACCTCGACCTATGTCTTCGTCGGCGACAGCGACGGTGATATGGCCATTGCGGTCTCCGATATGGAAATTTGCAAAAAGCTGACGCCGGACTACTTCGCGTCGCAGCTCGACCTCCTGAACGGCGCTGCCGCCGTGGTCGTCGACGCGAACCTGCCGCGCGAGTCCATCGCGTACCTTGTCGAGCACTGCGCCGCGCCGCTCTTCGTCGATCCGGTATCCACCGTCAAGGCGGAAAAGCTCCAGGGCTTACTCAGTCATGTCCACACGCTCAAGCCCAACCGCATCGAAGCAGAGCTCCTCTCCGGCGTGAAGATCACGGATGACGCCACGCTCTATCAGGCCGCGCAGGCGCTTCTCGATCAGGGCGTGCAGCGCGTATTCCTGTCGCTCGGCGGCGACGGCGTGTTTGCCGCACAGCAGGGCGAGACGCATTTGGAGCCCATCTGCAAAGCCGAGATGCGCAACGCCACCGGCGCGGGCGACGCGATGATGGCATCCCTCGTCTGGTCGTTCCTCGCGGGCCGCGACCTTGCCGAAAGCTGCGCCGCCGGCACCGCCGCCGCGGCCATCGCAGTCGAGAGCGAAGAGACCATCAATCCGAACATGAGCGCCGAGGCCGTTCTGGCCCGCGCCGCGAAGTAAATTTCTACGACAAAAAAGGACCGTCCGATCGGACGGTCCTTTTTTTGCTTATTTTCTCAGATCCAGCAGCATTGCGACGTGGCGATAGAGGCTTCTCTTGACCGCGGGGGTCATGCAGGCCTCCTTGATCGGCATGGCGAGCTTTCTGAGCTCGTCCTCGGCCTGCGCGATGACCTCGTCATCCGTGGCGTCGGAGTCGATCTTCGCCGCCGTCTCGGCCATCACGACCGGATGGGGCGCGACCGCGCCCGCGGCCAGACGCGCGGGGCGATTGCCGCCGCAGCGGAGCGCGAAGTTGATGATCGGGAAGTCGATCGTCGTGCGCATGGCGTACTTATAAAAGCCGCTGCGCTCGCCTTTCTCCGCCGCGGGGACGAAAAAGCGCGTGACGAGGATGGGCAAATGCTCGTGGCAGGCAAGGCCGTTGGCAACGCTGTGGCGTTCGATGAGGGACTTGAGGTCGGTGCGGTGCGTCTCGCCGTCTTCGATGTACTCGACCTCCGCCTCGTAAGCGATGAACGCGGTGGCGACGTCGGAATAGTAGATCGCGCGGCAGACCGGCGAGTTCGGGATCTGGTGGCAAATGCTGCCGCCGGTCTTGAAGCAGTAGGCAAGGCCGCTGCGCCACAGGTGCGGCTGGTTGAAGTAAATGCAGCGGCGGTCCTGCATGATGTTGCCGCCGACGGTGGCGATGTTTCTGATCTGCGGGGATGCCGTCAGCGACGCCGCCTGCGCGATGGCCGCGTAGCGGCTGTTCAAAAGCGCGCTCTCGGCAAGCTCGGTGAGCGTCATCGTCGCGCCGATGATGAGCTCGCCGTCCTTTTCCTCCAAAACGTGCAGCTCTGGAATTTTCTTCAGGAAGACGAGGTCCTTGTCGTCGCGCACCTCGTTTTTCAGCAGCGGCATGATGTCCGTGCCGCCGCCGATGTAGGTCGGGTGCTCGGCGGAGACAACGTCGCGTAAGCTCGATAAAACCTGTTCGCTCATTTCACATTCCCCCTCTCGGTCGGCAGGATGGCAAATTTATCACACAGCGGCAGGCTGTTGATCTCAATGCCGCTTGCACGGCGCACCGCGTTCACGATGGCCGGCGCCACGGGCACCGTGGCAAGCTCGCCGACGCTCTTCGCGCCGTGCGGGCCGTAGGGGTCGTGGCTCGAGACCATGTCGACATACGTGCGCGGCATGTCGCCCATCTGCGGGATGCGATAGTGCAGGAAATCAGTCGACAGCGTGCGACGCGAGCGCGGGTTGATCTCCATGCGCTCATAGAGCGCGTAGCCCACGCCCTGCGCGATGCCGCCCTCGAGCTGACCGGCGACGGTCAGGCGGTTGATGGGCGTGCCGACATCCACGACCTCGATGATGTCCATAAGGCGGATGGCGTTGAGCTTTTTGTGGTATTCCGCCTTGACAAAGCAGACGGAGAACGGATTCGGGCAGGCCAAAGCCTTGTAGGTGCCCGCGCCGATGGGCACGCTGCCCTTGGGGTCGAACAGGATCTTGCGCGCGGCGTCTTCAAAGCTCAGCTCGAGCTCCTCGCCGCCGCTGATATAGTAGCGGTGGTCCTTTTCCTTGACCGTGCAGCCGTCGTAAATGACCTTGAGCTGCTCGACCATCTTCTTTTTCAGATCGTCGCAGGCGAGCTTGACGGCGTTGCCGCAGATAAACGTCTGGCTCGAACCGAACGTGCCGGTGTTATACGGCGTCAGACCCGTGTCCGCCGCGGTGATCTGCACGCTGGAGAGGGGGATACCGAGGCATTCCGCCGCGATCTGGCTCTCCATCGTCTCGCTGCCCTGACCGATATCGGCAGAGCCGACGAGCAGATGCACGGACGCGTCGGCGTTGAGCATGACGACCGCGCCGCTCAGACCTTCCTTCGAGGACGGACCGGAGCCGTGGCAGCTGAAGGAAATGCCCCAGGCCTGACGGATGTTTTCATCGTCGATCAGAGGCTCTTTCTCGTCGATCTCCTTCTGGATCTGCTGGCAGCGGCGCGCGCAGTCCTCAATGCCGTTGCTGCTGACGGGGATGCTCGCGCAGGGGAAGCACTCGCCCACCTGCACGTGGTTCATCAGGCGGAATTCGACAGGGTCCATATCGAGCTTCTGCGCCAGGCGGTCCATCAGAATTTCGCGGCCGAACGTGAGCTGCGGGTTGCCGTAGCCACGGAACGCGCCGCCCGTCACATGGTTTGTGAAAACGCTCAGGCCGATGAACGAGTAGTTCGGCACGTTGTACTGCAATTTACGCGCGGCGGCGGCCACGACCGTCGGCGTGTGCGTGGTGTAGGGGCCGGCATTCAGGCGGAACGTCGTATCAAAAAGCTGCAGCTTGCCGTTTTTGTCCGCGCCGATGCGCAGATCAACGTCGGAGGCGTGGCGCACGACGGAGTAGAAGTCCTCCTCGCGCGAATAGAGCAACTTCACGGGGCGCTTGATCTTGCGCGAGATGAGCGCCGCGGCGTGCTGGGCGTGCAGCTGCTGGCGCGCGCCGAAGCCTGCGCCGACAAGCGGCTTGATGATGTGCACGTCCACTTCCTTGAGGCCGAAAAGCTCGGCCAGAATGCGGCGCTCCTGGAACACCGTCTGCGAGCAGCTGTAGATCGTCATGTGCTCGCCGTCGCTGAAGTCGCAGATACAGCAGGTCAGCTCGATCATCGTGTGCTGCATCGGCGGCGTGACGAAGTGGTCTTCGAGAATGATGTCGGACTTTTCCTCGCCCACAGCGATGTCGCCCTGCGACACCTCGCGCCGCTGGACGACGTTCGTGTCGGAAAGATGCGGCTGCATCGCGGGCGCGTTGTCGGCGAGCGCGGCCTTGACGTCGAGGATCGGCATAAGGTTCTCGTATTCGACCTTCACTGCCTCGGCAGCGGCGCGGGTGGCCTCCTCCGTCTCCGCGGCGACGACGGCCACGCGGTCGCCGATGGTCAGCGGCTCGGTCGTCAGCACCTTTTCATCCGCCATCAGAAGCGGAGAGGGCGGGTTGCCCGAGCAGTTGAAGTAGGCCTGCGGGGCCTCCTCCGGCAGGGCGCAGCCGAGAAAACCGGGAACCTTTTCCGCCTCGCTCACATCGATGCTCAAAACCTTGGCATGGGAATACGGGCAGCGCACGAGCGCGGCGTAGGCCATGTTGGGGAGCTCTAAATCGTCGGTATACTTGCCACGACCCAGCGCCTTATCCATGGACTCAAGGCGCGGCGTGGCGTGGTTGATAATGTCGAAATGATGCTGCTCCATCACTGCTGTGCCCCCTTTCCGTTCGCGTACTGGTCAATGACCTTGGAGGCCGCGACGATGGCCTCCTCGATCTTCGTGTAGCCCGTGCAGCGGCAGAGGTTGCCGGACATGGCGGCGTGGATCTCCTCGCGCGTGGGATGGGGATCGCGGTCGAGCAGCGCCTTGGCCGCCATGATCATTCCGGGCGTGCAGTAGCCGCACTGGATGGCGCCGGCGTCGATAAACGCCTGCTGCAGCGGGTGCGGCTCGTCGGCGGTGCCAATGCCCTCGATGGTCTCGACCGTGCTGCCGTCCGCCTCGATGGCGAACACGCAGCACGAGTTGACCGCGCGGCCGTCCATGATGACCGTACAGGCGCCGCATTCGCCAAGGTCACAGCCCTTCTTCGCGCCCGTCAGGTGCGCGCGCTCGCGCAGCACATGCAGAAGCGTCTCCTGCGGCTCCACCGTGAACGCGCGGCTCTCGCCGTTGAGCGTCAGGTGGATCGTGTGGTTGTTTTCAAGCATGATGTTCTATCTCCTGTGCAGAATTTGCTGTTTGTTCCGTATCGGCCCGTTTCCGCCGCTCTATGCGCTGCGGCAGATCTCTCACTCACCGGAGAGCGGGCGTCTCATGCCCTCTTTTTCGCCCGCGGGCATATTCTTTCCCGCGCGGGCGCAACGGCCCTCGATGGCCCTTTTGGGTGTACAGGCAGCAGTATACTATCTATTTTGCACAAAATCAAGCGTTTAAATTACGTCGAATTCATTCAACTTTTGTACATTATCTCTCAAAGCGGTTATCAATGCTTTTTCCAACGCTCGAACGGGGCGTCCCCCCCTCGTCTTTCTCCACATCAAAAAAAGCACGGGACAGCCTTCGCTGCCCCGTGCCCTTTTCCCTTTTTGCGCAAAAAGCGGTCCGCTGAGGTATCAGCGGACCGCCCTTCGCCTTTTCACTTTTCGATCAGATAGCTGCCGCTGTCCGTCGCCTCCGTCACGATGGGGACGAACTCGACGTCGTAGGCCTTCATCGCCTCGGTGACGCTCTCGAGCTGGTCTGCCGTGACCTTGACGTACACGCGGTCGAACTTTTCCGTGAGCTCGCTCATCACGATGCCGGAGTTTGCCTCGCTACCCGCAAGCGCGATGTCCGCGTCCACGCTGACGGAGAGCTTGCCCTTGTAGCCAGCCTGCTCAAGCGCGGTGTGGATGTCGTCGGCGAGCAGCGCAAGCGCCTCCTGCTGCGTCATGGTGCGCTCGTCCGTCTTGATGCGGCTCATGCGCCCCTCGCGCGGGTAGTGGAAATCGTCGAGCAGAAGCTCGTCAAAGCCCATCTTGCCGCATTCCGTGACGATATCGGTCACATACTGCCGCGCCGCCTGCTTTTCGGGTGCGAGCCAGTGCGTGCTGTTCGTATCGTACCAGACAAAGCCCGTCAGCTGGCACACGGCGGCGTCCGTCATGTGCTCGTAGGCGTACAGGCTGTCGTGGAGCGTGCTGATGCGCCCGATCGTGTAATAGTCCGAGTCGACAAGGCCCTGAATGGCCGTGTCCGATGCGCTGTTCCCGGCCACCGCGCCGCAGTCGATCGCGCCCTGCACTTTGGAATTATAGTAGAGCTTGCCGCTCGCGTCCTTGAGTTCGACCGCCACGGCGTTCACGTCCTTATCAAGGCCATCGAGCGCCGCCTGCCAATCGCTGCCGAGCGCGTCCGCGCCCAGCTCGACTGCGTAGGTATCCTTGATGACGGGCTTTTGCACCGTGATCTCAAGGTCGTCCTGCTTCTTATCGTCGCCGCTGTCGCCGCCATTTGCGGTGTCGTCCTGTGGGGTCTTCTTTATCCAGGGGAACTCAAAGCGGACCGAGCCGTCCGCATCGTATACCATATAGCGCTGCGCAAACAAAAAACCGCACGCCAGCAGCAAAATGACCACCAGCACCACGGCCAGCACGCCTCTGCCGCGCCTGCGCCCGCGATAACCGGTATAGCCCTTCGTTCCGCTCGATCTTCTTGCCATTGTCTGCATCCGCCTCCTTTTTCTCGTGCAACAGTTTACCTTTTGAGAGCAAAAAAATCAACAAAAACCTTTCGGTTTTTGTTGATTTTCCGCTTTTGTATGCTTTAGCCCTCGATAGCGTCCATCAGCGCGACGCGGCGGGCGTGGCGGCCGCCCTCAAACGCGGTGGAGAGGAACGTCTCGACCATGGCCGCGGCCAGCTTCGGGCCTGTGAATCCCGCACCGATGGCCATCATGTTGGCGTTGTTGTGCTGGCGGCAGAGCTGCGCTTCAAGCGTATCGGCGCAGTGCGCGCAACGGATGCCCTTGACCTTGTTCGCCGCGATGGAGATGCCAATGCCCGTCGTGCACACGACGATACCGTACTCGCATTCCCCGCTCGCGACGGCGCGCGCGGCGGCCTCGCCGAAAATGGGATAGTCGCAGCTCTCGGTGGAATAGGTGCCGCAGTCCTTGACCTCGTGGCCCAGGCCCTCCAGCTGCTTTTTGATGTCTTCCTTCATGGCGTATCCGCCGTGGTCACAGCCCAATGCGATCTTCATAGTATTTCTCCTTTTTCGGTCAGATTTTGTGAAAGACCGGTTTTTTCTTTTCAAACGTGCACACATAGTTGAGGCCGCAGCTCTTTAAAAGCTCCTGCGTCTCGCGGGCGCGCATGCCGACGAATTCCGGCGTGTGCGCGTCGGTGCCGATGGTGATGATCTCTCCGCCGAGCTCGTGATAGAGCTTCAGCCATTTGGCGTCCGGCAGCGGCGTGTTGCCGCGGTTGACGTTGCACTCGATGCCGCAGCCGTTTTCAATGAGCGCGCGGAACACCTGCGCCACCTCGTCCTCGAAGCCGTCAAAGCTCATGTGCATACCGTGGTTTTCGTTCATGTAGCGAAGCGGCAGCGTCAGGTGGCCGAGCACAGAGAACTTCCCCCACTTGGCCGTCTCCAGAACGAGCGTTAAATAGTCCGCGATCTGCTCGCGCGCCTCCTGCTCCGTGGCCTCGGGCATGAAGTAGAGGTCGTTCCAATCGTACTTCTCCGACAGCTGATGCTGCGAGCCGATGACAAAGTCGAGCTCCGACAAACGCGAGAGCAGCTCGTCTGCGTAGGCAAAGTCGCGCATCGCCTCGCCGAGCTCGATGCCGCGGCGGACGATGATCTTCCCGTCCGCCGCCTGGTCGGCGCGCGCAAAGGTCTCTTCACGATTCGAAAAATCGTGCTCCCAGTGCGCCGTCTCCCTCGGGCGGAACAGGTCCACGTGGTCGGTCAGGCACATTTCCTGCAAACCCTGCGCGATGCCCGCGCGCACCATGTCTTCCACCGGCGTTTTCGAGTCGAACGAAAGCGAACAGTGGGTGTGATAATCGGATAAATACATCTTCTATTCGTTACAGCTTGAACTTTCCGAAAAAGCTCTTGTGTTCCTCATAATTCTTCTCGCCGAGCGACTCGCTGAACTTCTTGAGCGCTTCCTTCTGCTCGCGGTTCAGGTTGCGCGGCGTCTCGATATACACGGTGACGTACTGGTCGCCGCGGCCGCGGCCGTTGAGGCCGGGGATGCCCTTCCCTTTCAGGCGGAACGTCGTGCCGCTCTGCGTGCCCTCAGGGATGGTGTACTTCACCTTGCCGTCGATCGTCGGGATCTCAAGCTCCGCGCCGAGTACCGCCTGTGTGAACGTGATGGGCGCTTCGCACAGGACGCTCGTGCCCTCGCGGCGGAAGATCTCGTGTGGACGCACGGACACAACGATCAGAAGGTCGCCCGCGGGGCCGCCGTTCTTGCCCGCGTTGCCCTGCGCGCGCAGCGAAATGGTCTGCCCGTTGTCGATGCCCGCAGGAATGCTGACCTTGATGGTCTTGCGGTGGCGGATCATGCCCTTGCCGCCGCACTTGGGGCAGGGCTGATGAATGATCTTACCCTTGCCTCCGCAGCGCTGGCAGGGTGCCGACGTCGACATATAGCCCAGCGGCGTCTGGCGGCGCTGCTGGATCACGCCGCTGCCGCGGCAGTCAGGACAGACCTCGGCGGTCGTGCCCTTGGCGCAGCCCGAGCCGCGGCAGTCAGGGCACTGCTCGATGCGGTCGATGCTGACTTCCTTCTCGCAGCCGAAGGCCGCCTCTTCAAAGCTGATGTTCACGCTCGTGCGCAGGCTTTCGCCGCGCTGGGGCGCGTTGGGGTTCGCGCGCGCGCCGCCGAAGCCACCGCCGAAGAAGCTGCCGAAGATATCGCCGAGGTCGCCGAAGTCGAACCCGCCCGCGCCGTAAGCGCCGCCACCGGCGGCGCCTGCGCCGTAATTCGGGTCAACGCCCGCAAAGCCGAACTGGTCGTAGCGCGCCTTCTTGTCTGGGTCGCTCAAAACCTCGTTCGCCTCGTTGATCTCCTTGAACTTCTCCTCGGCTTCCTTGTCGCCGGGGTTCATGTCGGGGTGATACTTGCGCGCGAGCTTTTTGTATGCTTTTTTGATCTCTTCTTCCGAAGCGCCCTTGGAAACGCCGAGCACCTCGTAATAGTCTCTTTTATTTTCAGCCATAGACTACGCTCCTAAAAACGCCGCAATCGGGGGCAGTATAAACTGTCCCCGCTGCGTCGATCGGTTTCAAATTACTTCTTGTTGTTGTCGTCGTCATCCACGACCTTGTAGTCAGCATCGTAATACTGCTGACCGTTCGGGCCGGTCTGCGCGCCGCCGTTCTGGCCGCCCATGTCGGGGCCAGCCTGTGCGCCGCCCTGCGGGTTCGCCTGCTGATAGAGCTTCTCGCTCATCTGGTAGAACATCTGCGTGAGCTCTTCGGTCGCGCTCTTGATGGCGTCGGTATCGTCGCCCTTGAGGACTTCCTTCAGCTTGTCGATACCACTCTGGACCTTGGCCTTCTCGTCCGCGGGGATCTTGTCGCCCACTTCGCCGAGGGTCTTCTCGCTCTGGTAGACCATCTGGTCGGCCTGGTTGCGGACTTCGACCTTTTCCTTGATCTTGGCGTCCTCAGCGGCGTACTGCTCGGCGTCCTTGACGGCCTTTTCGATATCCTCCTTGCTCATGTTGGAGGAAGAGGTGATGGTGATGTGCTGCTCGGTGCCGGTGCCGAGGTCCTTCGCGCTGACGTTCACGATGCCGTTGGCGTCGATATCGAATGTGACCTCAATCTGAGGCACGCCGCGGCGGGCCGGAGCGATGCCGTCGAGGTGGAAGCGGCCGAGGCTCTTGTTGGCAGCGGCCATCTCGCGCTCGCCCTGCAGAACGTTGACTTCAACGCTCGTCTGGTTGTCGGCGGCGGTGGAGAAGATCTGGCTCTTCTTCACGGGGATGGTGGTGTTGCGGTCGATGAGCTTGGTGCAAACGCCGCCCATGGTTTCAATGCCCAGGGACAGCGGGGTGACGTCGAGCAGCAGCAGGCCCTTGACATCGCCGGTCAGAACGCCCGCCTGAAGAGCAGCGCCCATGGCGACGCACTCATCGGGGTTGATGCCCTTGAAGCCTTCCTTGCCGGTGAGCTTCTTGACCATTTCCTGCACGGCGGGGATACGGCTGGAGCCGCCGACCATCAGGACCTTGTGGATGTCGTTGCCGGTGAGGCCCGCATCGCTGAGCGCCTGACGGACAGGGCCGGCAGTGGCTTCGACCAGGTGCGCGGTCAGCTCGTTGAACTTAGCGCGCGTGAGGGTCAGGTCGAGGTGCTTCGGGCCGGTAGCGTCAGCGGTGATATACGGGAGGTTGATGTTGGTGGAGGTCACGCCGGAGAGCTCGATCTTGGCCTTCTCGGCAGCTTCCTTCAAGCGTTGCATGGCGACCTTGTCGCCGCTGAGGTCGACGCCGTCGGTACGCTTGAACTCGCTGACCATCCACTTCATGATGCACTCATCGAAGTCGTCGCCGCCGAGGCGGTTGTTGCCCGCGGTGGCCAAGACTTCAATGACGCCGTCGTCGATATCAAGGATGGAAACATCGAACGTGCCGCCGCCAAGGTCGTAGACCATGACCTTCTGGCTCTGCTCCTTGTCGACGCCGTAGGCGAGGGCCGCGGCCGTCGGCTCATTGATGATACGCTTGACCTCGAGGCCGGCGATCTTACCGGCGTCCTTGGTCGCCTGACGCTGCGCATCGGTGAAGTAAGCGGGAACGGTGATAACGGCTTCGCTCACGGGGCCGCCGAGGTAAGCCTCAGCGTCGCTCTTGAGCTTCTGCAGGATCATCGCGCTGATCTCCTGCGGGGTGTACTTCTTGCCATCGACTTCGACTTTATAATCAGAACCCATCTCACGCTTGATCGAAGAGATCGTGCGGTCGGGGTTGGTGATGGCCTGACGCTTTGCGACCTGGCCGACCATGCGCTCGCCAGTCTTACTGAACGCGACGACGGACGGGGTGGTGCGGTTGCCTTCGGCGTTGGGGATGACGACGGCTTCGCCGCCTTCCATCACGGCCACACAAGAGTTGGTAGTACCAAGGTCAATACCGATAACTTTAGACATAATGTTGTCCTCCTAAGATCTATCTTAATTTTTTTGTTAACGAAATTAATTTATCATTTCGCGCTTCCGCGCGGAATTTGCACTTTAATTAATTGGCCACTTTTACAATGGCAAATCGCAGCACCTTATCGCCCAGCGTGAAGCCCTGCTGGAGCACCTCGACCACGGTGTTTTCCCCGTAGTTCTCGTCTTCCACATGCATCACGGCGTTGTGCTTTTCAGGGTCAAAGGGCTTTCCGGCGGCGTCCATCGTTTCAACGCCCAGCTTTTTGAGGCTCTCTTTGAACTGGTTGAACACCATCTCAAGGCCCTTGCGGTGGGGCGACTCCTCGTCGCCGTACTGGGCAAGGCCGCGCTCGAGGTTATCGTAAACGCCCAGCAGCGCCTTGATCGTGTCGATCTTCGCGTCGGCGTAAAGGTTTTCCTTTTCCTTCGCGGTGCGCTTGCGGTAGTTGTCGTACTCGGCGGCAAGGCGCAGGTATTTGTCCTGCTCGTCGGCAAGCGACTTGGCAAGGCCTTCCATCTTCTCCATCTGCTCGCGCGTGACGGTGAAGGTCTCGGGCTCCGCGCTCTTCTCAGCGGCCTTATCAGCCTTGGCGGTCTCTGCGGTCTTAGCCGCTTCGTCTGCTGCGGGCTGCTGCGCCGTGTTCTTTTCCGGCGTGCTCTCCGCCGCGTTCTGCTTGTCTTTCTTACCCATTTCTTACTCCTTATCTTCTTCCTTGGGCGGAAGCTCGTTCTTGCCGAACATCCGCGTCAGGCTGTCTGCAAAATAACTCAGCCGCGCCGTCACGGTGGCATAGTCCATTCTGGTAGGACCCACCACACCGACGAGGCCGCGCATCCCGTCGCCGATATCGTAGCTGGCGACGACCACGCTCGTTTCCTTGAGCGCCTCGTTCACGTTTTCCGGCCCGATCAGGATCTTGAGCGGTGCGCCGTCATCCGGCACGGGAAGCTCTTCCTTGTTATCCACAAGGAATGTCACGAGATCGTGCGCCTTGTCGACATCGCGGTACTCAGGCATTTTCAAGATCTGGCTCGCGCCCGCGGTCTCCACATTGCGCTGCGCGCTCTGCTCGAGCACACCGATCGCATATTCGACCGCTTTGGACACCACTAAAAACAGCTCCGGCGAAAGCTGCTCGGAAAGGCTCATCAGCCTTGCACTCATCTCATCGGCGCTCCGGCCGGTGAAGTGCGTGTTCAAAAGCTCTTTGACGTCCGCAAGCCGCTGACTGTCGAACGGGAGGTCTGAGCGCTGGAGCTGGCTCTTCACGCGGTTATCCTCGCCCATCACCACGACGATGAAGCTCATTTCATCGACCGCGATGAGCTCGAAGCGCTTGACGCTCGCCTCGCGCCGTCCGCCCGTCACGCTGTACACGGGGTAATTGACGATGCTCGACACCATCTGCCCCGCCTTGGCGATCACGCTGTCCGTGCCGCTGAGCTTGGACTTTAGCTGCTCGTTGATCTCCTCCGCTTCTGTTTCGGAGACCTCGCGCTTTTCCATCAGCTCGTTGACGTACAAGCGGTAACCTTTCGGCGACGGCACGCGTCCGGCGGACGTGTGCGGCTGCTCAAGGTAGCCCATTTCGACCAGATCCGCAAGCTCGTTGCGGATGGTCGCGGAGCTCACCGAACCGCCCATCTCCTCGGCCAGCGCCTTGGAGCCGACCGGCTCAGCCGCGGCGATGTAATCCTCGACAACGCGCTTGAGAATCTGCTTTTTGCGCTCGGTCAAGTCCATACGCCGCGCTCCTTTCGTAGCTTTAGCACTCCTTTCCACCGAGTGCTAAACGCAGTGTACCACCGACATTTCCCATTGTCAATAGGACGCAGTGTAAACAGTTTGTGAACTACGCAAAAGTCAGGCGAGCGCCGCCCCGAAAAAGCGCCTCTACGCTTTTTGCGCAAAAAAAGAGGAACGCTTTCGCGTTCCTCTTTTTTTAAGAACCTTTATTCGGCCTTGGGCGCTTCGGCGGCTTTCGCGGCTTCAGCAGCCTTAGCTTCGGCGGCTGCCTTGGCGGCAGCGGCCTTGCGCTCGGCGGCAGCCTTCTGCGCGGCCTTGAACTTTTCCTTCTCCTCGGGGGTCGGGATGGGCTCGATGGCGTTGCGCGGGCAGGCCTTGGCGCACATGGTGCAGTTTTTGCACTTGTCGTAATCGATGACGGCCACATTGTTGACGACGTGGATGGCGTCGAACTTACAGGTGCGCTCGCACATACCGCAGGCGATGCAGGAGTTGGCGCACACCTTCGTGACGGCGGGACCCTTCTCCTTGTTCGAGCAGTTGACGAAGACCTTCTGCTTGTAGGGCACCTCGACGATCAGCTTGCGCGGGCAGGCCTCGCGGCAGGCGCCGCAGTTGGTGCACTTCTCCTTGTCGACCTCGGCGACGCCCTGCTCATTGATATGGATGGCGTCGAACTGGCAGGCGGCAACGCAGGTGCCAAAGCCCATGCAGCCAAAGGAGCAGGCGGTCGGGCCGCCGGCGACCTTCGTCGCGGCGACGCAGTCGTGAAGACCGACATACTCGAAATTCTTCACAGAGGCCTCGCCGCCGTTGCACAGCACGTGCGCGACCTGCTTTTCACCGCTGGGCGCTTCCATGCCCATGATCTCAGCGATCTTGGCGGCGCCCTCCGCGCCCGCAGGAGCGCAGGCGGTGACGGGAGCCTTACCGGCAAGAATTGCCTCGGCGCAGCCCGCGCAGCCGGGGTAGCCGCAGCCGCCGCAGTTTGCGCCGGCGAGGCAGGCCTGGATCTTGGGCAGGCGCTCATCGACCTTGACCTCAAAGGCCTTGGCCGCAACGGACAGGATCAGGCCGAACACGACGGCGATCACGCCCAGCACGAGGACAGCGTAAATAACGTTTGTAATCATAATTTCGTTCCCTCCTTACATGGGCCACACCTGCAGGCCGGAGAAGCCCATAAATGCAAGGGCGATCAGGCCTGCGGTGATCAGCGCGATGGGGAAGCCTTCAAATGCCTTGGGATAGTCGGCAAACTCCAGGCGCTCGCGCACCGTGGAGAACAGGTAGATCGCCAGCAGGAAGCCAAGGCCGCCGGTGATGCCGTAAACCACGGACCCGATGAAGTTGTAGTCGTTCTGCACGTTAAGCAGCACCACGCCGAGAACGGCGCAGTTGGTGGTGATCAGCGGCAGGTACACGCCGAGGGCCGTGTAGAGCGTTGGCATGGACTTTTTGAGGAACATCTCGATGAACTGCACAAGGCTTGCCACCACGAGAATGAAGGCGACGGTCTGCATGTAGCCGAGACCGAGCTTGACGAGGATGATGTTCACGCCGTAGCAGAACGCCGAGGCAAGACCCATGACGAACGTAACGGCGAGACCCATACCGACGGCGGTGTCGCTCTTTTTCGACACGCCGAGGAACGGGCAGATACCCAGGAACTGCGAGAAGATGAAGTTATTCGTCAAAATCGCGCCGAGGGAAATAGCAAGAAGTTTTGTGACACTCATTTATTTGCCCTCCGTTTCGTTTGCTTTTGCCTTTTTCTTCTCACTTCTGGCGAGCGCCCACTGCATGATGGCGATCAGCGTGCCGAGGCACAGGAAGCCGCCGACGGGCAGCGTGAGCATACTGGCAGGAACATAGGAAGAAGGCATGATCTGGATGCCGAGCAGCGTGCCCGCGCCGAGCAGCTCGCGGAACGCGCTCAGGATCAGCAGCACCACCGTGTAGCCGATGCCCTGGCAGATGCCGTCCACCGCGGAGGTGGCGACGGAGTTCTTGCTGGCAAAGGCCTCGGCGCGGCCGAGGATGATGCAGTTGACGACGATCAGCGGGATGAACACGCCAAGGCTCTCGGCGATGTCAGGGACAAACGCCTGCAGGCACAGATCAACGATCGTAACGAAGCCCGCGATGACGACGATGTAGCACGCGATTCGCACTTCGTTGGGGATGATCTTGCGCAGAAGGGAAATAAAGATGTTCGAAAGCGTCAGGATGATGAGAACGGAGATGCCCATGCCAAAGCCGTTTGCAACGCTCGTGGTGATGGCCATGGTGGAGCACATACCGAGCACCTGCACCAGAACGGGGTTTTGGTAGATCAGACCGTCTTTGAGCTGTTTGTTAAAATTCATAGATCGTTCCCCCTTTCTCAGTTCATGGCCTCGGCGGCAGCCAGAGCGGCGTTGACGCCCTTGGTCACGCCCTTGGTGGAGACCGTCGCGCCGGTGACGGCGTCGATGTTCTGCTTGACGACGAGCGTGCCCGCGCCGGACTTGCCGACGAACTGATCGAGCGCGCCGGTGCCTGCGGAGGTCGCTTCATTGTCGATGACCTTGGAGCCGATGCCCTTGGTCTCGGAGTTGTTGACGATGGAAACGCCCGTGACAGTGAGGTCGGTGTCCACGCCGACGATCATCACGATGTTGCCCTGAGAGCCGCTCGCGGTGACCTTGAAGGCATAGCCGATGGTGTCGCCGCCGGACTGCACCTCATAGACCTCGCTCAGCTTGCCGCCCTGGTCGTTGGCGGCGTCGATCATGGCCTGCGGGATCTCCTCCATCGGGGGGAACTCGCAGTCGGCCGCAGAGACGACCTTGGCGAGCGCCGCCTCGGTCTTCTGTTTGTTGATGGCCGCGATCTTGTCCGCGGTCAGCATGTTGGTCAGGCCCAGCAGCAGCGCGACGACCAGCGAGATCGCCGTCAGCGTACCGGCTACCTTGAAAATGAATTTACCTTCGATCTTCATTTCTTTGCCGCCTCCTTCGCTGCTTTCTTATCTACGCCGAAGCGGGTGGGCTTGGTGTACTTGTCAATGATCCAGGTGCAGCAGTTCATCACAAGGATGGAGTAGCAAACGCCCTCGGGATAGGAGCCAAAGTAGCGGATGAACACCGTGATGAGACCGCAGCCGATGCCGAAGATCAGCTGGCCCTTCTTCGTGACGGGGGAGGTGACATAGTCGGTGGCCATGAAGAACGCGCCGAGGAACAGGCCGCCGCCGAGCACGTTGTAGAGCATCCAGCTCATCGCGTCGTTGCCCTGGGGGAAGAGGAACGTGAGGACTGCCACCGTGCCGATATAGGCAACGGGGATCTGCCAGGAGATGACCTTGCGGAAGATTAAGTACAATCCGCCGATGAGCAGCATCATCGCGGAGATCTCACCGAGAGAGCCGCCGATGTTGCCGATGAACATATCGGAAAGGCTGTACTGTGCCGTCACCTCGGCAAACTCGCCGCCCTTCATCATGGCGAGCGGAGTGGCCGCGGTCACGACGTCAGCGCCGCCGAAGAGCGGTGCCTTGCCGGAGGCCGGGTCGATCCAGGAGGTCATCTGGCTCGTGTAGCACGCGACGAGCGCGGCACGGCCGGCCAGCGCGGGGTTCAGGAAGTTCTTGCCAAGGCCGCCGTAGAGCTGCTTGACAACAAAAATTGCGAAGAAGTTGCCGACGATCAGCATCCAGTAGGGAAGCGTCACGGGGCAGACGAACGCGAGCAGGACACCGGTGACGGCGGCGGACAGGTCTCCGAGCGTCTGCGTCTTGTGCATCAGCTTACGGTAGAGCCACTCGAAAAACATCGCGGAAACCACGCTCACGAGCACGGAGATCAGCGCGCGGAAGCCGAAACGGATGACGCTCATGATGAGCGCGGGGCACAGCGCGATGATCACGTCGAGCATGATCGAGCGCGTGTCTTCATTGTTGCGGATATGGGGGTTGGAGGAAGCGATGAGCTTCAGACCCTTATAATCATTCAGCATCTCTTAAGCCTCCTTCTTTGCTTCTTCGGCAGCCTTGGCAGCCTCAGCCGCGGCCTTGGCCTTGGCGGCGGCTTCCTTGACCTTCTGCTTGCCGACCTTGAACGAATGCGTCAGGTGCAGGCGGCCCGGGCAGATGTAAGAGCACGCGCCGCACTCGATGCAGTCCATGACGTGGGCCGCCTCGAGATCCTCGATGCGGTTCTTCTGCACATATAAATAGAGGTACAGGGGCTCGAGGTGCATGGGGCACGCCTCAACGCAGCGGCCGCAGCGGATGCAGGTCGGGTCCTCGGAGACCTTGTTCTCGTTGCCCGCAAATGCCAGCACCGCGCCCGTGCCCTTGGCCACGGGGAAGTCGGCGGAGGCCTGCGCCATACCCATCATCGGGCCGCCGGCGATGAGCTTGAACGTCTCGTCCTTCAGGCCGCCGCAGGCGTCGAACAGGAGCGAAACGGGCGTGCCGATCGGGCACTCAAGGTTCTTCGGCTCCACAACGCCGCTGCCGGACACGGTGACGACCTTGCGCACCACGGGCATGCCGTCCTTGATGGCATGGTAGATGGCGATGGTGGTGTTGATGTTGAACACGGCACAGCCGATGTTCGCGGGCAGACCGCCCGGGGGAACCTGCTTGCCGGTGATGGCCTGGCAGAGCTGCTTTTCACCGCCCTGGGGGTAACGGCAGCGCAGCGATTCGACCACGACGGGAGCCTTCTGCTCGGCGATGACCTTGTTGAGGGCCTCGATGCCGTTTTTCTTGTTGTCCTCCACGCCGATGACGACCTTGCTCACGCCGAACATCTTGGCGAGGTAGCAGCAGCCGCCGATGATCTCGGCCGGGCGCTCAAGCATCGCGCGATGGTCGCCGGTGATGTAGGGCTCGCACTCCGCGCCGTTGATGATGACGGTATCGACCTTGCCGATGCCGCTGGAGATCTTCGTGTGCGTGGGGAACGTTGCGCCGCCCATACCGACGATACCGGCCTGCTTGACCATTTCGACCATTTCCTCCACGCTCAGCGCGTCGGGGTCGGCCGGAGCATGGACTTCCTCGCTCAAGTCGTCCTTGAAGTCATTGTCGATAACAACGGACATGACCTTGCCGCCCATGGAATAGGGACGGGGCTCCACCGCAGCGACCGTACCGGATACGCTTGCGTGAATGGGAGCGCCGAGACCTTTGAATTCGCCGATCTTCTGTCCAAGCTTGACATAGTCGCCCTTGGAGACCGTCGGGGTGCAGGGTGCGCCGAAGTGCATCGACATGGGGATCACCACCTGAGCAGGGGCTTGTAACTGCTCGATGGCCTTTTCATTGGTAGCAGCCTTCATATCATTGGGATGAACGCCGCCAAAGAAAGCTTGTGCCATAGTCTTCACCTCATCTTTATACTGCCAGAGCAGCGGAAACACTGCTCCATAATCGGATAGATTATATCCCCTTTCTTTTCTCTTGTCCAGAAAATATTCTTCATGACCATCATTTTCCTACATAATTTATCAGATTTCGCCGTCATTTTTTCGCAAAAACAGCATTTTGCCAAACAATTCGCCTTTCGGCGGCCCGCGGAGGGAATAACCCATTTCTCCGCTTCTTGACGTGTCCCGGACGCGATGCTATAATTATGTATTACTATTTTTATGAATTTCGTGCATTTTCCGCACTTTGCCGTCCGTTTTTCCCCGTTCCGGCAAGAAAGGAGCTTTTTTATGCCCATACAGCTCGATACCGGCGCGATCAAGGCAGAATCGCGCTCACTGCTGCGCACCGGCAGTGTCAACCCCTTCCGGATGACGCTTTTCTATCTTCTCATCACGCTTGTTCTCGATATGATCAACTCGGGCGTGAGCTATATGATCGACTCTGCCGGCGGCTTCACAGTGCTCTCGTTCAGCTTTGTGAGCATCCTCGTCGGCCTCGTCGCGCTCGTTCTGAACGCGGGGTATTACTGCTACTGCTTCGGCATCCTACGCCGTGAGGAAATGCCGTATGAGAGCCTTTTTGACGCGTTCCCCTTTGCCGGGAAGGTCATCCTGCTTTCCATCGTCGAGGGCGTTTTCATCTTCCTGTGGTCGATGCTTTTCGTCATCCCCGGCATCATCGCGGCCTACCGCTACTCGTTCGCCATGCTCAACTTGTGCGAAAATCCCGAGCTCGGCGTGATGGAGGCATTGAACCTGAGCAAGCAGCAGACAAACGGCTACAAAATGCAGCTTTTCCTGCTCCAGCTCAGCTTCATCGGCTATCAGATCGCTGCGGTGCTTATCGCGCTGCTCTACGAATACGTCATCATCAGCTACCTGCCCGACTCGCTCTCCGGTGCGGTGCTCGGTGCTCTGATCTACGGCGTGCTCTCGGCGGTCGTGGACGTCTACCTGACGCCGTATCTGAACCTTTCGACCTGCCGCTTCTACCAGCTCGCCACCGCGCCGCAGGTAAACGAGCCGCCGCACTTCGACTCCTGGAACGACAACTTCTGAACGCAGCAAAAAAGAGGGATATCTCGCATGAGATATCCCTCTGTCATTTTTTGTTTTACTTCAGCACGTAGACGTTCTTGATGCCGAGCAGCGCGCAGAGCTCGGTCTTTTCGGCGATGTCCGTCTCGCTCTCGTACCAGACGACGGTCGTGGAGCCGTCCTTTTCCTTACAGAGAAGGTACGAGCTGTCGAAGCGGTTCGAGCGCGATTTCTGCACGGCGCTGTCGTTCAAATACGCGCTCAGCTCGTCCTGCGTCAGCTCGCGCAGCGCGCCCACCTTGCCGCCTTTCACGCTCTGCGCCGCGGGGACAGCGTTGATGACCACGCTGCCGCCCTTGCCGGCCTTGACCGCCGCGTCGTAGACCTGCTCCACCGCCGCGCGCGGGGACAGCGGCACCGCGCCGCTCGTGCCCGTCAGGCTCTCAACCGGCACCGCGCCGGAGGGCGCCGCGCTCACGCTCGTCACGCTGACTTTGGCCTTGAGGCCGTTGTAGGCGCGCAGCAGCACCGCCGCAGCCTGCTCGCGCGTCGTGTCGTTTTTCGGCGCGAACGTCGTTAAGTTCATACCCACCACAAGGCCCATGCGCCAGGCGAGCGTGATATAGCCGGGATTCGTCGAAACATCGGTGAACGGGCACTCATCCTGCACCGTGCCGGAAAGCGTACTGTACCCCAGTGCGCGGACGGTCATCGCGGCCATCTCCTCACGCGTGATGGGGTCGTTCGGTCGGCAGGTCGTGCTGTGGCCGGAGAACACGTCGTGCGCGCTCGCGGTCTCAATGGCGCTATAATACCACTTTTTCGCATCCTGATTGTCGGTATAGCTGCCCTTTTCGGGCGTTACGGTCTTCCAGCCCATCAGGCGGCAGAGCGCCGCGGCATAGGCTGCGCGCGTCATCTTCTGTCCGAGGCCGAACTTGCCGTTTCCGATGCCCTGCAATAAGTTGTACTGCTTGCACTGCGCGATGCTTTGGCTCGCCCAGTTCTTGTCCGGCACGTCGGAATAGCCGGATTTGTTGGCGGCGAGCGCAAGCGTCGTGGTCATCACGAGCGCAAGAAGAAGCACCGTCAGGCGCGTCATGATCTGTTTCATTGGTGTTTTCCCCCTTTTGGGTGATCTTTCTGCCGTATTGTAGCACAAAGTCGCGTGGATAGTCAAATTTCCTCTTTACCTTTGCGGTGGTTTTTGTTAAAATAATAGATTGTATTAGTATGATGAGGCAGTATTGCCTGAGATAGTATGCCCAAAAGTTCTCAAAAGAAAGAAGGTGAGCCGAAACATGAAGTACGAGCACTGGCAGATCCCCGCCGCGCCGGAGGATGCCATCAAGACGCTGATGGACGCGGGATACCCCTATCTTGTCTCGTCGGTGCTGGCCGCACGCGGCGTTCAAACGAGCGAGCAGGCCGCCGAAGCGCTCGAGCGCGAGAAGACGCTCGCCTACTCTCCGTTTTTGATGAAGGACATGGACAAGGCCGTCGCGCGCATATCGAGAGCGCTTGAAAACGGCGAAAAGCTGGCGGTCTTCGGCGACTACGACGTGGACGGCATCACCTCGACCTGCCTTTTGACCGATTATCTCCGCTCGCGCGGGGCGGATGTGACGATGCACATCCCCCGCCGCATCGAGGAGGGCTATGGCCTCGGCTGTGACGCCATCCGCGCACTTTCCGAGTCCGGCGTGACGCTGATCGTCACGGTCGACTGCGGCATCACGGGCGTGGACGAGACGGCCTACGCCGCGACGCTCGGCGTCGATCTTGTCATCACCGACCACCACGAGTGCAAGGAGCAGCTCCCCGCCGCCGTGGCCGTCGTTGACCCCCACCGGCCCGACTGTCCGTACCCTTTTAAGCATTTAGCGGGCGTGGGCGTCGCGCTCAAGCTCGTTTTGGCCCTTGGCGAGGGGCGCGAGGATGCGCTGTTTGCGCGCTACTGCACGCTTGCCGCCATCGGCACGATCGCCGACGTCATGCGCATGGAGGGCGAGAACCGCACCATCGTGCAGTGCGGGCTTGAGAGCATCGACCGCAGCGACTTTACGGGGCTGCACGCGCTGCTGCGCGAGGCGGGGCTCACGTCGCGCCCCATCTCGTCGATCCAGATCGGCTTTGTGCTCGCCCCGCGCATCAACGCCGCGGGCCGCATGGGCCGCGCCGAGCTGGCCGCGGAACTTTTACTCACCGACGATCCCATCCGCGCGGAAAAGCTCGCGCGCGAGCTGTGCGAGCTCAACCGCGAGCGCCAGAGCGTGGAGCAGGACATTTTTCGCCGCGCCATCGAGCAGATGGAAGACCTCCCCGAGAGCGAGCGCAGCGCGCTCGTGTTGTCGAGCGAGGACTGGCACCAGGGCGTCGTAGGCATCGTGGCGTCGAGACTTTCCGAAAAATTCTCCTGCCCGAGCTTTATGATCCACCTCTCCGGCGGGTCGGGCAAGGGCTCGTGCCGCAGCTACGGCGGCTTTAACCTCTTCAATGCGCTCGAAGCGTGCTCCGACCTTCTTGTGAGCTTCGGCGGACACGAGCTCGCCGCGGGCTTCACGATCGAAGAGCGCAACATCCCCGCGTTCCGCACGCGGATGAACCAGTATGTGCGCGCCCACACGGGCGAGCATCCGCCGGTGTCGATGCTCGACGTCGACGTCGACTTGCAGCACCCCTCGCTCATCACGCTTGAGGAGGTCGAGGCACTTTCGCTCCTCGAGCCCTACGGCGCGGGCAACAACCGCCCCGTCTTCTGCCTGCGCGGCGCAACACTCGAGAGCGTGCAGGGCGTGGGCCAGAACCGGCACTTAAAGCTGAAACTACAGAAAAGCCGCGTGAATTTCGACGGCATTTTCTTCTCCGTCACCGCCGACGAGTGCGGCGTGTGCGCGGGTATGCGTGTGGACGCGGCGTTCTATCTGCAGGTGAACGAGTTCCGCTCCCAGCGCTCCATCCAGCTCCAGCTCATCGACCTGCGCCCCTCGCTCGACCCCAGCGGGCGCGAGAATGAGGCGCTTTCCCTCTGCCGCGAACTGATTAGCGGCGGCACGCTCTCCCCGCGCGACGCGGCGCGGGCGCTCCCCTCGCGCGACCAGTTCGTGCGCGCGTGGCGCGTTCTGGAGCGCGAGGTCGGGCCTGACGGCGTCAGCGAGCCCATGCTGCCGCTGCTGCGGCATTTGAGCTCGGAAATGGTCGGCGCGGAGACGTTTCTGCGCACGGCGATGTGTTTGCAGGTCTTTGCCGAGCGCGGGCTTCTTTCGATCGAGCGCGAGGACACGACCCTCACGCTCCGCCTGACGGCGGACGGAAAAAAGGTCGAGCTTGACAAGAGCCCCTACCTTTCCGCCCTACACGGCTTTCTTTCGTAATTAAAGGAGACGATTCGGATATGACAGCACAGGATAAAGCATTAAAAGAGAATACCGCTTCGGCTCCCCTCCAGATCGTCGTGCCCGGCACCTGCGTGGAGACCGGCGAGCAGGCGGCGCTCGTGCTCGGTATGTACGACCACCTTGTCGAGACGATCCACCAGTACAACCCGAGCGCAGACTTTGCCCAGATCGACAAAGCCTTCCGCTATGCCGACACGCACCACAACGGTCAGCTCAGAAAGGACGGCTCGCCGTTTATCACGCACCCGCTCGCCGTCGCGCAGATCATTGCAGAGGAGCTGCGGCTCGACTCAGAGTCCATCGAGGCCGCCCTCATGCACGACTGCATCGAGGACACCTCCGCCACGTATGCCGAGATCGCCAAGGAGTTCTCCCCCGCGGTCGCGGACCTGGTCGAGGGCGTCTCCAAGCTGACGCGCGTGCAGTACGCCAGCAAGGAAGAAGAGCAGATGGAGAACCTGCGCAAGATGCTCATGGCGATGGCCAAGGACATCCGCGTCATTCTCATCAAGCTGGCCGACCGCACGCACAACATGCGCACCATGGAGTACCAGACGGCGGAAAAGCAGCGGCAGAAGTCGCTCGAAACGATGGAAATTTACGCGCCCATCGCTCACCGTCTCGGTATGCAGCGCATCAAGTGGGAGCTTGAGGACCTGTCCCTCAAGTATTTGGACCCCGTCGGCTACGACGAGATCACCCGCTCGCTCGAGGCCAAGCAGTCTGAGCACGAGGCCTTTATGGACCGCGTGCAGGCGCAGATCGAGGCGCGCTTGAAAGAGCAGCACGTCCCGTATCTCAAGGTCTATGGCCGCATGAAGCACCCCTACAGCATCTACCGCAAGATGTATGCGCAGAATAAGACGATGGACGAGGTGCTCGACCTGTTCGCGTTCCGCGTCATCGTCGACACCGTAGCCGACTGCTACAACGTGCTCGGCATCATCCACGACCTTTACCGTCCCATTCTGGGCCGTTTCAAGGACTATATCGGCACGCCCAAGCCGAACATGTACCAGTCGCTCCACACCACCGTCATTGGTGCGGACGGCATCCCGTTCGAGGTCCAAATTCGCACCGAAGAGATGCACGAAATCGCCGAATACGGCGTCGCCGCGCACTGGAAGTACAAGCAGGGCATTTCCGGCAACGCAGGCGAGCACAACTACGAATGGGTGCGCCGTCTGCTTGAAAATCAGGAGAACACCGACGCTGAGGAATTCGTCCACACGCTCAAGGTCGACATGTTCGCCGACGAGGTCTTCGTCTTCTCTCCGCGCGGCGACGTGACGAACCTCCCCGCCGGCGCGACGCCCATCGACTTTGCCTACTCCATCCACTCGGCCATCGGCAACCGCATGACGGGCGCGAAGGTCAACGGGCGCATCGCCCCGCTCGACTATCAGCTCAAAAACGGCGACATCGTCGAAATTCTGACTTCGAAAAACGCGCACGGCCCCAGCCGCGACTGGCTCAAGATTGCCAAATCGAGCGAGGCACGCAGCAAAATTCGCCAGTGGTTCAAAAAGGAGCGCCGCGAGGAAAACATCATCAACGGCCGCATCTCGTTTGAAGCAGAGCTCAAGCACCTCGGCATCCCGATGAGCGACGTGCTCGGCACGGACATCGAGGCCGCGCTTCTCAAGAAGACGTCGTTCGGCTCGATGGATGAGATGTACGCTGCCATCGGCTACGGCGGATTTTCCGCGCAGAAGGCCGTCAACCGCATCCACGACGAGATCGTCAAGCTCGAAAAGCAGCGCAAGGAGGAGCGTGCCGCCACCGTGCCGGTGGACAACTCCGGCGCGACGCGTCCCGCCGTCCCAAAGCGCACGAAGAGCGAGCAGGGCATCGTGGTCGAGGGGCTGTCGAACTGCCTGGTCAAATTCTCCAAGTGCTGCACGCCTGTCCCCGGCGACGAGATCGTCGGCTTCATCACGCGCGGCTACGGTGTGTCCGTCCACCGCTGCGACTGCCCCAACGCCGCCATTGAGCGCAGAAAGCCCGAGGAGCGCGGCCGCTGGATCAAAGTGAGCTGGGGCACGGACGTCAAGGAGTCGTATCAGACCGCGCTCGACATTTACGCCAAGGACCGCCTCGACCTCGTGCTCGACGTCTCCGCCGCGCTCTCGTCCTCGCAGACGCGCGTGGCGTCCATCAACGCGACGACGACCGCCGACGGCTTTGCGGTCATTCACCTCAGTATTTTTATTTCCGACGCGCAGCATCTCGCGGCGGTCATGCGCCGACTGCATCAGATCAGCGGAGTGATGAAGGTGGATCGCCCAGCGGGCTAAATTCCGCGCATCGCGCGGAGAGAAATGCCGCCTGCGGGCGGCAGGACCACACCCCCCATTTTCTTTCCCGAGAAAGAAAACGGGCGGTGTGACCGTCCAAAAGAAAGGCGTTAGATTGGCAGTCTCAGGTTTGAATAAGCCTTTTGCCTCCGGAATGAGAATGCCTGCGCGCGGCGGAGCCGCGTTTAGAACTGCTATATGATTTGCCTCTGCTTCTATCATCCGCTGCCGCTCTGCTGATCTTATAGAAGTACAGCCTAATTTTCGTCTATCGCTGCACTACTCAATGCGGCGAGCGCAGCAATGCCGCATTCCGCAGGCAGTCTGCCGCCAAGCAAACGTCACTCGCGCCTCACGACAGTAAGGCGCGGTTGCAAAATGGTGACGTATCGCAGGGATTCATGGCGAAGCCATGTACACCGCACCCGATTGCGCAGCGCGTGCAGCTCTTCAAGCTACAAACTCACAATGTTGGGGGTCGAGGGGAACTCCCCTCGTCCTTCTCTGGGGGATACAAAGGGGGTATTCTCTTCGAGAAGAGAATACCCCCTTTGACCCGCGCTCCCCACGGCAGTGGGGACCAAAACGCCGCCCCTTTGGGGCATAGAAAGGAATCTATCATGCGAGCAGTATTGACTAAGGTTAAACACGCCTCCGTTACGATCGACGGAGAGCTCAAGGGCAAGATCGGCAGGGGCTTTTTGATCCTGCTGGGCGTTGCGCCCGACGACACGGAAGAAAAATGCCGCAAGATGGCAGACAAGCTCTGCTCGCTGCGCATTTTTGACGACGAGAACGACAAAATTAACCTCTCCCTCGACGATGTCGGCGGCGAGCTTCTGGTCGTTTCGCAGTTCACGCTCTACGGCAACTGCCGCAAGGGCCGCCGTCCCGAATTTTTAAGCGCCGCGCGGCCGGAGATCGCCATCCCGATGTATGAAAAGTTCGTAGAGATCTGCCGCGAGAAGGGCTACCATGTCGAAACCGGCGAATTCGGCGCCTACATGGAGGTCGAATCGCTCAACGACGGGCCGTTCACGCTGATCGTGGACTCCGCCGACTTAGACGCACCGAAAAAGCAGTAAAGAAAGGGGTTATTTCTTCATGAAAGTCATCACCACTGTCGTCGGCTCCCTGCAGACGAATTGCTACCTGCTCACTGACGAGGAAACGAAGTCCGCCGCGCTCATTGACCCGGGCGACGAGGCGGAAAGACTGCTCGCGCTCGTCAAAAGCGAGGGCGTCACGCTCAAATATATTCTGCTGACCCACGGACACCGCGACCACACGCTTGCCGTGCCTGCGCTCAAAAAGGCGCTGCCGGACGTACCCGTCTACATCGGCGAGGCCGACGCCCACTCCACCGGCATCTACCACTACCCGATGGCCGACCTCGTCCCCGATCTCAAATACTATGGCGAGGGCGATACGCTGCCGCTCGGCTCGCTGACGATCAAGGTGCTCGCCACGCCGGGACACACGCTCGGCGGTGTAACGCTGCTGGTCGGCGACGCGATGTTCCCCGGTGACACGCTGTTTGCAGGCTCGATGGGCCGCACCGACCTCCCCGGCGGCAACGACGCGCAGATGCTCGCCTCGCTGCGCCGTCTCGCCCAGATCGAAGGCGACTACACTGTTTACCCCGGCCACATGAATGCTACAACGCTCGCGCGCGAAAAGGCGATGAACCCGTATCTGCGCCATGCGCTGCGATAAAGGACAAGAAACCACATGAAACTCGAGCTCATTGGGCATGATGAAAAATACGCGCTGGAGCAGAGCTTACTCACGCTCTTCCCCGGCGAAAAGCCCGTTTACGGCACGGTCGACAAAACCGCCGACACGCGCTGGGCGCGCGTGACGCTCACCGAAGAGGATGAGCGCGTGCAGGTGACGACGGAGCTGGGCGTGGACGGCAAGTCCGCCGCCCACAGCTACGACTATCCCCTCTCCGGCACGGAGTATGAAAAAGAAGGACAGCGCCGTCACGCCGTCGGCATCAGCTTTTTCGGCGCGGCGAAGGATCTTCTCGGCATCTCCCCCGCGTGGGGGAGCCTCACGGGCGTGCGCCCGGCAAAGGTCGCGCTCTCGCTGATCCGCGAGGGCGGCAAAAAGCGCGCCGAAAAGGAATTGCAGGAGCTCTACTGCGTCACGCCCGCGCGTGCCCGCCTCGCCATTGAGGCGGCGGACGCCGGCATCCGCGCCGCGGCGGAGCTGGAACCGAACGACATTTCTCTTTATGTCGGCATTCCCTTCTGCCCGACGAGGTGCGCGTATTGCAGCTTCGTGGCGCAGAGCGTCGAAAAGTCGTTCTCGCTCGTCGAGCCGTATTTGGAGGCGCTTTTCGACGAGATCACCGCGGCGGGGCAGCTCGTGCGCGAGTTAGGGCTGAACGTCAAGTCGTTCTACACGGGCGGCGGTACGCCGACCACGCTGACCGCCGATCAGATGGACCGTCTGCTCACGAAATTGGAGCAGAATTTTGACTTTAACGGTCTCGCCGAGCTGACGATCGAGGCGGGCCGCCCTGACACGATCGACGAAGAAAAGCTGCGCGTGCTGCGCGCGCACAACACCACGCGCGTTTCCATCAACCCCCAGACGATGGAGGACAACGTCCTCGCGGCCATCGGCCGCCGCCACACGGCGGACGACATCCGCCGCGCGATGGAGCAGGTGCGCGCCGCGGGCTTCCCGCACGTCAACATGGACCTCATCGCAGGTCTGCCCGAGGACACGCCCGAGGGCTTTGCCAGGAGTCTCGACGAGGTCATCTCGATGGGCGCGGACAACATCACGGTGCACACGCTGTCTCTCAAAAAGGGCAGCCGCATCATGCTCGAAGGCAGCCGCATCCCCGGCGCGGACGAGGTCGCGCAAATGCTGGACTATGCCGACCCCACGCTGCGTAAACATGGTTTTGCCCCCTATTATCTCTACCGCCAGAAGTACATGTCCGGCAGCTTTGAAAATGTCGGCTGGACGAAGCCCGGCGGCACGGGACTCTACAACATCTACATCATGGAAGAGCTGCACTCCATCCTCTCGCTCGGCGCGGGCGGCTCGACCAAGATGGTCGGCGGCGGGCAGATCCGCCGCGCGTTCAACGCCAAATACCCGCGCGAATACATCGACCGGCCCGAAAAGCGACGCGCGAACCTGATGGATTTCGCCCGCTTTTACGCCGAACAAGGAGAATAACGATGAATAAGAGTGATTTCTTTACCGCCGACGCGGTCAAGCCGCACTTCACCTATGATGATTACTGCGAGAGCGCGGATGTGATCGCGTCTCACCTCGGCGATTTCCGTCCCGAGGTACTGCTGGTGCTCGGCAGCGGTCTCGGCTTTCTCGGAGACCGCGTCGAGGCGCGCACCTGCGTGAGCTATGCGGACATCCCGCACTTCCGCGCGTCCACCGCGCCGGGACACGAGGGCCGCTTTGTTTTCGGCGAGCTGCGCGGCAAGCGCGTGGCGGTCATGCAGGGCCGCATGCACTGCTACGAGGGCTACACGATGGAGGACGCCGCCTACGCCTGCCGCGTTATCCGCTTGCTTGGCGCGAAGACGATGATCGTGACGAACGCCGCGGGCGCGGTGAACACCGAGTATTCCGCGGGCGATCTGATGCTCATCTCCGACCATATCAAGCTCTTCGACTTCGGCCCGCTCTGGGGGCCGAATATCGACGAGTTCGGCACGCGCTTCCCCGATATGTCGAGCGTTTACTCTCCCCGCCTGCGCGAGCTCGCGAAAGAGGTCGCCAGGGAGCAGGACCTCACGCTGCGCGAGGGCGTCTACATGTACTTCCCCGGCCCGCAGTTTGAAACGCCTGCCGAGGTGCGCGCCGCGCGCGTGCTCAGTGCGGACGCCGTGGGCATGTCCACCGTGCCGGAGGCCATCGCCGCCGCGCACTGCGGCTATGAAATTCTCGGCGTGACGCTCTGCGCCAACATGGCCGCGGGCGTGCTGCCCCAGCCGCTCTCCGGCGAGGAGGTCAACGAGATGGCGGAGCAGTCGGCCCCGCATTTCTCCTCGCTCATCCTCGGCTGCCTCGAGCGGCTGTAACACAGTTTATTTCAGCGAAAAGGAAAAGGTCGAAATTTTAATGGCTACGGAAAAGAAACAGTCCTTTTTCGGCGGCGCGGCGGTGTTGGCCGTCGGCGTCGTCATCGTGAAGATCATCGGCGCGCTCTTCAAGATCCCGCTCGCGAACATTCTGGGCGAGACGGGCAACGCCGACTTCAACAACGCCTACAACATCTATGCTGTGCTTCTGACCATCTCGACCGCGGGACTTCCCGTGGCGCTCTCGAAGATGATCTCGGAGGCGAAGACGCTCGGGCGCGAGCGTCAGGCGCGGCGCGTACTCAAGGTGTCGTTTGCCGCGTTTTTGACGCTCGGTGTCCTCTCGTTTGTCATCATGTGGTTCGGCAACGAGAAGTGCGCGGCGCTTCTCAATAACCCGAACGCCGCCTACGGCATCAAGGCGCTCGCCCCGGGTGTTGTGTGCGTCGGCTGCCTTGCCGCGTTCCGCGGCTTTGCGCAGGGCAGCTTCCGTATGACGCCGACCGCCGTCTCGCAGATCATCGAGGCGGTCAGCAAGCTCTTCATCGGCCTTGGCCTTTCGATGTACGTCGTGAGCCTTGGGTACGAGGATTACATCGCCGCGGCCGCGGCCATCGTCGGCGTGACGGTCGGCTCGGTGCTCGCGCTCGTCTACATGCTCATCGACTACTTGCGCCACCGCCCGCGCACCCCGGGCACAGACACGCCGGATGCCTCCGGCGCGATCTTGAAGCGCCTGCTCTCCATCGCCATCCCCATCACGCTGTCGGCCTCGATGGTGTCGATCATCACGCTGATCGACACGTCGCTTGTGCAGGGTCAGCTCCAAAACGCGCTGGGCTACACCCTCAAGGAGACGCGCCACCTCTACGGCACGTATTCCTCGGGCATGAACCTCTACAACCTGCCGTCGTCGATGATGACGGCGCTGACCATCTCCGTCATCCCGACGGTGTCGGCCTCCCTTGCGCGCAACGACCGCGTGCACACGTCCCGCGTCATCAACTCGTCGCTGCGCGTCACGGGTCTGATGGCCTTCCCGATGGGTCTTGGCCTCTGGGCGCTGGCTGAGCCCATTATGAAGCTCTGCTACCCGCGCTATGACAGCGAGCTCGGCGGCTCGCTTTTAGCCGTGCTCGGCATCGCGAGCATGTTCGTCTGCCTGATGCTCATTTCAAACTCCATTCTGCAGTCCTACGGCCGCGTGCATGTGCCCGTTTTCACGATGCTCATCGGCGGTATCGTCAAGATCATCTTCAACTACAACCTCACCGCCGTGCCGTCCATCAACATCCACGCCGCTCCCTTCGGCACGCTCGTGTGCTTTGTGATCGTATCGTCGCTCAACCTCTTTTTCGTCTACCGCACGATGGAGGATAAGCCGAACTACTTCAAGGTCTTTGCAAAGCCGCTGATCGCATCGCTCGTGATGGCCGTGTGCGCCAGATTCTCCTATCGCTTCTTCGCCGCCCATATTGCGCTTGGCGGCGCGACCACGACACAGATCGTGAACGTCGGCCTTGCGGTCGTGCTGGCCGTCATCGTGTACGTCGCGCTTATCCTCGCCCTGCGGATCGTCACGCACGACGACCTCGCGCTGCTGCCCAAGGGCGAAAAGCTCGCCCGCATCCTGCATGTACGCTGAAAACCCCTGAAAAATCAGGGAAATTGCGCAAAACGCCTTGCAATGAGAGGGAATATATGATAAATTATCCTGAGAAAGATATCTACACTTATGACGACCTTGTCGACATTCTGCGCATTCTGCGCGCGCCGGGCGGATGCCCGTGGGACCGCGAGCAGACGCACAAGTCGAACCGCCGCAACTTCCTTGAAGAAGCGTATGAGGCCGCCGAGGCCTTTGACCTCGACGATCCGGAGCTGATGAAAGAAGAGCTCGGCGATGTGCTGATGCAGGTGCTCTTCAACATCCACATGGAAGAGGAAGCCGGTCGCTTCACGACCGACGATGTCACCGACCATGTGGTGCGAAAGCTCATCTTCCGCCACCCGCACGTGTTTTCAAACGCAAAGGCGGACGACAGCGAGCAGGTGCTCGTCAACTGGGACAAGCTCAAGCGGCAGGAAAAGGGCCAGCGCACCACTGCGGACGCGATGGATTCCGTCGCCCGTTCACTCCCCGCCCTCTGGCGGGCGGACAAGCTGCAGAGCAAGGCCGCGAAGGCGGGCTTTGAATTCCCCGATGTCTCCGGCGCGCTCGACAAGCTCGACGAGGAGACACAGGAGCTGCGCTCCGCCGTCGAAAACGGCACAAACTTTGAAGAAGAGCTCGGCGACGTGCTGTTTGCTGCCGTCAAGGTCGGCCGCTTCTGCGGTGTCGACCCCGAAGCGGCGCTTTCAAAGACCTGCGAAAAATTCATCGCGCGCTTCCGCAAGGTGGAAGAGGCGGTGAATGCGCGCGGCGAGGATATGTCCGCTCTCCCGCTCGATGAGCTGATGGCGCTGTGGAACGACGCCAAGGAACAACTCAGATGACCAAAAGCGGCAACGCTTTTTGCTCATATACACCCCGGAGGCCCCGTCTCCGGACACTATTCAGGAGGATCAAACGATGAACAAGACTGAACTCATTGCTGCCGTGGCGGAAAAAGCCAGCATTTCCAAGAAGGAGTCCGAGGTTGTGATCAACGCTGCCCTCGACACCATTATCGACTCCCTGAAGAATGACGAGAAGGTCCAGCTCGTCGGCTTCGGCTCTTTCGAGACCAAGCACCGCGCTGAGCGCACCGGCCGCAACCCCAAGACCAAGGAGAGCATCACCATCGCCGCTTCCAAGGTCCCGACCTTCAAGGCTGGTAAGGCGTTCAAGGACGCTGTCGCGGAGTAATTCCCCAGTCAAGCTCTTTCATCATCAAAACGGCGGCGCGATGCGCCGCCGTTTGAGTTGGTGGAGCCCCTTTGATCCCGCACTTTTCCGAAAAGGAGACGAATTCCATGCGTCTTGACAAATATCTCAAGGTCTCGCGCCTTATCAAGCGCCGCACCGTGGCCAACGAAGCCTGCGACGGCGGCCGCGTGACCGTCAACGGCAAGGTCGCCCGCGCGTCGTACGACGTGAAGGTCGGCGACGTGATCGCGCTGCACTTCGGCGAGCGCGTGCTCGCGGTCGAGGTGCTCGATGTATCCGAGACCGCCGGCAAGAGCGAGGCCTCGCTCCTCTACCGCGAAGTGAACGCACAGTAAACCGTACTATTTTGGGTGCGCCCTTCATACGTTATCGTATGGAGGGCGCTTTCTTTGCGCCCAAAGCGAAAGGACGGGTTCTGACTATGACTTACGACACTTCCCCCGCTTCTCCCCAGCGCATCGAATTATCCGGCCGCGAGAGCCTGACGGTCTCCGGCGTGGAGGATGTCGACCGCTTCGATGAGACCGAGATCGTGATGAACACGTCGCTCGGCGTGCTCGTTGTCACGGGCGACAGCCTGCACATCGGCAAGCTGAGCCTCGACGGCGGCGAGCTGCATGTCGACGGACGCATCGACGCCATCGCCTTTGAGGATGCGCCGTCAAGCCGCGGTGGCCTGCTCTCGCGCCTGTTCGGGGGTTGAGGCACCGTGGGCGTGTCGCTCTCCGAGCAGGCGCGGTGCTTTCTCGCCTCGCTCCTGCTCGGCTTCATCCTTTCTCTTCTCTATGACCTGCTGCGCGCCGTGCGGCTGCGGCGGGCGACGAAGCGGCGCTTTACGAGCGCGCTCGATCTCCTCTACTGCGCGGCGTTCGCGCTGCTGACGTTTCTCTTCGCGCTGCGCATCGGCGGGGGCGAGCTGCGGCTCTATATGCTCTTCTCGGTGCTGCTCGGCGCGGTGAGCTACTTCACGCTCTGCGCACGGCTTTTCCGTCCGCTATGGGCCTTCTGGGCGGAGGTGCTGTTCTCCTTTGCGCGATTAGCGGCCGCGCCGCTGCGGTGGCTCCAAAAAGTTTATGGTAAACTTGCCAAACTTTGCCAAATGTCAATAGTAAAACCCGAATTTCTTTGAAAAATTTTTTATAGTCTTTATAGGCTTGCAAGGAACACGTTGAAAAGCTCCGCAGAGGTGTGCCAGTCCAGGATTAACCGTGGGTAATTATTTATCCAGTCCTGGACCCGGCGCACCTCTTTTTGTGTTACCTTGCGGAAGTCCGTGCCCTTGGGGAAAAACCACCGGATAAGCTGGTTCTGCTTCTCGTTGCTGCCGCGCTCTCCGGGTGACCTGGGGTGGCAGTAGTAGACGTGGGTGCGCTTCTCTCCGGGCAGCAGACAGGAGCGCTCCATGCCCTTGCAATCGGCAAATTCGCTCCCGTTGTCCACGGTGATGCTCTTGAACACCTGGCGGAACATAGCGGTCCCCATGCGCCGCTCCAGCCGGTCCAGAACGCCCACGACGCTGGCGGCGGTGTCGTCGTGCATCTTGCGGATGATCTCGTCCCGCGTCACGCGTCCGGTGAGGACGCACAGGGCGGCCTTGGTGCCCTTCTTGCCCACTACGCTGTCCATCTCCCAGTGGCCCGGCTCCTCCCGGTTGTTGATGTGCTCCGGGCGATGCTCGATGCTATCCCCTCTGGGGGCTTTCGCTGCTTTCACGCGGTTGTAGGTCCGCTTCTGGTCACTCTTGTAGCGCAGCTCCTTGTTGGTCAGGGGCCACAAGTCCCCGTTCTCGATGTACTTATACACAGTCTGACGGCATAATGTGCAGGAGAAGGTGGTCTCCGGCGTTTTGCCCAGCATGGAACAGGCAGCAGACGGGGAATACCCCTCGGAGATGGTTTTGACCAGCCACCGGGCCAGCCGGTGGTCTTTGCCTATTTTCAGAGGCTTTTCCATGTTCTTCTTGCGGTCCAGGTGGTAGTCCTTGGCGACATCGGCGGAGTAGGAGATATAGGTGGTCAGATCGCTGCGTTTCAGCTCCACCGCGCCCCTCCGGCACTCGTCGTAGACCGTGCTGTGATGCACGCCCAGATAGCGGGCGATCTGCGGCTTGCTGTACCCCTCGCGGAGCATTTTTTCAATGGTCAATCTGTCGTTCCAGGTCAAGTGTGCGCCCTTATATCTCGGCATAGGAAAACCTCCATTTGCAATACTTTTGCATAGCATTTGTATATCTTTAGCACACTTTTTTCGGCCATGTCAATAGCCCCGGAAGATGCAAAAATCCCCCTACTATCCGTAGGGGGATTTCAAAATTTTTTATTCTTTTCCGGTCAGCCAGTCCATCGTCACGCCCAGGACCTCGGCAAAGATCATCAGCTCGTAGTCCGTCACGAAGCGGTCCCCGGTCTCTATCTTGCTGATGGCCTCCCGCTCGATGAACACGCCCTTGACCTGCATCCTCGCAGCGAGGTCCGCCTGGGAGATGCGTTTGGTCGCCCGCACCTGGTGGATGCGGTCGCCGGAGATATTCTTTTGTCCCTCAAAATCGTAAATCTTCACACGCAGCCCCTCCTTGGCACCTTGACAGTACCACGGAAAAGGGCTATCTTTGTAATAAAGATTTACAACCTTTATCGTTTTGGTACAAAAAGTGGGAATATCTCACTTCACGTCCGGCAGCTTCTCCAGCATACCGGCGGCCTCCAGCAGATTGTAGATGATCTGGGCCGTGGCCTCGCGGGTGATGGGCTTCTGCCATCCGTAGTTGCCCGCACCGTCTCCGGCGAAGATACCCTTGCGCTTGCAGTAGTCGGTGGCCTCCTTGGCCCAGGCGGAGGGGTTGTCCCCGGTGTCGGCGCAGCTCGTGAGCTGTTTGGTGTCCATAGTTTCTTCATCCTTTCCGGCCTTTGCGGCCTCCAGTCTTTTGTTGACTTCTGCGGCGATCTGGCCGTGGCGGCTGTAAAGCCAGTCGCCAGGGCAGGCTTTCGCCGCAAACCAGCGGTGGACGGTCATGTTCTGCCGGTCTACCTGACCTACGAGGTTTTTATCTCCCTTCCAAAGCAGCCTGGGGATGCCGTTGCGTTGGCAGATGTCCACCAGCAGGTCAATGAGGGACTTGTAGGCCGCGTCGGAGACCGGCCACGGGTCCTTGGCAACGGTGTTCGCCACCTCAATGGTGACGGCCCGGTTGTCGTTGCTGGCGGAGGAGGTACACCACGAACGGTTGGCCTCGTCCACATACAGACCGATGCGCCCATCGCTGCCGATGCCGTAGTTGCTGCTGGCCTGGCGTTCCTTGTTCTGGAACAGTTCGCCGCAGCGCTCCACGGACAGGTTCCCGGCCATACAGTGGATGGAGATGGTGTCGATGGCGTGCTTGCGCTTGCCGGAATGGTTGGGGGACAGCTTGGTGTAGCTGACCAGCGGGCTGTTACTCATTGCCCGCACCTTCTTTCAGAACGCCGTGGTTGAGTTCGTAGACGGCGGCCTCAATGAGCGCGTCGATGCGTTCCTCGTCCAGGGTGATGCCGTGCTCCGCCAGCCAGTTGAGGACGTAGGCTTTCTTCTCCTCGCCGCGCCCGCTGCCACGGTAGATTTGCTCCGCCGCCGTCACAGCGATTTTCACCCAGGCATTGATCTCCGCCTGCTGCTGGGCCGTGGTCCGGCTCTTGATATAGGGGATGACCACGGCGGTGATGACGGCAGCCACAAGGGCAGCCGCCGCTTCAATGATGGTCGTAATATCCATGATGTGCTCCTTCCTTTACTCCACGATTTCCCAGTCGTCGGCCAGCATATCCGCCTGGCTTGCAAGCCATCCCATTTGCACGCCGGAAGTGCCGCAGAATGCGATAGCCTTGTTCCCAATGGCCGCGTGCTCGGCATTGACGATTGTGCCAGCCGGGGACGTGTAACTGATGGCAGAGGCCAGCTCAATGTGCTGGTTCTTTCCGTTCCAGCCCGCCCGTCTGCACTTCTTCCCCTTCTTCATGGCCTCGATAGCCAGCCCGAAGTTCATACTGTCGATGGGGCGGTACGCCGCCTCGAACACGGCCTTGGGGCTGAAACTCTCGTAGCCGTCCGGGTAGCGGACCTTATAGCCCTCCTCCACGGGGTCCATGCTCTTGGGGGTTGGCTGGCCCTCCTCGTAGACCCTGACGCCCTTGCGAATAGCAGGGACCGCCTCAATGATTTTCGTGCCGATATAGGTTTTCATTTCGATTTCCTCCTTTAGCAATCTCGTTTGATTTTCTTCTCCGGTGCGTTGCTCTTGCCGAACACCACCCCGTCGTTGTGCTCAAAGATGTTCTCCACCACCTTGAGGACGTTCACGCCCAGGATGGTCTCGATGGCCTGCTCGGACAGGTCCACCACCGGGAACACCTGGCCCAGCCGCACCGTGGCGTACAGGGCGATGAGGTAGGACATCGTGACCCACCCCAGCGCGGCGATCTGCGTTGTCACGAACAGCCGCCGCGTGGTCGTCTTAATGTTCTTCATCTCGTACCGCCTCCAGATGGTCAATGCGGTGGTGTGCGGACTTGGCGCTGGCCTCCACGGCAGCCAGACGGCCCTCCACCGCTGTGTTGGTCTTGCGCTGCTCTCGCTGTTCCGTCTTGATCTCGTCCGTGTTGGACTTGATGTACCCCAGCTCTGTCAAAACGGTGCCGAGCTGTTGGCCGTTGCTCCTGTCGTCTTTTCCCTTGTTGCGGGAGAAGGTGGCATAACTGATGACAGCACCCAGCACCGTGCATACCAGTCCCACGATGATGTTCCACTCCATTGGTATCACCTGCCTTTCCCATTGAGCATATCAAAGCCCCGCGTCCTTTTCGCCCCGAAGCGGATAAAAATTTGAAAGAGAGGAAAACTGAATGAGCTTGAAAATGGGACCCATGTTGCTCCCCAGTTATAAGCAGGAATGGGAGAAAACAATGGCGCAGCGGTATAAAGACGGGAACTTCCCTTCATCTGGCCCGGATTGTTTCGAGGCTTGGTTGAGCGAGCGGGCCTACTCCCTGCGGGATAGCCTGAACTATGCAAATGCAAAGGCCGGAAAGGCAGAACAGGAAGCCCGTGCATATAAAAAGCAGCGCAATATCGCCCTGGTTCTCTGCGCTGTTTTCTTTGCCATAGCGCTGCTCTTTGCGACGCGGCCCGCCTCGGCAGCTCCGGCGGCAAAGGCGGCGGTGGCGAGCGCCCAGCGGGTGGAGGAAGTGGTGGCAAGCGCCAACAGCGATAAGTACCACCGGCTCACCTGCGATTATGTGGACAACATCCTGGAGGAAAACCGGGTCTATTATAAATCGCCCGCAGATGCGGAGCGGGACGGCAAATACGCCTGCTCCGTATGCAGACCGTGAGGAGGGGAGAGCATGGGCAAAGTAATATTTCTTGCATTGATTGTCTATTTCGTTCTCCGTTCGTTCTGGGACTTGCGCGAGAGCGGAGAGCGAAAGCGGCACCCGTCCTTGGAAATTCCACTCAAAAGAGACGGGGAACTGGACAAATATTTCCGCTCGCACGGGATAGACACGGATGCAGACAAGGCCGATTTTGTAGAGCGTGCAGCTACGGCGGCAGCGTTTGAAGAAAATAAGAAGGGCTGGGATTAACTCCCAGCCCTTCTTTCTTTACCATTCGCTGGTGTAGACGGTCCCCCAGAGGAAAGCCCGCTGCTCGTCGGTCAGACCGGAGAAGTCCTCCAGCCATTCCCGCACATGGTCGCTCTTGGCCTCGCCCTTCACGGTCTTACCGTCTGCGTCCTTGGTCCCTTCCATCTCGTTGTAGGCGGTGTGGAACAGAACGTACTCCCAGGGTTCGATGCCCTGGGCCTCTGCGTCGTCGGCCTGGGCCATCCACTTGGTGCTGACCTCGTACTGTCCGTCGGAATGGTCCGCCAGGGCGCTCTTGTCGGCCAGATCATAGGCTGCCTTGAGCACCTTGTCGCGGGTCTCGTCGTCCATTCCCTGGAAAATAGGGCTGCTCGTCAGGTCGTCGGCCATGCTGCGGTAGTCGCTGGCCCGCTGGTCGGAGTATGCCCGGTAGGCGCTGCTGCCCAGGTCGTCCGCGCCGAAGGTCTCCTCCTTCTCCTTGGCCGGGGCGTATTTGTCCCGGCTGCCGATAAGGTCCCGTGCCCTCTGGGGCAGGGTGTAGTCCGGGGCCTTCTCAACGGCCTTGTTGTAGCGGCTCCGCATGGCGCTGTCGATGCTTGCGCCGTCCACGCCCATGCTGTTCATCAGGTCGTCCCTGATGTGCTGGTAGATGTCCATGTCGCCCTGCTCCAGCGCCCGGTACAGAATGGCGTAATAGCGGTTCTTGTTGCCGGTGTTGGAGATGTTGTAGATAGCCTTTTCCATCTCATACTGGAGCGGGATGTTGCCGGTCTCCACCGCCGCGCTCCGGGCCAGGCCCCACATATCCCGCGTCAGGTTGGAGGCCGGGATGCCGAACATCTTTGCACCGGCGGCCAGCAGTCCCTTGAGGGCGTAGGCCCTGGTCCGCTTGCCCTGGCCGTCGGCGCTCTGGATGGCCGTCTGTCCGGCCTGGATAAGGTCGGACACGATCTCCATTTCCGTGCGGGACACGTCGTAGCCCTGGATGATGGACAGCGCGTCCTTCACAAAGGGGATTTGCCCCAGGGGGTTCATGTTGCTGCCGACGTTGCCCTCCATGATGGCGTTCCAGGCTTTCTCCCAGGGGGTCTCCTCGTCACCGGAGATGCCGGTGAACGCAGCCCGGAAGCGCTCCCAGTATTTTTTATCTTCGTCATCGTCGCGCATGGCGTCGATAAGGCTCTGGGCCAGAGCGTTGACCACGTTCGTCACCACCAGGGCCGTGGCCGCCCGGCCCATCGTCTTGATGGCCTTGCCGCGCTTCTGGCTGTTCTGTTCGTAGCGCACCTGGTCATAGGCCCGCATCAGCAGGTTGAGGCTCATAATCGGCTCGCCCATGAAACTGGTCGCCTGCTTCACCACCGCATTGCTGGAGCGCATGATGTTGGACCGCTGGAGCACGCCGTCTACCACCTGGGTCTGGTCGATGACCTCCGCGAACAGCTTTGCCGTCTGCCGGTAGAACGCCTCGCTGCCCTTGGTGAGGCCCTGGTGTTCCCGCGCCGTGGCCCACTCGCAGGCGTTCCACAGCTTACCCCAGGTCACGGCGTCCGCCGCGCCCGCAGGGGCGGAAAGGGCGTCGTTCAGCTTCCGCACGTTCGTCCGGTTGTCGAACAGCGTCTCGGTCATCTTGTAGGGGCTGGAGATGTCGAAGCCGCCCGCATCCTTCCGCATGGCGATGGGGGAGTATTGCAGGGCTTTCTTCCATCCGCTGCCCCGCGTAACGCCTCTTGCAAGGCCACGCGCCATGTCCTGGGGGTCCAGTACCGCCGCCGCCCGGAAGAACGCCGTGGGCTGCTGGATGACCACGCGGATGTTCGCGCCCACGGCTGCGCCCTTGAAGCCGCCGATGGTCTTTCCGGCGATGTCCCACATGGGGCTGTCGCCGGGGGCGTTGATGCCGTTCTGGATGTCCTCCATCAGGTTGTGCCAGTATTTTTGACTGCCGGGGCCGCCCACGCGGTCCAGCAGGCCCTTGATGGTCTTGCCGGTTGGGTTGCCCTCCTCGTCCCGGAACTGGTAGTTGAACAGGCGGTTGATGTCCTCCATCGTGCAGAGCCAGGAGGCATAGTCCGTCATGTCGGAGGCGTGGTTGGCAAAGGTTGTGAAGATACCCGCCAGGTCCAGGGCGTTGCTCGCGTGGGGCATCGTGGTCTTTGCCATGCCGATGTTCTTAATGGAGCGGGTGTTGTTGCCGCCCTTTTCGATGTTGCTGTGCAGGCCCTCCTTGGCCGATTTGATGGGCCAGTAGTCGCTCTCGGTGAACTTCTTATAACCATAGGCTTCCATGCTGGCCTTGTTGCCGTAGTCGGCCAGCACGCCACGGGTCAGTCCTTGCAGGCCGTCCGCGATCTTCACCTGCTCCGGTGTCAGCGTCCCGGTGATGTTCACCAGGTCGCCCTCCGTCAGGCGGATGCTGTCCGTGCCGCGCCGGATTTGCGAGGTTTTGATCTCTGGCTGGACCACGCCGCCCTTGAGCAGGTGGTCGTGGGCCTGCTTGCGCTTCACCAGCTCGTACAACTCCATCACCTGGGCCGTGGAAAGGGTCAGCTTCTCGCCTCGCTCCGTGGTGAAGGTATGCGTGGTCGCCTCCAGCTTCTTCACCGTCTTGGGGTCCACGATCTTGCGGACCTCCTCGGCCACATGGTCCACCATGAGCTGCTGCTGGTCCTGCGCGTCCCGCAGCATCCGGTAGACCGCCTTGCCCGCCTCTCCGTAATGGGAGAAGAAGGTGTACGGGGTCTCCAGGTCAATGAGGGCGTGGTTGCGGGTCAGGCTGTTCTTGGCCCGGCGGCTGCTGGTCCCGATGGAGATAGCCTGCGCCCAGTCCGCCGTCCTGGCGTACTTGGTCTTGGACAGGACTTTCCCCGCCGTGTTCACGCTGTGCTCCACGGCCTTGACCACCTGCCACACGGTTTGAAGCTGCGCCACGCTCATGTCGGCCAGCTTGGTGTCCTTCATGGCGATGACCGCATCAAAGCCGCCCTTGATGCCGTCGGCGTCGCTGCCCAGCAGGGAGGGGTCAATGACCATATCCCCGCCCTCGGCCACGATTTTGGCGTACTGCTCCTTGAGGGCGCGGAACGCCTCGGTTCGCTTGGTGGGGGTGCCGCTGCCATCCTTCACCCACTTGCCGTTCTCGTCGAGGGTGTACTGGCTCTCCTGGTTGATGCTCTCCAGCATAGCGGCCACGCTTCCGCGCATGGCCTCCGGGATGTGGTGCTGGTCGCTGGGGCGGAGGAGCTTCTGGGACAGAGCGCTTGCATGGCGGGTGATTTTGGCCCGCAGCTCACGGGCCGCCCGGCGTTCCCGGCCCGCTGCGTCCTTGGCCGCATAGCGGTCTTTCAGAGCACCCATCTGCCGCTCGCGGGTCTCCCGCTCCTTGGCGATGGCGTTCTGTACCCGCTGCCGGTTCTGCTCCCGCAGTTCCGCCAGGCGGGTGGTGTACTGCTCCCGCACCTTCTGGACCTGCTCCCGGCCCTTGGCCTTGGCGTTCTCCAGCTTCAATGCCTGCCGGTCCGCAAAGGTCTTTCGCGTCTGGGGCAGGTCGAAGAAGGTCTCCATGATCTCGTTTGCTGCGCCGGTCAAAGCCTGGTCCATGTAGCGGGAGAATGGGTTGTACTCGTTGATCTCGCTGATGCCGTCCAGCACTTCCACGATGTGGAGGAGCTGGTCCGTCGGATGGGTCTGCTCCTGCTCGCTGAAAAACTCCGGCCAGCGGGAGGAAAGCTCCTGGTACACCTGGTCGATGTTGGTGTGGCCCTCGCTGCCCAGGTTCATCCGTCCGAACTGCCGCTTGCGGAAATCGCCGTAGTCTGCGATGTCCCCGTGGTACTCCTTGCCGTAGATGATCTTGGTCGTCCGCAGGTAGTCCCGCAGGTCGCTGTACGCATCGTACATATCGCTGTCCACGGCCACCGCGTTGCTCACCAGGGTTTGCGCGATGTCCTCCGCCCGGCGGCGGGCCTCGGTGTAGGTCAGCTCGTCCTTGCCGTCGTAGCCGCTGGCGATGTAGTCATAGAGGCTCTGGAGGTCTCCCTGGATGTCCTTCACCGCGATGTCGGCCCCGTAGTTCTGGATAAGCTGTTTCGCGGCGGCGGTCACGGCCTTTTTGTCCGTGGTCACGCGCCGGGTCCGTCGGGTCTGGCCCTGCCAGTAGTCCCGGCTCTCCTGGAGCTTCCCGTTTCGGCGCTGGATGGCGATGTAGTCCTTCATCTGCTCTCGCAGCAGCCGGTTTTCCTCCTGCAAGGCGGCGTTCTCCTGGAGAATGTCCCGCCCCTTGAGGGAGAAGCGCGCACCCTCCACGCTGTTGATCTTGGCAAGGCGGTCCGCGTCGTCTCCGGTCTTGTATTCCAGCATCCGCACACCAGCCTGCTCCAGACCGTCCCGCAACTTTTTGCTGCTGTCATCGGGGATGACGGCGGCCAGCACTTCGTCGAAGCCGACGGCCCGCCGGGGCTTGGCTTCAAAGTAGCCGGTGGGCATTTCCGCCGCCGCCTGGTAGACGGCCTGGATGTCCTGGGCCGTCTGGCTGCTGATTTTGTACCCCTCCTTGGAGAAGGCCCGCATGATAGCGTCCACCGTCCTTTTGCCCTTGGACGTTTCCATCAGGATGCTGCCGATGATGTCGCTCTCGACGAAGGAATTGTCGGAATGAGCCTTGTTTCCCTGCTTGATCTTTGTGATGATGCTGCCAATCTGGTCATCAATGGTCTGGAGCTTTGCTTCATACTCGGCCCCCTCGTCCATGCCCAGCCGCCCGCTGTCCGCCTTGATCTCCTGGATGCTGCGGTATTCCGGCGTCGCCACGGATTGCAGGGTCTTGGCGCTTGCGCCCCAGGTGTTGCCGCCGCGCTCCTCCTGGCCCTCCTTCATCGCCTTGACGATGTTCTCCAGGGTGTAGGCATAGTGGAGCTGCGAGAAGCTGCGGAGATTGCCGGAGGGGGTGTAGGGGTCCTTGCCATTGTAGATGCCCGCCTCGCCCAGCAGGCCGTCCAGCTTCCCGGCAATCCACTCCTCAACGGCGTGGTCATCCACGGCGCTGCGCAGCGCGTCAGAGGTAGCCATCCGGTCAATTTCGCCCTTGGTCGCGCCTCCGTCCTGGTACATATCCCATGCGTGGTGAACGATGTCCTCCAGGGTGAAGATGGAAACGCCGTCCATGGAATTGTCGATGCGGGTCTGCCGTCTTTCGTTGATCTCCGCGTCGGTCCAATGCCTCTTGACGGCCATTCTGCGGAGCATGGGTTCGCCCTGTTCCCGGTAGTAGTCCCGGAGAATGTCGCGGATGACCTCGGCATTCTCGCCCAGGGCGTCCTTCACGCTCTCGCCGGTCTCCAGGTTGGCCTCGATTTCAGCCAGCGTGTTCACGCCCAGGCGGTCAACCACCTTTTGCAGGGTGTCGTTACCGAACTTGTCCCACACCTTGTCCATCTTCACCGGCTCCAGGCTCTTGCCCTGGTCTGCCAGATAGGCCGCCCGCACCGTGTCTGTGGAGGCCAGTTTCTCCGCCAGCTCTGCCGTGCTCCTGGTGCTGGTGTCGTCGATGCCCATAGAGCGCAGGGCGGCGCTGTTCCCGAAGATGCCCCCGGCCACGGAGACATCCCCGGCCAGCCGGTGCAGCTCGTGCTCCACCTGGGATGCCTTTTTGCTGTTCACGGGGTAATCTACTCGCGGAGCTGTCGGCGTCCAGGCATCGCCACCGTACACCTTGTTGGCGCGGAATAGCTGCGGGTCGATGGTGTCCTTGCTGAACACAAGGGAGATGGGGCCGTACTTGGTGTGCCCGTCCCTGGCTTTTACAATGGCGATGGAGGGCATGGGCAGGCCGCCCAGCTTGATGGCAGCCAGGATGCTGTTCTCGTCCTTGTTGTGCAGGGCCAGCAGCTTGTCCGTCTCCTCCACCGGGGTCTTGAGAGAAAATTTGGTCTTGACTTCCGCCCCGTTCTGGGTTACACTCTCACCCGTAGAGCGAATGCCATCTCCCACCGAGGCCATGTAGCCGTAGGTCTGGAGAAACGCATTTGCTCTTTTTTCATCGTACAGGGCAAACTCGTTCCCGCTGTCGATCTGGTTCTTAATCCATTCCGCCGGGTGCTCCAGGCCGTACAGGCTGTTGATGACATTGACAGGCTTGCGGTCCATATCGGTCCCGCGCTCCAGCGCTGCCAGCAGCGTGTAGCCGTCGCCGTCGATGTCGTTCAGAACGATACCGGCCCGGTCTCCACTCCCAAAGGAGAACAGAGGGGAAGCCAGGTTGCCCATAAGGTTTTTCAGAACGCGGCGGGGGATGTTGTGCTTCTTCTGGGTGGATTTGCGGAAGTCTCCGATGGTCATAGCCAGGGGCAGCGCATCAAAGCCGGACTTCTCCAGCACCGCAGGGGTCTCCCCAAAGTAGAACGCATCGCTGGAGGCCATCTTCCCGTCGTAAAACATCTTGAGCTGCTGGGCCAGCGTCATTTGAGAGGTCCGTTTGATAGAGAATTTTGTGCCGCCGTCCGTCTGGGCGGCGCTTTTGTTTGCCGTCTGCTCGCTGGTCGCTTTCAGCGCCTCCTCCCAGAGGCGGGCTGCTTCCTCCAGGGTGTCGATGCTCACGCCGTAGGTGTTGGCGGCGGCCTGGTTCTGCGCGGTCTTGTTGCCCTTGAACAGAGACTTGACCTTGCGGATGAAGTCCCGCACGGCGTCCAGCAGCTTCCGGGCCACGCTGCGGTTTTCCTTTGCCAGGGTCTCAAACCTGGCCGGGTCAACCGTCAGCGCCTCGGTGAAGTCGGCGGCGATCTCGTCCATGGCCTGCTCCGTGGAGAGGTTCACGCCTGCCTCGGCGTAGCGGCTCTTGTACTGCTCCACGATGGAGGCGGTAGAGCCGTCCCGCTCGGTCAGCGCGGACATGGCATAGTCGCGGTACTTCCGGTATGCCTCCGGGGCCATCTCCTGCATCCGGTGGGTGATCTCGTGCTTTGCCACCACCGTGCCGGGGTTCTCTGCGTCGTTGGCAATGTGGATGATGCCGTTGCTGTACCATCCGTTTGCGCCGCCCTTGCCGGTGGCCTCTGCCATCTGGATTTTCACCCCGGCGGCACGGGCCAGGCTGTCGTAGAAGCGCACGGTCCCCTTGGGCAGGCTGGCGGAATGTTCGGACTGCACAAAGCCCGCCTCGTCGCCGTACACCGTGGCGCTCTTGACGCCCTCACGCTCCAGGGCCAGGGAGGCCGCCGCGTCGTTCTGACCAGCGGAGTAGGCCGCGAAGCGCTGCGCCTGGTTGAGCTGCGCGGCATAGCGGCTCTGCACCTTGTCCATGTCGATGCCGGAGATGCCCGCCTCATAGTAGGAGGCGAAGCCTGCGTAGTAGTCGTCGGCCCGCACGTTGCCGTCGTAGCTGGCAGAGAGGGCCTTGGCCCCGTTCTCGCCCAGGCTGGCCGCAGCGTCCCGCACGCGGCGGATGTCATACGCCTGCTGCGCCGCAGGGCGCTGCTGCTCCACCTGCATGGCGGGGCGCACGGTCTCCTGCGTGGCCGTCTGCCGGGGTTCCGTTGCGGCGGGGGCAGTTTCCCTCGCGTTCGTAGAAACGTCGCTCTGCGTCCTTGCAAGGGTCGCCACGGCGTTCTTGACGGCCTTGCGCTGCTGGGACTTGCTCATGTCCTCGCTGATGTTCAGCCCCGCCTCCTGCGTCAGCGTGTTGATGGCGGTGGGGTTGCTCAAAATGTCGATGGCGGTGTTGTTGGTCACGCGGCCCTTCTGGGTCACTTCCTCGGCGGCCCGCAGCAGCAGGTCGCCGCTGCCGTCCTCCGCGTCGATGGCCTGCACATTGGCCTGGTACAGCCGCCCGATTTCTGCGTTGGTGAGGGTCTGCCCGGCGTCGAGCTTCTGCTGGAGCTGCACGGCCAGCTTGTAGCTCTGGGTGCTGGGGTCGCTTGCAAGCCCTTCCTGGATGGTGGCCTGCACCACGTCGTCGCCCATCGCCTGGAACTCCGCGCCGGTGCGCCGTGCGCCGTATTCATTCAGCCCCGCGTTGATGGCGATGCCCGCGCCGGACATCACGCCGCCGGAGACAGCGCCGCCCAGGAAGTCCAGGCCCATGTTCTCCGCCTGGTCCCGGACGGCCCGCCAGAACGCCTCCTTCTCGGTCATGCCCTCGGCCTCGTAGGCGTCGATGGAGGTCTGCCACTCGCTCTTGTCCTTGGAAATGAGCACGTCGGCCACCAGGTTGATGATGTCGCTGCCCACTTCCTCGCTGCCCTCGGCCAGGGTGTTTTTGAGGAAGTAGCCCATGGCGCTCTTGGTGAGCGCGGTTTTGTCCAGCAGGGCATCCAGGCTGACCTTCTCGGTGATGATCTCCGCCGCGCCTGCGATGGTGCCCAGGGCGAACGCCTGGTTATCGGACAGGCCCCGGTCCTTTGCGGAGATGGTGGCATCCGCCGCCGCGCCGGTGCCCATGATGGCAAGGGAGAGCGCCTGGTTGCCGCCGGTGATAGCAGTATTCAGCAGGAAGTCGCCCATGCTCATGCCGGTCTGGTAGGCGAAGCTGCCCACGCCGCCCCAGTTGTCCTCCACGATGGTGTTCACCTCGTTGCGGATGGCGCTGTTGATGTAGCTGAACTTGTTGTAGCCTGCGTTCTGGTCGATTTCCCCGTCGGAGAGGTAATCCGCCGCCTGGCCCAGGTAGGAAAGGCCCTTGAGAGGGCTTTCCAGCACGCTGAACGCGGAGGACCCCACCGGGTGCTCCTTGGCGTAGGCGGCCCATTCCTCCTCGGCCTTGGCCCGCTGGCGGTAGTTGAGGTCGCTGGTCAGGTAGTCGATGTAGGCGTAGGCGTTCTTGTGCTCCGCGTCGCCGTTGGCGGTGTCTTGGGCGTACAGATAGTTGAAGGTGGCGATCTCGTCATCCGTCATCTCCCGCCGCTCGCTGTTGTCCAGGCCCAGCAGAGACGCGTTGCTCTGGATGTCGGAGAGCATCTGGCGGCTGCGGGCCTCCTCGTTGCGGTTGATGTAGTCGTAGGCGATGTCGTCAAAGCCGCTGTTGGAGTAGGTCCCGCTCCATGCGTTGAATTTCTCCTGGCCGTTGGCCGTGCTCTTGTACTGGCTTTTCTCTGCAAAATCGGGTTTCTCCGCCAGCGCGGCATATTCCTTGCCCCGCTGGTAGGTGTTGTAGTCGTTCTCGTCCTTGAACTGGGACCAGAAGTCATACTCGCTGTTCAGCCCGCCCCGCAGCTCCTCCAGGTACTTGCTGCCCTGGTCCAGGGTGGAGAGGACGCCGTTCACGGCATCCTCTCCGTATATCTCCCGGTTGTCCTGGAAGTAGGTGCGGTAGGCGTTGGCCCTGTTCTGCATCACGCTGATGCGGGCGTCGTTGTCATCCCGGTACTTCCCAAAGTCTGCGGCACTCTGGAATTTGCCGTCCCGGCTCTGGTAGTCGCTGCCCAACTGGCTGGAGAGGCCGTTCACGCTCTCCAGCCAGGAATTGAAGCCCTGGGCCTTGTCCGCCTCGTATCTGCCGCTGCCGCCGTAGGCATCCTTGCCGTACTGCTGGTCGATGACGGCCCGGCGTTCTGCGGCTTTGTTCCGCAGAAAGTTGCTCGCCCGCGTTACGGTGCCGTCGTCATTCTTGCCCAGAGGGGTCTTATCGCTGCTCTGGATGCTCTCGGCCTGCTGCCGCGCCGCCGTCCGCTTCTTCAAAAAATCGCTTGCGCTTGCCATAGGGCCGCCTCCTTACTTCTTATTGCCGTTCCACTTGTAGGTGTAGGTGTTGGTCGCGCTGTCGTAGGTCTCGATGACCTTTCCGCTGTTGACGTAGTTCTCCACCTCGTCGTAGGTGAAGCGGCCATGGCCGGGAATATAAATCCAGCTATCCCCGTGCCGGTTGCCGATCTGGGCGTCGCTGCCGCTGTTTCCGCTGCCGCCCTGGTTTTTCATCCAGTCGGCGTAATACCCGGCCAGTTTTCCGGCCTGGGTGGTGTTGTACCCGGCGGACAGCAGCCAGGCGTATGCGTCGCCCTCGCTGCGGATGCCCGCCTTGTACATTCCTGCGTACACGTCCTCGCTGGCGCTTGAGCCGCCTCTCTTGCTTCCGCCGGAGCTGCCGCCTCTGGAGGACCCACCGCCGGAGCGAACGGATGCCTGTGCCTTGTTGTATGCGCTCTTGAGGCCCGCAATCTCCTGGTCCGTGTACCCCAGGGCCTTGTAGCCGGAGAAGTCGCCGCCCGCCGCGAGGGTCTGGGCCTTTGCCATCGCCCGGTTGTACTCCGTCTCGTCCTTGTAGGTCTCCCGGTTGTAGGCGGTCTCGTCCTCGTAGCGCTTGTCCGCGATCTGGTCCCGGCCCACGGAATAGTTCCACTCGTTGTTGTAGCGCTCGTCGCCGATATTGTCCCGATGCACGCCGTAGTCGAAGCTCCGGTCCGTGTTGTACTGGGCCAGGAGGTCGGCGTACTTTGCGTAGTCGCCCTGCTCCAGGGCCACCAGCATTTCCAGGTTTGCCCTCTGGGTGTTGCCCTCGTCCTGGTACATGGAGTAGGCAAGCTGTTTCAGCTCCGGGATTTTATCGGCCAGCGCCCCCATGTAGTTGTCATAGGTCTGCTGCGCTGCGCTGCCCGCATAGCTGCTTGCAAGGCCGCCTGTGCGGGCGCTGACCTGCCCCAGGGTGTCCTGCATCGCCCGCTCGCCGCTGCGCGTGTAGCTCTCCTTGTACTGCTGATAGGTGGGGTCCTTCTCCGGGTCATAGCTGAACGCCTCCCGGTTAAGGATTTGGCGGGTTAGGTCGTCGATCTGGTTCTGGTAGCGGCTGGTGTAGGTGGGGGCCGCCTCGTAGGAGAAGCCGCCGCCTCCGTTTCCTCGTCCGCCGCCGCCCATCTCCAGGGGGATGTAGCGGCTGCCGTCGCTGTCGCCGGAATAGCCGTAGTTGCTGCGGATGCGCTCCACATAGTCGTGGGCGTCTGCCCAGGTCGTTTTGCCTGCCGCCGCTGCCGCCCGGACCTCCGCCGCGCTCCGCAGCTCGTCATTGGAAAAATGCTCCTGGTCATATACGCTGCCGCCGTAGCTGCCCCGGTCGCTGCCGCCGCCGCCCACCGTGTCGGCGCTGGGCGCGGCGGCCTTGCCGGTCTTGCTCCCGGTTTTGATGGCGCTGGTGGCATAGCCGTTCTCGTTATAGCTGATGTTGTAGCCGCCCTTGGAGACGGTCTTGCCCGCCAGGTCTTTGTTCCTGGACATATCGGGTTTTGCCATGTCGGATTACCTCCTCTTTCAGTTGGTTTTCTGCTCCAGCGCCGTCACGCGGGCTGCCAGCTTGTTGTACTCGCTGCCCAGTGTGCTCACGCTCTGCTGCACCCCGGAGAGGGTGGTTTGCAGGCTGGAGACCTTGCTGTTCAGCCCCTCCACACTGGTCTGTATAGCGGTCATGCTCTTTTGAAGCTGCCCCAGCATGAAGTCCAGATTTTCTTGCAGGTTTCTGGTGTAGTTGCACAGAGATTTTACGGTCCCGTTCACGTCGTTGCGGTCAAACGAAGGAGGGGAGCCGGGGAGGGTGGTTGCCATGACCTGTCACCCCCTTAATATTCGCTGCCCAGGGCGAACTCCCGGATGATGCTCTTGACCAGGCATCCGCCCTTGCCGGACAGCCGGATGCGGAAGTTGTCGCACCGCACCGGCAGGATGGGGACTTGCAGGGTCTTGGCCCGCTCGTTGTGGGTGGAGAACACCTGCCGGAAGGGCTTGCCGTCCGTGCTGATCTCCACCTTGAGCCAGGCCCCGGCATCCAGGTCCGCCCGCAGGTACAGCTTGGAATAGCACTTGCGCCCGTGGCTCGTCTCGTCCATCTGGCACAGCGTTGCGCTCCAGTTCACCAGGCCCTCCTCGGAGTAGTCCTGCCCGGTGGTCATCAGCTTGCCCGTGGCCCCGTCCAGGAAGTAGAGCGTCCCGTCCAGATAGGCCCAGTCCAGCGCGTGGGTCGCGTCCTCCCGCAGCCAGATGGCCCGCAGCGTATCAAAGACGTACAGCTCCCAGTCGCCCTTCTCCGTCCGCATGGAGATGTAGTAGCGCTCGCCGTCCGTGCCGCCCACCGCGTCGAAGAAGCGCCGGGTCCCGAAGTTCTCCGTCAGCAGCTCCGGGGTCCCGCCGGAGTAGGCGTACACGCCGTTGCGGCCCTTGTAGAACAGCGTCTCGTTGATGACGGCCAGGGACTTCTCGCTGCCCTTCTGGATGCCGGGCACCGTGTAGGTGTAGATTTCATACTGCGCCGGATAGCTGCCCAGGACCTTGTGCAGGCAATTCTCTTTCCAGAACAGCACCGTGCTGGAGTAGGCGATGCACCCGGTGAACTCGCCCTCCGTGCCCACGGCCACGGCGTAGCTGTCCGTGGACACGCCGTCGTAGACGTAGAAGTTGGTCGGGTCGCCCAGGGCGCTGGCGTAGATGGTCTTGCCCTCTGCGCCCCAGATGCGGTTATCGCACTCGCAGATGCACGTCAGGTCCGGCACCTTCCGCTCCAGCATCACCGTCCCGGCCTCCACGCCGGTCTTGGTGAAGATGTCCTTGGTGAAGGTCAGCTTCCGCGCCTCCAGGGAGCGGATGATGTGGCTGCCATTGTTCGCGGCGCAGGTCGTACAGCCGGAGATTTCGATTGCGTCTCCGGCCTTGAAAAGCTCGTCGAAGCCTGGGTATTTGTGCAGCGCCGCCGTGTGCAGCAGATAGGTGATCTGGTAGGTCCCGTCGCTCTGCTTTGCGCTGCTCTGTACCACCATGTACTCCTTGGAGCTGTCGCAGTCGTATTGAATGTAATCGCCCGCCTTGAGCTTGTCCGGGGTCCCTGCGGTCCCGCCGCTCATAGTCAGCGCTCCCGTGGTCTTGTTCACGCTGGCCCCGGTGTAGGCGGTGATGGATGTGTCGGCGGCCACGCTGCCCTTGGTCTCTGCGTTTTCCGCCGCCTGGTCGATGTAGCTCTGCTCCGGCACGGTCAGGGTGTTGGCCGTGAAGGTCACGTCGCCGGGGAAGCCGGGGTATTCCGCAGCCAGCATCCCAAACTTCTCCGCCTCCGTGTCGTAGTAGACCTTATCGGGGAAAATGACGATTTTGGTGTTGATGGTGGCAAACTGCTTTTCGCCCGCAGTCACATGGCCCACCACCTTGCCGTCATAGAGAAAGTCGGTCCCGTCCACCACGCACAGCTTCCCCCGTGCGTACAGCCCCGTGGGGCTGGTGTAGGTCCCGGCGGTCTTGCGCCCGTCCCGCTGACTGAGGCACGGGAAGCGGGCGGAGGAGAGGCCCCAGCTCTCTGCCAGTTCGCCGTCTCCGGCTCCCTGGCCGTAGTTCAGCCCGGCAAAGGCGATGATTTGCTTGCGGTTCTTGCCGGTCGCCGCCGTCATGTATGGCAGGTTCATCTCGCCCCTCCTCCTAAAATAGCCCCGTCAGACCCCCGCCGCCGATGGGCAGGTGCCTGCGGTGATACTGTTTCCGCCATTCGTCCAGCGCTGCGTTGTACGCCAGGGCGGAGTTGTTGTAGTTGTCGGCCTCCCGGTTGTAGAAGTCCACCTTGCTCATAAGGTACAGGTCGTACAGCCCGTCGTAGGGGGCCTCCACCAGCAAGGGCTTGTCCCCGTCCTCCGGGAACGCCTTGGGAAAGTCCGGCAGGTCGGTCCAGCCGCACGCCGGACACAGGTTGCTGTCCATCACCCGGTCATAGGTGATTTCCGTCCCGCCGCAGGTGGGACAGACGGCGACGGGTCCCTTGGCCCCGCGCCCGCTCGTAAGCTGGTGCCGCAGGATGGTCTCCCGGTAGAGCTGTCCGTCCAGCTCCAGCAGCCACGCCGCCTTGGTCTCGTCGTCGATGGCGTCCGGCCTCGCCCGGTTCACCCGTTCGATAACTTCATTGATGCTCGGCATACCGCCGCCTCCTCTCATAGAATTTGCCGGGCAGCGGCACGCCGCCGCCCGGCTTTCTGGGTGCTTCTCTTACACCGCGCGGACCCACAGGCCGTTGTTCTTCACATACAGCCCGCCGTCGTTGCCCGGCACGCTCTCAACCGTGTAGCATCCATCGCTGTCTTTGCTGTCAGATACAACGATAGAAGATTTAAGATTAAAAGCGGGACGCGGCGCGAAGTCGGCGTAGCCCACGTAGCTGCTGTACACGGTGCCGACGGTGTTGATGGAGTACGCGTAGCCGTCATCCGAGCCCGGGGAGCGCAGGCCCCAGCGGACGGCGGTCGCCGTCTCGTCCAGATAGGCGATGCGCTTTGCGTTGTCGGAGAAATAGCTGAACGCCTTGCCCTCCGTCTGCCAGCCGCTCACGCCAGCCTCCGTGCAGGAGATGGCAAAGCCCTTGCGGTAGATCGTGTGCAGCGTCGCCACCTGGTTGCCCTCCGCCACCACAATGGGGACGGGGACCAGGCACTCCCGGATTTTCTCGTCCAGTTTCAGCGGCCAGATGCCGTCACAGAAGTTGTCCAGGGTGCAGCCGAAGTAACGGTTTTTGTAGTAGTTGCTGTCGGATGCGTTCCATGCGATCTCACTGAAAGCATCCTTGCGGATAAGGGTCACGCCCGTGCCGGTGCCGTAGTGGTCATTGTCCAGCTTGATGAACTTGGTGGGCTTGCTGTTTTCCGCCAGCTTCACCAGGCTGCCGTTTGCCAGATTGGAAAGTAACTGTCCCATATCGTTTTGTTCTCCTTTCGTCAGGTCCGGGCCGGGCAGCGGGGATGCCCGCCGCCCGCCTGGCCTCGT